>LKMJ01006555.1_pt1 | contig 10973 bp, 18 predicted proteins | sample 643391 | NCBI WGS metagenome assembly LKMJ01 (sample SAMN04112250, study PRJNA286221) | soda lake metagenome | biome: soda lake; feature: Kulunda Steppe; material: water; isolation source: sample PL-Br10 brine of Picturesque Lake | place: Russia: Kulunda steppe | collected 2010-07
AATGCCGCCCCCTCCAAAGCCGCCTCCTCCAAAGCCGCCGCCCCCCCCAAAGCCGCCGCCGCCCCCCCCGAAGCCACCGCCACTGCCGTACCGGCTACCGCCTCCACCCCATTTGCTGCGGCCACCTCCACCAAAGCTGCGCATGGAGGCCAGCTCAGGGGGCACAAACTGACCAGCCTCAGCCAGTACCTGCACAGGCAGGGGAACACACACATCTGCTGTGAGGTGCAGCCCACACAGACCATGACAACCCTCCACAGGCAGGCAGACTGCAGAAGGCAGGCCATGGATGGTACCGCAGTGCCATGCTGGCTTTCGTTGGGGGCAGGTCACGTGGTTAACACACACATGCACATGAGGCACCAACGAGCCTCGCTTACCTGTGCCAGCTCACGTGCGTGCTTCGAGTCCTCGGATGTGAAGAAGGTGAAGGACTCTCCTGATTTACCAGCACGTCCAGTGCGACCGATGCGATGGATGTAATCCTCCACACCTGACAGGGCAACCAGCCGGGCAGGCAAATTTACAAACAAGGTGCCCATCTCCCTGGACTGCCAACACATAAGCTGGCAGATGACGCTGAGAATCATCAGACCTGGGGCATGCATCTCAGCTTCCAGGCATGAAGGCTGAGCGGCAGCAAGCATCTTGCTCAAGAGAGCGCACGCGCAATGCCTGCACATCTGTGCCACACCTGTTGGGAAGTCGTAGTTGATGACGGCGTTGACGTTTGGAATGTCCAGACCACGAGCTGCCACATCAGTGGCCACCAGGATGGAGATCTGGCCCTGCACAGGGCACAGGGTACAGGGCAGCGTTTGCCGTGCTCACATGCCATGCTTGTAAGGCCTGCAGGCAGGCTGACGGTCTCGTCAGCTGGGCCTCGGCTGCGTGGCTTGTCCCATTACGCTGCAGTTGATTTCTTCCCGAGCGCTGGCACGTCAAACAGTTGCCTTTATTGGAAGCAACGAGCTGACCAGAGGTGTCAAAGAGCCCAAGGCGCTCCTCTACAAACAATCTGAAAGCCTTGGCCCTGCTCACACGCTTGCTCGTGCACCAGGCATACCTCCATCACTCGCACCTGCTTGAAGGCGTTGAGGACGTAGTCGCGCTCCTGCTGCCGCTTGTCACCGTGGATGGCTGCCGAGCGGAACTCGCGCGCGATGCTGTGGCTGAGCTGGTCACACATGCGCTTGGTGGTGCAGAAGATCATGATGCGGTCAGCGGGCTTGGAGCGCAGGATGCGCTGCAGCGCGAAAGCGTTGGGCAAAGGGGGTACGCGGCATGAGTGAATTGAAAGACAGGAAGCATCTTCAGCCATGCTGCCTTTGGCTTGTTCTCAACAGGCCAGCATTACAGAGCGGGTGAGGAGGGGAGATAGTGATTTGTCTGTGGCACAGGCGAATGATAAGGCGCAGGCAGGCAGGCACCCATGGATATGTCCATAACTCAGGCTGGCTGGGTGCTGCATCGACCTTGCACCTGAGCACGACAGCTGCAGGGAGAGTCCAGCGCAGAGTTCAAGGACCACTGACGAAGAGGCAGCAATTTACATTCTTGGCAGCAGAGGTAGGTGCTTCTGCTGGCCCAGCTACTACTTTGGTCAGGGTTCTGTTGCTGAGAGAGCAGGCGTGCAACACTTGCTAGTTGCTTGAGGGGTGCATGCAGCTGTGCAAACCCTTCACCAGTCCTGGTGCCTGACAGCATTGGTCTGTTGGACTGGCTGACTCACCTGCAGTTCTGGCAGCTTCTCAAAGTTGCTGCTCATGACCTTGATGTGCTGTGTGATGGCCTTGTTCGCAACGAGCTTCTCTTCCACTCCACCGATGAAAATGTTGGTGGTCCGTGGCCCAACAAATTGAGAGGCAATTGCCTTGACCTCTTTTGGCCAGGTCGCACTGCGTGCCAATGACAGGGGCGGCAGCAGATCGCATATGCCTGGATAAGGGGCTAGGTGCTGACAGGCCTTTGTGACTAGCTTTACGGTCCTGTTGACCTGTGCATGAATTGTGTCCTGGCACATTTGCTGAAAGGAAAGAGCAACTTGAGCTCCCAAATCAAATGCCTGCTTGACCACCTGCGATGAATAGAAAAGCAGGTGCCAGACGCACCAGCCCATCTCACATCAGCATCCCAGCTATCTTGCCAAGCCACAGCCGTTGATCGCCCTCACCTGAAGAAGAGCGTCTGCCGTTGGCGTGGCAGGGAGCGCACAATCTTTTGGATCTGGGGCTCAAAGCCCATGTCAAGCATGCGATCTGCCTCATCCAGCACCAGGTAGCTGACATTGCCCAGGCGAACCTGTGCACATCAGCCACGGCGGCTGCCAGATAATAAGAGCAGATATGCAAGAGGCAAGAGGAGCACAACACTGTGGAAATGCTTGAGGCAGCAGCACCTGCCACTCAGGCAACAGGCCCACATCTGGCCCTATCACGAGTAGTTTGAGCTGCACCTGGAACAGGACAGGCTCATAATCAGTCATCAACTGGCTGGTCTATTGTATCAAAGCAGCTCTTGTGCATGCAGGGCACACTTCCCCATGCCATTAAACAGGGATTCAAAAGTCAAATTTTATCAATCAAATGGGTGAATTTTTTTCATGGAACAAACCGCCGTTCACAACACAAGATAGAAACTCATTATTACAGGGGGTCTTGCAGGCACAGGCTCACTCAGAAACCTCTCTCCTCCCTGTTCTGCTGCAATTTTGCATCAATTGCAAGTAAATTTGAAATGTGCTAATCTGCATCTTCTCTGCTTTGCTCTTCTCTACCTCCTCACTAAGGGTCAGCTTTGGCTTAGAGCGCTACATAGCGTTAAGCGTTATTTACCACTTATAACGATACATTTTTTGGGATATTTAACAAGTGCAAAAATGGTGCCCTGCTGATTTGCTCGTTTCAGGCCCCCCTCAAGTGACAGGTTGGCCTGAAGTTGTATAATGAAACAGATTACATTACTGTCGTGCATGGGGAAGAAACCTGCCTCTGGCCAGGTTGCGCCAGGCGGTTCTGATGTATGCCAACTTAGTCATGTCTGCTGCTGTGGTGAACAAGCTGTGCAAGCAGCGCACAATGCCTCAACCAGATACAGTAGCTGGAGCTCAAGTCTAAGGAATGGGTGCAAGCAGCGCCAGAAGCAGCAAAGTGCAGCTTGGGCGTGGCATCACAAGTAACGCGGCCTGGCGCAGCTCTCTTCCTCTCTCCTTCATTGGAGCAACCCAGTCAGCGCACCTGTCCGGCCTCCAGGAAGTCATTGAGGCGGCCTGGCGTGGCAATGGCGATGTGCACACCCATGCTCAGGTCTCTGAGCTGCGGGCCCTTGGGGGCGCCTCCATACAAACACCTGCTCGCCATTGTTTGGGGCATAGCAACACGTGGTTACAAGCAGTGGATGAGGGCAAGCAAGCAAAGACAAGGAGGTGCACAGAGTATTCCCTCCATCAGGCGTCATGCATGCATGTGTGCAGAACAAGCATGACTGGGGCTGCACATCACCAGGAAATCATGCATACAAGGTAGCCACAGCATGCCTCCTACAGCTGCGTGCCCTCAGACCAGCTGCTTCTTGCTCCTACACATGCACGTGCCATTTCTTGCTTGGCCCACACACAACATGCAGGCATGTCTCAGCCTTGCAGGCAGGCAGGCACAGCATCAGCCACCCCATAGCCAGAGGAGCAGGCAGGGGTACGGCAAGCTGCACGCTGCACTGACCTGGCAGGCTGCAGCCCTTGCATGGGAGTGCGCAGGCGTGCACGGGGTCAGCGTGGTGAGGGAGCAAGGCGGCAGCAGGCGGCGGCAGCGGCTTGCGCGCATGACGCATGCTGGGCTGTTGCAGCGATGGGGATGCACCGCCACCTCTGATGTCGAGGCAGCAGTCCCGCACGGCTGGCCCCCCGGCGAGATGCCGCGAGCCAATTTTGTTGCAGCACGTGGGCAGCCTCGAGGAGGGCGGCACCCGGCACTGCGCCCAGACTAAACCTTGCAGCAGCACCTGCTGCAGCCCATGTGCGCCGCGCCCGTGGCTAGCGCACAGACCGGGGCATTCAAAGCTTCCGGACTCCACCAACTAGTGTCATGTCTGGAGGGGGCGCAGGACAGCTGCAAGCCGAGCTGCCATGCCCCTGTGCTACTTCTGGAGTTTGTTTGATTTGTTCTGCTGCAGGCTGGCAGAGGAGGGGGGCGCAGGTGGGTGGCAGCGCGCGCCTGCCAGGGCACGGGCTACCCCGCAGCCCCAGGCACCGTGAGCTGCCTCCCTGGAGCGCCCGTCACTGCTGCCCACGTAGCCTTAACATCTGCAGCTGCACAGGGGCCTAGCCCACACACAGCCCTCACGAGCAGTCTATTTGCGCTGGGCAGGCGGGCTTGCACCCTTGGTTAATGTCCTCATGGCTGCCACAGGCCGCCGAACTTGCCCTTGGGCCTGCCCTTGCGCCGGGGCAGCAGATTGATGTAGACAGACATGCATGCCAATGGGGAGAGACTCACGTGTTGCGCAAGCCTGAGGAGCGGCCAAACTTGTCTGCCTCAGTCTTAATCTGATTGGCTAGCTCTCGAGTGGGAGCAAGCACAAGCAGAGTGGGCCCCATGCGTGGGTCCTTGCGCGTGGCCTTGATGTGCAGCATGCCAGGGATCAGGAAGGCGCAGGTCTTGCCGCTGCCTGTCTTGGCAATGGCCACCAGGTCACGCCCACTCATGGCCACAGGCCAAGCCTGCGCCTGGATGGGTGTGGGGCTCGGGAAGCCAGCCCTGCGGATCTGCGCAGCAGGAGCGCGCAAGGGGAGAGGAGCGTCCTTTGCAGATAAAAAGAACAGGAAGCTCCAGATCGAAAAGCCAGCAACTTGTCGCGTGCACAACCAACAGCAAGGCGGGCCGGCTGCAAGGCATGCAAGCATGCAAGTTCAGGAGCAGTTTCCAGAGCCCCAGAGAGGTATCGTACCCTGTTGAGCGCAGTCCAGTTTCAGTGCACAGCCAAACAGGGACAGAGACACCATGAGCCATCACAAGAGAAGAGCTGAAGTTGTCCTCAGCTCAAGTGCCACAATCCTCACAAGGAAGTAGGTGCGCGCACAGCACACACATGTTATGGGCAGGCAAAGTTGCACCTGCCTGGAGAGCTGCTGCGTGCTAGACACGCAAGCTAGAAACGTAAGCGTTGTTCTGACGGGCAAAGGCCAACTGAGTCATGCAGGCAGCTCACCTCGTCCATGATGTCAGGTGGCAGGCCTGCCGATTCAAAGGTCTGGAAGGGTTCTACCGGGTCACCCTCCATGCGCATGTCATGCTTGCGCAAGTACTCGACGGTGGGCAGGAAGCCTGCGGTGGTCTTCGGGCGCAGGTCGTGGATGATCGGCCCGCCCTCGCCCAACATGCTGCCTCCACCCCCGCCCATCGCGCCGAAGCCACCTCCTCCCCCACCGAAGCCACCTCCTCCACCGCCATAACCGGAGCCACCGTATGCCGACTGCGCGGGCAGCAGGTCAGGGTGCGGGCTCGTACTGATGAGTATGAATGAGTGCACTGCCTGTCCCACACACATGCGCGAGTACGCAGCAAAACGGGAGTGCAGGGCGCATTCCGCTGCTGTTGCCAAGGAAGGAGGAGGCGTACACCTTGTAGGGGTCAGAAGCCATCGCGGGTGGCATGTAGGCAGGGGGAGCCATGGGGGGAGGGGCGAGACTGGCGGGCCGCTGGTACGTGGTCACGTTGGTTGTGGGATTCCAGTAATACTTGAGATTGCTGGCAGGGTCAAACAGGGCCTGCAAATTGGGGCAGGGGGTGAGCTGTCAGCTAGGCATCCCAAGCCCGCTCAGGCTGGCTCTTGCATGACACTTACGTACACTCTGAAGCCTCAGGGCCTCACACCCACGAGCATAGCCAGAACACAGGCCCCCTGAGGGCAGCAGGGTTTACTGTCCTTTCCAGTCTACCTCTCACCTGCCAAGGAGGAGGGAGGTCCGGATCCGCAACGCGCTGGGGGCCACTCATGGTACTAGCGAACTTACTGGGCAGGTGGAGTTAAAATATGCGAAGTTAAACTATGCGAAGAGGCACTTTGAAGAAATGGGAGCGGCCGGTGACCCAACTTTGTGTCGGGAGCTGACCGCTCTTGTCTTCTCACTTTCTCTCTCGCAATTGACACTCTATTTGTATTCGATACAGACTTTCAATACATTCTATAGGCGTCTTTCTCTCCACCGCAGCATCCGACAGGTCGCCCGATGCACGTTCTCCTGAGCGGGCCCGCTCACGGGTCTGCAGCATTGGCCAGTTCTCGCAGCGGCAGCAGCAGCAGCAGCAGCAGCAGGCGCACGCCGTTGCTGCCGGCCTGCCGCCCCACCCCTGCGCATCCATCACGCCCTGTCCTGGAAGTGGTGGGGGCACTGTCACGCCCAACGCCGAACATGGTCTGCTCGGTGAGCTGCTGCACATCATGCCTGCCTGAACCTGGCCCCTGCACTGCTGTTGCAACCTCAGAGCAGTAGCAGGATGCTTTGCTGCCCAAAAACATAACACAGCACGCTCTCACATGCCCCCTCATGCCTCCTCTGCCCCGACACCTAACTTGAGGCATGGCTCTGCCTCCCCCTACTCCGCAGGCTTCTGCAGCAGATTCCACGCCTGCTATAAGCAGCAACGGAGCTGGTCCGGTTGACACGCAGTTGCTTGAGCTGTCTGGTCTCACCGCCGTCAGTCCCCTGGATGGGTAAGCCTGGAGTCACCTTATAAGAAGCTAGATGGACACACTTGTGCTGTCGGTATTTGATGGTTGAGCTGGCACTAGCTGTGCAATCCAATCAATGCGTGCCTGTGCAGGCGTTATGGTCGTGGCAGTGCTGCTCTGCGCAAAACCTTCAGCGAGTTTGGTCTGATCCGCTTCCGAGTTGCTGTGGAATGCAGATGGCTGCAAATGCTATCCCAGATCCCACAGGTGTGTGGTGAGGATGCATGCCTCGTAACTCTGCTGTGCAGGGAGGCGTGCTGCATGCTGCTTGCTGTAACCTGTCCTTTTGACAGCCTGCCTGCTTGTGTGCTGAGTGCCATGATGTGAGTGTGCACCTGCAGGTCAAAGAAGTCCCGCCCTTCAGCCCCGAGGCAAATGCGGTCCTGGACAAGCTGGCTGCATCTCTGACACCTGAGCAGGTGATATTACAGAAGGGACGGTGTCAAAGCACGCGTGTAGCGTACGTGCGAAAACCTGCTAGTTTGTCAATATCTTTTGCATGGAATGTGATTATAACAGGAAGCCATGGATAACCAACCCATCCACTTTTGGCGCAGGCCCAACGGGTGAAGGACATCGAAAAGACGACAAATCATGATGTCAAGGCTGTTGAGTACATGCTTAAAGAGCAGTTCAAGTCCAACTCTGAGATTGATCAGGTGGGGCCTCATCTTGTCATGGGCTCCTCTTAAGCTCTGCCATCTCTCAAACTCCAGGTGACCAGGTTCAAACTTGAACAGCACCAAATCAACTCTCTGAGGCTCCTTTCTCAGACTGTGCACAAGCATCAGGGGGTCTGCTTGCGAGTTTGTGCATAATGTGAATGCATTGTACTTGTTTTTCGCGTGTGCTGACAGAGGTTGTAAAAGTGCCTCTGGGTGCTTCTGGAGGCTATCCACAATTGGTGCTGCAGCGTCTCAGGATTTGTAGCTGAGATGATACAAGGGCTGATGACATGATGCGCACTTCCTCATACAGCAAGACATTCAACAAAAGTGGTTGGTTTGCATGGATGTGGTTTGTACCTCAAGAGGCCGGTCTGGTTCCATGCCAGGCGACAGTTCAGAGGCTGCTAAGCTGCCCTCCTGATATCAATTCTGCAGCTCAGAAGGTCAGGGGACTGGGACAGGTTGCTATCCAATAGCCGTATGAACTTTCAAGCACTATGCAATGCTTACGCATGAAAAGCTCAACCTTGGTTGATCAATAGACAGTAGCAAATTAATACGAGGGCAGCGGTGGTGTGCGCTTCTCCAGCGCAATCCACAGGCTGATTGACACTGCTTTGGCTCTCCAGCCAAGCCTGGTCAAGCATTGTTGGAATGATGTCTACAATTTTTTAGCCTGCAAGAGGCTAACTGAGCAGTGGTTCCTTCTGATCCTTACTCCTTGCAGGTGTCTGAATTTACCCACTTCGCATGCACCAGTGAGGATATCAACAACTTGAGCCACGCGCTCATGCTCAAAGAGGCTATGGAGGAGCAAGTAAGTTCCTGTTCTGAAGACTGGCCTCCCTAATCAAGTAAGGAACACACTGGCAGTCATGCTTGATTTGTGAAGTCGCTGAGGAGAGGTGCAAACATGGAGCAGCACTGGAGACAGCATGCTTTGATGCTCATCTTCTATCGTTTTTGTCATTTGCATTGCGATCAAGGCATGTGCGCCCTCTACTAAGGGCAGATTGAAGGCGCTGTGGTAGTAGGAATTTTGGTGGCCCCTGTTGCCTCCATTTCTGAATGGGGCCCCATGCTCATTTCCACATCTGCCAGCATGAAATGAGGATGCCTTGTAGCTCATGAACGTTTGTGCCAAACATAGGGACACCCTTTTTTGACCTTGGTAACGGACATCAACATGGATAGGAGGATTGTTGGCTGAGTGTACATGCTTCCTCAGAGAAAAGAGGAAGTGGCGGCACAGAGTGCGCCCACTCGTCAACCGCATTGTTGTACAGGTGCTACCCACCATGGACAAGCTCATCGCTGGGCTGGGCCAGATGTCCATCGACTTTGCTGAGGTTCCCATGCTGTCCCGCACGCATGGTCAGACAGCCTCCCCTACTACATTGGGCAAAGAGATGGCCGTCTTTGCTACCCGGCTCAAAAGGCAGAGGGACCTTGTGAGTGCTGGTCCTGCATGAATGCTCAAAGCATGTGCCATCATGCAACAGTGCAAATGCGCATGTGTGCATGTGTACGTTGCGTGTGACAACATGCAGGCCTACTTGTGCGTGCAATACAGATCTTGGTGGCTGGCTTGGCAGTGGCAGCCTGGCAATGTCATGCGCTAAAGCTTTGTCCTAACTCCCTACCTAACTACCCACCTACCTAACTCCCATGCTCTCGCCACTCCTCCATGCACTCCAGGCAGCTCAAGTGCCCTACTTTGGCAAGATGGCGGGCGCCGTGGGCAACTACAATGCCCACCTCTCCGCATATCCCGAGGTGGACTGGCAGCAGGTGGCCAAGACGTTTGTGGAGTCCCTCGGGCTCACCTTCAACCCTTACGTCACTCAGATTGAGCCCCATGACTACATCGCTGAGCTCTACCATGCTGTGATGAGGTGCGCAGCGCACATTCATATGATTGTTTTGGTTGCGTGCAGATCAACCAGGTGTTCATGATACCAGGAGCAAGCGCAGGAGCAGGGTGGCAAGACAGCAGCATGAAGCACTGAGCGCCTTGCAGTCTTGTTGCCAAAGCCATTCCCCACTCGTGCCTTTGGCCCGGTAGCCTACAAGCAGGCTTTCTTGAGCTCGGTCCCCTGCCCACCAACCAACGTTTTGCTCGTCTCTTTTTCAGTGTTGCAGTTAGAGTATGGTAGGCATTTCCCCCTTTATTTGCAGGTTCAACACCATCCTTATCGACTTTGACCGCGATGTGTGGGGTTACATCTCTCTTGGTTATTTCAAGCAGAAGACAATTGCTGGCGAGGTGCGTCAGGATTTGCGACGCAAGCCTGAATTTACCCTTCGTTTCTTATTCCTATGATCTCCTTTCCTTTCATCTCATGTCTGATCATTCATCCTTATTTGTAGCTTTCCTTGTACTCGTGCGTGGATGCGATGTTCTTGCATGTGCGTGTAAATGCATGCTCTTATAAATGAGTGCAAAACTTCCTTGGGTACTGGGCACTCTGAATAGGGCTTGGTTACTTGGACTTTTGTTCAGGCTTCAAAATAAAGAAGTGGGCTTAAATGACAAGCATGCACCTGCCACCATCCTCTCATTCTCGTTGAGGTGTACAGAAAGAACAAAAAGGGTAACAAGGCGTGCATGTGCTTGGCGAGTTGCTGACAAGGCTGCCCAAGGTGCCGCGCTCATTGTCGAGCCTCAATGCGCAGCCTGTTCACCATTGCATAGTTGCAGATTGGTGTCTTGCTGTTGGGCATGCTGCTCTGGAAGCGATAGGCCACCGCGGAGCACACCACTGCGCCTAGCATTTGACACAAGGGGCCGCTGGGGGGTTTGCACTCCCTGCTGGCATGTACCTGCAGGTGGGCTCGTCGACGATGCCACACAAAGTGAACCCCATTGACTTCGAGAATAGCGAGGGCAACCTGGGCCTGGCGAATGCCACCATGGACCACATGTGCAACAAGCTGCCCATCAGCCGGTGGCAAAGGGACCTCACTGACTCCACGGTACGTGCAGACAGGGACAACCTAAGGTCGATTTGCGTCCTAGTGCCGGCTGCCAGTGCAGCCGTGCTCGCATATGTATATGCTAACCTACCTGCATGTGGCATGCATCCAAGCTCTTTGATGCAGACTTCAAAACATAAAAAGCAGGGGTGCACGCCACAGCCGTGCTCCGGCTACCCTAAATTCAAAATTCACTGTCAAGAGGTGTGCACATCTACTTATCCGCCACCGAGGCACCTTCAGATCGAACAATGTATTGAGGGTATGTAGAGTGGCAGCCCAATCTTTGGAGAGGTGCCAGGGGCCTTGTGTGGCTGCTGCAACTACTGTCACCTAACAAAATGGAGGCTGTAGTGCCCTAGTATGCAATGCAACCCTGCACAAAGTTGTGTTGTTGACTGCGTGTGCATGCAGGTGTTGCGGAACTTGGGCGTGGGTTTGGGGCATTCCTTGCTTGCATATGCTGCAAGCCTGAAGGGCATGTCGAAGCTGCAACTCAACAGGGCCATATTGGATAGGGACCTGGACAATAGCTGGGAAGTGCTGGCTGAGCCTATCCAGACAGTCATGCGCAGGTGTGTGTGTAGTGGGGGGGGGGTG
>LKMJ01006556.1_pt1 | contig 10973 bp, 5 predicted proteins | sample 643391 | NCBI WGS metagenome assembly LKMJ01 (sample SAMN04112250, study PRJNA286221) | soda lake metagenome | biome: soda lake; feature: Kulunda Steppe; material: water; isolation source: sample PL-Br10 brine of Picturesque Lake | place: Russia: Kulunda steppe | collected 2010-07
ATCCGGATCCGCGAGCGCAGCGACGCAGCCTCGGAACACTTCGTTGAAATGATCCGGAACTCGGACATTGTTTTCATCTCCGGCGGGGATCAGATGCGGCTGACGAATATTCTCGGCGGTTCTGTCGTCATGGAGACGATCCGCGCGCAGCATCAATCGGGTACCGTGATCGCCGGGACGAGCGCGGGGGCGGCCTGTCAGTCCCGGACCATGGTCTATGGCGGTCCGGCCGATGATTCCCTGCGCAAGGGGGCGGTGCAGATGGCTGCCGGCTTCGGCCTGGTTGACGGCGTCATCATGGATACCCATTTCCTTGAGCGTGGACGCTTTTCGAGATTGATGGAAGTGGGGGCCACCAACCCCGAATACCTGGGCGTCGGCTTGGGTGAGGATGCGGCAGTGCTGTTTGAGGGTGATGTAATGCGGGCTTTCGGGCCCGGTCATGTCATCATTGTTGACAGTTCCAATATATCAGGCTCGAATGTATTCGAGCTTTCGGACGGTGAAGCGGTCACCGTACACAATGTCATCATGCATGCGCTGGTCGATGGTTATGGATTTGACCTGACGGATCGGCGCGTCCTGGGGCCCGAAGAGCTCAGGGCGGAACGGCTGGAGCACTGGATTGCAGATTCTTGAACTCCGCGCTTTGCGTGGGCCAAATTACTACAGTCGTTACAAAGCCATCTACATGCGGCTCGCTATCGGTGAACTGGAAGACAGGCCCAGCGACAGGGTTCCGGGGATAGCCGATCAGCTTTTGAGCCTGATGCCCAGCATCAACGATCACCGTTGCTCGGTTGGAGAGCCGGGTGGTTTTCTGCAGCGGCTCAGAGAGGGCACCTGGGCCGGACATCTGGTCGAGCATCTCGCCATCGAGCTGCAGAACCTGGTCGGCTTTTCGGTGGGATACGGAAAAACTGTCGACAGCTATGAGCCCGGAATCTACACCGTGGTCTATCGCTACCGCGATGAAGCCACAGGCCTCACCGCGGGTGAGTTTGCGGTGGCAATCGCGCAGAAACTCTACGACAGCGAGGACGTGGACCTCACTCCCTACATCGATCGTCTGAAAGAGGTCCGCGACGCCCATGCGCTGGGCCCCTCCACCGCATCGATCGTCAGTGCTGCAAGGGCCCGGAACATTCCAGCCTGGAATCTTACCGAAGGCACCAGCTACACGCAGCTTGGTCACGGCGTCAGACAACGGCGGTTTCAGGCGACGGTGACGGATTCAACCGGAATCCTCGGCTACTCGATCGCCGACTCCAAGGAATGGACCAAGCAGATCCTGGAGGATGCCGGAATTCCGGTGCCGCGCGGACAGGCCTGTTATTCCTGGGAGGAGGCAAAAATTGCCGCGGACTGGATCGGCTGGCCGGTGGTCACCAAACCCCTGTCGGGCAATCACGGACGCGGCGTGACGACCGACATCACCTCGATCGACGATCTGAAAGCCGGCTATGAAGCCGCCTGGGCGCATCATGAAACCGTGCTTGTGGAACGCTGCATCAAGGGCGAGGACCACCGGATCCTGGTGATCGGCGGCAAACTCGTGGCCGCGGCCCGCCGTCGGCCCGCTCATGTGGTGGGCGATGGAACCAGCACCATCCAGCAGCTCATCGAGACAGAGAACGCCGATCCGCGCCGTGGCGTGGGTCATGAAAACCTGCTGACCCGGATTCATGTGGACGCACAGACCCACCGGATGCTGGAGCAGGCGGGCCATACGCTGGATACCGTGCTGCCGGAAGGGGAAATCGCGTTTCTGAAATCAACGGCCAATCTCTCAACGGGCGGTACCGCAACGGATCTGACCGACGAGCTGCACCCGGAAGTGCGGTTCACGATGGAACGGGTTGCCCGGCTGGTCGGACTCGACGTGATCGGCATCGACCTTCTGGCCGAGAACCTGTTCGTGCCGCTGGATCAGCAGTCGGCCGGTATCGTTGAAGTCAATGCCGGACCGGGTTTCCGCATGCATCTGTCGCCAACCCATGGCACGCCACGTCCGGTGGGCGAGCATGTGGTGGACATGCTTTTTCCCGACCCGACGGACAACGGCCGAATTCCGATAACCGCGATTACCGGCACCAACGGCAAGACAACGACGACCCGCCTGACGATGCACATTCTTCGCCAGGCAGGGCATTCCGTCGGGATGGCGTGCACCGGCACGGTCGAGATCGACAACCATATCATCCTGCGTGGCGACTATTCCGGCCCCGCGGCGGCGCACGCCGTGCTTCGCGAACCGACAGTCGAGCACGCTGTGCTTGAAGTCGCACGCGGCGGCATCATGCGTCGTGGGCTGGGCTTTGACGAATGCGATGTGGGGGTGCTGCTGAACATCGCCTCCGATCATCTGGGCGAACACGACATCCATACCCTGGATGAACTCGCCCGCTGCAAGACCGTCGTCGTTGACTCGGTGAAGAAGGAGGGCGGGTACTGCGTGCTCAACGCCGACGACCCGCTAGTGATGGAGCACGGCACCTATTGGGCGCGCGGTGAAATCATCTACTTCACGATGTATCCGGATCATCCGGCGCTGACTGAGCACCTCAGCAACCACCGCATGGTGTTGACCGTGAAGAACGGCAAGATCGTCCTTTTGAAAGGCAAGGTCACGGTCGACATCGTCGAAGTCAATGACGTGCCGATCGCATTCGAAGGCCATGCGCCTTTCAACGTACAGAACGCCATGGCCGCGGCTGCAGCCGCCATCAGCCACGGGGTAGAGATCGACGACATCCGGGCAGGGCTTCTGAGCTTCCATCCGACTCCGGCGCAGATGCCGGGCCGCACGAACTATTTCGAGGCGGATGGGGTGAAATGCCTGATCGATTACGGTCACAACGTCGCCGCGCTGAAGGCACTTGAACCCCTGGTCAATGGCCTGGCCACTAGGCGCCGGATCGGCGTCGCCACGGCACCCGGGAACCGGCGGGACGAGGATCTCTGGGCCCTGGGCGGGCAGCTTGCCAGTATGTGCGATGTGCTCTACGTGTATGAGACGGATGCCCGTGGGCGCGAGACCGGCGACACGGCGAAGCTCATCCACCGCGGCGCCACACATGCCGACTCGTCCATCCAGGTCGAAACCATCATGAGTGAACAGGATGCCGTGGCCAGGGCCATCGCCGAGGCGGAGGAGGGGGATTTTCTGCTGCTGTTCGTCGATGACATCGAAGGCACGACGGAACGTCTCAAGGGGCGAAGCTACCCGACACAGGCCGAGATCGCTAAAGGTTGAGGGCTCCCGGGGTACTACTCAAGTATCCGGATCAACGGCTGAAGCTGGGCCTCGTATTGCTTCCACCGGCCTATGGAGCTTCTGTAGAGAGGCTGTCGTACCTGCCCGAGGCTTGCGGTGCGCACCGACCGCCTCGTTTCGTGAAACGACAGACAGGCATCATCCCAGGGCAGTTCGCAGTACCGGAGAATGCGCGCGGTCCAGCCTTCCAGATCCTCGACCAGATCCTCGTAGTGCACGGTAAGAAAGCTGCCCTCTGGCAACACCCGCGCCCAGTGGTCCATAAGCCTGCGGTAGCCATTGTAGAACCGCCCGAGCTCTTCCAGGTCATAGCTGAAATCCTGCCGTCCGGAAAACGGGGTGGTATAGCAGGACAGGCAGGTGTCCAGCGGATCGCGCGCGCAGTGGATGACGCGAGCGCCGGGCAGTGCCAGGTGGATCAGCCCGAGAAAGAAGAAATTCGCCGGCATCTTGTCCGTGAAGCGTGCAGAGCCATCGGGAAGCCGCTGCAGTACCCGGCGGAGATAGGCCGCTCCCAGCGCGGCGGTGTCCTCGCGCTTGAGGCGATCCAGATAGCGGGGATACGCCAGCGCCTTGCCGGCACCATCGCGCACCGCCTGGTTGGCCACACTGGAGAGGTCCGGAAGCTCTCCGGCACCGATGACCTCCGGATGCGAGGCGAGGATCTGTTCCACCAGCGAAGTGCCTGAGCGCGGCATGCCGAGAATGAAGACGGGCTGTTGCGAGGGGTCGCCGCCACCGGCAAGACGCTCCAGGGTGTCCCCGGTGAAGGCCTCCATGATCTCGGCAACACGGCGATCCTCCGCGTCCGGGTCATGGTTCAGGCCCGCTCGTTTGAGCCGGGCGCCCTCGCGAAAGTGCCCGAATGCTTCCTCCGGCTGGCCGCGATCCTGCAGCGCACGGCCCAGCACATAGTGCAGCGTGGCGCCCTCCCGGGCTGCCCCCGGCGCTTGCGGGTCCTGTTCTTCCAGAAGCGTCTGCATCTGTTCCGGCTCGGCATCCTCGGCGGTGAAACGCCGCACATAGGAGAGGGTGAGGAAGGCTTCCGCAAGGGAAGGCCGTAATGACAGCGCCTTCCGCACGGCCGCCTCCGCTTCCTCGAAATGGCCCTGATCCAGCAGGGCATGCCCAAGGCTGTTGTGCAGCGAGGCGCGCTCCGGTGACAGGGCGATGGCCTCGCGATAGCAGCGCGCCGCCTGTTCCGCCTCGCCCAGGGCATGCAGGATGCCACCCAGCGTATTCAGCGTGTCGGCATCAGTGCGCAGCGCCACTGCCCGGCGTGCCTCGGCGAGCGCCTCATTCAGGCGCCCTTCCTCGCGGTGGATGCCTGCGGCCACCTCACGGGCCGGCGCATGGCGTGGCGCAAGCTGCAGTGCCCGGTCAATGGCGCGCACGGCTTCCTCGAGCCGTCGCAGGCCTCTGAGACTCACCGCCAGATTGGTGAGCGCTTCCACGGACTCGGGCGCAATCCCGAGGGCCCTGCGGGCCGCCGCTTCTCCTTCTTCCCACTCTTCCAGGCGGTTCAGGGCCATGGCCAGATTGCTCCAGCCACGGGTGAATTCGGGACTCAGCTCCAGCGCCCTGCGGTGCGCCGCGATGGATTCACGATGGCGCTCCAGCCGTTGCAGGGTGTTGCCCCGGTTGCTGTGGGTCATGGCGCTTTGCGGTTCCAGCGCCAACGCCCGGTCCAGAAAAGCGAGCGATTCTTCCGCCCGACCGGCTTCCTGCAGTGCAATGGCGAGGTTGTTCAGGGCCGCCGCCGAGCGGGGTGCACGCCGGACAGCCTCGCGTCCGGCACGAACCGCCTCGGCGTAATTGCCCGCACGGCGTTCCGCCTCGCACAGGTTGGCATGCCAGGTCGCGGGTGCGTCGGCCACGGCGGCGGCACGGCGAAAACGGGACAGGGCGGTGGCCGGATCACCGGCGTTCAGGGCCACCAGGGCGGCCAGGTGCAGCCCTTCACCGTGCTCCGGCTGGCGCTGCAACAAGGTCTCGAGCCGGGCTTCGGCCTCGCCGAGCCTGCCGGCGGAAAAGAGTCCCTGCGCTTCTCTGAGCAGCTTATCCGGGGTCATGATCTTGCCCTCAGAAACGCCAGCCCGCCTCCAGGGTGACCCGCTGGCTGCTGTAATTGCCGCGCAGCTCCGCCTGATAGTCGAGTGCAACTTCGGCGCCGAAGCTGGTGGTCAGTGTGGAGCCCAGTCCCAGTACTGTCGCGTTTTCGTCCACGTCCAGCCCCTCGGTCTCAAAGGCCGGGCCACCGGTCAGGAAGCGCGCTGTCACGTCCTGTTCCAGGTCGCCGAAGTCCCGCTTCCAGGCAGCGCTGGCGCGGAGGTCCAGGGCGGAGCCATTGAGCTGGTACTCGCGACTGGCCCGGGCTCCCAGTGTGGCGCTGGTGGTGTCCAGGCTCTGGCTGTCAACATCAAGGCCGAAGCCACCGGCATCGGATTCCTCGTACGAGTCAAGGCTCAGCGAGGAGTGCTGCAACCCGGCATGAGGGGTGAGCCTGTACTCATTGAGAGCAAACGTATAGCCGAACTCGGAAGCCAGCACCCACTGATCACCGTCGTAATCCGCCTCAGCGATCTCGTCCTCCCCCGGCACACCACGCCGCTGATCGTATTCATGCTGACCGAAGGAGAACTGGCCATCCAGATACCAGGGGCCGGGCTCGTAGGTGGCGTAGGCGGACAGGAAGACGCTTTCGATATCCACGTCCGTGCCACGGGCCTCGCCACTCCCTTCCACGTCCGTGTTGGCGACGGCCACGGCACCACCGGTTTCGAACGCAGGCGCGACAAGGCGGCCGCCCCCCAGGACAAAACCGGTGGAATCCATGTCATAGCCGCCGAGCACCTCGTCTTCATCACGCTCGGCGTTGGATCCGAGGGCCCGAATCCACAGATGATTCCTTGACGGGTTATCCCAGGCGGCCCCATCGGTAGCGGCACCGTTTACGCCGCGTTGCTGCTCGGATACCGCGCCGGTCACCTCACCGGAGGCGGCCAGACTCCCGGCAAGCTGGCCCGCCGATGCAGGTCCGTGATGCGCCATAAGCCGCGCCACCTCCTGATCGCTGGAGGCACTGAACGTCTGGTTTGCAAGGGTATTGAAGGTTCCTTCGAGGTCATCCGGTGCCTGATTGGCGATCTGATCATCCAGGGCGGCGGCCAGGCCCAGATCGTCGCCGCCACCGGAGTCTTTGACGTCACTGACTGTGCCGGCGTGATTCGCTTCGGCGTCGATCTCGTCCCCGTCCACCTCGGCAGAGAAATCGATCATCGCCGAGTCATCAATGAATTCAAGCTCACCCGCATCAAGATCATCCGCCTCCAGCGCCATCCACTGGGTTTCATCCTCAATATAGCCGGTCGATTCAAACCGCATGGAGCCTTCCATGCCGGCATCGTGCTCAATGTCAACGGTGCCAGGGTCGTTGTCCACAAGCATGACGAGCTCGGCATCACCTTCCTGGCTATAGTCCCCGTCCAGTGCCATGCCATCAGTGCGCAGACGTCCCGCATTCGAAAGCAGGTCGGTTTCTGCTTGCCCTGTGAAGGTGAGGGTCGAGCCGCTGTTGATGCCTACTTCCTCGGCATCCTCAATGTCCTCCCTCATGGTCACGTGACCACTGCCCACTTCCACGTCGGTAATACCGGAAACGCCACCTTCCAGCGTAAAGTTCGAATCCCCGGAAAGACGGAATATCAGCTCGTCCTCTCCGGTGCCGCCGGAGCGGTTGATATCGCCAACGACATGTCCCCCGAGTATCTCGATACGGGCCCCTTCGTCCCCCTCAAGTGCAATGGCGTCACTGCCGGGGCGGGAAATGATAGCGCCGCTGCTCTCAATGGTGGCGCCATCGCCAACCCGGTCCAGCTGAATGACCGGATCATTTCCGCCGGACTCGATGGTTCCGTGATTCCGGATGGTGCCCTCGAAGGTTTGCTCCAGCAGGATTGCCTGCTCTCTGGCGAGGACTTCACCACTGTTTACAAGTTCACCCTCCGCGATCTCGTCGGAATCCGCATCCCCGAGAATGCCTTTCCTTGCACGGGACACAATGGTCCCCTGATTGCGGATATCCAGATCCATTTCATAGTCATCACTGTCAATATATATCGCGGCATCCTGTCCTTCGATCAGGCCGTTGTTTTCAATGTTAATCCCCACTTCATCCGCGCCAAGCTCCATGTCAACGGCCCGGTCCCCGGTGGAGACAATATCGCCGTTGTTGATCAGCCCGCCCTCTCCGAGATGCTGCTCGATCCTGCCATCCACAAGAATGGCCTCGTCGCTGGCCTGAATCAGGCCCTCATTCCGCAGTGTGCCGCGGAAATAGCCGCCAACCTCGATGCCTTCGCTGCCCGCCAGGATCTCTCCCTCATTGATGAAGGTTGCCGCTACGTCGTCCCCGAAGTCGACGCCGGTTTCCCTCGACTCTATGGTGCCCGTGTTGGTAAAGGTCTCAGTGAACTCTTCATCGATTTCCACGCCGGTATCGTTCGCCTGAATCAGCCCGCTGTTGTAAAAGTCGCCCTGAAGTTCGTCGATCCCGATGCCCGTGCTACTAAGAGAAACAATCTCGCCGGTATTGGTGAAATCGCCCCCTATATCGTCGACATCCACAGCAGTTTCGGCGGCCTCAATCAATCCGGAGTTCACAAAATCGCCGTCTACATCATCGGCATCGAGGGCGTCGGTCTCCCGGGAAACAATTTCGCCCGTATTGCTGAAACTGCCCCCTATGTTGTCATTAACCTCCACAGCAGTATCGGCAGCCTCGATAAGACCGGAGTTCACGAAGTCCCCTCCGACGTCGCCATCCACGTCTACAGCGGTGTCGGTAAGAGAAATGATTTCCCCGGTATTCTCGAATCCTCCGTCAAGATCATCGTCCACATAGAATGCGGTATCCCGAGCCTCGATAAGGCCACTGTTATGAACATCGCCGTCAATCCCACCGCGTGCGTAAAAGGCGGTTTCGTCGAGGGAGCGGATGGTTCCGGAATTATCGAAATCCCCATGAAGGCGGCCCGAAATATAAACCCCTTCGTCGTCCCCAGCTGCTTCAATCAGTCCGGAATTTTTGAAATCACCCTCGATTTCGCTGAACTCAACCACATCGCTTTCACGGGAGACAAGCGAGCCGCTGTTGATAAAGCTTCCTGCCAGAACATCGCCTTCTACAGCAAAATCATTGGCAACGATCTCACCGGTATTCTCGAAGTCACCAGCAATGTCATCCACGCTTATGCCGGTATCGTCGGCGCGGATCCGCCCGGTGTTGCGGACATCACCGTTCACGTCATCGGCGTCCACGCCGGTACCCACCAATGATTCAATGGTGCCGGAGTTGACGAGGTCTCCGCGCCAGTCGCCGTCTACGTGGATCGCCGTGTGCTCCGCATAGATGCCGCCAGTGTTGTCCAGGCTGCCTGCCCAGTCACCCTCGACCTCAAGGGCCGCACCATCGGCGGCTTCGATAATGCCACTGTTGTCCAGCGCTCCCGACCACCCGGAATCGGCGTCGCCCATGTGCAGGGCGGTTTCTGAGGTGAGAATCGAGCCGCTGTTGGTGACGTCTGTGGCCCCTTCCTCATCACGAACGCCCACCCTGGCTTCAAGCTCCCCCTCATTATTAATGCCATCCTGCACCTGTTCGTTGTCGCCAATATGGATGCCCCTGTCCTCGCGCGCGCGGATGGTGCCTTCGTTATGGATGCGGCGCGGGGTCCCGTCCAGCGAAACCGCATCATCATCCGGTGGGCGCAGAAAGCCGGAGGGCGTAACGCGCAGCACTTGATCCTCCTCCAGGGTTACCGGTTCGTCCTGTTCGGAGCTGATCCAAACCGAATCCGCCTGCGCCAGCGCAGGCGTGATGGCAAGCGCCAGCATGGAAACACTGTATTGATGCAAGCGCCGGTTACGCGACATGGAAACTCCCTCCCTTTCTTTATTATTTCCCGTGGCGGCGGGTCCGGCCAGGCGGACCTGGCGACCGCTGGAAGGGTCTCAAAGATGACCTTACAAATTGCTTACAATCCCTGGTATTCAAAGGGGGTAAAGGTAGAAAGCCCCGCGTCGGCTATTACCTTCAGGTGATCGAAAAAAGCCGGAGATGTATTTCGAGTACATCACCTAGAGCGCGCTGCCCGACGGCACCGACACCGGGAGTGACTGGATTATCTGGACCCGGCTTCAGGATATCCCGGGCAACGGAATTGGTTGATGTAATCTGTTTGAATGATTTGTGCGTATTCAAGAAAGGACATCATCACTCACTGCGGCGGAATTCCAATGAAAAAGTCTACCGGCATACTTATGGCGGCCTGCTTTTATGCACTCTTTTCTCCAACAGCATTAGCACAGGACAGCAAACCAGCGATGGTGCCTTTGCCTTCGATCGACGACTTTACGAGGGGAGAGGATGGCTGGGCCCTTGGGCTGGGCCTGGGTATTGAATACGAATTGGCCTACGAAGGGTCGGACGAATTCGGCTTTGAGGTCGATCCTGCCGGTGCGCTGCAATGGCGCAGAGGCGACAATATTTTCTACTGGGCGGGCGAGGCGCTGGGGTGGCGGGGCCTTCGCTCTGACACCTGGCTGTTCGACGCCGCCGTGGGCTTCGAGGAAGGACGTCAGGAGAGTGATTCCGATGACGGCCGGTTGGATGGGCTCGGTGATACAGATGAGGGCTTTGAGCTCGTGCTGCAGACACGCCGTGCCTTTGATGCCGACTGGCGTTACTGGCTGGACGGTCGCGTTGTAACCGGTGAGAACGGAAGTCTTGGCCTTCTGGCAGTGGGGCGCCGCTTCGGCAGCCAGATTGACGGAACCGGTCATGAAGTTGCCATCGCTGCGGTATTCCACGACAGCGAATATGCCAATACAGACTTTGGTATAGACGCGGAGCAGTCAGCTGCATCCGGACTGGATGAGACCGACCTGAGTGGCGGATTTCGCTCGGTTGGGTTCAACTACAACTATCGTCATTATCTTACTGACAACTGGCAGATTTTCGGCGAGGCGGTCTACGAGCACTACGGCAGCGACGTCAGGGACAGCCCAATCGCACGCAATGACTATGAAGCCGAAGTAGGCATTGGATTCATTTACGTATTCTAGAACAGCGAACGCCGACAGCATGCGCAGCTTATATGCTACGCCACCGCTGCTTTCACCTGACGCCAAGTTGCGCCATATCCACGCCAAGCAATGCCTGCATGGCATCCTTCAGGTTGGCGTCGACAAGCGCCCCAAGGCGCCTCACTGTAGGCTGGAGAAATCTAATCAAGCGTGTACCGATTCCAGGGAATGGGTACACCAGCTAACACGAAGCTTTGCGGCAATTTTGGAGCCGCGCAGCGGTGGAAAATTGTCGGCAACAGCGGCTGGTTATGCATTATTCGTAGTGGCTCCAAAGCCGGAGAACTTTTACTACTCTCTCTTCCTCGAGCACTTGATAGACTAAACGATGTTGGATGTTTATCCGGCGTGAATAAGCCCCCGCAAGATCACCAATGAGCTTCTCAAACGGGGGCGGCTTGCGGTAGGGGTCTTCCGCTATCTGCGTCAATAGTTCCTGGGCTTTTGGTTTGAGGCCGCTAGAGGCCAACTTCTTCGCATCTTTCTGGGCCTGCTTGGTGTAAACCAACTTCCATGTCACCAGTCCAGCTCCTCATCGCATTCATCCACA
>LKMJ01006557.1_pt1 | contig 10973 bp, 13 predicted proteins | sample 643391 | NCBI WGS metagenome assembly LKMJ01 (sample SAMN04112250, study PRJNA286221) | soda lake metagenome | biome: soda lake; feature: Kulunda Steppe; material: water; isolation source: sample PL-Br10 brine of Picturesque Lake | place: Russia: Kulunda steppe | collected 2010-07
ACTTACATCGAGCGTAACATCAGCTGTATTACTCACGTCATCTCCAAGGTCGAAGACAATGACCGTTGCAAGAGCTACGAGAGCTACTGTAACAGCAACCAGCAATATTACACCGATAACAGGCGAAACTCCACTTTCTTCTAATCTATTTTTATACTTATCTATCATGTATTTATAAAATACTATTCTTACTGGTAAAGTCTAATGTTTGATAACACTATGATAGTATATTGGTTTGAATAACTCAAAAATATGTTTTATATACTATATAAACAAATAATTTTTCAATTATATATCTATTCCTTACAGTATCTTTTCGGAATTATAAATTTAATTAACACCATTGTCCAATATGATGCTTTAATCATCCAAATTGTTAATTTAGTCTTTACATCTTGTAATTGCATACATAAATATACATAATAGTATTGGTAAAGTGTTAAACAACATCAACAACAGAAAACAGATTTTCGACATTCTACTCGTCGGCGTAGGGATTAGCTATAGTAAGATTAGAAACGATAGATTCTGTTACGATGTTATTGCCACCGTTGTAGTGTTGGAATGCCGTTAGTGAGAACGCTTCAGATAGAGCACTCAACAACACACCAGCGACACCATCTGTACGAGTATAAAGTTCTTTGAGAGCTGATTCAGTAATGAATGAGTCTATATCTACATCTCCGTACGAATCGTATGGTTGCTCCGTAACGGTCGTGATTCGTCTCTGAATCAATTCTTCGATTTGTTCGTATGATAGTGGTTCCAGCTGTAGTTGCATCGAGACACGACGTTGGAATGCCTTTCCAGAGCTACCGAGTTGTTCGATAGCATCCCATTGACTCGTCATTCCTGTAAGTACGATTTTACAGTCTACTTCATCATTAAGGAATTGAATTGTATGTAACGTATCTGGGTCATTCAACCCAAATTCATCAATACCTATTAGAACTGTTTCATTAAATTCAGCACTTGCCAGCTTATCTTCTGTGAGTTTTGTACTGCTGGATTTTCCAACATCCGTCTTATCTGCGACAATAGATACAAGCTCGTACGGTGTGACATTATGTTCTCCTATGTACACGCACGTATAGTCATCTTGTAATTCATCAAGTAAGATTTTGATGAGTGTAGTTTTACCAACGCCTGATAGTCCACTATGAATCAACACTGGACCTGTGTACTGGTTGATGTGCGAGACAACATCCGCAATATCATCTTCATTCGGTAGTACGTAATCTTCTGTTGTTGCTTGATTCGTAAATGGGTTAGCGTCCCATCCAAGATAATCGAGATACGATTCGACTTCATCCTCTGTAGTTTGTGAAATTTGTTGTATCTGTCCCATACAGTAATATTGAATCATTGTGTTATCAATGTATCGCCTTTTCCAATTCAAAATGAAGTCACTATGAAATCAGAATGGTATAATCGCTTATTTTTTCTTATACAACAGTAAATATAAATAAAGATATATGGGGTTGTAAAATAAATGTATTAATATGAGACAAAACAGAAATAAAATGCAGAATTATAATCGCATAGATAAACGAGAAATGATGAGAAGCATTCCAGAATTAGGTGGGTCAGAACGATTCCAATTATTCATCAGTGCCTTTGATGATTCAGTGTTCCATGACTGGTTACAAATGGAATTAGCGAATATACAAGATGTTCAAAGCGTGCAATACGATAGACGTATGAATAACCCATCTCAAAGAGAAAACACATTTACAGAATTATCTAAATTCGCTGAAAAAGATAACCGCATTACAAAAGAAGCAATTGATGCATTGTTTACAGGTAATGTAGAAGAAGCATATATGAATACACCATGTGAAACAACAAAGAAAAAATTAGAAAGTACATTTTGTGCAATACGAACTATGTAAACAATACCTTTTACCAGTTGTATTCTTAAATATGTAGTATATGAAAAACAAAAGTCAAATTATTAATGATTCAGACATATTGAGAGATATGTCTTCAATGTATGATGATGGCGAAATAGATGATATAGCAACAAAAGTATTAGAACGAGATAATTACACTTGCCAAGATTCAGGTGTTACGCATAAAAACGGAGAATTAACGATTGAATTGGAAAAACCTCAATCATTTACTACTTTAGACTCTGTTAGTGTAGAAGATTTAATTACAGTAAGTATATTTGAACGTGAATCATATTTACGGTCTAACGTTACAGAAAATAACGTAGATAATGAAACAGAATCTAATTCAACAACAGATGATTCTATTGAATTAGATGATGGTGTCGAATCATTCGATATATCAGAATTAGATACAGATACTAATTCTACAAATGAAGTAGAAGATAATAACTCAGAATCTAATACAGCATTTAGTAGTGATGAGAAAAATAATAATGAAGATACACAAGAAAAAGATACTGCTGAAGATATATTCAAAGATGATACAAAAATTGATGACAAACAAGATAACATAGATACGAACGAAGATAGTAACGATAATGATGATGTATTTGATGGATATGATATTTACAGTGATGATGAAGATACGGAAGACGATGAAAATGAGGAGATAGCAGATAAAGACGATAATGAAAAAGGCGTACAGTTGGATTTCGAGAAAGAATTAGACGAAAGAATGAAAGATAATTCAGATTCAGATACAAGTGAAAATAATAAAACTGATAAAACTGATACAGATAATGAAAATACCGATATAAACTTAGATAATACAGAATCAGATGATTCATATCTTGAAAAATATGATTTTGATGTAGAGGGTGAAAGTGAAGAACAAAAAATGGAGAAGAAATATAATAATGAAAATTTCACACGTTCTTCATTTATATATAAAATGATATTAGTATTTGCAACAGGGTTTATACTTTATTTCTTCAAAATTAGCTCGATTGCTGGAGAATCTGAAACAGGAGGGACGGATGAAACTGTGAAATTATTTGGTGATATTATTAATTCGACATCATCTATAATAATCCCGATTATATTCGTTATAATAGCTATATTATGGCTCAAATCCCAATCATATGAATTTGAACCACGAAAATATAATCTAACAAAATATTATACTATGGCTATTATTGGAATTATAGGTGGGTTTGGTAATGGATTATACCTTCTTAGTGTATTTTCAGGAGGAGGTATGTTTACGATTCCTATACCAAATATAATGATGCTATTAATTGCATTATTCCAATTTATGGCAATATTTGCTATTGATAAAATTATTTTAGATACAAAAACACGATTAGTAGAGAATCAATTATTAGAGTTAGCAGAAGGGTACGATGGTACTATAACCGAAAGATTAGCTGATGCAACAGAAGATAATCCGAATCTAATCAAGAAAATGAAGTTTAATACGATTAAGTGGAGAGCATCAATGTATGCGTCACTCTATACGACAATATACATCATTCTATTTGTCGCACCATTATCAATCAATATAGTAAACCAATTCGTAATTTCTGTATTCGTAATGTTGCCAACTATAATCGCTCTAACCTATTTAGCAAATACAAAATTAAAATTTATTAAATAATTAGAAGAAATCGAAATCTTCTTCATCTATATTATTATTATTATTATTGCTTTTATCTTTATCATCAGGTGTATTTATTATTTCAGAATTATCTGTTTTATTATCTCCGACAAACATATCTTTATCTAATTCTTTATATTCTGAGATGGTGTGATATTCACCGTCATAGTAAATCATTATGTCGTCATATGAATTACAATTATCTGGAACTAATATTAAGTTATATTCGTCTCTTTCAGGTGCATTTTCTAACTCAACATCTGGTACATATGGTTCTACGACAGTATTATATATTGTTTCATCGTTAATATCATCGATACTCCTAAATCCTGTGTGTGTTTCCTCTGTTTCATGGTCGTGAATAACGTAGCCTTTAGATGTTTTTTCTGCATGAGCCTCGAAATCACGCACACTCCAGTTTTCAAATGATTTTGATGGATTGTACGTCACTGTCGTTACTAATCCATCAGCTGTCTTCTCCATCAATTTGAGCGTATCTGTGTCATCTACAAACCACCGAGTCCAACCAGCTGAAGTATCATCTGGGAGATGTAGTTTTCGTAGTGGGTATGATTCTCCTTCTTTTAATTTATCGTCTTTGTTGTATGCTTTTCGACCGTGTTCTGTCTCTTTTGCTAACCCACCACCATCTGTTAATTTTTGTTCTATATTTTCAACGATATTTTCATAGGTAGAGATGAATAACACATCATCATCTGTTTTTGTAAAGTTCTTTAACATCTTAGATGGTTTTGAACTTGTTGTCTCTTTTTCTGCTTCAATCGTAATCCGTTCACCTATATCATATGAATCTACAAACGGTGTTTCATCTGTCTTTTCAAATATATACCCAAATGCATCAGGTTTATCATCTGAACCACCTTGTTCAGGTAAATCAACGTGGATTCCATACTTTGCTAAGTCGTGTTTTAGATTCTGTGCTATTGCTCGATGTCCATCACCACCTGCACTTCCACTTTTCCCCGTATCCATCGACATTACATCTTTTCCTTCATTTGTAACATGATAACATATTTCACCACCAACATCTGATGCTCGGACATTCTCAATATTCATCTGACGTTCAACCCATACATCAAAGCGGAAATCACTTTTAATATCGTAACTACTTTCGATTACTTTATTAATGGTATCTGTCGTTGCAAACCCTTTCATATCCTTATCTTTATTGTACGCATCGAATTTTTGAGCTGTGTATATTGCACGAAGACCATCTTTTTTCGACAACTCCACATCAACACCTAATAAGAACGGTTTTACAGCTGACTTGAATGTAAGCCTCCTCTTGTGTTGTGACCCATACCGCCTAACGCTCTCTCCAGCAACCAAAGCTGCTTCACGTAAGCTTCGACGTGGAGGGTATGGAGGATAGCCTTTAACTGGTTGGTATGGAGCAGAATCATTTGTTTTACAAACATAATATGTGAATCTGTCCATATTATTTATTTCTTTTTTATCTATTTCATTTCCATCCCTATCTGTAAATAGAGATGTGATTGAACCTGCATCATGAGCACTAATTGTTCCTGTTATTGCTAATCCTAAATTCGTTAATGATTCTGTTACAAACTCTTTAATACGGTTCGGGTTTTGCGTTGCATACCAAAGCAAAAAGTTCTGAGAACGACCTTCAGAGAGTATATCACTTAAGTGAATAGCTTTTTTTAACGATACGAATTTGTGGAATTCGTCACCGAATAATATATGTTCATTCTTATCGCCTTCTGCATTTGCTTTTGCTGATGCTGTGTATAAAGAACTAACAGTATATCCAATTGCTGTATTAATTACAGACTGGCTTTTTGACTGTATATCTACAATTATGATTTTATTATTTTCAACCATCTCTTTAAAGTCTATATCGTTAACATCATTAACTATAAAGTCTCTTGCATTACGATTACTCGTAACAATTCGTTGTGTTCTGCGAATTAATGAATCTAATTCTCCTTTATTTAATTCAGCAACTTGTTTTGTTTCATCAACTTGGAACTCATCACCTAATTCTTCACTCATTCGTTGTGCGAACTTTTTCATCGCATCTTCATTATTAAGAATATAGTGTAAATCTGCGAAATTGAAATCAATATCAGAACGAATCATAGGCTGGAATACACCCTCATATGCACGTTCCATGATAGCTCCGAAAGACCCTTCTTCACCACCATCATCACCTTCAGACATCATAATCTGTTTTAATAACTCCATTTTAGCTTCAATGATGTCTTCTTGTTCGTACTGCTCTGAACTACCATCTTTCACATAATCTGGTAATTTAAGTGGATTTACAGATACGGAATATCCTCCTGTTTGAATTGGATTGATATATACAATATCTTTTAATCGATGCTCAGGTAACTCTCGTAACAACTTGTGTGTATCTTCACCAATTGTAACAGGGAAATCATCACCAATATCAGGATGTTTACCTTCTTTCGGGTCAATAAAAGTGAAACCGTAGCCTTGTTGTGCGAATTGAACCATCACATTACGCATAATAGTTGACTTTCCTGAACCAGTGCCACCGAACAGTGCTGTGTGAAGTAAATTAGTTGCATCAATCTCATATCGAGTTGGCTTATTTATCCCACCTGTAGTACTAATCCCTAAAGAAAAGTGATTAGAATCATAATTCATAATTTTGCGAGAATATTTACCAGCATATACTTCACCATCATATGCTATTTTTGTTTCTCTGTTTTTACCCTTTATATAATCATACATAGGTTCTGCATTAGTTAAATTAATATCAAATTTTTCGCTCATACATATATATTAATTTTTACATTGGTAAAGAGTTATTATAAAACAGGTAAAATATTTCAATCTATATCGTATACGTATTCATCATCAATTCCTTCTTCAATATTAATATCTCTTTTATCAATGGATTTATCACTGACTTTATCAGAAGGTACATGAATTAACTGAGATAATTCAGCTGGTGTCAAAACCATTGGTTTAGTTCGAGTTGTTTTGATAGCTTTCCATTCATACTCATCTCGAATCTCACCTTGGTTGTTTACACTTGTTTTTCGCTGACCGACATCAATCACTAACTCTTTCATCTTTTCCTCTGATTTAATCGGTTTTACAACTAATCGCTGTTGCACAGAAGCATCATTTTCAGGAACATTATATATTGTTTCATATGTTTCTTTTAGATTATCTATCTTTTCAGATACTTCTTTTTCATCATCACCAATTAGTATTAATCGCATACTTGTTGCATATCCTTTACTCTCCGATTTGTCCTTTGCCAATTTCACAACTTCATCTAAATCATTACTTAGTCTATCGTTATCTGTATTCGATATACTTATATTATCTTTTGTCCTACCAAACATGATTTTAGATTCCATTTTATCAACAACAGTTCCAATACCGTCGAAAATAGAATTCATATCTTTATTTCCTTTTACGTTTTCTGCTTTCATTTTATAATATTCTATAAAATCACTTCTACTATACCCTGTTAATCTATTTACTATTTTTCCAAATTCACTACCAATACGTTTCATAGCTTCTGCAGGTTGTGCTCTTGTTTTATCTGATACTGAAATAATTAAATTAAACATATATAGTGGCATTGATAGCGGGAGAAATGCTAAACGACCAAATAAACCTTGGAATGAGTAGCGTTTATTCCATTGATTGTTTGGGATTGGTTGTATTGTCGCTTGGAGAGCTGTCGTTACGTTACTATCTCCTTCTTTCGACATCTCATACATTAACTTCCGTAATGGGTCAAAATCGTGGTCTTTCTCTGTTTGTAGAGAATGCCAATAATCATTACCTAACTCGATTTTCGCACCTGCAACATAGGAATCCTCTGTTAAATTCTGTAGCAAATCATAATCTTGAACCATATTTACATTATTTAAATCACTAAATTCGTGATAAAGTGACGATTCATCTGATTCAGCTAAGATATTCATGTATGTCTGTTCTCCAACATGGTCATACACAAATTCAAACCCTGTTGGTTCAGAGGCATCCATCTCTAAGAACCGTTCCATATACTCCATTGACTCATTTAACTCTACATCAGAACGTATTTGAACGCCTTTTGCAGAGTTTAACCCTATATCTGTTAACTCTGAAACGAATCTATCCGTTAAGAAATCTTCATTTGTTTCGAATGTTTTTCCCATACACTAATATTAATGATTATGCTGGTAAAGTGTTCACAAAAAAATCTCATACAAATCATATTCTATAATATCTCAAATATTGTAAATTATCTTTAATAAATTATATAGGGATAGAGAACTATTATATATTATGAAGTTAAAACAAAAACAAAAACAAAAATTAGAAAAATTCGCAAACGAACTATATGAGAAATATGATTATTCATATAACGATATTGAAGATAGATTTTGTATTGCAAGAATTTTTATATACAGTACAAATGTGGAAGATATGGAACGAGAAAATCTAAACAAAAAACGTAGCTTACATAGTGTAATTTTTGCAGATACTGTTCTTAAAAATATGTGTATAGATATGGTTCGTAACTCTAACTTAGAAAAATACGAAGTTGAAGATATAGTTTGTGAGGTATACGAAGATATAATCGCTGAAAGGAAATCAAACCAATAATTTCAAAACCAAACGCTTATATACTGTATAGTTTTAACAATTTATTATGAGTAAAGAAACTCAAAACAAAATAAAATATAAACAGTTAGATGATGAATTACATAATGAATATAGCAACGTTATTGTATTAGATAAGTTTATCAAATCAGAAAAAGAAAACGCTGTTGTCGATTTTATATTCTGTGAAGTGTGTATTGACTTAGGGCAGAAGATTAAAGCTTATTCTAATGATGAATCAAAATTCATTTGTAAAAGCGATATAAGAAAAATAAAAAATTTTACTACAGGAGAAACCATCGAATTTCGTCGTTAATCAGACCGTGTGTAGACCGTGTGTAGACCGTGTGGAGCCAGACCGTGTGTCAAACGTTTCAGACCATGTGTAATTCTCTGACTACAACCCTATAAGGCGTACCCCCTAACTAAAGCTTATTTTTGATATTCAAAATATACTATACTATCCCTCTCACCGAGAGAGCCAGCACCCAACAACATCTCTCATCACGACCACCGTCAACCATCATGCTATAAAGCATTCCCAACATCAACTTACTACTTATACTTATTTTTCTTTACTTACCTACACTACATAATTTCACTATTAACTGAATCACGACACGAGTCCACAACTACAATGTTTATATTATTTCAATATCCACTTTACTTACTACCCTAACAATCCACTACATCATCTATTCCACTATCCAACGAGCATATGCTTCAGCTCACTATGCACTAAACGATACATCACTCAAAATGTGGACCTCCGTCAACATCCTGAATATCAATACCTACACTACACCTATACTTGGGGTACATAAGAATAACAGACTATCCTTCCTCTAAACTTCTACTCAATACCAAATATCTCCTCGACAAACCCCGAAGCTCCTTGGAGCGAGGGGGTTACACTCCCTTGTCGATGACCTACACCCGAACCAGTCTGTCGGAATCTTACCTAACCTACAGTCCAGTATCGTTGTAGGGTGTTAGGTAAGAATAGTCAAATAGATATATAGGGTTATATTCTTAAATTATAAATATGAATAAAAAAGAGATTGAATTAGATTATATGGTAAAAAATGATAAATACGAATATAAACAAAGTGGAGGTGTACTCAATTATAGTGGTGAAACTATTAATTATGTAGATAGTGTAGGTTATAGTACAGATATATCAATAGATTCTATTGATGTATTAGACTATGAAAAAGAATCAGAACCTGAATCTATAAAATATAACTTGTTAAAATATATAATAGATGTTTCATTTAATGTATAATTACTTGCTATTTTGGTTTTACCTGCTTTATTTTTACTAAATATAGATATAGAAATAATTAAAAACTTATTATATGTTATAATATATGTGAGTAGTATTACAATCATGTCTATTATTATAGCACAAAGTATATGCACAAAACCATCTAAACTAACTATTATAGTTAATGAAACAGAATATAAATTCATAAATGATAATAGTGGGGGGTTAGAAGCAGTATATAATGCAATACATGAAAAGATGAATAAATAATATATTATCCAAGATAATTATACTTAATTATATAGGGTATTATGTTTAAATATAGTGTATGGTTAAATATACTAAAGAAAAATGTATTAGTGTTCTTAAAAAATTAGATAAAGAATCAAATGTTCCACTATATCAAAGTAATTATGATGAATATAAAAAAGATAGTTATCCATCATCATGGACGATAGCTAATAAGTTCGGAACATGGAATAAAGCAAAAGAAGAAGCTAATTTAAAAATGAATTAACGATATAGAACCCTTTAAGTTATTCTACGGTGAAGTATATATCAGAGACCCAATGACGATAGATGCACTCAACAAAGCTATTGATGAAGGTTGTTCTCCAGAGTTCGTCCTGTTCATCACAACAGCTCCTAACGACCACAAAGCCGTCGAGAAACTGATTAAGCACTACGAAGAAGATACGCTTCATACGTATCCTGAATCCCATTTCTATGAAGGTATCTGGAATGGAGATATTGACCAAGCGTATAGACACGGTGATTTAGATAATACGGAAGTTCTCAAACAAGCATTCCCTGACAAATAACGCAGTGTGATTTCATAGTGGAATCATATTACCATCGTTTCTTAGTCATATTGCTATCATTATAGGTAATATTGTTAAATAAATATAGTAAATGAAATATATAATACTATACTATGTTATAGTATATGAACCATTACATATTTGGCATAGTAATATTAATGTAATTATATGAATGATTCTAAAGATGAAATAGGATTTGTCCCACAATGCATAGTTGAAGGAATTAAGGATACTTCAAATGGAAACTTTGTATCAAGAGAAAAAATGCTTAATATTGATAATGATGATTAGATATATGGGGTAGTATAAATAATATTATAATATAATGAATCAAACAACTAACTTCGATGTATACAATTATACTCGGTATTTGAATGGAGAAATAACAGAAGAAAAAGCTAAAGAGATTTTTGGCAATATGTTTCCTGAAATCAAAGGTGGACGCATAATGCGAGAAGAAATAGATAGTGCAACAGAAGAAGAATTATTCTTAACTGATGGAGATTACAGTCCATAATTAATTTTATTATTCATTTTTATGTTAGTATTATGCACTCAATCTAACCTAAATTATATAGGGTATTATTCTGAATATATAAATATGGTTAAAGATAATAAACCAAATAATGCTAAGTTTAAAGGATATAAAGGTTCATTAGGATTAAAAGATAACGTAGTATCATATACTGCTGATGAAATTGATTTAGGTATAC
>LKMJ01006558.1_pt1 | contig 10971 bp, 17 predicted proteins | sample 643391 | NCBI WGS metagenome assembly LKMJ01 (sample SAMN04112250, study PRJNA286221) | soda lake metagenome | biome: soda lake; feature: Kulunda Steppe; material: water; isolation source: sample PL-Br10 brine of Picturesque Lake | place: Russia: Kulunda steppe | collected 2010-07
AGTGACCCTCCCAGCAGGGACGGGCCATGCATATGCAGGCACGTCCTGCTGCAAAGTGACCCTCCCAGCAAGGACAGGCCATGCATGGGCAGGCACGCCCTGCTGCCAAGTGACCCTCCCAGCAGGGACGGGTCATTCATGGGCAGGCACGTCCTGCTGCAAAGTGTCCTTCCCAGCAAGGACAGGCCATGCATGGGCAGGCACGCCCTGCTGCAAAGTGACCCTTCCAGCAGGGACGGGCCATGCATGGGCAGGCACGCCCTGCTGCAAAGTGACCCTCCCAGCAGGGACGGGCCATGCATGGGCAGGCACGTCCTGCTGCAAAGTGTCCCTCCCAGCAAGGACGGGCCATGCATGGGCAGGCACGCCCTGCTGCCAAGTGACCCTCCCAGCAGGGACGGGTCATGCATGGGCAGGCACGTCCTGCTGCAAAGTGTCCCTCCCAGCAAGGACAGGCCATGCATGGGCAGGCACGTCCTGCTGCAAAGTGACCTTCCCAGCAAGGACAGGCCATGCATGGGCAGGCACGCCCTGCTGCAAAGTGACCCTTCCAGCAGGGACGGGCCATGCATGGGCAGGCACGCCCTGGCCTTGACCAGCCTCTCCCTGCATTTCCCCCAAGCACCCATACACGCGTGCGTGCACATCCCATGCTGCCTTGGCCTTGCAGGTGCCTCCGAGGTAGAGGTGGCGCAGGTGCCTGTGGTGACCTGCACCGCCGCGCACCCCTTGCTGGGCGACCCCTGCCCCATCTGCCTGTCCGAGTTCAGCCTGGATGACGAGCTCAAGTGCCTGGACTGCTGCCACTTCTACCACGCCAAGTGCCTGGACCAGTGGCTGCGTATCAAGGCCAGCTGCCCACTGTGAGTGTGCGCGCTGAGTGCCTGGACCTGTGGCTGCACATCAAGGCCAGCTGCCCACTGTGGCTGCGCACCATGACCGGCTGCCCACCATGAGTGTGCGCACCATGGTCGGCTGCCACCCATGGCTGCGCGCTTTGGTCAGCTGCCCACGGTGAACGCGCATCAATTCCCAGCTGCCAACTGCGCCCGCATCAGAGGCTGTCCACCAGGACCACCTCACTGCAGCGCCTGTGTGTAAGCCGCAAAGGCAAGGGGGCATTCATGGTGCGTTGTCGCTCCGCGCATCTAGCACCCTGTTGCAGCATGGTGTGCAGCAGCCAATGGTTTGTACTGTGGCTTGCCAGAACCAATGCTGCCTGATGCGCGCATGGCCTTGCTGCATGTGCATGCAGCTGAAGTGTTGCAACGTGCTGCTGCGCGTACAGGTGCATGCACCCCCTGCGGCGTGAAGAGGAGGAAGGCAGCCAGCAAGAGGGGGGGCTTGGAGAGCAGCAGGGGTTGCTGCAAGGCAGGCACTACGTGCATGAGCCCAGCTTTGCGCGGCCTGTCTTCTCAGGTGTGCAGACATCACTGCCCAGCCTAAGCTCGCGTTTCACCCTACACTGGTTGCCCCTTGCGAGCTTTGCGCGCACGTGAAAGAGCACGCGAGCTTTTGAAGCTCAGGCTGCCCCTTCCCCCAAGATCCGTGCTTTCGTAGCCGATACGGGCCGGAGGCGCTGCTGCGCAGCGCTGCATACTTTTGTCATGGATGCCCCTTACTGTGGCTTGCCCTTTGAGATTCGTCATGGACGCCCCTGCTGATATGCCATGGATGGCAGACATGCCATGGATGGCGCTGCTGGCTTGTCATGGATGCCCCTTGCTGAGGCTTGGCCGTGGAGAGTTATCTGCCTTGGCCGCCTGCGTCGCCTTGATGGAGCCCGGCACATGTCACGTGCTTGCCACAATGGGCTTGTCATGCATGCACTCTTGACACGCTCGCGCACACGCGCGCACATACAAACACGCACACCACAGACGCATGTGTGTACGCATGCGCTCATGTATACATGCAGGCCCCAGCACAAGCCTGAGAGAGCGTGAGCCGCCGTCCCTGGCGCGCGCCCTGCGCTCAGCCGCAGCGCTGCGCCTCAACATCTTTGGCCGGGGCCTCCACTCATCTGAAGGCCTCGCCACCCATGACTTCAGCTGGATCAGCAGGGTTGCCTTGGCGCAGGGCATCAACATAGGTGGGGCAGGCCACAGCAGCAGCGCAGGAGGAGCTGGGGAGGCTCCGCCGCGTGGCGTGTTGGGGGAGGGCGGCGGCAGCCGCCCAAGCACATCAAGCCTGGCACGCGAGCATGGCGTGCAGCTGGCAGCAGAGGCGCATGACCTGCCTGCGGCGGACCTGGCAGCTGGTGGGATGGCTGCTGCCGCAGTTTCCGCTGAGCGACGGGAAGCGGCTGCGCCGGTCGCACTTGCAGGGTCAGAGGTGCATGCGGGCAGCAGTGGGGAGCCGTGTGATCCGCACCCGAGTCCATTTTTCCAAGGTCAAGCCCTGCTAGGCCTCCGCAGCAGCCGGCCCACGGAGCCATGCTCGCTTCCCCAGCGCGGGCGCGGGAGTGGTGAAGGTGGCCTTTTTGCGCAGGGAGGTGCTGCGTCTGCTGCAGCTCCTGCAGCTCCTGCAGCTCCTGCAGTCGGTATCCGTCAGCCGCAGCCACTGCATGCTGCCAGCATGCAGCTGGATGGGCAGGAGGGCGCGGGAGAAGCAGGGGGAGGCGCACCGCAGGGGGATGCTTTTCCGGCAGCGCACGCGCCTGCCCTGCCTACTCGCAGCAATGCAGCTGCTGGAGGAGCGGCGCATAGGAATACCCAACAAAGGCAGCCTGGCAGTGACGAGGGTATGCAGAGCTTGGAGCTCGCCATTCGCCGCGCCCGAGACTGGCTGGGGCTGCACTACCCCCAATGACATGTGTGCCTCCTTTCCTTTAGGGTGCCAGTATTCCCTGCTTGATACCCATGCTCATGCTGGAGCATCAAACTTATAGCGACTGCTGATATTTTCGCTCCTGTTGTATGCCGCCTTGGGAGCGCTCTGTTCTGATGGTCTAGGTATGTATTTTGCTACGCTCAGCATGTGGTCCACTGCGCTGCAATTTCCTCTATTGCTTAGCTTGAGCTGTCCATGGCATGGTGCGGTGAGCACTTGTACATTCAATCTTCTTTTGTAATCTCTCTTGTGGCTTGTGTGAGAGGCACTGTATTAGTTTACAAGTTCAAGGTCTACAGCCAGGCGTTGTCAGGCTGAATATTCCAGGGCTGGATATTGCCAGCCGAAAGTGATTCATGGTGTCTGTAACACCCTAAGTCGCGTAAAGGATGGCATAGCGTGATGTACTTTCAGCGCGCAGGCCGTGGGACAGAAAATGCTGAGGGACCTGGCTCCTCTCGCGCCAAAGCCTGTCAGCGTCTCTGCTAGGGTCTGCCTCTTTTATTCAATATAATTAAGAACTCCCTAGCCTGCACGCTGCCCAGGGGAAATCCCCCTCTCAGCCCAACCACTTAAGTGGTTGAATAGGTAACGTAACACCTAAATCGTTACAGTGTGAGCTAAAATGGCAAAACTTGCTGTGCTGCTGAGAAAGGAAATCAAAGCCATTCAATGATTGATATGGAAAGACTTTGCATGCAGAAGATAAGGTTAAAGGTTTCAAGGTTGTATCCGCTGAACGAGGGCAGCTTAGCCGGTTGTGAGCCTCCAGTTAGGATCGACCCCCGAATCCACAGGTTGCAGGGGTGGACAGCCGACTTCCCATCGCAGGTGCACTGCCGCCTGCTCGAGTGTCCGGAGCTAGAAGGGACTCCATAAGAAAATTCGGGCTAAGTTCTGCAAAAAGGAAATAACAAGTTAGGCTAGCCGCCCAGTCGAAAAGGAGAAGAAAAAGGAACAATTTATTTAGGGAGCATCAGATCCTGCCACGATAACGAAAAAATCAAAAGCAATTTATTACAGAAAGATGAATAAGATTGCCAGAAGTCCGTTCATCTCCCTCAAGGATATCGAATACATTGATACAGCCTGACATATTTGAACAATATTAAGCATGCCAAGCTCGAGCTTACAGCGCATATGCTTGGCCCAAGATGGGCGCCTCAAGGCAAACTTCTCAGACAATAGCATCATGGTCCTAAATTCAAGTGGCAGTGGATTTGTGCACTTGACCTCAGGTGACCTGAGTGATCCCCACGCCTCACCAGCTGTCGCGCAACACCCTTCTGAGCATGACGCTCCAGAGCCCTGTACAGGCGCCCTTTCAGGGCCTCCGCGTATCAGCCGGCAGCTCAGTGAGTATGCACTCAGCAGACATCTACCGCAGCTCCGTGTGGCCCTGGAGTTCCGCAACATGCACGTCGACCAGCCATTCTTCTGCCAGCCCCTGCTACGCAAGCAGCCCAGGCCACAGGTTGGTGCTGGCACACAACTTCATGTGCCCAAATCCCCTTGGTATTATAGAAACAGGCAAATTCCTTGTGTCACGACCCTCCACGTACAAGGACATACCATAAATCAAGGCGCTTCCGTTGGGGCCACGTTAGCTTCCAAGTGGCCCTGGATTGAAAGCTGATCACATCTCCTAGATTTTAAACTACGGTTACAATCTCACACTTTCCTGTTGACCTTATGCTAAGCAGAAGTCACCAGTTCAAACTGCAGCCGTATCTCGAGCATTGATGTTCTGTCTCCGACTTGCAGCAAGCACGCGACTTGTACATCAAGCAGCAGGGTATGGATGGTTTCGAAATGATCCAGGTGTCCAAAGAGACTTATGCGGAGTGCTCAAGTTTGGACGAGCCTATGAACTGAACTAGCTTAATGAGCTCCGTGTCTTAGGCATGCAACGTGCTCACAGAGATGCATCTACATCGGCAGCACCCCAACTGCCCATCTGGTTCACCCAACTCACCAGCCTTGCACCCTGAGCAGACACCAAGCAGGCATGCACATCCCATGATGTGGATACCCATGAGCCCTGCTGTATTCAGAGTACAAGGCCCATTCACTGTGGCATGTCCAGCAGGCCATGTGGAACATGCTGCAGCAGCCCAGGTGCCCCCTTAATTACACTTCAGTCAGAAGATAAGTGCAGAAGACAAGTGCGCAGCCATGCGCACGCGTGTGTGTTCATGTGTGCGCACAATCCCCATGTACTGCCTCCCCTTGAGTTGTCCTCACATACACATACACACACAACTGCTCGCGCACACGCACACAAACACACACACATATCTCCATTCTTGTACAGGACTGATGTTGTCTGCTCGCCTGCTGCGTGTCCAGCGCACACAAGCACACACATATCTCCATTCTTGCACAGGACTGATGTTGTCTGCTCGCCTGCTGCGTGCCCAGGGTGTGTCCCTGGGCTTCCTTATCAACGAGCTGTGGTGGCCCTGCTCAGCCGGGGAAGCCCTGGCAGCCGGCTTGGTGATGCGCCTGCCTGACGGCCGCATAGCAATCAGCACCTCAGACGGCTCCGCCCGCATGGTGGGGCACTCCTTGCCCCTTGTCCCTTGTCCCTTGTCCCTTGTCCCTTGTCCCTTGTCACCTTTCCCCCCTTTTGTTGCATTTGCGCTGGGAGGGCGGTGCCTGTACCTCTTGTGCTGGAGGACGAGTGATGCGCGAGAGTGTGGGGGGCCTCTTCCATACGTTTGGAGGGGGCATGCGCTTGGCACGGCTGTGTTGCTAGCAGTGGCTCTGTGTGCTCATGTGCGTTTGCACAACACACTTCTTTTGCACGTACTTCCAGTTACCCTTCCTCTCTCTCTCTCTCACACACACACACACGCACGCACACAACACGCGCACAACACATGTACACACTCAATTGGGTCGTTTTGATCCACGCTGTTCCTCTGTGTCCGCTCCTGCCCCCCCCCCCTCTGAGCATGCTACGTTCTGTGGCTGCCACCGGCCGCCACAGCTGCTGCTGCAGCCGCCTGATTTTCTGGCGCCAGGCTGGCAACGCAATGTGGTACACATGCCTTTGCAGGTCCTGCACCACCACCGCCGCCGCTTTGCTGTCTGCTACCCCTTGCTTGTGGAGGAATCTCAAGAGGATGGCCAGTTCCACTACGTGTGGCATACGCAGGTGAGTCTTGAAAGGGAGGCCAATTGGCAACGTGGCACACCCAAGTACAGCCAGACTCATGGCCAGAAGTAAGCGGGTGCCCTAAGCCTCTGCCCAACTTAGAGCATGATAGCCTGCGGGGCAGAGGTGTCCCATGCATGGGCTTGCGCGAGCTTGCTCATCATTGTGCCATCCCATGTCCAATGAGCTGAGTGCGCTTTCTTGCTGGTGCACAGTCTTGGCGATAGGTACGCAGCCATGAAAGTACTCGGCAAAAGAGCGCACTCTGCCGAAGAGCACACATGGCCAAAGAATTCCTGCATGATATTTGGTGGCCTCCCAAAGGGCCCCCATACCTGTGCAGGCGCTTGCAGCGCTTCTGTGCCTGCCAAAAGCAAAACCCTGGGTATGGGATGGTGTCCCTCCTAGCATTCATTCTCCGCATCTCCACTAGGCCTGCGCAGCAATCTCCCGCTGGGAACATGGTGGCCGCCAAGAGGCTGTCTCATCCTGCCCCAGGGTGTGTGCCTCAGAGCCCTCCAGCGGAGGATTGCCGCGGGGCAATCATCACTCTGCTGCGACTTTCATGGGAAGCCACTGCAGCGGGGGCCCAGCCTCAACAGGACACCATCAGCGGTTGTCGCCATGAGCACGGAGCAGCATCCCACCGGAACTCAAATAGGCACAAGCAATGAACAGCCCATTCCTGCCCTTTGCTGTCAGGGCAAAGTAACAGCACGTAGAGACGAGCATCATGGCTTGCCATGCGACTCTGTCAGAGCTTCGCAGAGGGCCTCCCATTCCACTCCTCGCTCCCCACTGCTTGCCTGCGCTGCTGCGCCCCCGCCTTTCCCCTTAGGTCTTCTCCGTGCAAGACCACCCTCCGCGCTGGCAGCCTGCAGTGGAGCTGCTGCTTGATGTCGCGGCCCACATGGAGCAGGAGGCACGCGTGCGGGCGGCAGCCGCTGCTGGGGCCTTGATGGAGGGCAGCATGCCTGGTGCGGGCACGGACCCCAGCCTGCCCCAGCAACGGCAGCAGGAGGATGAGTGGCTGCAAGGGAGGCCGCCGCCGCCGCCGCAGCTCCCCCACCACTGCCACCACCCGCAAGGCCAGCCAGGGGAGTCAGCCATGCCCCTGCTCCTGGGCCCCCTGCCCCCCCGCGCGAGGTGCACGCGGCTCCCCTCAGCCACGCACCGTGGGCTGTCTGGCAGCACGGGCATGTTCGAGCCGGGCAGCTGGTAGGTTGTGCCTGTCGGGCAGTACCAAGCAGCTGTGACCCGGGCCTGGCAGGGGCGGCGCACTAGCATTGGGGAGCAGTGGCTTGGGCCTGGTAGGGGGGCACAGTTGAGCCGAGAAGGCCTGGTCTGGCTCACCAGAAGGAGCACTCGCGCCAGGTGCAGGTCAGACATGGGTGCGCCAAAGCACTAAGGACCTGAGGGCCAGCGGGCTGATGGGCCATCATAAAGCCACAAGGGCTAAAGCACATGAGCCACGGGGGCAGGGCGCTGATAGGTCATCATGAAGCCATAAGGGCTATAGCACATAGGCCACGGGGGCAGCAGGGCTCATTGCGGCTCCCAGTCGGCTGCCCGGCCAGCCTCGCACCGCACGGCAGTTCTTTGCGAGGGTGTGGGCTTGTCAGCTACACCACTTTTCGCCCCTGGTGGTGACATACCGAAGGTCTGCCCGTGATCCAATGGGCTTCGTGCAAAGGTCTGCCCATGATCTTGGTGCAAGGTCTTCGTGCATTGCCTGCCCGTGATCTTTGTGCATCTTTGTGCATCTTCATGCAATGCCTGTCCGTCATCCAATGGGCTTCGTGCAAGATGCAAGGCCTTCCAAGCGACACCATGTACACCAACCGTGTACACCAACAAGCAGCCGGCCCACGCCACGGCCAATGTGGCATGCAAGACTGACATGTCCATGCATAGGTCGAATTGCATGCTGCTACATGGGAGCTTTTGATCTGAGGCGATGACTATCTCTGCATGCACCATGCTAGGGGCACATCTGGTTCTTCCTTTTTCTCTGCATGCACTCCCGTTTTCTCTGCATGCACTCCCGTGGGTTCTCCCGTGGGTTCTCCCGTTTTCTCTTCTTGTTTTCTCTTCCCGTGGGTTCTCCCGTTTTCTCTGCATGCACTCCCGTTTTCTCTGCATGCACCATGCTAGGGGCGCATCTGGTTCTCCCTTTTCTTCTGGCTTAGAAGTGCAAGCATGCGGACCTGTTGTTTCTCAGCCTCTCTGCTACTCTCCCTGCTGCCACCCCTTTGTCAGTCCAGCCAGCCTTACGGTGGCAAGAAGAGCACCTCAGGGCCGCCCCTGGTCTGCTTCATCTGCTTAGGAACCAGTCAGTCCAGCGCCTTCTGCATAAGTGCCTTATGTGTACCATCTAGAAACAGTGGCGTTATTTGCATCAATGCCTCTGCTCCACCATGCTTCAATGCAGGTGGCTGGAGCCAACCCTGACTCTCTTCCCGCCAGGCGACGTCATTGTGCTTGAATGGACGCCCTCTGCATTGTACCAGGTGAGACCTCCATTACTCTCCTGCATTTAGTTGGCTCATGAGGCCTGGCCTGTCTGGCAGCTCAAAGACTGCCTTAGCCAGCAATGCAATGATGGTATTAATGTGTGTTCGCACGCACAGGCACGAGCACGAGCCCCAAAACGCACAGGTATAAGCATGCATGCACAGGCACACACATGTGCATGCATACATTCACACATTCATGCACGCATGCGCACTGGTATGTCTCGCATAAGGCGTGGCATGCAGAAGAGTCACAGGTCCTGTGCGGAGGGTTTGAATGTGGATTGCACCTCATGCCACTGTGACAGTCATCATCATCTTGTACCCCTGTGTGCTCACACAACCCCCTGCTACAGTCACCTGATGTACTCAACACCACCCCTCAAATCGGTTTTGCCCCTCATCTTCTTACAACGCCCCCCTGCACGCAGTTTTATCCCTCCACCTGTGAAGTGGAGGTGTGGGTGAGCCACGACGACTCATGCCTGACTTCCATCAAGCAAGGCCGCTATCTCAGGCACTTCCGCGTCGCACAGGTGGACAAGGGCAGGCTCTGAGTTGTGCTTTTGTCGCCCCTGAAATTTACCTTCTAAACCTTACGGTGCATGTCGGCTTGTGCCACCTGCTTCACTTCACTCCATGCTGAGGGCTCAGGCCCCGAAATTCAGTGTAGTCCAACCATCCCCTCACCCCTCACCCTAACCCCAAACCCTTAACCCTATGTGTTGCCAAGAGCACTCTGGGAAGAGGGCAATCCTCATGGTGGGCCGCGCATACCAGGGGTGCTTGTGTTCTGTACTGATGCCTTGTCAGGGGCTACCCTGCCTGCACCGTGTGGTCAAAGCCACCACATGTGCTCAAAGCATGGGCTTGCATGTACCATGGGGTTGAGTATAAGGAAGCTTTACTCATCAGCCGCTGCTGTCGCATCATGCCTTGGGCTTCAAGGAGGTGTTTCCCAATCCTCCACCACATTTGGTGCACAATGCATACGACAAGAGGCTGCACTGAATCCATCGGCTAAAGCCATGTGCCCACCTGTCCCAAGTTTAATTGCAAAAGGAAGGTGTGCTGCATTGGCCCTGTAGCAGCTCACCGGCCGCAAGAGAAGAGTGCATGCCGCGAGGTTGCGCACTGCCTCGCCATCACCGTCTCACCTCTCCACCCTGGTTATGGAAGCCAAGCCTGCACAGCCTCCACAATGTACCCCATCGACGCACACCTGGCCAGGCCCAGAGAGTTCACAGCTTGGCCACATCCATCCGCCCATTCCACGCATTTGCTCTCACGTTGCGCCTCCCTCTGCCTGCACCCAGGGCTCTCCGGAGGTGGCTGACCAGCTGTATGCAGCCACAGCAGTCCCAGAGTCTGTGTGGGCCAGCCCCCCGTCCACCAACCCTTCCCGCCCACCGGCCGCCGCTCCCAGCCAAGGTTGGCAGCACAGCCAAGGCCTCTCCCCGTTGTCATGTGCTGAGGGTGCGGAAGGCAGTGGGAGGCGAGGAAGTGCATCTGGCAGCGGGAGCGGAGGCGGGGGCCACGCACTGTCGCGTTACCCCCTGGCCACGCTCGCAGCACACGCCCTGAAGCTCAGGTGTGTGCAAGCCCGCAGGGTGTGTATGCAAGCCCGCAGGGTGTGCGTGCAAGCCCACAGGGTGTGCGTGCAAGCCCGCAGAGTGTGCGTGCAAGCCCGCAGGGTGTGCGTGCAAGCCCACAGAATGTGCAGGCGCGTGGCATCTGTGGGCTGTGTGGCCAGGGCGGCTGTATATGGGTGCCTGGACAGGGGGCTGGAGGGAGGGATGCAGCGTGAGAGCAAATGGGTGGAATGGGCGGATGGATGTGGCCAAGCTGTGAACTCTCTGGGTCTGGCCAGGTGTGCGTCGATGGGGTACATTGTGGAGGCTGGGCAGGCTTGACGGGCTTGATGGTGTTCTTTGGGGTTGCAGGCCGGGGCTCGGTCGCTCTAGTGCTGTGCCACCTTCTGGCGCTGATTCCAGGCTTCAGCCCGTGCTGGCACACATCGAGTTGATTCAGACCACTTTTGAGACGGTATCTGTGGAGTGGTTGGTAGGTGGGGCCCAGCCCGCCTGCAGGCCCTTGTGTGCCAGAACCCGCCTGCCTGCTGGCCCTTGTGTGCCAGAACTGTGCCTGCTGGCCCTTGTGTGCCAGAACTCGTGTGCCAGAACTTGTGTGCCAGAACTGTGCCTGCTGGCCCTTGTGTGCCAGAACTTGTGTGCCAGAACTTGTGTGCCAGAACTGTGCCTGCTGGCCCTTGTGTGCCAGAACTGTGCCCGCCTGCTGGCCCTTGTGTGCCAGAACTGTGCCTGCCAGACTTGCCTGTGCTCCACCCAGCCTCTCCCGCTGGGTCCCCTGGCAGCTCACTGTTGCTGGGTCCCCTGGCAGCTCACTGTTGCTGGGTCCCCTGGCAGCTCACTGTTGCTGGGTCCCCTGGCAGCTCACTGCTGCTGG
>LKMJ01006559.1_pt1 | contig 10969 bp, 11 predicted proteins | sample 643391 | NCBI WGS metagenome assembly LKMJ01 (sample SAMN04112250, study PRJNA286221) | soda lake metagenome | biome: soda lake; feature: Kulunda Steppe; material: water; isolation source: sample PL-Br10 brine of Picturesque Lake | place: Russia: Kulunda steppe | collected 2010-07
CGGTGACCCAACGGTCGTATTCGGTCCATATCGTTTGGCCTGAATCAACAACAGCTGGTCATACGGTATCGATTTTCGAGCCGTAATGTCGATCCCTTTGTCAGCACTCGCCGTCGAGATTGTTGTTTCCCAGCCCATCCGTTCCCAAAGCTCAGCTACGAAGTGCTCGAACTCGTAAGGATCCATCTGCTGAAGCACAGCTTTGAGTTGAGCGGGTGTGTCGACAGTTGAGCCGTCTCCAGGAATGTGTGGATTCGACACGATCATATCTCGATAGCCGGCTATCGACGAGTCAGCACTCTCTGACCCACGGCTGGACGTCTTCGTCTTCGATGTTTCAGAACTATTCAGGGCCTTTCGGAGACTCCGATAGAGTTCGCGATAAACGAAATACCGGAGGAACCGTTTCATACAGTTCTATTGAACTATAGTGTACCTTAGAGTTGTTGTCTCTGTTGAAATCTTCCGCTTGTGACAATTACCAGTGGTTGTACTGCATACAAGGCGCGTATCTTTTACGGGTAAAGGTTCAGATAGGATACAATATATGTACTAACATTCTGAATATCCAATGAATATCGAATCGTCCTCAACCACAATTTGAAGATATGTGTTGCAAGCGATGTCCCATGTATAACTTTTGGAGTCTCTTCCTTCAAATTCTATGATGAGAAGATATCTGTCTAATAGGGGTTTCTGATATTCAACTGCTTGTTTGATTTCAACCACCCGCAAGCGACCAGTTGTCGACGCTGATAGAAAGACAACAAACGGTTAGTCAGGACACCGAGTGTCGGAACTGTGAAAAGCAGGTTACTCAAGCAGGGAATGAAGTGTCGGATTTGACACCCGTGTCAGAAATGCGTGGAAACACACCTTTTGAACGGCTTGAGACGATTATAAGTGGATTCCACTTACAGCGGCAATGCGGGGTGTTCTTATAAGAGATCCAGAATGTGAGTTGATTTTTACAGCGGCACTGAGGGGTGTGTTATTCGTTCAGTCTGTTCAGATGTCGAGTCGTCATGCAGATTTGCACGCTTTAATTACCAGCTCGGGGTCATCAACGAGTTGGTTGAGAGTATGTGCACCTTGACCCCGTCCACGCCCTTTGTTCGTTTGACGAATTACAGAGAGGAATTCTAACTCAGAAAGCAGATCACGGACACGCCGATTTTTCAGTGCGTCAGAGCCTTCACGGTCACAAATAAGCTCGTAAAACGAATAGACTTCTTCGGTTGGGATTTCGGGATCATCTTTCTCGCTTTGCTGACTCAGCAAGGCAATTGAATTGAGGAGATGCTTACTGTGTGGCGGAAGTTTGGAGATGAGTTCTGCAAGACGGTTTTGCTCTTCACGCTCCTGGGCTTCGTCGACGTGACTTGTATTGACAACGTCGTCACCACGTTCGTAAGCTGCTTCACCGGCATATCGTAGAATATCGATCGCCTTACGAGCATCCCCATGTTCGCGAGCGGCCAACGCAGCAATTCGAGGAATAACTTCAGAATCCAGAACACCCTCATGGAACGCATCATTTCGTGATTTCAGGATCTCTCCAAGTTGGTTGGCATCGTATGGTGCAAAAACCAGGTCTCGTTCGGAAAGACTTGAACGTACACGCTCATTCAGTGTTTCCTTATATCGTATTTTATTACTAATCCCTATGATTCCGAGTGTACTGTTTGCAAGTTTTCCTGACTCCGCGGCTCGCGAGAGCTGCATTAGGATGTTGTCGTCATCGAGCTTGTCGATCTCATCGAGAATGACAAGCCCGACATCGTAGCGAGCTTCGAGTACGTTCCACAATCGACGGTAATAATTAGACGTACTCAATCCTGATGGAGGGACCGTTAGGCCGGTCTCGTCAGGATCATTAAGGGAATCTGCTATTGATCGAACTGCTTGTGTTTCTGTGGAGTCCTGAAAACAATCGACGTAGGCAACACCAACACTCACGTCGTTCTCAGTAGCAGATTGCACGAGGTCGTTAGTGATGTACTTCGAGCAGAGTGACTTTCCCGTTCCTGTTTTCCCGTAAATTAACACGTTGTTGGGTGTTTGACCGTGTGTCGCGTCTTTGATCGCATTAGCGAGTTTGGTTAGTTCTTCGGTGCGACCAATAATACGGTCGACGTCTGGGAGATGTTGAACACGAAGTAGATCTTTGTTCGCGAAGACCGGGTCAGGATCTCCGAAAAAAGAACTAGAGTCGGACATACACGGGGTATGGGATTACTCACTAATGAATCTACTCACCGCATTGCCGCTGTAACCACGTTGGATAAATAATTATATTGCCGTTTGAGTGGTATAGAAGCTCTATATCGGCTGTATTCATGCATGTCACATTGCCTGAATAGTCTAAATTGCCGCTGTAACTCGAATTAGCTGCCACACACCCACCCCACGTTGCCGCTGTAAACCATCGAAGGTAACTCCCAGCTGAAACAACGGTCTGATGGAGTGTTAGTCGGGTATATAACCCGTAGAAGGCTCACAACTGAAGCACGAGTGAAGCAAGCAGTCCTCCGTTTCAGATCTTCACTGCCAAAACAACAACGGCAGTTCAGTAGGCCAAAAGTGTGGTACGGTAACAAACAACACTATTGTATATAAAACCACCAGTTGTAGATTCTTTCGAAGATCGAGTTAACGTGGTTGGCTTGTGTGTTTACAGCGGCAACGTGGGGTGTGACTGTCTCACCGAGACATCTTGTTATTGTCTGTCCTACCGATTGTAAACCGCCGTTGAAGTCTTTCAGCTGTGATTAGGCCCGTTTGTATGTCTCAGTTTACAGCGGAAATCCGGGGTGTGTCTCCTCTCTGTCTGCGGGTTTGTGAGTCCGAGGTTCGTTCCGACAATAATATTGTACAGGTAGATCGTTTAACTAACCAACAAACCGTCAATAAATCCTGCTTGCGTTGGTTAGTACCTGGTGTGGATTCCATTTTTACAGCGGCAACACGGGGTATGACGTCTGGTTATCTTTCGACAATGTGTCTCTCCAACGCGAACAACGAAGTTTTGATCTTGTTTCATCGACTTACTGGACTCCTGGACGTATTTGTTTTTGCTCGTGGTACACTAACCAACAAAGTGCCGAAAAGCCCTTATCATCCGCAATTGTTGGTTAGTGAAATGGACTCCAACCTGCCAACACCTCCAACAAATGCCCCGAAATACATTCGTGAAGGGCTCCCAAAACAGAGTTCTGAGACGTTACGAGAGATCGCACGGTATGCACAACAGCTAGCAGATTCGAAAGAACAAGCGATTGAGGCCGAATTAGAAGAAAAGAGCATTGAACAGGACAGCACACCCGAAGAATGGGATGAAAATGAGTGGGATACTGTAATCAGCGAAGTTGATTCTCCCCAACGCGCGTGTCTCACAACGAAGACTATCGATGGTCGCGATTACTTCTATTTCCAGTGGCGTGAGGGTTCGAAAATCAAAAGTAAGTATGTTGCACCGGTGTCGCCAGTTGATTCTCAGTGACGTATTCTCCAGCAACGAACTCTCGATCTGTGCCGGTGAAGATTCCTGGTGGAAAGCGGTCGCTCAGTTGGTACACTCTCTGATGAACAGCTCTGAGCACGATCAGTATTCCTCGAATAGACGTACCGTTGACAACGACATTAGATGGTCAGCATCACGTCGATTGGAAACAAACGGTGGTGTACAGCGGTACTGAAAGCTGCCGTTGTCAATGTTGTTGTGTTGTTGTGTTGCTAGAATACTATTTATAGTAGCCTAGCTAGAAGACACCCACACCCCATGTTCCAAGTGTATATCTGCTGTTTTTGGAGAGTAGAAGCGATATGATGGAATTATCGCATACCCGTCAGCGGCTGTTTTAATCCTGTATAGCCGATCTTATTCTCGATATAAACCAGTGATCGCTTCCGAATGAAAAGTGCGCTGTGGCCCCTTACCAACGATCTGTATTGTGTCTACTATCTATCCTGTCCCAAGTCTCTTAACACGAACGTACGTATCCAATCTATGCACGAGACAACCCATGAGTGGCATCTCGCCCAGCGACCGCAGGGAGAACCGGATGCCGACTGTTTTGCGCTGGTTGAAACTGAGGTTCCAGAGCCCTCACCCGGAGAAATTCTTGTCCGAGTGACCTATCTCTCGGTTGATCCCTACATGCGAGGCCGAATGAATGAGGGTGAATCCTACGCCGAACCGTGGGGTATCGGCGACGTCTTAAAAGGCGGTGTCGTCGGCGAGGTCGTCGAGAGTAATTGTGAGTCTTACAGTCAGGGAGATATCGTCACCGGCGAGGGATCTTGGGGCGAGTACAGCCTGCTTGATGCCGACGAGGTCGCTCCCGTTGACCCATCTGTTGCCGACCAACCGGCATATTTGGGCACGCTCGGAATGCCTGGCCGAACGGCCTATTTCGGTCTCCTGGAGGTCGGCGAGCCGAAACCCGGTGACACGGTAGTTGTTTCGGGGGCTGCAGGTGCAGTCGGCTCGGTTGTCGGCCAGATTGCGAAGCTCAACGGCTGCCAGGTAGTCGGGGTTGCAGGTAGCGACGAAAAAACAGAGTGGCTCATCGATGATCTGGGCAGCTGAACTTGATGCTGACGTCTATCATGCCGGTCACCACGGCTCGTCTACGTCTTCAACAGAACCGTTCTTAAGTGAGGTACACCCCTCGATTGCGTTTATTTCGAGTGGATACGACAGTCAGTACGGCCATCCGCATGATGAAGTCCTCGAACGGTTTGACGAGTTTGGGATTGAAACCTATTGGACCGGGGTCCACGGCGATATTGTACTGGTGACTGACGGTGAAGCAATCAACGTTGAGACTACTGATTCGTTCTCGACTGATCCCCTTGATCTGCTCGATGAGAAGCCACGTGATGATGACGAAACAAACAGCATTGTAGCCAATGCGTTTGACGTGCATGCACCACCACTAGCCTCATAATGGATGGAACGTACACCGGTGTCGTCGACCGTATTGTCGATGGCGAAACAGCTGTAATACTGCTTGAGGATGACGGAGAGATTATCGAACAGTTCGATATTGGGGTTGGTGAACTCCCTGCTGAGGCTGGCGAAGGAGCAGCCTGTCGTGTTACTGTCGTCGATGGAAAGATCGAATCGATGGCCTACCGAGTTGACGAAACCGAGTCACGACAGCAACGAGCTCAAGATCGGTTTGACCGGCTCTCGAAACGCCTTTCGGAAAAATAGTCTTTCGGCTATTTTAGTCGGTCAAGGCGTTCAGGCACTGACTTTCCCACTCATCGCGTGCTTCGATCTCTCGCTCACCACGCTTCGTGATGACGTAAAAATTTGTCCGCTTGTCTTTTTCGCCTTTTTTAACGAGTCCTTTTTCCACCAGAGTATCGAGATTTGGATAGAGTCGTCCGTGATTGATTTCAGTCTCGTACGATTTCTGGATCTCCCGTTTAATTTCCAGTCCGTGTGGTTCGCTGAGCCCCGCGATTACATACAGCAGATCTCGTTGGAATGCTGTTAGATCAAACATTGATGGAAATAATATTATTTCCACAGACAATAACCTTATTGCAATGATGAAATTCAGATAGTCTGCAATTTTAAAGATATTCTTCCAATACGAATATCCTCTCAAAATACACTGAGCGATACTCCATCCGTCTCCGAATGGTACGACTGAATCCGTTCTTCATCCCATCCCAGAGGTGATAATACGGACGTAGCCGCCCGTAACAGCCCTCGGGCATAGTATGCTGGATCATACGTTGTTGGCTCTTCGACCGCCAACCGAACGCGGTCTCGCGAGGATTTCGAATCGTCAACAACAATGTACTGAACTGACTGGCCTGGAGACCTCGACAATCCGCAATCAGCCGCCCGCTCGAGAGCCGCAACGGTGAGTGTTTGTTGGGAATATTCACTGCGTTTTTTCGAGACACGTATCGTGATCACCAAGTCTGCTGTTTCGACTTCACCGCGGTACAACTGGGCTTGTAACTGCGATAACCGATCACAGACTACCCTTGGGTCTCGTGAACTGTCGAATGTGTCAATCAGTTCTTTCTGTGCATCCGCAATGAATGAAGGCGTACTGCGTTGTCGACTCTCAATGCCTCGATATTTATACTCACCATCAGCTGATCGACCAAAGTATTTCGTGAGCGCTCCTCGGCTGGAATCCCGTTGTGGGACGAACGCAGTCCAGTCATAGGTTGCCTCATATTCCAAGCGAATTTCAGTGTTGTCCGTGATTTTCGCTGTGAGATCCGAAAGTGGTGTTTGAGTAGTCCCTTCCGCTGGTGTTACCCAGAGACTGTCGACGATTCCGTGTAGAATCCGCCACCCGTGATTTTCTAATGTGGTTTTCGCGTCAATTAGGATATCGCGAGCATACGCATTGATTGTCTCGTGGCATTCCAATCGACCGAATTTCGCATTCGAGAAGCCTTGATAGCCGAAGCAACTCACCAATATCCATTTAATCGCTGACGATTTGCCGTCGAGCTCCGCTTTTCGGTCCAGATGAGTGCACTCACGTATCTCGGCTTTGATTGCATCTCGGTCTTCGATTAGCGGTTCCAGTACGTCACAGAGGTATCCCCTGTTGTCACAGATACTGTAACCCAACTCAGGGACGTCTGAACGTCCACGGTGGCACTCACATCGGACGGTTTCGGGACTCACGTTGCGGGTGACAATGATATTTGGATATAAACTCGAAAAATCAAGCTCGTGGACGTTCTCGTGGACGCCGACGTCCGGTTCGAACGTGAACCCACCACGGTCGGCTTCATGTAGTGTCGACATCGGTTTGAAGTATTCATGCCGCCACGAGTTCCACGGTATCAGGACGTTTCGTTCCGTTGCTTCTCTGATCTGAATTGCCGTCAGTACATTCCCGATGGAGGCCCACGAAAGCTCTTCAATTGGTTTGTATGACCGCGAGACCAAATCCAGACAGCCATCGAGATTCGACTCTTTATAAAAGAACGTATTCGAGCGGTCAATGACAGCTCGCCCCGGAACAGTATACCGAGCGGGTGAGTGTCCGACCTGACCGTAACTCTCGAACGTCGATTCCCCCGCTAATTTCTCATATCCCGGTTTTCGACCGAGCGAACACTCAAGACCCACAGCAGTTGCCAGCTGGTGTACTGCTGGAACAATCTCTGCTGTCGACAGCAGTAACACATCCGGATCCGTTTCTGTAAGCCGGCTATCGAGCGCTTCGATGAGCATCTGTGGAGAGCCAGTGATCACCGCTCCATCGACGGTAATAGAGTCAATGTCTCCTTTCGCAAGCTGTGTTTCATCAATGTTGAGACGACAGCTCGTCAGTGGCTGTGTCGGCGTCGGATCAGTCTCTGTTTCGAGACAATACCTAAATTGTGGGCTCAAATCAACATTGAAACATTTGTTTGTCCCAGCTAGCTCACGGGATCGAATTGCTGTTGCCACTGGTCGAATCCGATTGACTGATGTGAGATTCAGTTGGAGTACCTCTGTCTCTGAGTGCCGAAATCCCGGCCGTCGCTCAATAATTGACGTTGACACCACATCACGACGTGTATCGATATCTTGCTGTAGCGTCTCTAAACCACCGCTACTCGTCGCATATATCGTCGGTGTATATGTGCTATCAACTGACGAGGCCACGCCGGTATTTGTCTTCGACCAGCGTCGAACACCTTGTTCAGTGAAGTCGATTGTAAACACCATGCTATTCACGAGCCTCGGTCTCTTTTGTTCTCTCGCGCTGCTGCTCGATTGCTGCAATCCTACGTTGCTGTTCGATGATCACCGATAGTAAGAGCGCTTGCCATGGATCAGCCGGATTTTGGTAGCCGGCTGCAGCGGCATGTGCCGTTGCATCATCGAATACCTGATCGAAGTACGGTTGATCATCCGTTCTGAGCCCAAGACGGAAGGCTTGCCACTCATTCTCGATTCGTCGGAGACGATCTCGAAACGTTGGGTTTGTTCGCCCCATCGGTTAGTGGCTCCTCGTTGGAGAAAGGGATTTGAGTTTGAAATCGCTCTTGCTGCAGTACTGTTCTGCAACGGTGGCCAACGCTTGTGTCCGGAGGATGTCTGCGATATTATGCTGTACGAGTGACTCAAAATCCCCTGCCTCAAATGCATCAACCGCTTCTGCGCTCGTCTCGAATGGATCCAGTTCAGTGAGGGTGCCACCAACTAAGGTCTCATACACGTGTTCGAGGGTTGCTTTCTGTTCGTTTTTATCGAGGCCTGCAGTATTAAACCGGGATTTGAAAATCGGCAAGAGATCTGCATACGGGACGTCTGCAAATGGCCACTGAGTTTCGTGTAAGAGAAACCGTGTTCGGAGGAACGGCAGGTCGAAGCCGCTACGCCACAACTCTCCGTTGTATGCAGTGAGGAGGTATTCTCTTGGAGCAATTTTTTCGCGTATCGTCTTCGAGAAGGCATCGAATAGTTGTTGCTCCGAATCGTGTACTGAGAGAACGATCTGTTCATCAAAAATTGCTCTCTGCTGTTGTTGTAGCTTTTCAGTAGTTACTGGCCGCCCCTCTGTATTAACGAATACTCGAACTCCCGCAGGGAATACAAGACCAAGCACGGTCGATTGTGCTGTCGTTTCAAACCCAGTTGTCTCGATATCAAAGGCAACCGGTGTGAGTGAGCTCATGCAGTTGCCCTCCGTTCGGGCGAAAGCTCGCCATCTACTGCATAGAGTGGCTGTCTGGCATCAATAACTGACTGCCAGTATGCGATTGTTGTTTGTACCAAGCCATGGCCAATCGGGTAGACAAGCGTTTCAAACTCATCTCCGACGAATCTTGGACCATGTACGGTATGCTCACAGTTGAGCTCTGCAGTCACTGCAGAAACAACTGGGTGACTCACAGCATCATCGCGAGCAACAGTGAGTAACACCGGACAGTTGTATCTTCGTCTGATTGCCGCCAGACGAGCGACTGCTTGAGCCAATAGCTCGGCCGCATCAATACCTGCCGTGACCTCGCGGTAGAGTCCATCAATCGCAGGGGCGACAATCAACGACGGTGGATCACTCTCAACTTGGCAGAGGAGTGTCTCTGCGATCGAGAAATGCTGGTATGGGGTAAATCCCCTCGCGACATGAATGCGGTCAAGGATACGTGTACTTGGAGCAACAGCAGTTATCGGATCGGTTGCAGCGTAATCCAATGAGTCAATCCAGTAGACTGCCCCCTCGTTTAGCAGCGCATGATCAACGACCAATGATGCGAGGATGGACTGTGTATTTTGATCTGTGTTGAGACGATACATCTCGGCGTCCAGCGTTGGAAGCTCTGGGATCGTCTGTGGTGGTTGCATACAACTGAAATCTACCACTCACCTCATAACCCTAAGAGGGTCTTTTCTGGAATTTCCAAGACCGCTTCTATCGACCCAAAACCAATAGACTACGTTGGCTCTCTTTTGGAAATCGAGACTCTATTGCAACTACTTTGCTATCTTGTAGATCCGGTCGTGGCTCGTGCCTTCTGCAATTATGAGGTTGTACTGTTCCATCTTCGATAGATAATTTCTCACTGTTCTATCGGTCTTTGGGTTGTCGACGGTTGCACTGTACTGCTGATACAATGCACTCGGTGAAATTTCACCGTCTTCTTTTTCGATGATTTCGTAGACGGATCGCTGATCAGGGGTTAGTCGATCAAGATTTTTTTGATGGATTTCCTGTTTCGCATCTGGAATCGAGTCTGCAACAATGTCACTCGTTATGTCATCTGCTTGTTCATACTGTGCCTTTCGGGCTGCCGTCCGCAGAATACTAATTGCAGCTCTCGCGTCTCCAGCACTCACATCCGCAATCATCTTGAGTTCTCGTTCTTGAATTGCCCTTGGCAGGAGACCACATTCTGCTCGCTTTTTAAGAATCGACCGAATCTCGTTGTCAGTATACCGTGTGAACTTCAGCCGTTCGCTCCCTACGAGCCGACTGTTAAGTCTATCATCAACACGTGCCAACAATTCCTCCTCACGGTTGGCAATGAGGATCATTGAAATGTTATTGAGTTGGTGGAGGTCGTATAGAATCGCTGTATCCTGAAGCTGGTCTGCCTCATCGAGAATCACGACACTGTGTGAATCATCGTACTTACTCAACCGCTCAAGTAGCTCATCGTGCGGTGTCGACTGTCGATGAATATCGATTGTTTTGCCAAGCCCCTCAAGGATCCTGTAGAGCACGCGAAACCGCGAATAGTTCTGCCAGCAATTGATATAGTGAACGTGGAGATCGAGCACTTCCTGCTTGAGCCGGTCGACGGTGAATTGCGACAAGCATGTTTTGCCCGCTCCAGATGGCCCGGTTACGATCAGTGTCTCCGCTGGTTCGCCATTCGTTAGTGGATTAAGAACTCGCGAGAGATGCTGGATTTCTCTATCTCGATGAACGACTTCTGCAGGAATAAAGTCGTCACGTAACACACGAGCATCCTCAATCATATACAATGATTTGGTCTTAGCATAGTAAATCGAACTGTGTTGTTTCCACGTTTCCAGAAGCTGTGACACTCACGGCTATGCTCACTGTACATCTCAACATGCTAACCAACATATGGCCCTCCTATTAGGGCATTTGATGGTTAGTGTTTTCACTCGTTCTTCCGACGTCAGGCCAGACCAACCTGTTCGATGCGTTCGGTCACACGTTCAACTCCGCCAACTGCATCCTTAGCCGACTTCCCTCCCGTAATCACAATTTTCCCACTACCGAAGAGGAGAATCACAACCTCCGGTTCGTCCAATCGATACACTAGTCCTGGAAACTGTTCAGGTTCGTATTCGACATGCTCAAGACCAAGTCCGATCGCCAGCGCGTTGAGATTGAGTGACTGCCCAAGATATGCACTGGATACGATATTCTGTACCGTGATTTCCGTTGGCGCTTCAATTGGTATCCCCAACTGCTGAAGTCCTTCGAAGACGTTTTTGAGTGCCTCACGC
>LKMJ01006560.1_pt1 | contig 10968 bp, 16 predicted proteins | sample 643391 | NCBI WGS metagenome assembly LKMJ01 (sample SAMN04112250, study PRJNA286221) | soda lake metagenome | biome: soda lake; feature: Kulunda Steppe; material: water; isolation source: sample PL-Br10 brine of Picturesque Lake | place: Russia: Kulunda steppe | collected 2010-07
GGGGAGGGATAATGTGCAAGGGAGATGAGTGTGCAGGTGCATACATGCGTGTGCTTTGTCGTGCACGTGCGCGATGCGCGGGGGTGGCCAGGCACACAAGCAGGCTTCTGTGAGGGACCGTGCGTACATAAAAAATGTGGGGTGTCCGTCAATGTTGTTGGCAGCAAGCGCACAACGCGATAGCTGTAGCCAGGGGGGGGGGCGTAGCATGAGCTTTGCAGCAGGTGGGCCAGGGGTAGGTGAGGCAGAAATTTGACTTAGGGGCATGCGTGGCAAAAGGGGCGGGTGGTGCAGGGGGCAGGTGTGCATGGCCAGGGCGGGCATTTGAACACATGCAAGCAGTAAGCGGCAGGCGCTCTCCTTATGGCCCTCACTTACGCATGCGTCAGGGCACAAGGCACAGGGCACAGGGCACAGAACACGCCCGCCTCGGGCAAAGGGCGCATGCGCCTACTTGGCACTTGCGTGTGGGCCCCGCCCAAAGCCTCTGCAGCTTGCGTCAGGGTTTGACGCGCGGGCGCACACACATGCACATACATGCATGCACGCGTATGCACGCGTTTGCGCGGGACCAGCACAAACAGGCAGGCACAGCTGCAAGCGCGCGCCGGGGACGCACCACCGAGCCTTTGGGCGTGATCTGTATGGGCCCCCTGCAGCCCAAGCACACCATCACGTCCTCAAATGTAAGGCCCGCCTCGTACGCGATCGCGCCCAGCGCCTCCACAAACTGCGCACACGGGGCATGGGCGCGCGGTGGGGATGGGGGCGCGCGCCGAGCAAGAGATTGAGGCAGCCACACCAGGGGCTGCGGGAAGGCCACCGTGCCTTTGCTGGGTATCAAGGCAACGTGATTGGAGAACAGGTGGTGCCATTGAAGGCAACGCGAATGGGGCACAGTCGGCGCTGTTAAAGGCGACATGATCAGGGAACAGGTGGTGCCATCGGAGGCAGCGCCATTGGGGCACGGGTGACTGAGGCCTTTTCACCTTATCGGGCCCAACATCTTACGGGCAATCACGGAGGGTGACAGTCGGGCCTGGTTGGCTGGGCAGCATGCACCTGCTCGTGCACACGCGTACCAGCACACGCCCACACGTGCAAGCACACCTCACACCCTCTGCACAGGTTCCTCTTTAGTAGGGAGTCCTTACACGTATGGGTCATGCAGCACCCGATCCTTGCATATTTAGGCTGCCCCTTGCCACACTGGCAAGCACACACTGTTGAGCAAGCGCACCTTGGGGCACGCAACTGACGTTACAAGCGCGCCCAGCGCATTTCTGGCCACATCCCGAGCAGCAGCTGCACCCGCCAGGCAGCCATACCCCCAAACCCCCGATGCGCAGGCGCGCTCTAGTAGCGTACTGCTTGCATGCACTTGCATGCCAAGACTGAGCGCTTGCCTGGGACACAATAATGGACCCACAGATCAACCTGGTTAGGTCGCTTGTGAACACCGTGTCAACTTTGTCCATGAGCAAAGAACTGCTGTCTGCCACCTCACCTCCTTGTAGGACAGGCGCTTGCCCCCCACAGGCCTGTATCTGTAGTACACTACATCAACAGCAGTGGTCGGCAGCCGGCCTGTGTGCAGTGTCAGGCAGCAATTGTCAACAGCACTGTCAACAGCAATTGTCAACAGCATTGTCGGCAGCCGGCCTGTGTGCATTGTCAGGCAAACAGACAGGCGCATGAGCACTCAGGCTTTTCCTGCAAGGACTCCAGCCGTGGCATGTGCGCGAAGGCCTGCCATTTGGGACTCAAAGCATGCCTGGCAATGACGTGGGGACAACATGCATGAATTCAAGCAGAAAGCAAGAGGTCTATGGCTGTGCATGCATGAGGCACCATGCTGCACAATCATTTCTCTCAGCGTGCGCTTTGCACATTGATTCAAACCGCCAAGACAAATGTAAATTTGATGTCCAAGTTTCGAATGCTATTGATCACAGCTGAAACAGTTGCAACTAAACATCCATGTCTCTGCAATGCAGCTGTAAGAGCTGATTGGCCCTCACAGCCTTGAACACATCAATATGTGCTCAGACTTTCAAACTTCACGCATGCGTGCGCGAGCACTTGCACGTACACACACATGCGCGTCCAAGGCTGTGTGAACACAAATCCAGGTGCGTGCTCGCACCCTCAGGCTCCACGAATCCGGCATCCTGGCACAGCCGGTGGAACTGCTGGGCATTCATGTGGGGCACGCCCTCGTTTGAGTACACGCGCCCCTGACCCAGGGCGTACTTGCAGTAGTTCTTGAACACCCGCTTCAGGGCTGGCGTGTTCTCCACGCCTGCAGACGGCAGCAGCAGCAGCAGGGTGTGCGTGCATGCGTGGGTGGTTTCCAAGAAGCAGCAACCTCAATTTGCGTGCTGGTAGCAAGGGGGGGCAGGAGTGCCTGGGCAGGCCTTTTCACTGAAGCACAGTCACTAAGAGGCCTTTTTCGCAGAAGCAGTCATGAGAGGCCCTTTTCAACTGAAGCGCAGTCACGAGAGGCCTTTTTTTGGCTGAAGCACAGTCATGACATGCCCTTTTTAGGCTGGGCACAGTCACGAGAGGACTTTTGGGGCTGAAGCACAATCATGGAGGACCAGTACCTTAAAGAGCCAGCATGGAAGGGGCTGCATGCTGCCAGAAGTTGCTTGCAGAAAGGGCCATGCTGCGAGAAGTTGCTTGCAGAAAGGGTCATGCTGCCAGAAGTTGCTTGCAGAAAGGGTCATGCTGCCAGAAGTTGCTTGCAGAAAGGGTCATGCTGCCAGAAGTTGCTTGCAGAAAGGGTCATGCTGTGGCTTTAGTGCCAGAGTGCATGCGGCGAGTGTGGTTCTGGCGCTAGCGCATTGCCGTCAAGGGAAGTCAAATTCAATGCCAACCAAACAAGTAGCCACGTGAAGCATCAAGGACCACAACCTGCTGCGGCACAGCGCACTAGGGCAGCTCATCTAAGCTTTCCAGAAAGGGACGGAGAGGCATGAATGAGTGCAGGCCAGGCCGTGAAAGCGATTGGATGTGGACAGTCACGGTCAGCACAAGACGGCATCAAATAGGCAGATGCACCATGCTCTCGCTAAGCATTACGTGAAACGATTTAAGGTTGGGCAGAGGCTCGCCAAGACTTGCCCGTGCCGAGACTCGTAGAGTCTCTGCGAGTCTCTCTGGCAGACTGGACCACCCACTTTACTTGTCTTTAGACGCAGTTTGCTGCGCAGTTGCACGCACATGCACACACACATGCAGCCCTTTGAGCATGTGTGTACATACTCCATAATCAGGAACGCGCGCACATCCATGTCCACACACCTGCACCCACGCATAAGCACACGCACGCGCGCATGCACCAACAGGGATCTGCTCGATGTGTATACACTCTGATATGTACACACATACGCGCACACACACGCACACGCACGTGCGCACGCACCAACAGGGATCTGCTCGATGTGTACACACACATACGCGCACACACGCATGCGCACACACACGTGCACACACACGCGCACATGCACACGCGTACGCACCAACAGGGATCTGCCCGATGTGTGAGGCGCTCTTGATGCGGCCCTCGCGCGCCATCTGCGTCTGCAGCTTGGCCACCTTGTCGTAGTAGCACGTGAAGTCCTGCAGGCTGACCTTGCCGTCCTTATCCCAGTCTGCCTTCTTGAATTCGTGCTCCAGCAGCTGGCCTGCATGGGGGTGGCAGATTGGTGTGGCGGCAGGCAGGTTTCCCAGCGGCATGTCTGTGAGGCGATGGCGGTGTCTGTCAGCTGCAGGCTGCTTTGTGAGGCGGTGGGGCTTTGGAGGCAGCGGGCAGGTTTGCATAGAAACAGCCAGGTTTATGAGTGGAAGGCAGGGTTACCAGCAGTCTGTGAGTAACAGGCATGCACCAGCAGCCGGAGCCTGTGTTGAGCAAGGTTTGCGAGCACCAGATCTGTCAGCGGAAGATTTGTGAAGTTCCATGCAGGTTGGTAAGGCAGCAGGCTTGCTTGTGAGTAGCGGGCGCACATTAGCAGCCAGAGCCTGGGTGGAGACCAATTTGTGAGCTGCAGCTGGGGGGGGCCAGGTGCTTGGGAGCGAAGCACACACCAGGCAGGGCAGAGGTCTGCGTCCTCATGGTCCACCAGTAGATGTATGCTTCACAAAGCCACTGCCCTGGTTGCTGCCAGCACCATGTTGCGCACGCAAAACACAGCCCATCCACTGGCAGACTTGGCGCAGGTGCAGCTCAGCAGCCGGCCACCCTCCATGCACCCGCGCATCACAAAGCCCACCCACCAACATGCTTTGCGCGGATGCCGTTCAGCAAGCCCACTTCCTGCAGCGCCGCCAGCATCTCGTCCTTGTTCAGGTAGTTGTCCTGCAGAGCATGAGCAGCAGGTGAATTCTTACTCAAACAAACATCCAGCAAGGCATGAGCAGCAGGTGAATCCTTACCCAAACAAACATCCAGCAAGGCATGAGCAGCAGGTGAATCCTTACTCAAACAAGCATCCAGCAAGGCATGAGCAGCAGGTGAATCCTTACTCAAACAAGCATCCAGCAAGGCATGAGCAGCAGGTGAATCCTTACCCAAACAAGCATCCAGCAAGGCATGAGCAGCAGGTGAATCCTTTCTCAAACAAACATCCAGCAAGGCATGAGCAGCAGGTGAATCCTTTCTCAAACAAACATCCAGCAAGGCATGCAGCAGCAGGTGTGGGCTCGCTTGAGCTCATATGCAGCAAGACGTGCAGCAGCAGGTGTGTGCTCGCTTCAGCTCATATGCAGTAAGGCATACAGCAGCAGATGTGTCTTTGTCCGGATCAGACACTAATTCAGAGTTGCTGAAAACCGCAAAAATACCCCATACTTATATTGGCAAACTGGTACAGAATTTGGCGAATCTGCTGTGTATGTATCCTGTTTTAAGCAACCCTGGACACAAGCAAGCCCAGCATAGCATGAGCATGAGCAGCTGCTCAGGCCAGCTCTTAAGGCAACCCCAGCGCAAAAATTGTGGCGCTGGCACGCACACTAGCAGCAGCAAGCCTGCTGCAACAGAGGTTCCGGCCCACGCAGCAACAGTGCTTTGCATCCACCCCCCGGCGCACACCCATTCTTGGCACATGCCGCCATGCACCAGTTCAAAGTGCACGCTGTACCGCGATTTGTCAGAGGCTCAAATGCCAGGCTTGATGAAGTCTGCCCCTACCTACCCACCCACCGACACACCCATTCCCCCCACATCCACACTGCCCCCCTTCTTCACAAACACACACTGTCCCTTGTCATGTCCCCTGACCCCTCCCAAGCCTGCCACCTGGTTGACATCATGGTTGCGGAAGATGATGGCGGCCTTTTCGGCAGAGCCTCCTGCTGCCAGTGACGTGGACAGCCGCATGGGCGAGCTGCTGATGCCCGTACGCCTGCTCATCTGGCTGAACTGGAAGCTGCGGGCAATGGGGCAGGGTATGGGCGCGCACAGGCATCATGCGTATGTCTGAGGATGCCCGTGCGCCTGCTCGTCTAGTGAAGTGGAGGCTGGCCTGCCCCAAACCACGCGCACGCTGCGCACACATGCCAGACCACGTACAAAGTGATCAGTTTTCGAGGCACAAGCGCTGCGCAGACACAGCGTTGGCGACGAGCCGGGATTAAGACTGCCCACTTCCCTGCCCACCTCCTCCACCCACACCCATACCCACATCACCACCAACAGCAGCGCCACCACACCTCAAAACAATGGACGCCAGCAGGCGACGGGGCCGGCAAGGACGGCAAGGCAGCAGCTTTGCTTGTTTCAGACCCCAAAAGCTAGAAAAACTTTAAGGAGCGCTCGGCAATCCGCAGCCACTGAGGTGCACTGATGCACAGTTACCAGCTGGTGCAGCTGGGCAACCCAGCTTTACAGCACGCTGGTGCAGCTGGGCAACCCAGCCCCCGCAGCACGCGGGTGCACCATGCACTTAGCACACTTAGCACAGCAGTGCACCTAGGCCGCTGGCGCACACTGATGCACCATGCCGCAGGCACGACAACCCCAGGGCCACACAGCCACCTAAAGCAGGAGGTGACTGAGCGCGCAGGTCCTGCTCCTGGCGCGAGCATCATGATCAAGTGACACGTACGCACTGTGCGTGCGGCACATATGCACCACACAGGCATTGCAGGCATGACAGCCCCAGGGCCACATGGTCACATGCGGCACAAGCGCGTCATGCGGGCACTGCAGCCCCAGGGCCACATGGTCACATGGTCACATGCGCGTCATGCAGGCATTGCAGGCGATGAAGTCCCAGGGCCACATGATCACCTGAGGTAGGAGGTGGCCGTGCGCGCGGTCCTGCTTGTTGTATGGGTACCTCTGCTGCGGATGGAGCCGCCTGTCTCGCTGCGGGGGCTGCACACACGACACGTCCAAGCAAACACACGCACAGCTTGCGCCAGGAGGGATCTTCGTCAGTGCAAAGCAGCGGCGACGCGCATGCACACGTGAAGAAAGAGAAATACACGGCCTCACACAGGCACACAAGCGCGCTCGGATCGCACTCGCAGGAACAGGTCTGACCCAAAGCACCTATCAACGCATGGGGGTACAAACACACCCACATGCACAAAGCGCACATGCTTACATACGCACCCATGTTTGTGCGTGCATGCACACGTTCACACTTGCATGCACATTGAACGCTTCTTAGCACGGGATGCACGCACACACAGTCACGTGACACAAAGCCCTGCGCACCTGGCAAAGGGGCCAGGGGACGTGGGCCGCGAGGGTCCAGGCTGCGGGGACCCTGCGGCATTGAAGCTCAGCTGCTGCGGCTGAAGGGCGTGCCCGCTCACGTTGTTGCCCAAGGTTGCATTCTCAATCCATGCGTGGATGTGGGGCGAGGACTGGGCTGCGGTCGGCAATGGGCACGCGCATGCATGGCGTGATCGTGCGCATACACTTATAAAGTCCATCGCAAGTGATGCCGACAGGTATGGTATATGTATAGATATGCCGACTGTAAGGCTCGTCAACTCAAAACCGACCGACCAGTGGCATGAGGCCTTGAGCTACCTTCGCATTGCATTCTCATGTGCGTGGGTGTGTTGCACAAGGCTTGAAGTGCTTGGCGTGGACCAGGCAGACAGGATTGGGTGTTGCGAGTGCTAGCTCGTGCTCAAATGCTTGCAGGTGTTTTTCACGATCACGCTGACGCGCGCACAAAGTGGCCAAACCTCACGGACCCGCGCCCTTTGGGCTGCAGGCACATGTCAACTGCACAGCAACAAGGCCCTCCAGAGAAGCATGAGGTGGCTCGAGATTGCTGCTCAAAAACAGGGGTGCGACCAAGGGAGCACACGTGCAATGGGGACATGCACGCAGATACAAGCTGGCAAATCCTGTCCGACCATGAGCAAGAGCTCGACCTCCCACAGATTCTGCTAACTGATGTTGCACATGCCCCAGAGAAAGCGTGCCCTTGCCAGTGCGTGGTCAAAGGCACAGCTGCTGGCACCTAATTTGTTCTGAGTGTGCTGCTGCCATCCCGGGACGCAGGCACGCTCCAACTCCTTGACATGCAGCCCAGGACGCTTTGCATGTGATTAACGTTGTACATACATGCAAGACCCACAGCAAAGGGGAATTTTGTGGACAGACTAGGCAAATGCACGCCTGGCGATGCGTGGGTGCATAAAATGGGGCACATCACACATACACAAACATACACACTTGCTCGCGCAAGCAGCCTGTGCACACCTGAGCACCTGTGAGTGCGGTGCATGGCACATGCACACACAGACACACACACCACACCACCACCACCACCACCACCACCAGCAACAACAACAACAAATGCAGCAGCAGCAGCGGCAGCGGCAGCACCAGCAAAAAAACAGCAACGGCAGCAGCAGCAGCAGCAGCAGCAGTAACAACGAAAACAGCTGCGCCCATGACCTCTGAAGCACACCTGGGGACTCGTGAGTGCGGCGCATGGTGTTGGCTGCCAGGATCTCACTCATCTTGGTCAGCAGCGGCTCAGGTACAGGGCCGCCCATGGTGAGGTGCATGAGAGAGCGGTTGCTGCTCACATAAAAGGGACAAGCACGCGGCGGTGGTGACGAGGAACACAAAAGAGACTGCACGCGCGTCAGTGTGTTAGCATGCAGGAGGGAGCTGCTCCTGCAACAGCACAGCACAGCACACCCGCAACAGCACCCGTGGGTGTGTCATTGGGTTGGCGTGCAGGAGGGAGCTGCTTCCGCAACAGCACAGCACAGCATACCCACCACAGCCCCATGGGTGCGTCAGTGGGTGAATTGCATGATGGAAATGCCCGTGCGCAGAGGAGGTACATGAGGGCGCAGCGGCTGTGTGCTGCACCTGGGCTCTCCAACTTTGCATGCCATGCACGCGCGGCTTCAGCCCATACATTGCACTTTGCAGGTGGCAGCAGATCCTGCCAGGTGTATGCCTATCAGCCAAATGACCAATTACATACAGTATAGCCCCACAAAGACTATTCGGATGTAATGAAGATTGTATGTGCTGCAGCTTGAGCTGACAAGGGCCTTCCAGCCAAATGCCTTGGCTTGCATGATTAGCCCCAAGCTAGAACCTCTGTGGGCCTCACACAGCGTGAACAGTTAAAGCACAGAACAACATATGATAACCAAGCACGAGAATTTTGGAGCAAATTCAACAGTGTTGTGTACCGAAGGCGCAGCGTTCCCACCTGGGCAGCTCCCTTGCAATGGCCTCGGCGCCATCCCGGCCCGCCACGTCCACGCGCAGTGTGTTCAGGCACGCCGTGTACCGCAGCATGGTGCACAGCTGCGCCACGGCCTGCAGCGGGGGTGGTCGCATACAGTGGTGCATGTGCGGCTGACCCGGCAGGGAGCGCACAAGTGATATCCGTGCACAAATGCAGCGTACCAATGCCCCAGCATGCCTGACTGCACACACACACATGTGCGCGCATGTAGATGACCAACATTCTTCCAAGCTTGAGTGCACACGCACACACGTATTCACAAAGGAAGACCCAATAGCACACGTACGCTAGCGTGCATGCGCTTCCACACACATGCCAGCACCAGAACCCCACGCACATAACGCACTTGCAATCACATGCTTACGTGCGCATGCACGCATACAAATGAGTCGCAACCCAATCCTCCTCCCTCCCTCCCTCCTCTTTTTCCCTCTCCCATCTCCCATCTCTCATCTCCCTCCCTCTCCCTCTACATCTCCCTCCCACCCCCCAAAGACCTAAAGGTCCCTACCTCAGGACCCAGGGCCACGCCTCGCAGATCCATAAGGTGCAGCGAGTTGTTGCGCGCCGCTGCGCGGATCACAGCCGCAGCTGCGGCATCTGTGCCACGTACGCCAGCGCAGGCCACCTCCTTCAGCGTGCCTGCATTGCAGTTGGGAGCAGCCACCTGCATGTATGTCCTGCACCTGTCTCCTGCCTGCACGTCCTGCAGCCCACTGCACCAATCCGGCGTACCCTGCACGCACGTCCTGCAGCCCACTGCACCAATCCGGCGCACCCTGCACGCACGTCCTGCAGCCCACTGCACCAATCTGGCGCACCCTGCACGCGCGTCCTGCATCCTTCTGCTTGCAGGTCCTACAGCCTCTTCTGTGCATGTCCTGCAGCCTCTCACGCATGATGAGCGCAGACCTAGTGCCCATTCAGACAGACCTGGAGCATGCGCACACGCCGTGGAGGGACATGCGCTGAGCGCAGGCAGGGGTTTTAACACGCTTTTTTTTGAATACGCTGAGCGCAGGCAGGGGTTTTAACACGCTCACCAGCAGCAGTACACACAGAGCGTTGGCAGGAATTCGAGCGTTCAAAAAGCACCAGCAGCACCGCAGATAATATGTAGGCAGACGCAATGCCATGCAATATCCAGTGCAAACCACCAAGGTAGGGGCTCATGCTTTGGGGAGCTTGTACACTAGAGGGTGGAGATCCTTCACACTAGAGGGTGGGGATCTCACACACCAGAGGATGGGGATCCTTCACACCAGAGGGTGGGGATCCTACGCATCAGAGGGTGATCCTACACGTTAGAGGGTGGAGATCCTGGAGATCCTACACACCAGAGGGTGATCCTACACGTTAGAGGGTGGAGATCCTACACACCAGAGGGTGCAGACATCAGGGGACACCGGGAAAAGGAGGGTTGGGAGAGCTCAGTCACCAGGGAGTGCCCTGGCCCCTACCCAGCCTTGAAAATTATGCCCCTACCCAGCCTTGAAAATTATGCCCCTGCTCAGCCTTGAAAATTATGCCCCTACCCAGCCTTGAAAATTATGCCCCTTCCCAGCCTTGAAAATTGTGCCCCTACCCAGCCTTGAAAATTATGCCCCTACCCAGCCTTGAAAGTTATGCCCCTGCAGATCCAGCCCCTGGCCGGGACTGCCTGCACGGCTGCTGTTAACCTTTTACTGTTAGCCTGTTGAGGGATCCCTTAGCCACATGATCTTGCAGCCGCCACAGGTGAGGAGTGGCCTTTTGGCGGGCAAGGTGGTTGTGCAAGGCAATCATACGGCGTATGGAGTCGTGGTGCTTCTCACAGGGCTCCCTCCAACTCCCGTGGTGCGCATCAGTGCTGGGCGCACGCCAGCCAACTGCCCCACCTGTGTTGAACCTCAAGGCGTCTGCCAGCGCCAGCAGGGTCGTGTCTGTGGTGTTGTTGAGGCTCAGGTTCAGGCGTGACAGTGCCAAGGCGCCCTTGGCTGCCTTGGCGAGCGCCACTGCGCCTGCGTCTGAGATCTGCAAGGAGGGAGCACAGCATGGGGTGAGCAGGAAGCTGGTGAGCGGGCAGGGCTGAAGATCACGCACAACGGCGAGCAAAAGGCTGGTGAGCGGGCAGGGCTGGGGATCACGCACAACGGCGAGCAAAAGGCTGGTGAGCGGGCAGGGCAGACTGAGCATGCACAGAGGGCAAGTGAAAGGCTGGTGAGCGGGCAGGGCAGACTGA
>LKMJ01006561.1_pt1 | contig 10968 bp, 11 predicted proteins | sample 643391 | NCBI WGS metagenome assembly LKMJ01 (sample SAMN04112250, study PRJNA286221) | soda lake metagenome | biome: soda lake; feature: Kulunda Steppe; material: water; isolation source: sample PL-Br10 brine of Picturesque Lake | place: Russia: Kulunda steppe | collected 2010-07
GGTACTCCTGTTCCACGATGCGCTGCGCCCAGTTCAGTGGCGAGAACTCCGCCGCCGCCAGCACCCCGGCGAGCAGCGCCGCCAGCGCGGTGAACAGCGCCGGGTAGAGCAGCCAGCGGTGGGTCTCGGCCCCGCGCCGCCACGCCGGCGCCCCGGGCCAGCCGGCGGGGGCCGGCAGCAGCCAGATCCGCCGCAGCACGGGCAGGAAGTAGGCGGCGTTGAGCAGGGTGCTGGCCACCAGCACGGCCAGGACCCAGTAGAGCTCCTGGGCCAGCGCACCCAGGCCCAGGTGCCACTTGCTGATGAACCCGGCGATGGGTGGGAAGCCGATCATCCCCAGCGCCCCGATGGTGAACGCCACCGAGGTCAGCGGCATGCGCCGGCCGACCCCGTTGAGCGACTCGATGCGGTGGATGCCCAGGGTCTCGGCGTAGTTGCCGGCGCAGAAGAACAGCGTGATCTTCATCAGCCCCTGGTGGACCAGATGCACCAGCCCGCCGATCAGCGCCAGCGGCCCGCCCATGGCCACGCCCAGGGTGATGAACGAGACCTGGCTGACCGTGGAGAAGGCCAGGCGGCGCTTGATATCCACCTGCGCCAGGGCGCGCAGCGAGCCGTAGAGGATGGTCACCGCCGCCAGCGCGGCGAGCACCGGGGTGACGTTCAGATCCGCGGCCACGTCGTGGCCGTAGACGTCCTGGACGATGCGCACCACCCCGAAGGCGCCGGCCTTGACCACCGCCACGGCGTGGAGCAGCGCGCTGACCGGCGCCGGCGCCACCATGGCGATGGGCAGCCACGCCTGCAGCGGGAAGAGCGCCGCCTTGACCGCCACACCGCCGAGTAGCAGCGCCAGCACCACGGTGGCCGCCCCCGGTGCCGCGGCCGCCCACTCGGCCACCGCCGCCGAGCCGCCGGGACTGAACGGCTGCTCGCCCACCGCGGCGTAGAGCGCCACGGTGCCGGCGAGCAGCGCCATGCCCCCGCCCAGGGTATAGGCGAGATAGGTGCGCCCGGCGGCCAGCGCCGCCGGGTGCCCGCGGTGGACCACCAGCGGGTAGGTGGCCAGGGTCAGCGCCTCGTAGAAGAGCAGGAAGGTGAAGAGGTTGCCGGCCAGGGCGATGCCGAAGGTGGCGGCCACGCACAGCGAGAAGAAGCCGAAAAAGCGCGCGCGCTGGGCGGAGTTCTCCAGATAGGCGACGGCGTAGACGGTGGTAACCAGCCAGAGCACCGCCGAGAGCATGGCGAACAGCAGCGCCAGCGGATCCGCCGCCAGGTGGAAGGTGACGCCGGGGACGACCTCCCAGGCGACTTGGTAGCTGCGCCCCTGCAGGAAGCCGTAGACCAGCAGGGCCACCAGTAGGAGTTTGACGCTGGCGCCGAAGAGGTTCCAGAAGGTGCGCTGACGGCGACGCTCATCGCGCAGGGCGAAGATGATCACCGCCGTCCCCAGCGAGGCGAGCAAGGCCCAGAGCGGCAGCAAGTCCTGGAGCGCGTCGATCATTGGAGCCCCTCCGGTGCGCCCTGCTCCAACAGCCCCAGCGCCGGCATGGCCGTGACCCCCATGGCGTAGACGATGAGCACCAGCAGCAGCGGCACCCACTCCATGATCCGCGGCACCCGTTGTGCGGGGCGCACCTCGGTGTAGCCAGCCGGCGGCGCGGCGTGGGCCACCGCCAGAACGCGGAAGGCGTAGGCGGCGGCGAGCACGCTGCCGAGGATGATCACCACCGCCCACGGCCACTGCCCGCCGCTGATGGCACCGCTGAGCAGCAGCCACTTGGCCAGGAAGCCACCGCTGGGCGGCAGGGCCATGAGACTGGCGAAGGCCAGCCCCAGGGTGAGCACGGTGATCGACAGGTACGGGGTGAGCCCGCGCAGGCCCTCGAGCCGATCGTGCCCGAGGCTGTAGAGCATATTGCCGGCGGCGAGGAAGGCGGCGGACTTGGCGAAGCCGTGGGCCAGGGCGTGGTAGGCCACGCCCTGCCAGGCGTGCACGGCGGCGGCCGGGATCACCACCATGGGCAGGAGCAGCAGCAGGTAGCCGAGCTGGGCGATGGTCGAGTAGGCGATGACTTGCTTGAGCCGCGGCTGGCGCAGCGCCTGCAGCGAGCCGTAGAGCACCGCCAGCGCCCCCAGGGCACCGATCAGCCAGCCCATGTAGGTGCTCAGCAGCACCGGGAAGACCCACAACCACAGGCGCAGCACCAGGTAGAGCCCGGCCTTGGCCACCAGCGCCGAGAGCGCCGCGCTGGCCGGGGCCGGGGCGTTGCTGTGCGCCGGCATCAGCCACATGTGCAGCGGGAAGACCGCCGCCTTGGCGAACAGCCCGGCGGTGATCAGCGCCGCCGCCACGGCGGTGTGGGCATCGGCACCAACCAGCTCGCCCACCTCGCGCAGGTGCAGGGTGCCGGTGCCGCCGTAGAGCAGCGCCACGCCGAGCAGGTAGGCCAGCGAACCGAGCAGCGCCAGCAGCAGATAGCGCATGGCCGCGCCCAGCGACGGCCGATCGCCGGCCATGGCCGCCAGCGGAGCCGCCGTGAGGGTGAGCAGCTCCAGCATGACGTAGAGGTTGAACAGGTCCGCCGAGAGGAAGGTGCCGTTGAGTGTGGCCCACTGCACCAGCCACAGCGGCCAGAAGAGCTCGGTGTTGTAGCCCTTGCCGCGCAGGTAGGGCCCGGCGTAGAGGGTGACCGCCAGGCCCACCAGCGCGGTCATGCCGAGCATCAGCGCCGAGAGCCCGTCGGCGTAGAGCTCCACGCCCAGCGGCGGCTGCCAGCCGCCCAGGTGATGGACCTGCGGGCCGTGCTCGGCCACCTGGCGGACCACATCGGCCACCGCCACCACCGTGGCCAGGGCGCCGAGCAGCGGCAGCCACGGCGCCCGGCGGGCGCGCACCAGGAAGACCGCCAGCGCGGTGAGCAGCGGCAGGAAGAAGGCCAGTGGCAGGGAGAGCGTCGCCACGGCCTACTCCTCGTCCTCGGGCAGGTGATTGAGCCCGGTCTCGGCGTAGTAGCGCCGCGCCAGGACCAGGGCGAAGGCGGTAGCACTGACGGCGATGACGATGCCGGTGAGCACCATGGCGTGGGGCACCGGATCGACGTAGTCCGGGTGGCGGCGGGCCAGGGCCACCAGCAGCAGGAAGACCGAGTTGCCGAGGACGTTGACGGCGAGGATCCGGCGCAGCAGGTGGCGCTGGGTGATCAGCCCGTAGATGCCGATGCCCGCCAGCGCCCCGGCGATCAGGGAGTAGAAGGCGGCCTGGGTCACCGCACCTCCCCGCGCAGGCCGCCGGAGCCGCTGAACAGCAGCACCAGCGGCAGCGCTATGGCCAGCGTCAGCGCCGTCTCGATGAGCAGGATCAGCTCATAGGTCCACTCGGCAGGATAGGCGAGCACCGCCGAGGCCAGACCGGCGCCGGCCAGGCCGATGGCGCTGAACAGCACCATGCCGCCGACCAGGGCCAGGCGCTCGGCGAAGCTGGTCTCCTCGGTCGGGCGCAGCCGCCCGGTCAGGCGCAGCAGCACGCCGAGGGCGGCGAGCACGGCACCGGCCTGGAACGCGCCGCCAGGCTGGCTGGCGCCGGCCCAAAGCAGGTACCCGGCGGCGAGGACCGTCATGGGCGCGATGAAGGCGATCAGCGGCTGGACCAGCAGCGGCTCGCGGCGGCTGGCGCGCAGCCAGTCGCCGGGGCCGGCGTGGACCAGGTCCTGGGCCACCACCCGGGCGGCGAGGAAGGCGACGAAAAGGACCACCACCTCGGAGAGGGTGTCGATGCTGCGAAAGTTGAGCAGCACGGCGGTGACCGGGTTCTCCACCCCGCTCGCCTCGAGCTTGGCCAGGGCGAGGCGCCCGGCGGTCTGCTCCGGTGGCTCGAGGCCGACCACGGCCCAGCCGATGCCGGCGATCAGGACGCCGACGAGCACGGCCACGCCCACCGCCGCCCACGGTGGCACCGCCGGCGGGGGCGACCCGCCCTCACCGCCATCGTCGCGATCGGGCAGCAGCGCGCGGTAGGCGGAGAGCAGCAGCGCGCCGGTGATCCCGGCGCCGATGGCCGCCTCGGCCAGGGCCAGGTCGGGGGCGGCCAGGCGGGCCCAGGTCACGGCCATGAGCAGGCCGAAGACGATGAACAGCACCACGCTGCGAAAGAGGATGCGGCTGGCGACGATCTGCCAGGCGAGCCCCAGCAGGCCGGCGGCGAGCAGCAGATCGAAGGCCCAGTCGATCACGGCGGCGTCCTCCGCGGCCCACCGCCGGCGCGCAGCGAGAAGCGCGCGATCAGGTGCGCCGAGACGGCAGCGGCGATCAGTGCCAGCAGCCAGATCAGCACCAGCTTGGCCGCCACCCAGCCGCTCTCGGCCTGCAGGATCAGGGCGGCCACCACACAGCCCAGGCCCAAATTGTCGGCCTTGGTCAGCGCGTGCAGGCGGGCGAAGACGCCGGGGAAGCGCAGCAGCCCGACGGTGCCGGTGAGAAAGAACAGCCCGCCGAGGACGAGCAGCACGGCACTGATCCCATCGAGCAGGGTCATCCCTCCTCCCGCCTGTGCAGGCGCCGCGGCACGCGGGTGAAGGCGACGGCGATCACCGCGGCAAGCACGACAAAGAGCAGTGCCACGTCGCGCAGGGCCGGCAGGCCCATGGCCTCGGCGAGGAGCAGCAGCACGGCCACGGTGGTGGTGCCGAAAAGCAGCGCGGCGAGCATGCGATCGGCGGCGGTGGGACCGCGGTGGACGCGCCAGAGCCCGGCGAGGAGGTTGAGGAGCAGGAAGACGGCGAGTCCCAGATAGAGCATCTCCACGGCGCTGGCCTCATGCGGCGCCGCCGGTGGCGGCCTGATCCAGGCCGTAGAGCGCCGCCACGCGTCGCTCGAGCGCGGCCACCTCGCCCTCGGCCTGGGGGGTGATGGCGTGGACGACGAGGATATCGCCCCGCAGGTCAGCGGCCAAGGTACCGGGCAGCAGGCTGAGCGCGGCTACCAGCACCACCCGGGGCTCACCGGCGGGCAGGGCCACGGCGTAGCGCAGCCAGTGGCTGTGGATGGGCATGCGCGGGTGCATGGCGCGGTAGCCGACGTCTGCAGCGCCGATCAGCGAGCGCACTAGGAAAAAACCGGCAAAGCGCAGGCCTGGCAGGGGGTACCAGGGGTAGATGCGACGGCCGGCGAAGTAGACGCCAACCGCGGCGGCGGCAAGGATGGTGGCGGCGCCGAGCACGCCGCCAAGCCGCCCCTCGGCAAGGATCAGCCAGAGCAGCAGCATGAGCGCGGCCGCCCGCAGGGTGCGGCCGAGCCATACGGCGACACCGGGGCGGGATCCGCGCTCGGAGGCCGCCGGCGCGGGCATGGGGCTAGCTCGCGGCGCCCCGGGCCCGGGCGCGCTCGGCGGTCTCGGCGCGGGCGCGCTGCTCGGCCTGCGGGTCGCGGCCGCCGTCGACCTCGCGCCAGCCCTGCCCGTGCTGGAGGATCAGGCTGGTGAGCGCATCCAAGTGATCGGGGCGGTCGTTGAGCGCCGGGATGTAGGAGAGCCGCTCGCCGCCGCTCTCCTCGAAGTACTCGCGGTTCTCGCCGGCGATCTCCTCGAGCGTCTCCAGGCAGTCCGCCGAGAAGCCGGGGCAGACCACGTCCAGGTGCTTGACCCCGGACTGGGCGAGCTCGGTGACCGTCTCGTCGGTGTACGGCTTGAGCCACTCCTCGTTGCCGAAGCGCGACTGGAAGGTGACATCCCAGGTGCCCGGCTCCAGGCCCAGTTCCTCGGCCACCAGTCGCGAGGTCTTCAGGCACTGGCAGTGGTACGGGTCGCCGTCGAGCAGGTAGCGCTCCGGCACGCCGTGGTAGGAGAAGAGCAGCCGCTCGCCACGCCCCTCGCGCTCCCAGTGCTCGCGGATCGAGCGGGCCAGGGCCTGGATGTAGACCGGCTCATCGTGGTACTGGCCCACCATGCGAAACTCCGGCACCCAGCGCCAGCCCATCAACTCCCGCGCCACGGCATCGAAAGTGGAGCCGGTGGTGGAGGCGGAGTACTGCGGGTAGAGCGGCAGCACCAGGATCCGCCGCGCCCCGGCGTCGCGCAGCCGGCGCAGCGCCGAGGGGATGGAGGGGTTGCCGTAGCGCATGCCCAGCTCCACGGCGAAGGGCCCGCGCTCGCCCATGGCCTGCAGGCGCTGGCGGATGCCGGCGGCCTGGCGCTGGCCGATGCTCAGCAGCGGCGAGCCGTCCTCCTGCCACACCTCGCTGTAGGCAGCCGCGGACTTCTTCGGGCGGGTGCGCAGCACGATCCCGTAGAGGATCGGCCACCAGCGCCAGCGGGGGATCTCGATCACCCGCGGGTCCGAGAGGAACTGGCGCAGGTAGCGGCGCAGGGCCGGCGCTGTCGGCTCGTCCGGGGTGCCCAGGTTGGCGACCAGGACCCCCACGGCGGGCTGCTCATCGTGCTCGAAGGTGCTCTTCGCGGAATAGAGTTTCATAGGGCCCGGAGCATATCAGGAGCGGGCTTGGCTTGGGGAGTTCAGCGGCGCCCATTTAGGGGCGAAAGTTCTGCATCGTATGCATTTCTGTCATTAATTGCAGCGCGATTGGAGGCTGACCCGGGCACCGCCGTGCGGGTAGACTGCGCGGCACGACAAGGCAAACGGCTGGATCAAGGCAATGAGCAACAAGACCCGTGTACTGTTCCTGTCCAACGGCAACGCCTGCCGCTCGCAGATGGCCGAGGGCTTCGCGGAGAACCTGGCCGGCCACCTGATCGAGCCCTGCTCGGCGGGGGTCGCGCCGGCGGCCGAGCTCGACGCCCGCGCGGCCAAGGTGATGAGCGAGGACTGGACGGACATCTCGTCGAAGGCGCCGAAGGCGCTGGACCCGTCGATGCTCGAGCAGGTGGATATGGTGATCACCCTCTGCGACGAGGCGAAGGCCGCCTGCCCGCAGCTGCCCGCCGGGGTGGAGCACCGCCACTGGCCCACCGCGGACCCGGCCCAGGCGGCGGGGGACGACGCCCAGGCGATGGGGCCCTACCGCGACACCCAGGATGAGATCAAGGAGAACATCCTCTTCTTGCTCAACGAGGTGCGCGGGAACATCGACGAGTTCGAGATCTGAACCCGTCGCCGCTCAGCCGGCCTACTCTTCTTTGAGCCGGCTGAGCGCCTCCCGCGCCCGTTCGCCGTAGAAGCCCTCGGCGCTGGCCGCCCGCTCGTAGTTGGCGATGGCGGCATCCCGGGCGCCGTCGGACTCGGCCATCTGGCCCAGCGCCAGGTGCGCGGGCGCGGTGGGCAGTAGCCGCGCCGAGCGGACCAGATCCTCGCGGGCGCGCTCGTCGTCGCCGCGGGCCCGGTGCAGCAGGCCGCGGTCGAGGTGGTAGCTGAAGAAGCCGTCGTTGCGCTCGATGGCGGCGTCGAAGGCGGTGATGGCCTGATCCTTCTCACCGAGCCGGGCCAGGGCCTGACCGCGCACGGCGTGGAAGGCGGCCTCCTCGGCGAAGGCGTCGATGGCGGCATCGGCCAGTTCCAAAGCGCGCTGCGGCTCACCATCGCGCAGGGCTTGCTGCGCCTCGTCGTGCCGGGCGTACGCCTCGCTGTTCTCCTCGAGCACCCGCATGTGCTGGGCGTAGCGCTCCGCACCCAGGGTCCACGCCTCGCCGCCGAGCTCCTCGCGCAGGGCGCGGGCGGTCTCGCGGTTGGCCGTCACGCGCTCCTGGGACGGCGGGTGGCTGGCGAACAGCCCCTCGATCCAGCTCGGCTCCCGGTCACCGGCCAGGCGCACGAACTTCTCCTGCAGGGTGACAGCGGCCTCGGGATCGTAGCCGGCCTTGGCCATGTAGCGGGTGCCGTAGTAATCCGCTTCCAGCTCCGCCTCGCGGGAGTAGCGCTGGCTGATCAGCCCCACGCCGACGCTGGCCCCGGCGACCAGGATGCCGCCGAGCTGGTGCTCCTGGGTGGCCAGGCCGACGGCGGCGACGCCGGCCTGCATGAGCAGCCCGCGCTCGACGCGCTGGGCGCCGTGGCGGGCGGCGGAGTGGACGATCTCGTGACCGAGCACGGCGGCGAGCTCGGCCTCGTTCTCCATCTCGGTGAGCAGGCCGCGGTTGATGGCGATCTTGCCACCGGGCAACGCCCAGGCGTTGGGGGTGCTGTCGTTGAGGACGACGAACTCGTAGGGCAGCCCGGGGCGGTGGCTCTTGGCGGCGACGCGCTGGCCGACCTCATCGACGTAGGCGACCAGCTCCGGGTCGGCGTTGTAGCGCCCGCCCATGCTCTGCAGGGTGGGCTCGTAGTACTCCTCGCCCATGGCGATCTCCTCGCCCTCGGAGATCAGCCGGAACTCCCGCTCACCGGTGACCGGGTTGACGCCGCAGCCGGCCACGCTCAGCGCCAGCAGCGCCACCGGGATCAGCCATCGCCAAACCGCTCTGCCCTGCATCCTTCTCCCCTGCCCGTCGCGGGCTCCCTTGCCTGTCCGGGGGCCGGCACCGCCTCCGGCCCCTGCCTCCGTCCTCGACTATAGCGCACCCGCGTCCCGGGCCTCGCGCAGCTGCCCGGCGGTGATCAGAAAGACCCCGAAACCGCCGCGCTCAAGCTCCACCCAGGTCAGCGGCAGGTGGCCGAAGGCCTCGGCCACGGCGTCCTCGGAATCCCCCACCTCGATCACCAGCAGACCGTCGTCGGTGAGCCGATCCGGGGCGCCGCCGAGGATGCGCCGGACCACGTCGAGGCCGTCCTCGCCGGCGGCCAGGGCGTGGTGCGGCTCATGGCGGTATTCGGCGGGCAGCGCGGCCATGGCCGGGGCGTCCACGTAGGGGGGATTGGTGACGATGAGCTGGTAGCGGCGCTGGGGCAAACCCTCGTAGACGTCGGAGTGGATCAGGGCGACGCGCTCGTCCAGGTCGTGGCGGTGAACGTTGATACCGGCCACCTCAAGGGCGTCGGCGTCGATGTCGGTGGCGTCGATCGCGGCCCCGGGGAATGCGTAGGCGCAGGCGACGGCGATACAGCCGGAGCCGGTACCGATCTCCAGCACCCGTTCGACGGCGTCGGGCTCCAGCCACGGCTGAAAGCCGCGCTCGATGAGCTCGGCCACCGGCGAGCGGGGCACCAGGACGCGGCGGTCGACGTAAAACGGCAGGCCAGCAAAGAAAGTCTCGTGGGTGATGTAGGGCAGCGGCAGGCGCTCCTCGATGCGCCGGCGCACGCGGGCCATGACCGCCTCGCGCTCGGCCTGGGTCAGCCGTGCGCCCCAGTAGAGATCGGGCAGATCCGCCGGCAGGTGCAGGACGTGCAGGGCCAGGGCCGCCGCCTCGTCGATGGCGTTGTCGGTGCCGTGGCCGTAGACCAGGCCGGACTCGTTGAAGCGGCTGGCGGCGTAGCGGACGATATCGCGCAGGGTCTCGAGACCCTCCGGGGCGTGGTCGATGGGCTCCACGGGGTTCCTCCCTTGGCGTTTGCGCTTCGGTTATGATGGCCGGTTACCGTGCCACTGCCCAGTGCGCGATGCACGCACCGCGGCGCGCTGGGCCTGTCTGCCACGCTGGACCCGGGAGCGCCCCCATGGCGGCAAACCGCCCACAACGAACCACCCGCCCCCTGTTCGGGGCCCTGCTGGCCGCCCTGTCGGTGCTGGCGGCGGTGATTGGCGTCGGCCTTGCCGTCACCGCCCTGCGCCCCGACCCCGGGGTGCCGGAGATCCAGGGCACCTACTTGGAGGATGGCCGGCCCATCGCCGATTTCGTGCTCGAGGATCAGACCGGAGAGCGCTTCTCACCCACCGATCTCCACGGTAAATGGACGGTGCTGACCTTCGGTCACACCGAATGCCCCACCACCTGGGAGAACCTGGCGCTGCTGCACAGCGCCCGCGAGCAGCTGAGGCAGACGCAGCTGGCCCATCGGCTGCAGGTGGCCCTGGTCAGCGTCAACCCGGATGACGGCGCCGAGGAGCTGGCCGACTACGTGGGCCGCTACCCGGAGGCCTTCCACGGGGTCAGCGGTCCGGTGGAGCGGGTGCGCGAACTGGCCGGCAGTGTCGGGGTGCGCTATGTCGAACCCAACGGCGGCAATGTGGAGGACGGCTTCCACATCCAGCCGGAAGGGGCGCTGCTGGTGATCAATCCCCACGGCAAGCTGGTGGCGCTGCTGATGCCCCCGCACCACCCGGAGCTGCTTGCCCGGGATCTCTTTCGCCTGATGGAGCGCGAGCGCGGCGGCTTCCTGCGCAACCTCCTGGAGAGCGTCCGCGAGCGGGTCCGCGAATGAGTGCCGAGCCCGCCGCCCGTCTTGCCGACCGCCTGCGCGCCGCCGGTCACCGGTTGCTGCCCACGCGGCTGATCTCTCGGGTGACCTGGCAGGTGGCGCGCTCGCCGCGGCCCTGGCTGAAGAACCGCCTGAACCGTTTCCTGGTCCAGCGCTACGGCCTGGATCTAAGCGAGGCGGAGCACACCGACCCGTGCGCCTACCCGACCTTCAACGCCCTCTTCACCCGGGCGCTGCGCCCCGGGGCGCGGCCGCTGCCCGAGGATCCGCAGGCGCTCATCAGCCCCTGCGACGGGACGGTGAGCGCAGTGGGGTATCTGCGCGGCGAGCAGCTGATCCAGGCCAAGGGGATCGAGTACCCCTTGGGTACGCTGCTTGGCGGGCTGGATGCCACGCCGCTGCGCGATGGGGCCTTTGTGACGATCTATCTCTCGCCGCGGGATTATCACCGCTTTCATGCGCCGCTGGCCGGACGTCTGCGCGCCGAGCGGCATGTGCCGGGGCGTTTGCTGACGGTCGCCCCCTGTGCGGTGCGCGCCATCCGGGGGCTGTTCCTGCGCAATGAGCGGCATGTGACGTTGTGGGAGACGGCGGTGGGGCCGGTGGCGGTGATCCCGGTGGGGGCGGTGAATGTGGGCAGTATTGAGACGGTCTGGGGCGGGCCGGTGGCGGAGGCGCCGGGGTTGAGTCGGGATTACGCTCCGGGTGCCGGGGTGTTTTTGGA
>LKMJ01006562.1_pt1 | contig 10966 bp, 8 predicted proteins | sample 643391 | NCBI WGS metagenome assembly LKMJ01 (sample SAMN04112250, study PRJNA286221) | soda lake metagenome | biome: soda lake; feature: Kulunda Steppe; material: water; isolation source: sample PL-Br10 brine of Picturesque Lake | place: Russia: Kulunda steppe | collected 2010-07
CTGGCGAGTCGTCCATCGACTCCATCCACTCAGTCTCTCTGGCCGTCTCAGACTTCGAATCCGTCCCACCTTCCGTCCAAGCATTCCGTGTTGAAACGAACCCATCACGTGCCGATTCCCGATCAAATGTCCGTGTCTCGATTGAGTAGGTTGTATCTGCTTTCCGTTCCTCCAGTTCGACAGCTTCGGTTTCTGTCGAAGAATCCACCACTTGATATCCGGACCGTTCCAGGGAAACTCGTTCGTTGGTTGAGGTCGCGGTTCGTTCTCTCAGAAATCCATCGACAGTGTAGTCGACATTCGTGACATCGACGTTTCTGGGTTCTGGCATGATACCTTCAATCTCTGGAAGCGAGTGTCTCAATGAGCGCCCATCCGAACTTGCGGTATTTGAGACTCTCAACCCTGGATGCTCACCGTCCGCAAATGAGTCAATCTCGACCGTTATCCGGCCTTTGTAGTGCTTGAGGGCGTCCTGTCGTGCTGCATCTCTGGTATCATCGACAGATGGCTCCGGATCGATGGCACGCCACGATTGAACAGATCCTTGACCGTTCTCGATCTGAAGCTGCGTATTCAGATCGTATGTCGGGGCAGCTATTTGATACTCCTCAGTTTGAACATCGAATACCACGTGGTCACCGGAAGCGTACGGCCCCTCTGAGACTTCAGACACTTCCTCGATTTCCGGGGCGTAGAAGTCATACAGATCGAGTTCGTGCGATGTCGAGTGGCCTTCCCGATCAGTAGCAACCAACTTCGGTACATCGTCGAATTCGATGCCAATCTCGTCAGTAGCATGGTACAATCGATCTCGATCACCTACCCGAAACTTGAGCTCTGAACCATCAGGATCGAACGAACCACTCGGGTCGACACGCAGTTTGTATCCTCGGTCGTGGGAGTCCTGCCCTGGATCAATAATATTCACGTAGACCTCTGGTGGGCTGTACTCCACTTGAATCTCATTTTCTCGGGTCTGGAATTGGTCATGCTGGACATCAATGGGATAATTTCCTGGATACTCAGCTCCCCAACTAGACACTACCACGGCACGATCCTGATGGTGATCGTAGTTTACCGAAGGGCTCTTGAGCTGGATCACTTCACTGTCTTTAGTCCAATAATCAAGCTGTGAAACAACCTCATCCGGATCCGCCCCATTCAAATCAATCACCAGCTCGTGCTCGGCTGTATATCGGTCCTCGTCGATCCGCTCGTGATACGAATCAACCGGCGTATTTACGAACTCTGCACTGACCAACTCCGGTTGTCCCTGCTGCGTGGAATCGGTCCCCACCTGCTCACGATCATCCATGGCTACTGCACGAATGGGCGTTTCAGAACCATCATCAGGGAGCGTTGCCGAAAACGTCTCCTCGTGCTGTGTCCGGTCGACCCCCTGATCGAGTGTCGTCAAGGCTATCTCATCGTCCCCGATATACACTGACACAGTATCCAGCGATCCAAATTCGTCTGCTGCTACTGCAGTTCCGCTGATGTGGGTTCCGTTGCGCTCGACGTCGAGTTCAATTTCGGGGGCAGGATCAGCGACCACTTCCTCCCCATCAGGGAAAGTTGCACGGTGGGACTCCCCATCGTGCTCGACCGTGGCGTAGAACTCGTGTATGCCCGGCTCCCACTCCACAGTGGTTTCAGTGCCGGTACCAATCACCTCGTCGCCAGCATACCAACGGACCGAATCGACTTCCTCAGGATCGGCTCCAGCAAGCTGATACTCCCCTTCGAGCGGACGCTCACCTGTGACCAACTGATCGCCGTCAACGGAAACCGCCGAGCCGGACTGGGAATCGTTTCGGGCACGAACCGCGAGTTCATCCTCAGTCACCTGACCAGTGCCGTCAGTAACCACGAGTTCGAGTTCGTAATCTCCTGATGAGCGAAACGTCTCGGTCATCTTGAGATCGTCTTCCGCGTCTCCGTCAGGGGTGATGACGTCCCCATCGAGACGCCACTCGACGGAATCAACCGAGGTCTGGGGAGCCTCGACAGTTCCAGTATATGATGCCTGTTCGCCGACTGTAGGTGTCCTATCCCCGGAGATGGTGACATTAAAGGTCGATTCGCTTCCAACCGTGACGTACATCGTGTCCGTATCGGTGTTCCCGTGCTCGTCAGTAACGATTACTTCGACAGCGTATTCTCCCGTCTGTTCGGGAACGAACTCTGTCCGGTCACAGTCCGAACATGTGGGTGCCGAGGTCGCTCCGTCGGGTGTTTCGATCACCCACCTGTACTCCTCGATATCTCCTGCAGGGGCCCAGGAACCGGTCCCATCAAGAAGGACAGTCTGCCCGACTTCGGCTTCTTGATCGAGTCCTGCCTCCGCGAATGGATCGACATCGTCGCCCGAATTACCGGCAGCAATATGGACGATTCCGCCGCACACAATCACGAGCATACAGAGGACGACGACTCCGAGACGCGTATATTTCATTTATTCTTGCAGGATTTAATACCTGCATAGAATAAAAAGGTATGGAATACGCTGAGCAATGGTGAGTACAGAGGAAAAACGATGTCCAGATAGCTAGTCAGTTCTCGCCGGGGAGATCCTGAAACGCGCCAACGAAATCGTTGTGATCGGAAAGATCGGCAACTGTTTCGTCAACACTCCCCCGGAGTTCATCGACCTGTTCACAGAGTTCGGCATATTCCTCGCTTGCTTCGAGTTCACGGTCCGATTTTTCAGTTTCGAGCAGGGATTTTTTCGAGACAAGCGAGTAGTACCGCTGGATATCTGCCTCGTAGCTCGAACGAGTCTGGACGCGGTCGACAACATCGATCAATTCGTCCTTGGAGACCGGTTTGACGAGATAGTCATCGAAGCCCATTTCGATAATATCGAAGTCGGGATCGACAGCCGTTACCATGACGACGCGACAATCGGATCCCCGGTCCCGTATCTCGGCGAGGACCTCGTCACCGGATAGACCCGGCATCCGGCGATCGAGAAGAACGATCTTTACCGAGTCTTGCATCTTTTCCAGAGCGCTCTCGCCGTCATACGCCGTTTCGACGTTCCAGTCGGGTTTCAGCCAGGCTGCAAAGAGATCGGCGAGTCGTGATTCGTCGTCTACGACGAGGATGTCAACAGGTTGGTCGGGCATAGTCAATTTTGGTTAGGGGTAAGTTCGGTGTTCGTGCACAGTATGGGAATGGCGGTAATGGGTGATAAATGCCGTGGCTGTATGTAAGTTATGATTTATATAAATGAAGATATTATTCCTCCGTTTCGACGTCACTCTCAACATCGAGGAACGTCCCCACACCATCGTTCTCGATGGTTTCATATGCAGTGATCTCGAGCACTGCGAGAGATCCCACCAGAAGCACCATACCGAAGATCGGGAGCACAGCCATGATGATCAGCACGAGGCCACTGAAGAGATACTGGATCGCGCTGTACCCGGGGGCGTGTTTTGCGACTGCAGCGCCCTCCAGTATAGCGTCGATAATAGTTAGATCATCGGTGGTACGTGACAGAACGTACCCGGTTCGGAACATGAGCAGAACGATTGCCAAGAATGTGTAGAAACCGAACGCAGTACCGACCCAGAAAACGAACGAGTCGCTGGCGATCGCCAGTGTAAAATACACGACTGTAACTGTGAGGCTGAGTATAATGAGCCCCGAAAACAAAAGCCCTCGGCGGAAGTTGGCCCGTATTTCGCTGAGGAACATCCGGGTAAGTTTTCGGTCGGATATCGAATCCATCTCCGTGCGGTGGTGGACCGAGCGAGAGATGGTGATCACCGCCGCAAGGCAGACGGGACCAATCGTTAGAACCGGAAACATGAACAGCGCGCCAAGTAAGCTGACAACTGAGACGATAATGATCTGATCGTAGACCAACCGCCCCCACGGCTTGATCGAGCCAAAGAAGTCGAGAGCAGTCACCGGGTCCTGGGAAGCCATCGAAAACCAGTTTTCACCGATCGTTCAAAGAGCCACCGAAACAGCGATCTATTTTCCTTCGAACTCGGGGTCGCGGTCGCTCATGAATGCAGTGACGCCTTCCATCAGATCGTCAGTTGCCATCAGGTGACCGAAGGCCTGTGCTTCGATTTCGAGACCCGCCTCGGCGTCTTCCCAGCCCTTCTTCATTGCGCGTTTGGTGTAGCGCTGAGCGATCGGCGGCCCGGCAGCGAGATCCGCCGCGAGGTCGTAGGCCGCGTCTCGGAGCTCATCGTTTCCGACGACCTCGTTGACGAAGCCGTAGTCGGCCATCGTCTCCGGGTCGTAGCGCTCGGCCGTGAAAATGATCTCTTTGGCCCGCCCCTCGCCGACGATCTGCTGGAGTCGCTGGGTTCCGCCCCACCCCGGAAGCAGTCCGAGGTTGTGCTCTGGCTGTCCCAGTTGTGACCGTTCGCTCGCGACGCGAAGATCTGCACACGTTGCGAGTTCCATCCCCCCGCCGAGACAGTAGCCGTCGATTCCGGCGACGACAGGGAGATCGCTGTCCTCCAGTTTCCCGAAGGTCTGCTGTCCCTTCCGGGAGAGCTCGACCGCTTCGATCGGATCCGCACCGCTTCCGGCCATACTCTGGACGTCTGCCCCGGCAGAGAACGCCTTCTCACCCGCTCCGACAAGAAGGATTGAACGCACCGCTTCGTCGGCTTCGAGCAGCTCGATTGCCTCGCCGAGTTCGTCGAGCAACTCCCCGCTGATGGTGTTCATCCGGTGGGGCCGATCGAGCGTGATCGTCCCGACGCGATCGTCGGATGTCTCGATACTGATCGTGTCAAACTCGTACGAGTCGTCGTCTTCGTTGCCGCCGTGGAACCCGCCCTGCTCGGCGGCCTCGGCGAAGTAGTCCGCGGGTTCGTACCTGGCAGCACCCGTCTCTTCGTACGCGTCTTCGAGTGTCTCGAGCAAGTGGTCGAGACCGACATCGTCAGCGAGCTTTGCCGGGCCATTCGGGAAGCCAGCGCCGAGCATGACCGCCTCATCGATGGCATCGGCCTCGGCGACATCGCCACCGATCAGATTCGCGACTTCGTTCGCCATTACTGCAGTCAGTCGATCGCTGACCGATTCACTGACCTGATCGGACGGGACGTCGGCACCGCCGTTCTCGTAGTCGTAGAATCCCTTCCCGGTCTTCTTGCCGAGCTCTTCGTTCTCGACCTTTTCGGCGAGGAGCGGACAGGGCTCGTAGGCGTCACCGAGCACGTCCTGCATGTATTCGAGGACGTGATAGCTCACGTCGTTGCCGACCTGATCGCCCAGCTCGAAACTCCCCATCGGTAGCCCCATACCGTACTTGGTCGTGCTGTCGACTTCTTCGATCGTCGCCTCGCCCTCATGGACGAGCCAGCAGGCCTCGTTCATCAGCGGGACGAGAATACGATTGACGATGAACCCGGGGCTGTCCCTGTGGACCCGCACGGGCGTCTTGCCGAACTCCTCGGCTAGCTCCTCAATTACATCGAGTGTCGCCTCGTCAGTGTGTTCGCCGGAGATCACTTCGACCAGCTGCATCCGGACCGGTGGGTTGAAAAAGTGCATCCCGCAGAACTGCTCCGGGTGGTCGGTGAACTCGGAGAGGTCGGTAATCGACAGCGAGGACGTATTGGTCGCGAAAATCGCCTGATCTGGGGCGTGCTCGGATACTTCCGCGTAGACGTCCTCTTTGATTTCCATCTTTTCGGGCACTGCTTCGATGATAACGTCCGTGTCGCTTACCGATTCCTCTATGTCGACGAGCGGAGTGACACGGTCAAGCGCGGCGTCGGCGTCCTCCTGACTGATCTGATCTTTTTCCGCGAGTTTGTTCAAACTCCACTCGATATCGTCGTAGCCGCTCTGGACGAACTCCTGGTTGATATCGCGCATTCGAACGTCGTAGCCAGCCAGCGCCGCAACCTCGGCAATTCCATGACCCATGTTACCCGCACCCAGAACTGTGATACTGTTGATATCGTCAGTCTCCATGAACAGAACGTCTACATCCAGTGGGTTTAACGTTTCCCTATAGATATTGATAAACTAGATTTGAGTTCATCTCAGGTTACAAAGATACTTATTGATAACGATAGATGTATCAGCTATGGACTTCGGACTCTCAGACGAACAGCGAGCGATCCGCGAGGAGGTGCGGAAGTTCGCCGAAAACGAGGTCGCACCGGTTGCAAAAGAACACGACGTCGAGGAGACGTTCCCACACGAGGTGATGGACGAAGCCGCGAAGATGGGACTGACCGGCGCACATATTCCGGTCGAGTACGGCGGGGCCGCCTACACGCCACTCGAAATGTCGATCATCACCGAAGAGTTGTTCGCCGTCGATCCGGGGATCGGACTCTGTATCACGAGCGCCGCGTTCGGGGCCGACTCAATCATGGAGTACGGGACAGAAGACCAGAAAGAACGCTATCTCGAACCGATCGCACAGGGTGAGGCGATCATGGGCGCCGCGATCAGCGAACCTGATACCGGCTCTGACGTTTCCAGTGTCTCGACGCGAGCGGAAAAGGACGGCGACGACTGGGTGATCAACGGCAACAAGATGTGGATCACCAACGGTACCGTCGGAGACTACTTCGTCGTGATGTGCAAGACTGACGACGTCGACGACCGCTACTCCGGGTTCTCACAGATTCTCGTCGAGTCCGACCGCGACGGCTTCGAGGCAGACAAGATCACCGGAAAACTGGGTATTCGCTCGTCCGACACGGCCGAGTTGATCCTCGATGACGTGCGCGTACCCGAAGAGAACCTCATCGGAACTCGTGGAGCCGGCTTCCTGCAACTGATGCAGTTCTTCGACGAGACTCGAACCATGGTCGCAGCACAGGGCGTCGGTATCGCCAAGGGCGCCTGCGAGCGGGCCCTGGAGTACGCACAGGACCGCGAGCAGTTCGGCAAGTCCATCAGCGAGTTCCAGGCGATCCAGCACAAACTCGCCGATATGCACACGAAGACCGAAGCCGCACGCCAGCTCACGTACAAATCCGCCTGGAGTGTCACCAACGAGGACGACGACCTGACCGCGCTGGCGTCGATGGCAAAGGAGTACTCCTCACGGGTCGCGGTCGACGTCGCCGACGAAGCAGTTCAGATCCACGGCGGCGCAGGCTTTGTCAACGATTTCGACGTCGAACGACTCTACCGTGACGCCAAGATCACACAGATCTACGAGGGCACCTCGGAGATTCAGAAGAACATTATCGCGCGCGAGCTGCTCGGCAAAGGGTTCTGAAGCGGCCACCTCCCCGGTTTCCGGTCGCTTTGTCGTGAGGCCTATACTCGACGAACGACCAGGATGAGTATGGGGGACCCACTGGAGACACTGCGAGACGACCCAGTAATGGCTCGTCTGATCGACGAACACGGCCCGGTCGAGATAAGCCCTGCCGATCACGAGTACCAGCGTCTCGCCGTCTCGATCATCAACCAGCAGCTCTCGACCGCCTCCGCAAACGCCGTGCAAGAGCGTGTCTTCGAACTGTTCGACGAACCGATCACGCCGAATGCGATGCTCACCGTCGAGGAGAATGCGCTACGCGAGGCAGGAGTAAGTCGACAGAAAGTAGAGTACTTGCGCAACACTGCTGAGGCGTTCCGCCGTAAGGACTACACTCGATCCGGACTCAAGGAAGACTCCGATGAAACTGTCGTCGAGCGGCTCACCGAAATCCGAGGGGTCGGTAAGTGGACCGCCCGGATGTACCTCATCTTCGTGCTCGGGCGGAAAGACGTCCTTCCGCTCGGAGACCTCGCGATCCGCAACGGGATCGATGCGCTGTACGGCGACGGGACGGGGAGTATGACTCGTGAAGAGATGCGTGCGGTTGCGGACCGCTGGCGACCCTACCGAAGCTATGGGACAGAATACGTATGGCGAGCCTACGAATCCGACTGATTACTCCTCGAGTTCGACCTCGTCGTCTTCCGCATCCGCACGCCGCGCAACGTCGACGTGATAGTGTTCGAGAATATCCCGACCCAGTAGGAGGGGATACTCCATATGACTGCGGTCCTCCACGTTCGCCGCGACGGTATGGCGACGGCCGCCGACCCCGACGACGATATCGACGATCGGTCTGACTTTCGAGCGCTTCGAGCTTCCAGATTTTACCCGCATCTTGCTCTTGATCGGGCCCGCCCCGATCTCCGCGGCGAGGCTCGTGTCGATACTCGTTCGGGTCGCACCCGTGTCCGACTTCGCGTAGACGGTCTTCGAGTCGCTCGTGCCGCTGACCAGCACTTCCTCGGTGTAGCCGATTGGCACGATCTCCTGTTCGCTCGTGTGGGACGGCTGTGGTCTGGCGGCGGGGACCGAATCGTCGAGTGTGCGCGCAATCGACTTGACGAGGTCATCGTCGACAGTCCCTCCTGCCCGCTCGATCGCCAGTTTCGCGATGTACGGGGCTGGGCTGGTTCCAGTTGCCTCGAAGAACCCTTTGAATCCCGCGGTCGGATTCACTTCCAGTACGTACCACCCATCCTCACCTTCGATCAGGTCCACCCCCGCGTAATCCAGACCGATGGCGTCAGTCGCATCCCGGACGATGTCACGAATCTCGTCGGTCAGTTGCTCCGTTGCGTCCCTGACATCGCCGCCGAGCGAGACGTTCGTCCGCCAGTCACCATCGGGGGCGTACCGGTGCATCGCACCGATGAGATCATCGCCGACGACGTACACACGCAGATCCCGGTGTTTCTCGCCGTCCCGCTCGATCAGATCCTGCAGGAACGCGTACCGGTTGCCGACCATCGCGTTGACCGCCTCATCAGGGCCCACTTTCCACGTCCCGCCCCCGTGGGTGCCGATCGACGTCTTGTACACGGCCTCCGAACCGAACTCCTCCCGTCGTCGTGTGAGCGTGTCACTCCCCAGTGCCAGTAACGCATCAGGTACTGGAACGCCAGCATCAGCGAGCGTCGTCGCAGCAGCGAACTTGTGCATCGCCGTCATCGTCGCCTCCGGCGTGTTCAACATCGGTCGAGTTCCCTCGAAGACGTTCGCAATACCAAGCTCCTCGCAGGGCTGTGGAGTGTTCGAGAGCAACAGCCGGTTCGTGACAACGTCGACATCCGGTTCGATCGACACTGCACCCCCGTCGATACTGACAGATGTATTCTCCGCCCGCAGCCACTCGGTGCCGTACCCCAGATCGTCCACTGCGTTGAGAATTGCCTTCGTCTCCTTGCTGTTGTGGAGACTCAATACGCCGACAGTTAGATCATCGTTCATGCCACAGAGTACGGAAGCCGCGTAAAAACGTTATCCGGTATCACTCCGTCGACGGAATCCGGGGGCGCCGTTTATATTCCTGTACGGACTGGTATGGGCATGATCACTGACGACGGAACAGTACTCGAGCGGTTCGCCGATGCCGCCGAGGAAGCTGGCGACCCGTTCGTCTATCCCGACGGGCGCGTCAAACCCGGAGAGCGAGCCTATCTGTACCACGAGGTTAGCCAGACGTATCTCGGCGATCCCGTCAACATTCCCGTGACGGTTATCAATGGTCCAGCTGCTGGCCCAACGGTCTTTCTCACTGCGGCCGCTCACGGCGACGAGCTCAACGGTATCGCGGTCGTCCGTGAAGTCGCTCACGACTGGGATCACTCAAAGCTCAACGGCACACTCGTCTGCCTTCCCGTCCTCAACGTTCCCGGCTTCCTCGCGCAACAGCGATATCTCCCGATCTACGACCGAGATCTCAACCGGTCGTTTCCCGGAAGCCGTACGGGAAGCGGCGGTCGACGCATCGCCGCACGGATCTTCGATCACTTTATCGAGCCCTGTGACCTCGGCCTCGACTTCCATACCTCCACGCGAGGCCGAACCAACATGCTCCACGCCCGCGCTGACATGACTGACGAAGATGTCGGACGACTTGCTCGCGCGTTCAGCACGAACGTTATCCTCGACTCAGAAGGGCCAGGCGGCACACTCCGGCGCGAAGCGAGTGAAGCCGGCGTGCCGACGATCACAGTGGAGATGGGGGAAGCCCACCGGTTCCAGCGCCCCCTGATCGACCGCGCTCTGAACGGTGTCGTCAGCGTACTCGCGGAATACGGTCTCTCCGAAGAGAGTACGGTCCACTGGCCCGGCTGGCGAACAGTCATCAGCGAGGACAGCGAGAAGACCTGGCTCCGGGCCGATGTGGGCGGTATCGTCGATATGGAACACGAACGAGGTGCGCTTGTCTACGAAGGCGATCGAGTCTGCACTATCTCGAATCCGTTCAAAACCAACACCGAAACGGTCGAAGCACCATTTACTGGCATTCTCGTCGGGGTCCTCGAAAACCCGGTCGTGTATCCCGGCAATCCCCTCTGTCACCTCGTTGAGCTAGACGCCGACACGCTCCGTGCAGTCGAACGCCAGCAGCAGTACGATCCCACCCGGGAATCCTTCCTGTAGTTCCACACCTTTTCAACCGATTACGGGGCAACGCCGGGTCATGGTTGCACCGCCACACACCACATCAAGGGGCCTGCGATGATCCCGACGATTGCGCCGCTCTCACAGGTTATTGACGGGGTCCGTGTTGCAGAAGGGACGACAACAACCTGTGACAACTGTCAGCAACAGCTCGAAGAAGGCCATCCGGTACGCAGTCGGATCGAGCAGCAGTCGCTGGTCGAAGAGTGGACGCCCTGTCGGTTGCACTGTGAACGCTGTGGGTATCAGGAGTCACTAAATACACCCGGAACCGCGCTCGTTGCGGGACGACTCGGAACCGTTCGTGATACACAGACACAATCGTCGTGGCTTGTACTCCTCGAACCGGAGCCGATAACCGTCTATCCGCACTGGCTCTCGCCCGGTTCGAAATGAAAAACGCCCCCATGCGCGATGCATGGGGGCGCAGTATGACTGACAGGCGGCGATCCGGTGTTCCCAGAGGGTCTCCCACTCCAGTACTTGCCGTAACGCGGGCAGGCTTATCTTCCGTGTTCGGGATGGGTACGGGAGTTGCCCTGC
>LKMJ01006564.1_pt1 | contig 10962 bp, 6 predicted proteins | sample 643391 | NCBI WGS metagenome assembly LKMJ01 (sample SAMN04112250, study PRJNA286221) | soda lake metagenome | biome: soda lake; feature: Kulunda Steppe; material: water; isolation source: sample PL-Br10 brine of Picturesque Lake | place: Russia: Kulunda steppe | collected 2010-07
CGCGGCGGGGCCCGTGCTGCTGCCCGCCGGGGCGGGCGCGGGGGCCGCCGGCGCCGATCCGCCGGCCGGCTTCTCGCTTGCCGACGCCCCGACGGTTTCTTCGGCCGCGGCGCCCTCAGCGGCCGGGGCCTCGGCCGGCGCCGCCGCCTCAGCCGACCCGGCTGCGGTATCAGCGGCCGTATCGACGGTGGCGATCACACTCCCCTCGGAGACCATATCGCCGACGGCGACGTGCACCGCCCGGATCTCGCCCCCGGCCTCGGCCGGCACCTCCATGCTCGCCTTGTCCGACTCGAGGGTGATCAGCGACTGCTCCGGCTCGACCCGGTCCCCGGGCGCGACCAGGACCTCGATCACCTCCACGGCCTCGAAGCCACCGATATCCGGTACCTTGAGTTCCTGTTCCGCCACGGTCACACCTCCCACGGGTTCGGGGCATCCGCCGCCAGCTGGTACTTGCCGATGGCCTCGCTGACCTTCCCGGCCTCGATCTCCCCCTCATCGACCAGGGCGTAGAGCGCCGCCGCGGCGATGTGGTAGCGATCCACCTCGAAGAAGCGCCGCAGCTTCTCGCGGGTATCCGAACGACCGAAGCCGTCAGTCCCCAGGGACCAGAACTTGCGCCCGATGTAGGGACGGATCTGATCGGGGTAGGCGCGCATGTAGTCGGTGGCGGCGACGGCCGGGCCGCTGTAGCCCTCCAGGCAGGCCTGCAGGTACGACTGCCGACGCTCGGCTTCCGGATGGAGGCGGTTGGCCCGGGCGCAGGCCATGCCGTCGCGGGCCAGCTCGGTGAACGAGGGGCAGCTCCAGATATCGGCATGGACGCCGAAATCGCCAGCGAGCAGCTCCGCGGCGGCGATCACCTCGCGGAAGATGCTCCCCGAACCCATCAGCTGGACCCGTGGCCCCTTCTTCTTGGGGCCGGCGCGGAAGAGGTACATGCCGCGGCGGATGCCCTCCTCGGCCCCCTCGGGCATCGCCGGGTGGGTGTGGTTCTCGTTGTAGACGGTCAGGTAGTAGAAGCAGTTCTCCTGCTCGGCGTACATCCGCCGCAGCCCGTCCTGGACGATCACCGCCAGCTCGTAGTCGAAGGCCGGGTCGTAGGAGACGCAGTTGGGGATGGTCGAGGCGAGGACGTGGCTGTGACCGTCCTGGTGCTGCAGACCCTCACCGTTGAGGGTCGTCCGACCGGCGGTGCCTCCGATCAGGAAGCCACGGGCCTGGATATCCCCGGCGGCCCAGCACAGGTCCCCGACCCGCTGAAAGCCGAACATCGAATAGAAGATGTAGAAGGGGATCATGTTGACGCCGTGGTTGGCGTAGGCGGTGGCCGCCGCCATCCACGAGGACATGGCCCCGGCCTCATCCAGCCCCTCCTCGAGGATCTGCCCGGTCTGCGCCTCGCGGTAGGACATCAGCTGATCGGCGTCCTCGGGCTCGTAGAGCTGGCCCACGTTGGAGTAGATGCCGAGCTGACGGAACAGCCCCTCCATGCCGAAGGTGCGCGCCTCGTCGGGGATGATGGGCACCACCCGCTGGCCGACCTGCTTGTCGCGGGTAAGCACGGTCAGTGCGCGCACGAAGGCCATGGTGGTGGACAGCTCCCGCTCGCCACTGTCCTTGAGCAGGGCGTCGAAGGCGGAGAGCTGCGGCACCTCGAGTGCTGGGGCCCGCTCGTAGCGCACCGGCATGTAACCGCCCAGGGCCTGGCGACGCTCGTGGAGATAGCGCATCTCCGGGGCGTCGTCCTCGGGCTTGTAGAAGGGCGTCTCCTTGAGCTGCTCGTCGGGGATGGGGATCTCGTAGTGGTCGCGGAACCGGCGCAGGGCGTTCTCACCCATCTTCTTCTGCTGGTGGGTGATGTTCTGCCCCTCGCCGGCTTCGCCCATGCCGTAGCCCTTGACGGTCTTGGCCAGGATCACGGTCGGCTGCCCGGTATGGTTCACCGCGGCGTGGTAGGCGGCGTAGACCTTGTGCGGGTCGTGGCCACCGCGGTTGAGCCGATAGATGTCGTAGTCGGACATGCCGGCGACCATCTTCTCCAACTCCGGGTACTTGGCGAAGAAGTGCTTGCGGGTGTACTCACCGCCGCGCGCCTTGAACGCCTGGTACTCGCCGTCGACGGCCTCCTCCATGCGCTGCTGCAGCAGCCCCTCGTGATCGAGCTCGAGCAGCGGATCCCAGCGCGAGCCCCAGATCACCTTGATCACGTTCCAGCCGGCACCGCGGAACTCGCCCTCGAGCTCCTGGATGATCTTGCCGTTGCCGCGCACCGGGCCGTCGAGGCGCTGCAGGTTGCAGTTGACCACGAAGATCAGGTTGTCGAGCTGCTCGCGGGCGGCCAGGCCGATCGAGCCCATCGACTCCGGCTCGTCCATCTCGCCGTCGCCCATGAAGCACCAGACCTTGCGGTCTGCGGTGTCCTCGATCCCGCGGTGGTGCAGGTACTTCATCATGCGCGCCTGCTGCACCGCCTGGATCGGGCCAAGGCCCATGGAGACGGTGGGGAACTGCCAGAAGTCGGGCATCAGCCACGGGTGGGGATAGGAGCTGATGCCGTCGCCGTCGACGTCCTGGCGGAAACCGGCCAGCTGCTCGGCGCTGAGCCGCCCCTCGAGGAAGGCGCGGGCGTAGATGCCGGGCGCGGAGTGCCCCTGGAAGAAGACCAGATCGCCGTCCTGCTCCTCGTTGGGCGCTCGCCAGAAATGGTTGAAGCCAACCTCGTAGAGGGTGCAGGCCGAGGCGTAGCTGGCGATGTGCCCGCCGATGCCGTCGTGCTCACGGTTGGCGGCAACCACCATGGCGATGGCGTTCCAGCGCACCAGCGCCCGGATACGCCACTCCAGGTGGTGATCGGTGTACTCCGGCGGGCGCACCTCGAGGTGCCGGGGGATGGTGTTGACGTAACCGGTGGTGGCCTTGAACGGCAGATGGCCGAGCCGGCGCCGGCCCTTGCTGACCAGGTGCTCGAGGATCTGCTGCGCGCGTTCCGGCCCCTCATGCTCGATGACCGCGTCCAGGGCGTCGAGCCACTCCTGGATCTCCTCCGGATCGGGGTCGTCGCGCAACTCGGGAATCGATTTCATGGTCTACCTCCTGGTTAAGAGTCGCCGGGGCCCGCGGGGTGCGGCACGGCGGGTGGCCGTCCTGCACCCGGCGGCCTTGTGGGCCGCCGGGCGATCCCCGCAGACAGGCGAGCGTCGTTGTTCTTGTCGTCGCTGCCTCATCCTGCCTGATCGGTCCCCTTTTTCGCCTCCTCGAGCAGCTCGTCCAGGGAGGCGCTTTTGCGGGTCGACATCCCGGCGGTCACCGCAAAGCGCATGGCGTCCTCGACGCTCATGTCCACGGGCTCGACCACCGAGGCCGGCACCAGCAGGGTGTAACCACCCACCTGGTAGCTCATGGGGGTGTAGACGGCGATGGTGTGCTCATCCCCAAGCCCCTCAGCTACCCCCTCCCACTGTCGACGGGTCACGACACCGAGGATGCGGTAGTCGCTACCGGGCAGCGGCACCGTGACCACCTGGTCGCCAAGCTCCTCGGCGCGGGAGACGAAACCGGTGAGATCCTGCACGGCGCCGTAGATGGTCTTGACCACGGGCAGCTGCAGGAGGATCTGCTCGAACCACTCCCACAGGCGGCGCAATAGATAGAAGTTGAGCAGCACACCGATGGCGAAGATGCCGGCCAGCGCCAGCGCCACACCCAGGCCAGGGTGGTACCAGGTCTCGGGGATGAACAGCTGGACCACGCTGCCGAGCGCCCGCTCGGCGGTCATGATCAGCCAGTAGAGGAGATAGAGGGTGACGACTGCCGGCAGCACGGCCAGCAGCCCCTTGAGGAAGATACCGCTGATCCTGCGCATGGAGATGCACCCCGCTGGCTCGCCGGGGCGCCGCAGCGCCCCGGCAAGGCTCTGGGGAAGGGCTCCGGCTCAGCTCACCTTGGGGGCAAGCTCGCCGGACTCGTAACGCTCGACCATGGTCTCGAGCGAGATGGGCTTGATCTTGGACGCCATCCCCGCCGAACCGAAGGCCTCGTAGCGGGCCTTGCAGATCTCCTTCATCGCCTCGGTGGAGGCCTTGAGGAACTTCCGTGGGTCGAAGTTGGACGGATTCTCGGCCAGGTGCTTGCGCACCGCGCCGGTGGAGGCTAGGCGCAGGTCGGTGTCGATGTTGACCTTGCGCACGCCGTTGCGGATGCCCTCCTGGACCTCCTCCACCGGTACACCGTAGGTCTCGGGGATCTCACCGCCGAACTGGTTGATCAGTTCCAGCCACTCCTGCGGCACCTGGGAACTGCCGTGCATGACCAGGTGGGTGTCCGGCAGGCGCTGGTGGATCTCCTTGATCCGGCTGATGGCCAGGATGTCGCCCGTGGGCGGACGGGTGAACTTGTAGGCGCCGTGGCTGGTGCCGCAGGCGATGGCCAGGGCGTCGACGTGGGTATCGCGGACGAACTGCGCCGCCTCCTCCGGGTCGGTGAGCAGCTTGTCCTTGTCCATCTTGCCCTCGGCCCCGACGCCGTCCTCCTTGCCGGCCTCGCCGGTCTCCAGGGAGCCGAGCACGCCGATCTCGCCCTCGACCGAAACCCCGCCGGCATGGGCCATCTCGGCGGCACGCCGGGTCACGCCGGCGTTATAGTCGTAATCGGCCGGGGTCTTGCCGTCTTCTTTCAGCGAGCCGTCCATCATCACCGAGGTGAACCCGGACTGGATGGCGCGCATGCAGGCACCGGGGTTGGCGCCGTGGTCCAGGTGGACCACCAGCGGGACGTCCGGATAGGACTCCACGGCGGCCTCCATCAAGTGCCGATAGAAGGGGACGCCGGCGTACTTGCGGGCCCCGGCGGACGCCTGGACGATCGCCGGGCTGTCGCACTCCTTGGCCGCCTCCATGATGGCGTGGAGCTGCTCCATATTGTTGGCGTTGAACGCCGGCATGCCGTAGCCGTGCTCGGCTGCATGATCGAGCAGCTGTCGCAGGGTGATCATCGCCATAGTCTCGCCTCCTCCGCTATCTGTGCATTCACTCTAGAGATAATCGTCCACGCAGACGATGCGCAACGTGTTCGTACCGCCCGCGGCACCGAGTTCCTCTCCGTGGGTAACCAGGACATAGTCACCCTGATCGACCAGTCCCTGACGGCAGAGACGGGCCAGGAGCCGGCTCTTGAGGGCGTTGAGGTCCTCCTGCTCGGCATCGAACTCCAGCGGATAGACGCCGCGGTAGAGGGTCACCCGCCCCCGGGTCTCCGGGTGGCGGGTCAGGACGTAGATCGGCAGCCCCGAGCTGATTCGCGACATCCACGAGGCCGTTGCCCCGGATTCGGTGATGGCGATCAGCGCCTTGATGGAGAAATGGTTGGCGGCGTACATCGCCGCCATGGCCACCGTTTCGTCGACCTGTGTGAAGTGCTCGTCCAGCCGGTGGTGGGATACCGTCACCGTGCGACTGCGCTCGGCGGCCCGGCAGACCCGGTCCATGGCAGCCACCGTCTCAGCCGGAAACGAGCCGGTGGCGGTCTCGGCCGACAGCATCACGGCGTCGGTGCCATCGCGCACGGCGTTGGCCACATCGAAGACCTCGGCCCGCGTCGGGATGGGGTTGTCGATCATCGACTCCATCATCTGCGTCGCCGTGATGGCCACCCGGTTGCGGGCCCGCGCGGTTTGGATCAGCTGCTTCTGCACCTCGGGCAGCGCGGCATCACCGATCTCCACGCCGAGATCGCCGCGGGCGACCATGATGGCGTCGGCGGCGTCCATGATCCCCTCGGCGGCGTCCAGCGCCTCGGCCCGCTCGATCTTGGCCACGATCCCGGAGCGTCCGCCGGCCTCGGTGAGTAGCCGGCGGGCCTCGTGGATGTCATCGGCGCAGCGCGGGAACGAGACCGCCACGTAGTCGGCAGCCAGCTCGGCGGCGGTGACGATGTCTACCCGGTCCTTGTCGGTGAGCGCCGGTGCGGAGAGCCCGCCACCGCGCCGGTTGATGCCCTTGCGGTCGCTGAGTTCACCGCCAACCTGCACCGTGGTGTGGATCGCGGTCCCTTCGATGCGCTCGACCCGGACCACGAGGCGACCGTCGTCGAGCAGCAACTCGTCGCCGGGGTGCAGGTCGTCGGGCAGAGCCTGGTAGGCGACCCCGACCCGGCTCTGGTCCCCGGCATCCGGATCCACGGCGGGATCGAGGATGAAGGGATCGCCCCGACGCAGCTGGATCGGTCCGTCGCGGAAGCGCTCGATGCGGATCTTCGGACCCTGCAGATCCACCAGCACCCCGATACGACGGCCGTGGGCCTCGCCCCAGGCACGCACGGCCTCGACCCGCTGGCGGTGGTCGTGGGCCTCACCGTGGGAGAGGTTGATGCGCACCACATCCACCCCGGCGGCCAGGACGGCCTCCAGGCCCTCGGGCCGGTCGGTGGCCGGCCCGAGGGTGGCCAGGATCTTGGTTCTGCGCGGCATCACGCCACCGTCTCCCGGACTGAGGACTGCGTCGATCACGAGTGCGCTGCCGCGTGTTGCTCAAGGGCCGCCACCCCCGGCAGCTCGCGTCCCTCGAGGAACTCGAGGAAGGCGCCACCGCCGGTGGAGATGTAGGAGACCTGCTCGGTGATACCGAACTGCTCCACGGCGGCCAGGGTGTCACCACCGCCGGCGATGGAGAAGCCGTCGCTGGCGGCGATGGCCTCGGCCAGCGCCCGGGTCCCGCCGGCGAAGGGCGCCATCTCGAACACGCCCACCGGCCCGTTCCAGACCACCGTGCCGGCATTGCGAAGCATGCCGTCGTAGCGGGCACGGGTCTTCGGCCCGACATCGAGGATCATCTCGTCGTCGGGGACGGCGTCCACCGGGTGGACGCTGGCCTCGGCGTCCGCGGAGAACTCCTTGGCGGTGACCACGTCCTCGGGGATCGGGATCTCGCCGCCCTTGGCGCGCGCCTCCTCCATCAGCCGCTTAGCGGTGTCGACAAAGTCGGCTTCATAGAGCGACTTGCCGACAGAGTGGCCCGCCGCGGCGATGAAGGTGTTGGCGATCCCGCCGCCGACGATGAGCTGATCCACCTTGTGGGTAAGCGCCTCCAGCACCTGCACCTTGCCGGAGACCTTGGAGCCGCCAACGATGGCGATCATCGGCCGGGCCGGGTTGTCCAGCGCCTTGCCCAGGGCCTCCAGCTCGGCGGCGAGCAGCGGACCGGCACACGCCTCGGGCGCGAAACGGGCCACGCCGTGGGTGGAGGCCTGGGCACGGTGCGCAGTGCCGAAGGCGTCCATCACAAAGATATCGCACAGCGCCGCCATGCGTCGGGCCAGATCCTCGTCGTCCTTGGTCTCGCCGGGCTGAAAGCGCACGTTCTCCGCCAGCGCCACACCGCCCTCGGGGACGTCAACGCCGTCGAGCCATTCACGCACCACCGGCACCTCGCAGCCGAGGATTTCGCCCAGACGGCGGGCCACCGGGGCCATCGAGGCCTCGGCGTCGTATTCGCCCTCCTTGGGCCGCCCGAGGTGGGACATCACCAGCACCCGGCCGCCGGCCTGCATGGCCTGGCGGATGCTCTCGGCGGCAGCGCGCACGCGGGTATCATCGGCGACCTGGCCGTCCTTGATGGGGACGTTCAGGTCCTCGCGGATGAGCACCCGCTTGCCCGCCAGGTCGAGATCGGTCATGCGCTTCGCTTTCACGGCCACTCTCCTCTAGTCGATTCTCGTTCTGCGCCCGGGCGGGGGCCCTCAGCCGAGGACCCGCCGGCCCGCATCAGCCACGCTGTCCGCGGTCAGGCCGAAGTGTTCGTAGAGCTGCGGCCCCGGCGCCGATTCGCCGAAGGTATCCAGGCCGACCACGAGGCCGCATTGGCCGACCCAGCCCTGCCACAGGCCGGTGGCGCCGGCCTCGACGGCCACCCGCGGTACATCACCGGGCAGCACCTGCTGACGGTAGGCCTCGTCCTGCGCGCAGAACGCCTCGACACAGGGCATGGAGACGACGCGAACGCTGCGTCCCTCGCCCTCGAGACGATCCCGAGCCGCCATGGCCAGATCCACCTCGGAGCCGGTGGCCAGGATCACCAGCTCGGGCTTGCCGGAGCCGGCCTCCTTGAGGACATAGCCGCCACGGGCGATGGAGCGGGCCTGGTCGCCGCTGCGCTGCTGCGGCTCCATGCCCTGGCGCGACAGTGCCAGCACACTCGGTCCGTCCTCGCGGGCGATGGCCGCCGCCCAGGCCGCTGCAGTCTCCTGGGCGTCACACGGACGCCAAACGTGCAGGTTGGGGATCAGGCGCAGACTGGCCAGCTGCTCGACAGGCTGGTGCGTGGGTCCGTCCTCGCCGAGGCCGATGGAGTCGTGGGTGTAGACCATCACCACCCGCTGCTTCATCAGCGCCGCCATACGCACGGCGTTGCGGGCGTAGTCGGAGAAGATCAGGAAGGTGCCGCCGTAGGGGATGAAACCGCCGTGCAGGGCGACGCCATTCATGATGGCGGTCATCCCGAACTCGCGCACACCGTAGAAGATGTAGTTGCCGTCGGGCTGCTCCTGGCTGACCGTCGAACAGCCGTCCCACCAGGTGTTGTTGGAGCCGGTCAGATCGGCGGAGCCACCGAGCAGCTCGGGCAGCTGCGGGCCGAAGTGACCGAGCACCGACTGGGAGCACTTGCGGGTGGCGTCCTTCTTGCCGCCGGCAAACTTCTCCAGACCCTCGGCGACGAGATCGGCCCAGTTGCCCGGCAGCTCGCCGCGCATGCGCCGCTCGAGCTCCGCGGCCAGCTCGGGGTGGTCCTTGCGGTACGCCTCCAGGCGCTCGCCCCACTGCTCCAGCAACTGCTCGCCGCGCGGCCGGCCATCCCAGGCCTGGTAGTGCGCGTCAGGGATCTCGAACGGGCCATGCGCCCAACCAAGCTCCTTGCGCGCGTTGGCGATCTCCTCCTCACCCAGCGGGGCGCCGTGCACACCGGCGGTGCCGCACTGATTGGGGGCGCCGAAGCCGATCACCGTCTTGCAGTCGATCAGGGTGGGACGGCTGGCGTCGGCGCGCGCCTGTTCGATGGCCTGGCGCACGGCCTCGCCGTCATGGCCATCCACCGGGCCGATCACCTGCCAGCCGTAGGCCTCGAAGCGCTTGCGGACGTCCTCGGTGTACCAGCCCTCGACGTTGCCATCGATGGAGATGTTGTTGTCGTCGTAGAAGGCGATCAGCTTGCCCAGCCCCAGGGTGCCGGCCAGCGAGCACGCCTCGTGGGAGACGCCCTCCATCAGACAGCCGTCGCCCATGAAGACGTAGGTGTAGTGATCGATGATCTCATGGCCCGGGCGGTTGAAGCGCGCCGCCAGCATCCGCTCGGCCAGCGCCAGGCCAACGCTGTTCGCCAGCCCCTGGCCCAGCGGCCCGGTGGTGGTCTCCACGCCCGGCGTGTAGCCGTACTCCGGGTGACCCGGCGTCCGCGAGTGCAGCTGACGGAAGTTCTTGAGATCGTCGATGCTGAGGTCGTAACCGGTGAGATGGAGCAGCGCGTACTGCAGCATCGAGCCGTGACCATTGGAGAGGACGAAGCGGTCGCGGTCGAACCAGCCCGGCCGCTGCGGCGCATGGCGCAGGTAGTCCCGCCACAGCACCTCGGCGATATCCGCCATGCCCATCGGCGCTCCCGGGTGCCCCGAGTTGGCCTTCTGGACGGCGTCCATGGCCAGGGCGCGAATGCCGTTGGCGAGTTCTCGTCGGCTCAGTTCGGTCGACGCCATGTTCTACCTCCCTCAATGGAATATTGTTCTGAAGCGGCTCAGGCCGAGCTTGCCGCCATACTGCCCCGAAACTCTACGGATCGCGAACCGCCCGCAAAAGCAAACCGTCCTGATGGTCCGAATAAGCCGCTACCGGGTGAGCTGGGCGAAGACCGCGGGCAGGCGCTCCGGCAGGCGCTCGACATGCTCGACCACCGAGTACCCGTTGGCCCCGAAGATCCGGGACACGTAGGCATCCGCGTCCCGGTCCAGGGTCAGGCAGTAGCTGGTCACCCCGCGGGCGGACAGTTCCTCGGCGGCCTTGCGGGCGTCGTGGCGCAGGTACTGCGGATCGCGCACATCGACGTCATGGGGTTCGCCATCAGTGACGATCAACAAGAGCTTGCGTCGCTGCGGCTGGCGCACCAAGTGGGCGCCGGCGTGGCGCATCGCCGCACCCATCCGGGTGGAGTACTGCCCACGCATGCCGGCCAGGCGTGACTTCGCCTCCTCGCCCCACGGCTGATGGAAGTCCTTGAAGCGGTAGTACTGGACGTCGTGCCGACCGTCCGAGGAGAAGCCGTGGACGGCAAAGGGATCGCCGATGCCGTCGATGGCCCAGCCGAGCAGCGAAGTGGCCTCTCGGGTCAGCTCGATGACGGTCTTCTCGCTGCCGCCGAGCGGGTCGTTGGTCGACTCCGAGAGATCGAGCAGCAGGAGCACCGACAGGTCCCGGGTCTTGCGGATGTAACGGGTGTTGATGCGCGGATCGGGGCTCATGCCCAGGCGCAGGTCGACCATGGAGCGCACGGCGGCGTCGATGTCCAGCTCATCGCCGTCCTCCTGTCGGCGCTCGCGGATCACCCCCTGGGGCTGCAGGGCGTCGATCAGGTAGCGCAGGCGGCTGGCCACCGGCCGGTAATCCTTGAGCACCTGGTCCATCACCTGGGGATCGGCGCGCTTGGGGCGGCGCTCGACCACGGTGACCCAATCGGGACGGTTGAGCTGGACCTGGTAATCCCACTCCGGGTAGTGGAACGGCGGGCTGGCCGGCTCGACCCCTTCCATCTCGTTGTAACTGACCCCGTAATCCTCGTAGGGGAAGAGCTCCGTACCGAGCACCCAGATCTCCTGGGCATCGTCGCCGGCGAGTTCGCAGTCGACCTCGTTGACGAACTCCGAGAGGCTGACTTGGCGGCGCACCTGGCGATGACTGGCGGGGACGTACTCCGCCTCGAG
>LKMJ01006565.1_pt1 | contig 10962 bp, 9 predicted proteins | sample 643391 | NCBI WGS metagenome assembly LKMJ01 (sample SAMN04112250, study PRJNA286221) | soda lake metagenome | biome: soda lake; feature: Kulunda Steppe; material: water; isolation source: sample PL-Br10 brine of Picturesque Lake | place: Russia: Kulunda steppe | collected 2010-07
CGCTGCGAATACGAACAGATTCGAAGACAGATTCAGCAAGCAGAGATCGTTCACGTTGACGAAACCGGTATCAAACGCGAGGGTGAGCAAGCGTGGATTTGGACATTTCGAACGAGCGAACACACACTATATGCCGTTAGAGAGAGTCGTGGGAGTGATGTTCCCGCGGAAGTCCTCGGCGAGGACTTCCCGGGAACGGTCATCTGCGATGGGTGGACGGCGTATCCGGCGTTCAGCAGTAATCTTCAGCGGTGCTGGGCACATCTTCTCCGGGAAGCTGAAGACGTTGCTAGCGACCACGAGGAGGCAGAGGCCGTTTACCGGTATCTCAAGCAGATGTTCGTCGGTCTCCAGTCGTGGCTGGAGACCGACCCGGGTCTTCGTGAGAGAGCACAGATGCACCGTTCATGTAAGAAGGGGCTTAGATCACTCGTTGAGCGGTCAGTAAGCGACGAGACAGTGGTAACACTACTCGGGAAGATCGAAGGAGGGATAGACCACTGGCTCACCTTCGTCGGTGAGCCAGCGGTCTCCCCGACGAACAACGCAGCTGAGAACGCACTTCGTGAACCAGTCGTTCTCCGGAAAATTATTGGGACACTCCGTAACGACCGAGGTATGTTCGTTCACGAGACGATCTTGTCCCTGCTGGCGACATGGTGCCAGCAGGGACGCAATCCCTACGAAGAACTTCGCCGAGTCGTCAACAACAATGAGATGATATCACGGACCCACGCTGTACCTGCTGTCAAGACTTCGGGGTAAACTCATACATACCATCAATTCAGCACCTTCAACATCAATCTTCACGACATCTGGAACCGGAAGTTCTCCAGCATTAATTAATGAGTCCAAGCGCCGCTGTTTAATTGTATGGTTTCCTCTGTCGCTGATTCGATGTACTCCTGCATTGTCGTTCAGCTCAAACGAAATCGTCCCATCTTCATCACCTAAGGCACACTCAATAACTGACCAATTATCAATATTCCTCTGTAAATTATCGCGCAAACGAGTCGCATTTGTACTCTCAGCTTCCACTGCAATTACATCGCTCGTGTCGATTCGAGATCCAACAAAACAAGAATAGAGTCCGATATTCGCGCCAACATCAAGGAAGACATCTGATGCCTCTATTTCTTCCAGAACTGACGCCAAGATATGCCGCTCGTGACCAAGTGTATCAATCCTTTTATAATCATGAGCATCATAAATTGAGAACTTGCATGTCTCATTGGATACCGTTTTTTCCATCACACCGTTAATCAATTGTATTTTTATCCACCAAAATACAGATTTGATAATTGGAGCTATCCCGATTCGGTGTGCATAGAACCACAATTGAGATCGCGCAATGTATTGATACATATTCATAGAAATCTGGTAGACAGACAATCAATCTTCTGAAGTCACTCCATCCGTATTTGGCTCATCCTAACTTCCACGATCAGATAGCGGGATTCTCAGCGATGTCATAGAACAGTTCTCATACCAGACAGCAGGGTGAACGCTGTGGTGGTATGAACCCAGCGACTGTGCGAGCGAGTTCTACGGTAGAGATGTTCTTCAATTTCGTGGGGATCGAGACACTAGCACTGTTTGAGCACCTCTCTTTCGAGTTTCTCGAAGAGTTCGACGTGTTCGCCCCAGCGGACGTACGGGCGCGTGAATGGTCATGTGAGTTCCGTGAAGTTGTCCTGATGTGTCTCGTCTACAACATCAAACGATACATCACACCATGAAATCTGACGCTTTCTGGTGATTCAATAGAGCCAGTGCTTCGGAAGGAAGTTACTGCTTCTCGTCGGTTTTAAATACTAGAAACAAAAGATTACTATTAGATATGGATACGCCTGACTCTTGTAACATCCACCTCTCAGAACATGGTAACTGGTATGATGAGGGCAGTATCTCTTTTACTGGGAATATAATTAATCAAGGTGAGGTTTTATCTGAGAAAAAATCATGTGATAAATTACAAAACATAAAAAACAAATCAGATCTAAAAGATTTCCTTTCTGAATCTACTGGATTTTTTGGATTTGTTATGTATAAAAACAATAATTTATATTTTGGAACGGATCAGGTAGGAAGCAAAAAAATGTATTATTCAATTTCCGAAAATACCATACATGTATCAGATAATTACAATTGGATTGTAAACGAGGTCTTATCAAACGATAGCGCTCCAGAAATAATTAAAAAAGAGTTACTCCATACTGGATATATAACTGGCAATGACACATTGGCTCCTGAAATTAAAAAGACGCAGCCGGCTGAGTTATTCTCGGTTGATTTAAACCAAAACAATCCAGAATGTAACCGGTTTCAGTATTATGAATTGTCATCTATATCAAATACAACAATTGATAAATACGACTTGTTTGATGAATTAGAAGAGATATTAGACGATGTTTTTAAGAACATGAGATTAATAATTGGGGATTCTCCATTAATTCTTGCTTTGAGTGGAGGATATGACTCCCGACTGTTGGCACACATGTTATATAAATATGATTTTGAGGAGACGTATGCATTCACTCACAATATACAAAATAATAGGTGTAATCAAGCACAAAAAGTAGCGAATGCAGTAGGTATAGAGTTAGTTGAACTCGATTGTACGCACAATGATCTAAATGAGATCTATAATTCTAAACACTGGAAACTATTAGAAGACCACGTGGGGGGCAGTGCACCCGCAATGGAATTAAAAATGTCTGTGGTGTTGAATAAGATAAAAAAACATTCTCAATTACCGAATCGGGGATTTATTGTGCAAGGGCATACGATCGCAGAAGCAGGAAAAAGAATACCCTCTGTGTTATTAGATAAGAATAGAATTGATAGATCTGAAATTGTTGATGATATTTTATCACGTCATTACACGGGAACTCTGAGAAGTCCAGAACAAGAAATACTAAACGATGAATTAAGAAATAGAGTATTACAGTGGCTCAATATGAGTGAAACCGTTCCTCAGCAAATCGGTATTCAAAAGTGTGAAAATTGGTACTGGAGGGAACGAGTTCATAATCATATCTTATGTAATCCTATAATATATGATTACTTTGGTTATAATTATTGGAACCCATTTTTAGATAAGAATTATTTCACATTCTATGAACAAATTCCAGTAAAATATCGATATAAGAGACGTATATTTGAAAAATATACTGAGAAATTGGACAGTGAGAAGAATATAGTATTAAATAATATACCAGTAACTAAACGTCTTATTCTTAATTCACCTATTGAACCACTAGCACGTAAATTAAAAACTTCGATAGATTCTATGCGGGAGAGAGACCCAAGTAATGTTTATAAACGCGAAAAAAGGTATGGCTTTTTAACCGAAGAAGAGTTCTTGAATCGATATACCGGCTCAGAAAGACACAGCTATTTCCTTGCAGAAAATATTATTCAAAAGACCGATTTATAACAGGAACCACTCTTCAAAAAAGGTTGTTGCCAGCCGTCTGAGCGATACCATATCGACAGACGTCGGCCATTTCCCGGTTGGCTTGGCGGAATCTTTCTGCGGGAGCGTTTTAGGCTACCGTCAATCGGCGGCAAAACAAGGCAACGAGTGAACAATCAATGTGGCTGACTCTAATAAATTTCTATGCGTGGCCTAATTTGCGTGGGGTGAGGCTTTATTTGATCTTGCTGACGAAATATATTGTAAAGCCAATCCAAACACATAACAAGTATTCAGTTCAATGGTACTCCCAAGATGCAGTATCATATTGAAGAGAGTACGTTAAAGGGGTCCGTAACAGTAAGTGGAGCTAAGAACAGTTATCTAAGACTCTTAGCTGCATCATTATTAACATCTTCTGAGGTGACGTTACGTAATTGTCCTACTAAAATTAGGGATGGTATTATCCACCTTGAAATGCTTGAAGAGTTAGGAAAGTCTAAATCAGTTTGTAAAAACTCTGAAAATATAACAATTAATGAAAAAGACAACAAACCCACTAATTTAGAGTGGGACAAGAGAAGTATTCGGAATACACTCCTGATACTCGGAGCACTAACAACTAGACGAGGAAGTGGATCTGTCCCGCTCCCGGGGGGGTGTGACATTGGAGAAGGGAGGCCATATGATTTACATGTATATCTACTGGAAGAGTTAGGTGCTGATGTGACGGATAAAGGAGACGGGCTTATTGCGGAAGCCCCAGATGGGTTGCAGGGAACGGATATACACCTACCTATCAGATCAACAGGTGCAACAGAGAACTCACTCATTTGTGGAACTCTTGCAGAAGGAAAAACCGTCGTCTGGAACCCTCATATTCGACCTGAGATTATGGATTTGATCGACTTTCTTAGCAAGATGGGAGCAAAGATTGAGGTGTTTGGGCAGGAGCGAATCGAAATAGAGGGAGTAGATGAGCTGGATGGATGTGAACATACGGTTATTCCAGACAATCTAGAAGCTCTAACATGGTTGGTAGGAGCCGCGATTACAAATGGGGATGTTCAAATTGACAATTTCCCGTTTGAATACTTGCAAGTGCCCCTAAAATTCCTGAGGGAAAGCGGGGCTAAAATATACCGGCATGGGGATTCAGCGATTATAAGAGATTGCACGCCATACCCACTAGAAATAAGCACCGGACCGTATCCAGGAATTAATTCAGATATGCAACCAATCTTAGCAGTCTACGGGGCTATGGCTAATGGGCAAACAAAAATAGTAGATCTCCGCTTTCCAGGTCGATACGAATATGCAAATGAATTGGAAAAGCTGGGCCTAGATTTCGAAATAGATGATAATCTATTAGTTATTAACGGAGGCAGCCCATTCTTTGGAACAGATGTGGAAGCGCTCGATCTGCGAGCAGGAGCTGCTTTGGCTCTTGCAGCGTCAGTAGCAGAAGGGAAAACTACGATTCACAGTGCAGAACAAATCGAACGAGGATATAACAGATTTGTCACCAAGTTTGAATCATTGGGTGGACATATACAAGTGGAAAGGTAGGATGATTAACTCACTGGACGAGATCCCTGGGTTGAAAAAAGGCGTTTCCCTAAAGAAATATAACACCTGGAATCTGGACGGGAGAGCAGAATATTTCTGGGAACCTGAAGAAGATTTATTACCTGATGTTCTGTGTTATTGTAACCGCAATAATATAGAGGTCCAGTATTTGGGGAAGGGTTCAAATGTATTGATTGCTCCGAAGGTCGATGGATTAACCATTTGTACTAAAAGAACACTTAACAACATTTCAAAAAGTGGGGAGAGTATTATAGCCCAATCGGGTGCGACGATGCCCAACCTGGCGGTATATGCAGCTGAAATGAATTATACTGGTTATGAATTTCTAATTGGTATTCCAGGTACAATCGGCGGGGGTATTGCAATGAACGCTGGTCTGGCCTCTGATGGCCGAAGGGAAATAAAAGACATCATAAAACGTGTAAAGATAGTAACTAACAAAGGAGAAGTAGTATGGAAAGATAGCGACAAGTTAGATTTTGAATTTAGAGGAAGTAATATTCTGAATAGCGAAGATATTGTTTTGTCGGGAGAATTCAAAAAGACGGGGATAGGTAGTGAGGAAACAATCAGAGCAACTATGGCGGAGATATTAAACAAGCGAAATGAAAAGCAGCCTTCATCAGCACACACAGCTGGTAGTACATTTAAAAATCCGAAAGGTGATAACAAGAGATCAGCCGGATGGTATATTGACTCTGCAGGGTTGAAGGGATATCAGATAGGTGGAGCAAAGATCAGTAGTGTACATGCAAATTGGATTGAGAATACTGGTAATGCAACGTCAGAGGATGTGTTTGAATTAATTAATCATGTTCAAGAAACTGTATACAGAGAATTTGGGATAAAACTAGAGCCAGAGGTTCAAATATTACGCTAATAAACGCTTCGAGAATAAATAGTGATCCTATGAAGTATAACTCAGTTTATGAAAATAAGTCGGGAAAGAACCTTCTGGAAATAGAAGTAATTACAGTTTGGTATAATCGGGAGAAATATGTTGAAAAATCCATACAAAGTCTTTTAGAACAATCATTTTCGAATTATTCTATTTTAGCGGTTGATGATGGATCATCTGATGATACTGGTAGTAAATTGGAAGAGATGTTGAATATTGCGGAGGACAAAAATGTTGCAATGAGAGTTTGGCGGAAATCTAACGAGGGCTTCACTACAACACTGAAATCTGCTATCGAAAAAAAGAGCAGCACGAAATTCATTGCATTACACGGAGCAGGAGATATTTCGATGCCTGAAAGGCTTGAGACCCAATATAATATACTCGAAAACAAAAATGAAATTGTTGCGACGGGAGTGAGTGATGAAAAGATAGATGCGAACGGGAACGTATTAGATACAAGTATCAAACCAAAAAAACCGAAAGCTGAATTAGAGAAAGGTATTGTGCCACGTCCTGGAACCCATGGAAGCGTAATGTATGAACGAGCAGCGTATGATGCGGTTGGAGGATACAGAGAACAATTTACCTACGCTCAGGATATAGATCTTTGGTTACGACTGATCGAGATTGGAGACTTTTATAATTCGCAAAAAATATTGTACAAACATCTAAGATCGGATAATACTTTGGCTGGGGCAGATTGTGAGAAACAATTTAGACAAGCAATCTATTTCGGAGCTGCTCTTCAATCCGCAATGTGCCGGCGAAGAAGTGAGAGAGATCCTATTGAGCAAATAAAGACGGAAGATTTTAATACAGTGAAGAATGTCGTGAAGAGTAGCGGTCTGCATGACGAATTAGTTGGTAAGATGTCCCGGTTATGGATGAAAGCTGTTTTGAATCGTGAGTTAGATTGTTTGGGGAATATACTGGGTTTCTTAGGAATGTACGGTTTCTTGCGATCAATTAAATCATCTCCAGATAATATAAAAGACCATCTTCGGTCGAGGTTGGAAATTAATTAGACAAGTTCTTGAATTCAGTTAGTAAGATCCTAAATCCTTAACATGGTCTATTAACAGTAGTACTATTGTGAAATTTAGCATATATTATTTTATGCATAATATTTAACCATTCTTTGACTGAATGGTATATAAATCAGCGTACTGTCCACCATTTTCAATCAGCTCTTCGTGTCTACCGGTCTCAATAATCTCGCCAGCCTCGACAGTGTAGATCCGATCGGCATTCTTCACTGTCGACAATCGATGTGCGATCCCGACCATCGCGTAATCTCGATCCATGCTCTCGATTGCCTGCTGCACCTCTTTTTCCAGATTCGAGTCAAGGTCGCTCGTCGCTTCGTCGAGAACCAGAATCTCGGCTTCTTTCAACAATGCCCGTGCAAGTGCAACACGCTGCCGCTGGCCACCGGACAGACGAACCCCTTCGTCGCCGAGCTGTGAGCTGTAACCATCTGACAAATCATCGAAGAACTCGTTCACTTTCGCGATTTCACACACACGGTCCAGTTCGGCCTTTGATACCTCACGGTTTCCGATTGTCAGGTTGTACCGGAGCGTATCATTGAAAATGAACGGATCCTGTCGAACCACCGCGATCCGCGACCGCCATTCTTCTAGGTCCATCGTGTGGATGGGTTGCCTGTTCGCCCGGATTTCACCAGAGTCAGGTTCGTACATTCGGGTCAGCAGCGAAATGAGAGTTGACTTCCCAGCTCCTGACTGTCCGACGAAGCCGATGAACTCCCCTTTTTCGAACTCGAAGGAAATCCCCGAGAGCGCTTCGTCATCCTGTCCTTTGTAGGAGAAGCGAACATCATCGAATTCTACGGTTTCGATTTCATCGGGAACTGAATAAGTCTCCTCCAGCGGTTCGCTATTCGCTTCAAGTTCGTCTATGAACTTCTGGGTTCGAACAAGGTGTGGGAGATTGTTCTCTATTTTGTAGAACAATTTGTTCAGATTGCTCGCTTTTGGTCCAAGTTGGAACATTGCAAACAGAAAGACACCGAGAGCTCCAAGCGACATATTTGCGAACGTGATTGCCAAATAGATCAGTGCGAACACTGAGACAGCCGTCAGGAGATTATAGAAGCTGTTGATCGCTTGCTCGTTCCGTCGAAGCGTAATACTGGATCGTGCAAACTGATTGACCGAGCTGAGAAAGTCATCATAGAGTTCTCGTTTCAGCCCGAACAGTTTCGTGTCTCGGATTCCCTGCGTCCCGGCCTGTGCCACCTCCTGAACATTCTCGTTTGCCTCAGCAACCTTATCGCCCAGTTCGTACCCCGGTTCGATAACGGTCCGGAATAGAACAGTGAACCCACCCAGAAACACGAGCGCAAAGAGCGTGAGATACGGGGCGAGAATAAACGCAACTAAGAGATACAACAGTGCTAAGAACCCTTGCTCAAAGAAATTGATCACGTATTGAATCGTCCGTCCAGCATACTCCGCCTGCGTGACAATCGCATTCAGAATATCATCGGATCCTTCCTGATCGAAGTACTCGATCCGCGCATCAAGCGCCCGATCGAACGATTGTTTCTGAATCTCACGCGTATAATCGATCACTAACGCCTCCCGTAGCCATCGAACAACAAACGTCGTCGTCCATCGCACCGCAAGCACTGCACTCACACCGAGGACCATGAACCCAAGCGTCAGCGGAATCCCGAGCGCCTGATACGCCATCACAAAAATCTCCATCGCTCCGTCGGCCTCGGCCGTTGGATCACCAGGAGCTTGGACGATTTCAACGATTGGCAGAATAAAACTTACACCAATCCCTTCGAGCAACGCGGCAAACACACCACCAACAATGATTCCGACCGTGAGAAGTGGCTTGAATTTGGCAACCCGAATCAATGCGTCGAGTTGCTCGCGTCGAGTAATATCCTCTGCTTCGCTCATTCTTTGCCTCGTACTTTCTGTCGCCGCATATATTCGTTGGTATCTCACTCGGAGACAAAATCTGACAGATGGATGCCACCAAACCACTATACCGACAGCAATATAACCCAGTAAATAATGAATGATTTCGTCCCGCTGTTGTGTGACAATGCCACAAATATAGGTGAGCACAACCATACATAACCAATCCACAGAGGAGGACCTGGCTGCGGCGCAGGCTGGAAACTAATCGCGTAATATTATTTTATATATTGAACTGCGTAATCTGTTAGGAATCAACCGTACCGGAATACGCAGGAGAAGATTCCGAATAAATTCAAAACGAGTGATTGCACCCAATTGCAGGAATTCTCGTTGCAGGGAGTATTCGAGTCGTGCATAGTCCAATCCCCCTCTCCGGTTATACAACTCCTCACCGGCACGACATCGTACTAGTACCTCTGGTAGATTTTCAATTGTATACCCCTGAGAAAGCATTCGCATCCATAACTCGTAGTCCTGTTGTGACCGGAGTGATCGGTAAATCCCGGCTTCGAGCACTGACCCCCGCCGAAACATCACGGTGGGATGATTTGTCGGGCACCGAAACCGGGAGAAGGATTCGACCTCATCCGCTTCAAGCGGAACTTCTCGAACCTGGTCTATCTCTTCAGGGTCGTTTTGGAACTCTCCGATATATCCACCAACTACATCTACATCCGGGTTTGACGAGAGGTATTCGAGCTGTCGTTCGAATCGATCACTAACGGCCACGTCATCTGCATCCATCCGGGCGACAATATCGTGTGTACATTCTTCGACTCCAGTCTGAAGGGCAGCACCAAGTCCCTGATTGGTTTCGAGCTGAACCATGCGGACGATATCGGGATGATCGGATTGAAAATCATCAATGACGGAGCGAAGGGAATCAGTTAGTGGGCCATCTGCTACGAGAACAAGCTCGTCGGGTACCACAGTTTGATCGGTCACACTCTCAAGTGCTAGTCTGAAATACTCGGGATCATCTTTCTCGTACACACAGATCAATACTGAGAATACTGGTAGCGTCATCTGTATCCCACTCGACCAGAAGCCTGCAATATCCCATTTATAATCATGTTAGCTATTCTCCATTCTATGTGAAATAAGAAATACTTGATCATGATTGCGAACTAATGGCTCGTACCACTCATGATTCTCCCAGTACCAATCGACAAATTTCTTGACTCCCTCACGAATTGTGTGATCAGACTGTATCCTATAAGTTCGCTTGTTTTCAATACATCTGTGCGAGTATGTTCAGCAGCAGCGTCGTATCCTTCAGCATACTCTGCAGCCAACTGATCGCGAACCTCCGTAGCAAGCGTCCGGATCCCAATATTGTCTGATGAACCAGTATTTAGAAACTCTCCATCTGCTTTACCTGACTCCAACGGCGTCAGATTCGCGCCAACGATGCCTTCGAGGTACGTGAAGTCCCGTGTCTGCGTCCCGATACACTTTCGCCTCCGGTCATACACTGGGACACGAAATTCGAGATAGCCATATTTCTCGCATCCGCGAACCGTACACCATGAAATACCGTATCGAGACCGTTGAGATGTCGTATAGCTCGATAGACGCGGCGGCGTAACGCTCGGTGGCAAGCTTCGATGCCCCGTAAGGACTTCATCGACCAAATCGCCATCCCGAACATCAGCTTCGACGGACGCATAATCACAACACCCAGTGTCGGTAATTGTTCAGTGTACATTCAGTGTGTTCCCTGATCTGGAAGTCACAGTAATGATCAGCACCTCACAAAGAGCCACCACCGACTGCCCTGACGACTAGTTCACTGCCGAAAGAGCGTGATACGGTCAGTTACATCATCAGTTGTCAGCGTTGCGTCTTCATCCTCCGGTACCATCGTGCGAAACTTGTACCGGAAACGACTCGCTAAAACCAACCGTCCGATCCCGACTGCACAACACTGAACCAGGACTGTCGAGTTTGATTTCAACCTCGATCGTGGCAGGTGCCCAACGCCGTAGATAACCCCCACACTCAGCCGCATAACGAGTTTGCTAGCCACCAAAACGATACCGTTTGATTTTATTATGTTTCGCCGGAACTCAATCCAATGCGTATACTCGTCA
>LKMJ01006566.1_pt1 | contig 10961 bp, 7 predicted proteins | sample 643391 | NCBI WGS metagenome assembly LKMJ01 (sample SAMN04112250, study PRJNA286221) | soda lake metagenome | biome: soda lake; feature: Kulunda Steppe; material: water; isolation source: sample PL-Br10 brine of Picturesque Lake | place: Russia: Kulunda steppe | collected 2010-07
CCGAGAAGTACGGCGGCGATCTGATCTACGAGAGCTACGACGAACTCGAAGCAGACTTCGTTTCGGAGGAGCTACACCCGGCGGATCTCAAACCCGCCGCGGCAACGTACATCTCCGAGGTCATCGATCCCGTCCGCGAGCGACTGACTGCCAAGCCGGAACTACTTGCGGAGGCGTATCCAGACACGTACGGTGAGGGTAAGTGACCGACGAGGCCGAGACGAGTCGCGGTCCACACCGGATGCAGGCAGTCTACGACGAGATTGCCGACCATTTCTCCGAGACGAGGACCTATCCCTGGCCGGAAGTCGAGGCATTTCTCGCCGAGAGGGATGGCGCTGTAGGACTGGATGTCGGCTGTGGGAACGGCCGCCACGCCGCGGTGCTCTCGGACTGTGTCGACACCGTCCTTGCACTCGATCTCAGCCGAGAGCTCCTCTTTGAAGCTCGCGAGCGAATGGACGCGGGTGGCTGGCACGCTGAGTGCCTGCAGGGCAACGCAGCCAGGTTGCCGGTCGCAGATGACACTGTTGATCTGGCGATCTACGTCGCGACACTACACCATCTGCCGGATCGTGAGAGCCGTGTCCGGAGTCTCTCCGAACTCGCCCGCGTGCTTACGGACAGTGGCAGCGCACTCGTCAGCGCCTGGAGTACGGCCCACGACCGGTTCGAGGACCGTGAGGCAGGATTTGATACCACCATCGACTGGACGCTTCCCAGCGGAGAGACTGTCGAGCGGTTCTATCATATCTATGACCCCGACGAGTTCGTGGCTGATCTCCGCCGGAGTGAGCTTGTGATCGAGGAGAGCTACCTTTCCAGTGGCAACTGTTATGCCGAAGTTCGGTAAGGGGTTTCCACGTGGAAAGGGGTGATTCTGTTTGATCGGAAGGGTGTTTCCACGTGGAAAGGAGATGGTGACTGGGGGTTTCTTCGTGGAAACCCCTCGCGGGTAGCAATGTGGTCGCAGGCCAGTTCTGTCTCTGCACGCTTGTCGGCACCGAATCATGCTCCCGGTACGTTTACTGGCCCGCTTGGCGTAGCCGCTCGTATGACAGACGAGGTCGTTCCCGAGCAGGTCACACAGCTTGCCAGGCTCATCGGACCCGAGCCGGACGAGATCATCGAGGAGATGGAAAAAAGAGCCGACAGGGAGAACTTTCCGACAGTCGGACCAGAGGTCGGTGGCTGGCTCACCCTCCTCGCTCGCCTGACCGACGCCGAGCGGATCTTCGAGTTTGGCTCCGGCTTTGGCTACTCGGCGTACTGGTTTGCCCGCGGTCTCGCCGCTGACGGTGAAATTGTCCTCACCGAAATCGACCGCGAGGAGCTGGACGCTGCCCGCGAGTACTTCGAGCGTGCGGGCATCGCCGACCGCGCGAAGTTCGAACACGGCGACGCGATCGAAACCGTCGACGCTTACGACGGCCCGTTCGATATCGTGCTGATCGACAACGAGAAACAGCGATATGTCAAGGCGCTCGAAGCAGTCGACGGGAAACTCAAACCTGGTAGTCTCGTCCTTGCGGACAACGCGATCACGGCGGGGATCATCGACCGCGACGACGTGATTGCGCTCACGGAGGGAACCGAGGTTTCTGACGCGACCGAAGCCAGTCGCGGGATCGCCGACTATCTTCGCTACGTCCGTTCTCGGGAGGATCTCGAAACCGTGTTGCTGCCGCTCGGAGAGGGGGTTGCGGTGAGTGTTGTAACAGGATAGGACAGGAGACGAAACGATCAGGCGTCGAGTTCGGCCGCCACATCACTCGGCTCGAACAGCTCGGGATCGAGCGCGAGATCGGCCTGCCCGCGGGCGAAATCCGGCAAGGAACCGTCGGCGTAGACGACGACCTTCAGCTCGGGGTTAAGATCTTTCGCCACTGCAATCGAGGTGGCTTGTGCGACTTCGAGCAAGACGAATACCTCGGCCTCGTGGATACCAGCCTCTTCGAGTGCTGGCCGGTTTGCGACATCGATGCGAGCCACGTCGTCTCCGTGTGCCTCGATCGCATCGGCCATCTCGTAGGTATCATCCCCAGCAACAATCACTTTCATCTTACTCGTACTCGATCGTCGCCGGTGGTTTGTGGGTAACGTCGTAGACGACGCGTGCGACGTTCTCGTTTTCGCCGGTGATGCGTGACTGAATACGCTGTAAGGTCTCCCAGTCGATCTCCTGGGCGCGGGCGGTCATCCCATCGCGAGATTCGACCGACCGGACGGCGACGACCCAGCCATGGACTCGATTGTCGCCTTTGACACCCGTTGCCTTGCCGATCACTGCCGCAAGCGCCTGCCATGGCTCGTACTCGACGAGTTCTTCTTCGACGACGTGGTTGGCCTCGCGTGCGACTTTCAGTTTCTCTTCTGTGACCTCGCCGATGATCCGCACGGCCAGTCCCGGCCCCGGGAACGGCATCCGCTCGGAGATAATCTCCTCTAAGTCGAGGTCGCGTGCAACCTCGCGGACCTCGTCTTTGTACAGATCGCGCATCGGCTCGACGATCCCCTCGAAATCGATCCGCTCGGGGAGGCCGCCGACGTTGTGGTGGCTTTTGATCGTTCCCTCGCTTTCGATCCGGTCGGGGTAGATCGTCCCCTGGACCAGATACTCCGCGTCGACCTCTCGTGCGACTGTCTCGAACTCGCGGATGAACTGCTCGCCGATCGCGTGGCGTTTCTCCTCTGGATCGACGACGCCGTCGAGTTCGTCCAGAAACCGGTCTTTCGCGTCGACGATCCGCAGTGAGTCCATATACGAGAAGGTCTCGCGGATCTCGTCGGTCTCGCCTTTGCGCATCAACCCGGTATCGACGTAGACCGGCGTCAGCTGGTCACCGATCGCCTCGTAGGCCAGCGCTGCTGCCGTCGAGGAGTCGACACCACCAGACAGCGCGATGATCGCGTTGCTGTTGCCGATCTCTGCTTCGATCTCTGCGAGCTTTTCGTCGATAAACTCATCAACGTCGACCATCAGCGATCACCTCCGTCGAGGGAAAGCACTCCTTCCAGAAAGCCGACAAATGGCGGGCTCGCCCGGGTCGGACGCGACCGAAACTCGGGGTGGAACTGCGTGCCGAGGAAGTAGGGGTGCTCGGGCAACTCCAGGATCTCCATCCGCTTGCCAGAGGTGCCCGAAAAGACCAGGCCAGCGTCTTCGAGGTCGTCGATATACTCGGGATTGACCTCGTAGCGGTGGCGGTGTCGCTCGGTACAGCTTGTCTCCTCGTATAGCTCGTGGGCAACCGACCCTGGTTCGATCTCCGTGACATGTGTTCCAAGTCGCATTGTTCCCCCCATCTCCTCAAGATCTTTCTGTTCCGGCAGCAGATCGATCACTGGATACGGTGTCTCCTCGTCGAGTTCTGCCGAGTGGGCATCCTCCAGTCCGAGGACGTTCCGGGCGTACTCGACAACAGCCATCTGAAAGCCAAGACAGAGTCCGAGGAAGGGAACGTTGTTCTCTCGGGCGTATCGAATCGCTTCGATTTTGCCTTCCGTGCCGCGGGAGCCAAAGCCGCCTGGGACGACGATTCCGTCCATCCCGGCGAGCGTTTCGTCTGCGCCGTCGGCGAGTTCTTCGGAGTGGACCCAGGTTCGTTCGACGTTGACTTGCTTTTCGAGGCCGGCGTGTTTCAGCGCCTCGTGAATAGAGATGTAGGCGTCTTCGAGGCCGTACTTTCCGACGACTGCGATCTCGACCGACCCTTCTTTCTCCCGTGTGACCAGATCACGCCACTCGGTGTTTCGCTCGCCTTCGGGCAGTGCCTCCTCGGCGAGCCCGAGTCGGTCCATCACGTACTCGTCGAGTCCTTCGTCTTCGACCATCAGCGGGACGTGATAGATATCCTCGACATCGGGGTTCGAGAAGACGGCATCTCTGGGCACGTCACAGAACAGCGCAATCTTTTCACGTGTCTGTGCATCGAGCGGATCAGAGCAGCGTCCGACCAGAATATCCGGTTGAAGACCGATGCTCCGAAGCTCTTTGACGCTGTGCTGTGTTGGCTTGGTCTTCTGTTCGCCGTTTTTCGAGTACGGCACGAGCGTGACGTGTGTAAAGAGAATATCCCCTTCGTCTTCTTCGTGGGCGAACTGCCGCAGCGCCTCCAGGTAGGGCATCCCCTCAATATCGCCGACGGTTCCCCCAACTTCGACGATACAGACATCGCTGCCGGCAGCAGCCTCGCGCACTCGGCGTTTGATGTCGTCGGTGATGTGTGGGATGATCTGGACTGTTTTCCCGAGATAATCGCCAGCACGTTCCTTTTCGATGACGTGCTCGTAGACCTTCCCGGTGGTGACGTTGTGGTCGAAGGTCATGTCGATATCCAGGAACCGTTCGTAGTTGCCCAGATCGAGATCTACTTCGCCCCCATCTTTGAGGACGTACACTTCTCCGTGCTGGAAGGGATTCATCGTGCCTGCGTCGACGTTGAGATACGGGTCGATCTTGACTGCGGTGACATCGAACCCGGCGTTTGCGAGCAGGCGTCCAGTACTCGCGGCAGTGATACCCTTACCGAGCCCGGACATCACCCCGCCAGTGACGAAAATGAACTTCCGTCCCAGTGTTGGATCGTATCCTGTTTGGGATTCCGGCATACTGTCCGTCTGCTTGGGACCCAAAAATGCCTTTCGAACCGCCGCGTTCCCGACGATATCCAGCCCGTGCCGCGTCGGCACACCACTCCCGACTACAGGACCTGATTGTCGAGATCCGTGGTGCCAGCCGCCAGCCGCTCGACGTTTCTGGCGAGGATCTCCGCACACCGGCTGTAGTATGCGGGCGTGTGGCCCGCGTTGTGTGGTGTAATCACGACGTTGTTCATCCCCCACAGCGGGTGTTCTGGTGGGAGTGGCTCCGGATCTGTCACATCGAGTACTGCGCCGGCGATCCGGTTCCACCGTAGCGCATCGAGCACAGCGTCGGTGTCGACCACTCGCCCGCGGGCGATGTTGACAAGGATGGCGTCAGATCGCATCGTCCGAAACAGCTCCTCGTCGACGAGCTGCTCGGTCGTCTCGGTGAGTGGACAGGCAAGCACGACGTACTCCGCGTCGAGGACAGCCTCGTGGATCTCCTCGTAGCCGTAGCATTCGTCTGTCGGCCCGCCTTTTTCAGGTGTGTGTCTGACACCGATGGTGTCCATCCCGAACGCGTTGAGTCTGTCGACGACCGTCTCGCCGATTGCGCCGAGACCGATCACTGCGGCCGTCGAGCCGTGGAGCTCCCTGGTCTGAAAACTCTGCCACTCACTCCGACGCTGTCTGGCGATCGCGTCGGGAAACCGCCGGGCCTGCATCACCATTGCGCCGACGACGTACTCCGCGATGTTCGTCGCATGCACTCCCGAAGCGTTCGTCACTGCCACCCCGCGTCGCTCGAAGGCATCGAGGTCGAGATGGCCCGTCCCGGCGTAGACACAGGCGAAGAGATCGAGCTGTTCTGCCTGCTCTAGCTGACTCTCGGTGAGTTCGAACCCGGTGACGATATGCGCTGTCGGGAGCAGTTCACGCTCTTGTTCGGGTGTTCGTGCAACCCTGACATCGCACTCGGGCACCGCGGCTTCGAGCGCCTCGGCGTAGCGGTCCTGGCTCATGCCGTGGATCTTCTGTCGGAGTACGACAATCTCTGTCTCGCCCATACGCCCGTGTTGGCGACTGTCGATAATACTGGTGGCGATACCGTTTTGTACTCACACTGCTAGTGGCTCACCGTCAAGGTCAGGCCACCAAACCGCTCTCTCCGGGTGTTTTGCACAGTACTGGTCGTCGCCAACCTCCTTTTTGGGAATGAGGACAAGCTAGAAGTGAAACGAACACCATCAGATAGACGACTACGAATCCAGCACACCGGCGGATTGCGGCGCCATCAGGTTCGCCACGACAGCCACCACCAATACATATGAGCGACACAGCACGATCAGCCGACCCGGCAACAGACTCGCGAAGCAACTACGACTACCAGAGCACCGAGATAGAGCGCCCGGATCTGCTCGCAGACCTGCGATCGCTGGTCGATTGTGAGGTTCGATTCGATAGCTACACGCGCACGCTGTATGCAACCGACGCAAGCGCCTACCAGCAACTCCCGATCGGCGTTGTCGCCCCACGGTCGACGGCGGATGTGCAGGCGGTCGTCGAGTACTGCGCCGACAACGACATCCCGGTGTTGCCACGCGGCGGCGGGACGAGTCTCGCCGGCCAGGCTGTCAACGAGGCGGTTGTGCTGGATTTCAAAAAGGAGATGGATGCGGTGGTTGACATCGATCCGGACGATGCGACTGTACGCGCCCAGCCGGGAATCACGCTCGCCCGACTGAACAACAACCTCAAACCCCACGGCCTGAAATACGCGCCAGATCCTGCCTGGGGCGACAAAAGCGTGCTCGGGGGCTGTATCGGCAACAACACTACCGGCGCACACTCGCTGAAATACCAGAAGGCGGATGGCTACCTCGAATCTGTCGAGGTTGTCCTCGCCGATGGAACGGTAACGACCTTTGGCTGGATGGCTGTCGAGAAACTCCACGAACGCGCCAAAGCAGCCGACGAGGATGCCGGCATCGAGGAACAAGTCTACAAGATCATCTCGCGGGTACTCCGGGAAGAACGCGAGGAAATCAAAGAGCAGTATCCGGATCTGACACGGAACGTCTCGGGCTACAACCTCGACAAACTGGTCGAAGACGTAGAAGAACGCGGCGAGGTAAACGTTGGCCGACTGATGGCCGGCAGCGAGGGGACACTCGGCATTGTCACCGAAGCCGAGGTTTCACTGGAGCCGGTACCTGCGGAAACCTCCGTTGTGTTGCTCACCTACGACGACGTTATCGACGCGATGCGCGATGTCGAACCGATTCTCCAACACGATCCCGCGGCCGTCGAAGTGATGGACGATGTCTTGCTTGATCTGGCCCGCGACACCGCGGAGTTCAGCGAACTCGTCGGCACACTCCCCGATGGGACGAACTCGACGCTGCTCGTCGAGTTCTATGCTGACTCGGTCGACGACGGCAAACGGCAGGTGGCGAACCTGCTCGCCGATCGGCTGCCCGACTACGAGCCCGACACCGGACTGGCAGCGACCGACGACGCTATCGAGACGGAGACGCCGATCCAGGCAGTCGACGCACTGGAAGCCTACGATACAGAGCGACAGGCGAAGTTCTGGAAGATGCGCAAAGCCGGGCTCCCGATCTTGCTTTCGAGAACCGGCGACGACAAACACTGGCCCTTCGTCGAGGATACGGCAGTGCCTGCGGCAAATCTGCCGGCGTTCGTCGCCGATATTCAGGACCTCTTTGATGAGTACGACACCTTCGCATCCTACTACGCGCACGCTGGTCCTGGCGTGTTGCATATCCGCCCGCTGCTCAATCTCAAGCAAGCAGGTGGTGTCGAGACGATGTTCGAGATTTCCGATCAGGTGACCGATCTGGTCATCGAGTACGGCGGCTCGGTCTCTGGCGAACACGGCGACGGACGCGCCCGGACACGCTGGAACAGAAAACTCTACGGCGAGGATCTCTGGGAAACGTTCCAGGAGATCAAGGCAGCCTTTGACCCGCAGGGACTCCTGAACCCTGGCAACGTCTGTGGTGATCACGACCCACGGGAGAACCTCCGGTACGACGCCGACTACGAGTTCGACGCCGGCTTCGAGCCCTCCTTGCACTGGGACAACGAGAACGGCTTCCAGGGGATGGTCGAGCTCTGTCACGGCTGTGCGGGCTGTACCGGCCACCAGGATACGACCGGCAGTGTGATGTGTCCGACCTACCGCGCGACGGAAAACGAGGAGATCACCTCCACACGTGGCCGGGCAAACATGCTCCGGCGGGCGATGGACGGCGAGCTGCCAGACGATCCGACCTCCGAGGAGTTCATCGAGGAGGTGCTGGATCTCTGTATCGGCTGCAAGGGCTGCAAGCGAGACTGCCCGAGCGGTGTTGATATGGCGAAGATGAAAGCCGAACTGAAACACGAACACCACCAGAAAGAGGGGATTCCGATCCGCGACCGCATGTTTGCAAATGTGGAGACGCTTTACTCGCTTGGCAGTACCTTCGCTCCTGTCTCGAACCTCGCGACGAACCTGCCTGGCTCCGACGTGCTGATGGAGAAGACACTCGGCATCGCCCGCGAGCGCGAGCTGCCGACGTTCAAACGCGAGACGTTACAGAAGTGGGATAGCTCTCGGACGCCGGCGCTGGCAAGCAACGATGTCGAGCGCAAAGCGTTGCTCATCGCCGATCCGTACACGAACTACACTCAGCCCGAGGTCGGCAAAGCAGCGGTCGAAGTGCTCGAAGCTGCCGGGGTGTGGGTTCAGATTCCAAACTCCGTCTCCGACAGCGGTCGGCCGGCGTACTCGAAGAGTATGCTCGATCACGCCCGCCAGACCGCGCGCGAAAACGTCGAGACACTTGCACCCTATGTCGATGACGGCTGGGAGATTGTCAGTGTCGAACCCTCCGACGCAGTGATGTACCAACACGACTACCTCGACTTGCTCGATGGGGACGACGTCGAGGCCGTCGCGGCGAACAGCTACAGCGTGATGGAGTATCTCGACCGGTTCGGTCTCGATGAGAACCTCAGTGTCGACGCTGGTAGCGAATCAGTTGCCTACCACGGCCACTGCCATCAGACTGCCGTCAAGCGCGAACACCACGCGATTGCCGTCCTCGACCGGGCAGGCTACGACGTCGACGAACTGGATACGACCTGCTGTGGGATGGCCGGATCCTTTGGCTACGAGGCCGAACATTACTCGATGAGCCAGGCAATCGGCCAGCTCCTGTTCGACCAGGTTGACGAGTCGCCAGCCACGGAGGTCGTCGCGCCCGGCACCTCCTGTCGCTCACAGCTGTTAGAGTACGAGAACCAACACGGCAAACCGGCTCATCCGATCGAGAAAGTGGCTGATATGCTTTGAGTGATGAGTGGACGTGGGAGCGTCGGCCCCGTGCAACCGAGAGCTTCGAGAGGCTCGACACCCCCGATGCAACAGCGAATCGTCGAGAAGTGTGAGGAAACTGTGGCTGAATCGTCGAGAAGTGTGAGGAAATTGTGGCTGAATCGCCCGACACGCGGAACGATCGCCGGCTCTCAGTTCACCGACTTCGATAGCTCAGCTCCCGCTTTGAATTTTACGTCATTGTCCGTCGCTGCGGCGTTCGCGAGGTGGACGAGCGGGGCGTCAACTGCCGTGACACTCGTGTAGATCTGCTCGGTATCATCGTTGCCTGCTTCGCCGGTGACTTTGACGTTCACCGCGTTGAGTCCCTTTCGTCCCTCTTCAGTCTGGAGCGCTGCGGGGATACCAACAGTATCGGCGTCGAACCGACCGCTGAGCACTGCCGAGCCCTGCTGGCTCCGGTCGCGGGAGAACTGCCCGCGGATGCGCTCGTCGAAGTCGTCGCTGTCGACATCCGCTGGCGTCACGCTCGCTATCTCGGTCGGTCCCTCCGCGACCAGAAGCGTCGCCGACGCTTCGAAGAGTGCGCCCTCGTCGAGCAGCCAGCCGCCGGCGTATATCAGCTGGTCGTCGTGAACGATCCGTTGGATGTAGAATATGCCCGGCAGTGGGCACGGACAGTCCGCTGGTGTCACGCTCACGGGACAGACCAGCGTCTCCGAGACTGACACATCGCCGGCGACACGACTGGAGCCCCAGCAGTAGAGTTCATCATCCGTCGCAGAACGGCCCTGGCCCCAACACTGTATCCCCTCGTCGTTCAGCGAGGCCGCTTCACGGAGCGTGCCGTCGGGCGCGACAAACAGACAGCTCCCGTCGGTGTCGACCGTTTCGGCGGGCATCTGTCTCTCCTTCCCCGTCTGTGGGTTACGCCCGACGGCGCTGAGGACCGCGCCGTCTGTGGTACTGTATCCGGCGATGATCCGGTTTGCGGTGCGGTACGTATCGAGCGTTGCGGAAAGGATCGATCCACAGGAGACGTCGCTGTGCATCGACACGGGGCCGTCGAGCGTGAGACAGCCATCCTCGTCGTAGCTCACTCCCGTCGAGCCGTACTGGTCGTGAAACGGTGCCCGTTGGCCATCCGGCTCGTCTGCGGTGGCGACGGACGCGAGGACACGTTCGGGCGTGAGTTCCTCGGCCAGCGAGCCGCGATCATCTGGCAGACTGGCGTCGGGAAGAGACACTGTAAAGCGCTCGCCGATAGTCGGTTCCTCGCGGAGATACCGGATAATATCGATGAATCGTGGTCGTTCCGGTCGGCGCTCGAGGAGTTCGTCATCGAGGCGTTCGATATCCTCGAGAACGATCTCCTCGACCTCTCCCAGGAGTCCGTCTGCGTGTTCCCACTCCTCCATTTCGACAGCCTCTCTCGCCTGCTGAACAGTTTCTTTTCTCCCATCAGAGCTTGTTCGGACCGTCTCACAGATGCCGCTTCGACAGCTGTCGAGTGCCGGCCAGAGCGCATCCGTCGTGGTGTCGATGAAGCCATCGAGTGCGGCTGTTGCCTCTGACTGTGACCGCCGGTCGACAGCCTGCCGTCCGGCCGCCACAGCGCTCAACAGTTCGAGTTCGATATCGAGGATATCCACGAGGGCGTCGCCCTCCTCGTCGTCATCGTTGTCGTCATCTGGCTCACCCCACCATTCGCTCCGGCGTTTGTTCGACCGCACTGAGTTGTAGTCATTCGCTTCTAGCGTTGTGCTTACGGACCATCCTTCGAGTTCGGTCAGTCTGCCCTGATGTGTTATCGTCACGGGCACCCCGCGGACCGTTGCCTCGCCAGTGCGAACTGCCCGAGGCTGACCTGTGTCGGCGCTACTGCTGTCGGAACCGCTGGCACTGACGGTGTCGCCATCGTCCGGTGCAGCCTCGCGTTCCCGACCTGGGTAGAACGCTGCAGGTGCGGACGCTGTCGTCCCGATCACCTGCTCACTGGCGCTGTCTAACACGCTATCGAGGGCGGAAC
>LKMJ01006567.1_pt1 | contig 10961 bp, 14 predicted proteins | sample 643391 | NCBI WGS metagenome assembly LKMJ01 (sample SAMN04112250, study PRJNA286221) | soda lake metagenome | biome: soda lake; feature: Kulunda Steppe; material: water; isolation source: sample PL-Br10 brine of Picturesque Lake | place: Russia: Kulunda steppe | collected 2010-07
ATGTCAAGAAGCGACTCTTTCATATCCGACGGTGGGCGCGGAGCCATCAAAAACGTGGCGGGTCATCGCGGACGTTTTGTGAACCCCTCGCGAAACCGGTCGTGTGACCGGCGGGACGTACACCCTCTTGATCGAACTCCCCGTGGCGGCGACGGTCGATGTCGGCGCGCTCGGAGCTCAACGGCTTCGAGCCGGCTGGTACGCCTACACGGGAAGTGCGCTCGGGTCAGGCGGGTTCTCGCGCATCGACCGCCACTACGCCCTCGCCGTCGGCGACCGCGAGGTTCGACACTGGCACATCGATTATCTCCTCTGTCATCCGGCCACCGCGGTACGCGGTGACGTTCGGACGCCGGAGTTCGATATCGAGTGTGCCGTCGCCGAATCGCTTTCGAGCGCTGGCATCGACGGGTTCGGCTCGTCCGACTGCGACTGCAACGCGCACCTCGCGTACGACTCTCATGGGGCCAGATTACAAGCGGCGGTCGAGCGCGCGCACCGTCACGCCCGCGCCGACGCCGTGACGTAGATTCCGCCGAGAACGACGACGCCACCGGCGACGGTCGCGAGTCCGGGAATCTCAGCGAGCAGGAACAGCGCGAGCACCGTCGCGCCGACCGGTTCGCCGAGCAACGAGACGCTCACGACCGACGACTCGACGTGTTCGAGCGCCCAGTTGACGACCGTGTGGCCGAACAGTCCGGGGCCGACCGCGAGCGCGAGGAAGATGAGCCACTCGCGGCGACCGTAGCCCGTCAGCGGCAGTCCCTGTACGACCGCCACAACGAGGAGCGTCAGCGTACAGGCGGTGTAGACGACGAGAACGTAGGGAACGACGGCGACACGTTGGCGGAGCGACCGACCGACGAGGACGTAGACGGCCGCCATCACCGCTCCGAGTATCGCAAGCGCGTTGCCGTACAGGGGTCGTGCCCCCTCGACTGCGGCCCCGCCGAACAACTCGCCGGTCGACATCGCGGCCATGCCGACGACGGCGACGGTGATGCCGACGGCTTTGCGAGCGCCGATTCGCTCGTGCAGCAAAAGCGCCGCGCCGATGGCGACGAACACCGGCTGCGACTGAACGAGGGTGACGCTCGCGGCGACGCTCGTCCAGTTGAGACTCTCGAAGTACGCCGCGAAATGGAGCGCGAGCGCGGCACCGGTCGCAGTGGCGATCACCCAGTCACGGCGGCGGAACGCGCCGAAGTCGCCGCGGTAGCGCGTGAGCAGAAACGGGGCGACGAGAAGTGTCGTCAGGAGCACCCGATAGAACGCGAGCACGACGCTCGGCGCGTCGCTCCAGCGAACGAGGATCGCGCTCGTGGAGACGGCGAGAACGGCAACGGCGAGCGCGGCCATTGGCGGAGTGTTTCGTTCCAGACGAGCGAGCACACCGTGAGTGCCGTCGGCAGCGACAAATCGCTTCCGACAACGGCTTTACCGACCGGCTTGCAGGCGGTGGCATGGACGAGGGTCGACTCGGTGCGCTGTTCGTACTGCTGTCGGCGGCCGGGTTCGGCACCCTCGGCGTTCTCGGCATCGTCGCGAGTGACGCCGGGCTCTCGATACCGACCGTCCTCTTTCTCCGATTCGCACTCGCGAGTGTCATCGTCTGGGCCGCGCTGCTCGCTCGCGGGCAACTCGAACGGCTCCACGGCCGAAACCTCGCGGTCGGCATCGGACTCGGCGCGTTCGGGTACGCCGCGATGAGCGGCTTCTATTTCGTCGGGCTGGAGTTCATGACCGCCGGCATGGTCGGCATCGTCTTCTACACGTATCCGGCGTTCGTGCTCGTTCTCGCGGCGACGTTTCTGAACGAGCCCGCCGACCGACGGACGCTGTTCGCCCTCGTGGCGGCGCTCGGTGGCGTCGCACTGATTACGGGGGCCGATCCGGCGGCGGCAGACCCCCGCGGCGTCGGCATCGTTCTCGTTGCCGCACTCGTCTACGCGACGTACATCACGGTGAGTCGGACGGCGCTTCGGGAGGTCTCCGCGCCGACGCTCACCGCACACGTGATGCCGGCGGCTGCGGCGACGTTCCTGCTGGTCGGCGTGACGACCGACACGCTCGCGATGCCGGACGGAGCCGTCGCCTGGGGAGCCGTAATCGGCATCGCCGTTTTGGCCACCGCGATTCCGATTTTCGCGTTTTTCGCGGGGCTGTCGCGTATCGGCGCGGGGCCGACGGCGATACTGAGCGCCGCCGAACCGGTCGTCGCCGTCTTTCTCGGCGCGCTGTTTCTGGCCGAACCGGTGTCCGTGGCGCTCGTTCTCGGTGGTGCGCTGGTTGTTCTCGGTGTCGTGGTCGTCCCGCGGCGGTGAGCTATCGTCAGAGGTCGCGCGATACGCTGAGGTTCCACAGCTGGTCGCCGCACTCCGGACACGAACGCGATTCGGGCGCTGTGAGCCTAACACCGCACACCCGACATTCGTACAGTTCTGGATCTGGTTCGTATGACGTTGGCCGCATATCACCCGGTGAGTAGCGCCACGTATTAAGAAAAATCCTAAAATAGCTAGAACTGTTTGGACATCTCTCCGAGAATAGTGGCCGTTCGTCCACCCCTTCGTTTCATCACCCGGTGTGCCACACTCCGTTTATGTTCTGAATCGAGCCGCGCGTACTTCCCTGTCGTCGGTTCACCGGACGGCAGTCACCGGAACGGGTGACCGGTTGAAGACTTTCTTCGCGGTGTTTCCAATAAGCAGCCGCTCGGCGAGCGTTCCGCCGTGGCTGCCGATAACGACGGCATCGAAATCGCCTGCTTGCCTGAGAATCGCCCGTGTCGGCTGTCCGAGCTCGATTTCCGTCGATACTGTACGGCCGTACTCGTCGGCTATCTCTCGGGCACTGTCGAGTATCTCCTGAGCGTGTTCACGCGCGGCTTCCTCGAAGTCGTCGGCGAGCGTCAGCCCCGCTGCCGCACCCATCATCGATGACGGCCCTCCGACGACGTGCATGACAGTGATGTCGGCATCGGGATGATGCTCGAGTGCGTATCTCAGTGCTCGTTTCGCCATCTCCGAGTCGTCCATCGGAACGAGAACGCGCGAAGTCATGTCTAATCGTACGCTCGTGGTTCTGATAAGTGCTCACCGACGTGACCTCGCACGCACGTCGGCGTCGGATAGCGCGTACGAGCGGGTCGGCACCAGTAGTCGCTATTCGAGGAGGCGTTTCGTCGTTCGGTGGCGGTCTCGGAACATCGGCTCGAAGCCGACCCAGCCGAGCGGACTGACGGCGCTTCCAACCCGACCGCCGGGAAGTCGATACTCGACGCGGTCGACGAGGATGGTTTCGTCGCCGTCCGCGAAGAACCGATGCGTGTGAACCCACTTCGGGAACGGCCCTTCTTCCATCACGTCCCGGAACATCGCTGCCCCGGGACGTTCGGTTCGCTCGGTGATGACGGATACCCAACGCTGTTTCGGAAGGACGCCGAACGGCCGCATCGACATCTCGATTCGGGAGCCGACCTCGAGTACATCGGGGTCTGGCTCACCGTCCGGGCCGGTAACGGACTCGATTTCGAGCCGCATGAACCCCGGCGTGAGCGCGTCGAGGCCGTCCACGGTCGAGTGAAACGCCCACACGTCTTCGAGGGAGGCACGAACGCGTGTTTCGCGCTGGTAAACGCTCATACCGTGTGTACGTCAGTGGCGGGCAAAACAGCACGGACGGAGGCAATCGATGAGACGACGACTCGGTATCGCCTCGGCTGGCGAGTCACTTCAGCCGCTCTTGAAGAAACGACGGGTGTGCGGCCTCGACGCCGTCGATAGCGAGTATCTCGTCGGCGATCACTTCGCCCAGGGCGTCGCCGTTCGGCGCGCGGAGCTCGGCCATCAACATGTGGTCGCCGCTCGACGAGAACAGCGCCTCTATCGCATCGAGCTCTTTCAGCGCCCGTGCCGCCTCGACGTAGCGCTCGCTTGCGACCTCGATACCCACGAGCGCGATGGACTGCCCGGAGAGCTTTTTGGGGTCGACGTCGGCGGAGTAGCCGACGATTACACCCTCCGATTCGAGCTTGTGTATGTACTTGCGGACGGTCGGTTTCGAGACGTCCGCCCGCGCTGCTATCTCCGCGTAGGAGGCCTGTGCGTCCTCCTCCAATACGGCGAGAATCCGATCCTCCGTCTCTGCGCTCATGTGAGATACTTTTGCGTCCATGAAAAAATATCTTCCGAACTCGAAAAAGCTGCAGGCAGCGAAGCCGCGTCCGAAAACGGTTAACAACTGACGGCCAGTGTGTGAATATACTTTACAACGCTAATGATCGGGAGTAGTCTTAAGGGGATTCCACAAGGAGAATCGCACGCATGACGCTCGATAACATCGACCGCGTTGCCGTATTGGGCGCGGGAAATATGGGGCATGGTATCACCGAAGTCGTCGCCCTCGCCGGCTACGACGTGACGATGCGGGACATCGAACAGTCGCTCGTCGACGACGGCTACGACGCTATCGAGTGGTCGCTCGAAAAACTCGCCGAAAAGGGCCTCATCGACGAGACATCCGACGCGGTACTCGAGCGGGTCGACACCGAGGTCGACCTCGAAGCCGCCGTCGAGGACGCAGACCTCGTTGTCGAGGCCGCACCCGAAAAGATGGCGCTGAAAAAGGAGATCTTCTCCGACCTCGACGATTTCACCCCCGACCACGCGATACTGGCGTCGAACACCTCCTCGCTCTCCATCTCGGAGATCTCGTCGGCGACTGATCGGCCCGACCAGGTCGTCGGGATGCACTTTTTCAACCCACCGGTGAAGATGGATCTCGTCGAAGTGATCTACGGTTCCGATACGTCGGACGACACCGCCGAGACGACGTACGAGTTCGTCGAGTCCATCGGGAAGACACCGATCTACGTCCGAAAGGACGTCCGTGGATTCGTCGTCAACAGCGTGCTCGGCCCGTTCGGCGACGAAGCCGCGTGGATGGCGTCCGAGGGGGTCGCCGAGGTACCCGAAATCGACGCCGCCATGGTACACCAGCGCGGCTACCCGATGGGGCCGTTCGAACTCAGCGACCTGACCGGTATCGATATCGGCTATCACGTCCGGAAGGAGGCCGGCCGACCCATCCCACCGATCGTCCAGGAGAAAGTCGACGCCGAGGAACTCGGCCAGAAAACCGGGAAAGGCTACTACGAGTACGAAGACGGCGACGGAGCCGACTACGAAGCCGGCCAAGGAGAAGGGGTCGACACGCTTCGCATCGAAGCTCGAATCATCAACGAAGCGGCCAAACTCATTGCCGACGACGTCGCGACGCCGGAAGCTATCGACACCGGCCTCCGCCTCGGAGCCGGCTTCCCCGAAGGGCCGTGCCGCCGTGCTGATAAACTCGGGCTCGACACCGTTCTCGAAAAGCTCGACGACCTCCACGAGGAGTACGACGACGAACGTTACGAAGCGTCGTCGTACCTCCGTGAGCTCGTCGAAGAGGGCAACACCGGCGAGGACGCCGGAGCCGGCTTTTATGATTACGGCGGCGACGACGGCGAGCGCCACTACTCGACTATCAACCACTCGTTGTCGGACGATGGGCTGCTCGAGATCGAGCTCGACCGTCCGTCGCGGCTGAACGCGCTCAACGCGGACATGATGGACGAAATCGTTCACCTCCTCGAGAACGCGAATCTCGACGAGGTTCGCGCCGTCACGTTCGAGGGGGCCGGCGACCGTGCGTTCTGTGCCGGCGCGGACATCACGGGTTTCGCCGGGCTCGAACCGTACGAAGTCGGCGTCAACGACGTTTTCGAGACGGTCAACGAATTCCCGCGGCCGACGCTGGCGAAGATCGACGGCTTCTGTCTCGGCGGCGGCAACGAGCTCGCGATGGCGTGTGACCTGCGAATCGCCACCGAGGACTCCCAGTTCGGCTTCCCCGAAATCGACCTCGGGCTCATCCCCGGCGGCGGCGGCACCCAGCGTGCGATGCGGATGCTCACCGAAGCGCGGGCCAAAGAGCTCGTGTTCCGCGGCAACCGAATCGACGCCGACCTCGCTGAGGAATGGGGACTAATAAACCGCGCGGCCGACGACGACGAGTTCGACGAGATCGTCGACGAGTTCGTCTCCGACCTCGTCAACGGCCCGCCGATCGCGCTGCAGAAAGCCAAGAAAGTGATGAACGAGGGTCGCGACCAGGACATCTCCGCGGGGCTCGAACTCGAGTCGCAGGCGTTCGGCCTCCTGCTCACGACCGACGACATGATGGAGGGTGCGTCGGCGTTCATGGAGAAGCGCGACCCCGAGTTCGAAGGGAAATGAGCCAGGAGGAAGGCGAGTTCGACGCCGACGCGCTGGCCGCCGAGTTCCGCGAATCGCTGCAAGCACACGGACTGTTCGACTGGCTCGACTTCCGCTTCGACGCCGTCGAGCCGGGGTACGCGGCGTTCACGCTCCCGTTCGACGGGAAGTTCTCGAACCTCGAAACGGGAACGCTTCACGGCGGCATGACGGCGACGATTATCGATACGGCGTCCGGGTTCGCCCTCCGAACGACGTTCGACGACCCCGACGAGGCGATGATGACGACGACGGACCTCAACGTCCGATACGTTCGGCCGGCGCGTGACGACGTCCGCGTCGAGGCCGAGGTCGTCCGTGCCGGCGGTTCGATGGGCGTCACCGAATGTGAAGTAACGACCCTCCACGAGGGCGAACGGAAAGTCGTCGCGACCGGCGGGACGAGCTACAGACTGTTCAGACAATGAGTGATTCGAACACGGACGACGAAACGGAGTACAGCGTCTTTTATGACATCGAGGAGGGTGATACGAGCGTCACCCCTGGACGGACGATAACGGAGGCCGACATCGTCAATTTCGCCGGCGTCTCCGGCGATTTCAACCACCTCCACCTCGACGAAGAGCGGATGAGCGAGTCGATGTTCGGCGAACGGATCGCCCACGGAATGCTCGTGCTGTCGGCCGCGACGGGACTCATCTGGCAAACCCGATCGAAAGCCGAACGTGAGTCCGTCGTTGCGTTCTACGGCCTCGACAAACTCCGGTTTCGCGCGCCGGTGTACGTCGGCGATACGATCCACGTCGAAGGGGAAGTCATAGAGACCCAAGAGAAAGAAGACGGCCCCGGGAACGGCACCGTCCGCTACGCGCTCGAAATAAAAAGCCAACGCGACCAGACGGTCATCTCCTGTGAGATGATGTCGCTGTTGCGGTAGCGGTTCGGCACGCTGGCGCTCGTTTTTATACCTGCGCGTATCAATGCGGCCGGTTTCGCTGCATCCACACGACGGTCGGAACGCTGCCGGCGACCAGTCCGTACAGAACGCCGATGAGCGGGTCGACCCCCAGATACGGGTGGAGTGCGTAGCCGGCCGTCGCGCCGATGAGGTCGAAAAACAGCGCGACGACGATGAGTTGCTGAGAGAACGGTTTCGACGCTAGCCAGGTCGTGAACGCGTTGTACATTGGAGGGGCTGTGAGCCGCTTCGAAGACTCCGAACAAAAACGTTTTCAGTACTCCTCGTACGCGAGGTTCATTATCCAGTGCGAGAACGCATCGCTTTGGCCGTCGACCTCCTCGTCGCCGACGAACGGCGACAGCATATCGCCGGCCATGAGCAACGAGAACTCGAGGTCTCGGGGGTCACGAACCGGCGTGATGTGGTAGGTGTTGTGCCCGTTGTACACCGTCTCCTCACGTTCGACCAACCCCTCGTCCTCGAGCGCGTCGATGATGCGACTGCCCTTCCTGGAGTCGACATCGAGTTCCTTCCAGAAGTCGCTCTGGTGGATACCGTCGGTTCGACGGATCAGTTCGAGGCCCGCGCGCTCTACGTCCGAGAGGTCCTCCTCAGCGTTGGCGGCCGTACTCATTGACTGTTACTCCGTGAGCGAGCCTTTTAAATTGTCCCTTCAACGCGTTCGTGCGTGTGCTCACACGGCGGCCCGTCAGCGAACTCGAAAACGCGCTCCGCACCCAGCCGAACAAGCGACGACGAGCGGGTTCCGAAGCCGTTTCGATGGATGCAGACGCCGAATTCGTGGTCGCCGAGCACGTCGCCGGCGCGGTGGATCCAGTCGGCGGCGGTCTCTCCCACCGTCGGCTGCAGTTCCGCACGAACACGCTCGGCGTTCTCCGCCTGCTGCCGACCGGCATCGGGACGCATCGGCGGGACGAACCAGTCGCCGTCCGCGCCGACGTTGACGACGATGTGTACGCCAGGTTGGAGTTCGCGAACGCGGTGGACGTCACCGCACTCGATGAGTACACAGTCGTTCTCGTCGGCGAGTATCAGGTGAAACGGGTCGTAGCTTCGGCGTTCGAGCTCCCGCTCGACGCGGGTACACGCGGTCACGGCGCTCGGCTCGCTGAGCGCATCGTCGACGAGCAGTCCGCGCGACCGTTCGCCGTCAGCCTCCGGAGCGACCCATCGGTTCGTTATCGCGGCGAAGACCCCGTGTTCGTTGTAGCCGATCCAGGTTCCGCCAGCCCGCTCGTCTCGAGGGGCGAGCACCAACGGCCCGTCGTTCGGCTTCGATACGCTCGGCGGCGACGACGGCCGGCCGAACGATTCGTCGCGATTGGCCGCGGCGGCGACCGGCGTCCCGTCGAACACCCGCCATGCGAGGATGAGCGTGCACACGAGAAACCGTACGTCTGGGGTGGATTTAAACGTCCGGCGAGCGCGCACGGACGACGAGTCCTCACAGCAGAAGCGAGATGATCGCGAGGATGATGAACACGGCGATCAGGATTTTCGCGATCTGCATGCTGATGCCTGCGATGCCACTCGCACCGACGACAGCGGCGAGCACTGCGAGCACGAAAAAGACGATCGCCAGCGTGAGGAAATCGCCGGTGAGCTGTGCGACTGGGAACGTGGTTACGACGCTCGAAGCGACGACGCCGGTCGTGAGTGCTGACATACAGTTGATACCCGACCCGCTCGTACTTCGTTATACACCGGCTGGATGACACCGATTCATGGGGATGACACCGAGACGAGCACATATCACGGCGATCGTCCGTTCGGCGAAAATAAGCTGAACCTATCCAACGGATGGCCGAGACGGCTGTCGGATCGAGAGCATGAGAACGGTAAGCGGAACCGTTCCCCCGGCGGCTATCTTCTGTTCTAATGGACGCGTACTCGTTGGAGAGCCCCTCGGCATCGTTTCCGACGGTTAGGTTCGCTCTCCGCCGTTCTCGGCGAGCGATGCTTCGACGGCATCCCGGTCGACGGTTCCCGATGCGGTTCGGGGTATCTCGTCGGCGAATTCGAGCGTCCTGGGAAGCTTGTAGTCCGCGAGTCGGTCGCGGCAGTACGCTACCAGCTCGTCGGCCGTCGGCTCCGCCCCGCCGCGAACGACGAGGGCAGCGACGCGTTCGCCCCACGTTTCGTCCGGGAGGCCGACCACGGCGACGTCGGAGACGGCAGGGTGGGTTCCGATAGCCGCGGCGACCTCGCCGGGGTCGACGTTTTCGCCACCGGTGATAATCCGGTCGTCGATGCGGTTGTGGATCCAGAGACGACCATCCTCGTCGCGGTGACCGATGTCACCGGTTCTGAGCCCGCCGTTACAGAACGCGTCAGTCGTCGTCCCCGAGTCGAGATATCCAGGGGTAACCATCGGCCCGTCGACGACGATTTCGCCGTGCTCGCCGGGAGCGCACGGAACGCCGTCCTCGTTGCGCACGCTCACCGTCGAGAACATGAGCGGATTCCCGACCGTTCCGGGATTCGCGCTCGATTCCTCGGGGCGAGCCGTCGCGATCTGCGACGCCGTCTCCGTCATCCCGTACGTCGGGGCGACAGGGACGCCGCGGTCGTGTGCCCGAGCGAGGAGCTCCGGCGGGCACGGCGCGCCTCCCAGAAGAACGAACCGGAGGTTCGGGAACGCACCGGCGTCGAGGAGACGCTCCAGCATCGTCGGGACGAGCGAGACGCACGTCGTATCCACCTCACGCATCGCGAGCAGCGTCTCGCGAGGGTCGAACTCGCGCTGTACCGACACGGCCGTCCCGTACAGTACCGACCGGTACACCGGAGCGAGCCCGCCCATGTGATACATCGGTAAGACGATATGCCAGCAGTCGTCCGGTCGGAGTCCGAGCCGGAACGCCGACGCGGTCGCGCTCGCCAGTACGTTCGTCAGCGTGAGGACGACGCCTTTCGGCTCGCCGGTCGTCCCCGACGTGAACATGACCACGAGCGGGTCGCCGGCGTCCCATTCGGGTAGGTCGAACGGTTCGGGCTCGACGCCGTCGAGCCGGTCGACTGTGGCGTCGTCGGAGACGGAGCCCACGGTGACATCGAGCTCGGTCGTCGCTTCGACGACCGCAGCTTCGGTCGTCGACTCGCAGACGACGGCCGCAGGGTCGATACGTTCGAGCCGCGTTCGTAGCTCCAACGCCGTCAGTCGCGTGTTGAGCGGGACGAGTACCGCACCGAGCCGTTGTGTGGCGTGGACGAGTTCGAGAAAGTCGACGCTCGTTTCGAGACACACCGCGAGCGCGGCGTCGACGCCGACGCCGCGGGCTGCCAGCCGGCCGGCCAGCATCTCGACGCGCTCGTCGAGCGCCTCGTACGTACACGTCGTCTCCGCCGTCGTGCCGCTGAGTGCCGTCGCCTTCGGAGTGGCGTTCGCCCGAATGGCCAGCCAATCGCGCATTACTCTCCGCCCATTCACGAGGGGGGAATATTGCCTTTTCCCTGTGGAACGAGCGCCGACCCGTCGCGTATCGGTGCGACGTTTTCGCGTAAATCGGCCGCGAGACGGTCTTCTGTGGCTAATCCACAGGCTCGAACCTCAGGAAACGATGCCGCGAGGTGGACGGCACCCGCCCGGGCGACCGCACCGTCAATCGTCGTCGTGACCACGGTGTCGAGACCGGCTTCACGTGCCTCCTCGATGACCGACCGGGCACGGTCGATACCGCCGAGAGCCATCGGCTTGCAGACGATGACGTCCGCCG
>LKMJ01006569.1_pt1 | contig 10960 bp, 15 predicted proteins | sample 643391 | NCBI WGS metagenome assembly LKMJ01 (sample SAMN04112250, study PRJNA286221) | soda lake metagenome | biome: soda lake; feature: Kulunda Steppe; material: water; isolation source: sample PL-Br10 brine of Picturesque Lake | place: Russia: Kulunda steppe | collected 2010-07
GGTGGTGATGGTTGTGGAGGAGAAGGCGGTGGCGATGGGGGTGGTGGGGGTGATGGTTGTGGTGGTGACGGCGGTGGGGGGGGTGATAGCGGTGGTGGACCTGAAAGCGCAGAATTGCAACAAATTGCACTCTCATTGCTCCCTTATGTTGCCGGAGGATCATGTAAGAATAAGACAATATTCTTAATCTCTATCACGATTGGCTGTGAAGCTTGTGTGCAGATTACGAGCAAAAAGTTGACAACACTCGCACGCGCACGCTCACAAGCACACAATATTGGACAGGGCCACTAGAAATCAAACTTTAATCCAGACTTACTCTGCACAGAAGGGTGTGCAGCCGTTAAGGGGGCAGCGGCTATGTCCCCCTCAGCAGCGGAAGGAGGCCTTGGGGGTGTGGGGCACACACAGAATTGAGTGCAACCGGGGGGGCATGATCCGGAAGGAGGTCCTTGTATTCCGCCTGTTTCCTCATCTTGGCCATTTTCCTGATCGATCGGGATATCATCCCAGTTGTCATCATCAAACTAGGCATCAAAGAGCATATGTGTGGCAACAAGCCTGGTGCCTGAGCAGTAGGACAGTAATGACCGTCAAACACGGAGCATACAAATACAGGTCCGTGACATAAGCACTAGACGATGAGCAAGGGGAAGCCATAACGTGCACCCCTGGATGCATGACAAAGAGTTTGGCTGCTGCAGATAATCAAAATGGCTTTGTGGACTGGACTGGTTGGCCTCTGCATCCTGCATTTGGTGCCCAGCGTACAGCCCTAATCGCTTGCATTTGTATGAGGCTTGCACGCTATTTTGCTGCCTCAATGGGTTTCTCTGTGAGACATGTGTTTTATTTTTGATGCTTTACCGTGCTCTCCTGCAATGAGCTTGCCTTCGGTCCTGCTGAGGGCTGAGGGGGTGTCCCTGGTGGAGCTGCAGCAGGCGGCCTGGTACGAAGATCACCTGGAAAAATGGCAGTGAGAGCCTGCCGCTTTGAGGGTCAGCCATGCGCTCTCTCTCTCTCTCTTTCTCTCTCTCTCTCTCTCTCTCTCTCTCTCTCTCTCTCTCTCACACACACACACACATACACAGAGCTGATATGCAAGAAAAAACAATTGAACTGCAGGAAGGAACTCATACCAAAAAAAGGAGGGGGTGGGGTGGCTTGCTCTTCTGGAAGTCCTGAAGATAGTACAAGGCATTGGTGATGAGTAAAGTGCAATGAGCTCAATGATGAGAATCTCGAGAGCTGTGGCTTAAAAAGAGAATTAGCACAGCACTTTGCAAGTGTGATGCGAGCGATCATGAACAAAGTTCCCCTGTAGCAAATTATCAGTTTACACAAGGCTCATGTGGACTTATGGGGGCTCACCAATGGCAGCTGCTGTGATGTCAGCAGATCCGCTCTGCGCACACATGTACATTAGTGCAGATCATATCCAGGGCTGCCCACTTGACGCATAAAACGACTCTCGAACAAATATACCTCTTGTAGAAGCTTTCTGGGAAAGGACCCGCCCTTGTATGCCTGCATCACGATGCGGTCATGGCCGCCGGTACTCGCAATGGCTGCTAAAGTGAGCAGATTAAACAGAGAAAGTGAAATGGTATTTTTGCAAGGCATGTTTCAATTTTTAAAGAGACGCAGATGCACTGACCCAGACGCAGTCTAAGGTTATGCAAGCGTTACAACAATGTTCTGTTCAACATAGTATAAGATTAATCACTGATCGTGAATGCCAAGCAAAACGTGCACATGAGCGTCTGTGGCGGATCAAGCACCCTAGAGCCATTTAGATTATACCGCATTATAATTTATAAATTTAATAAAATTATTATTATTTAATCATGTTACATAATTGCTATGATTTAATCATGTTATCACGGGCGATATCAGTTGAGTGACGGCTGGCAGGTGGGCAATAAGACAAAAAAAGACTTGTGAGTTAGGCTGTGCTTCACTGGTTCTTTGCTGCTGTCCTCGCTCGAGAGAGAAAGTCGGTGGTCTGAGGCGTAAAAAGAGGCAGGCTCGATCTGGGTGTATCTACGCATCAGCCAGGCTGCGACAACATCTATGCTGTCTTTCTTAGTGGACACTACCATCTCTCAAGAAAGAGGCTTCAGCAGCACCAGCGCTAAGCCCACCAGGATGCCCGACTTGCTTGCAGTTTGCCTGCTCCTGCTTGCACCACTTGCACACCAAGGTATGGCTCACTGCTAACAGATTTTTGGTTAGATCTGCCCTGCGTGCCAAAGACAGAAAAACGCACTTCAGCTTGCCAAAATTGTTTGATCTGCAGCAACGGCAGTCCGACCTTTCAGCACCGAGGCTCAGATAGACAGCAGCTTCGGCAGTAGGCAGCTTCTCTTTGGAAAGCACAAGAAGCAGTACCCAGCCCCTGCTCCAGCTCCACCGCCTCCGCCTCCTCCTCAGCAGGTGGGGGCCGCACACATGTCATCATGGACGGTGCCCGGTCTGTTCTCTCACCAAGCCCCATCTCCAAAGACTCCTCCCAGCCTGGTCAGCCCTCCTCATGGGCAACCCTGCTGCATTGAAGGGACCCTCCTGAGCCTGTTGATGTGCCCACGATTAGCCTCTCATTGCTCTCTCACCTTCCAGATATTTTGCTCATAATGGCTTGCCCCATCCTTGTCCAGATCAGTACATTGCCTGGGGCCCACTGTGTGTGCACTCAGTCATTGTTTTCAACTTAAGCTGATGCGGCTTGCTGGCAACCTTGAGTGCACCTGTGCTTGCACAATTTTGGCTCTTGCTCCCCAGGTGGCTGCCGCGCCCGCCCCTGCCCCGTTCGTTGCCCAGCCACGAGAAGCACCTGCCCCAGTCGTGGCCTACTCTCAGGTAGGCACTGCTGTATGCCACACAGTTTGATGCAAGTTGCAAGTATGGGACTGGAGTTGCTGCACGAGCCTCGATGCTCTGCAGCGTCTCTCATGCCTTTCGGGTCGCCCAGCAAGGCTGTACTTGGCAGCCTGCACACTGCTAGAGGCGCCTTAAACTGCGTAAAACGGTCAGCAGGCCCTTGCATGCCCCTACACAGCCTGGCTTGCTCTGCATGCACCTGCAGGCAATTGCCATGAGCTCCCCAAGCCCCACGCACTACATTCCAAACCCGACGCCTCCGCAACAGGTGGGACAGGGACTTAATCACAAAAGTGCACTCAGCTCAAGCAAGCAAGGAGCCATTTCCAGCAGTACAGACGCTGCTGCATACTGCAAAAGTGGCAATCTTGGAAGCGCTTGCGCAAGCCCCAGCATCAGGAGCAGGACTGGGATGCTGGAACTGGCATGCTGTCCCCACTTAGGTAGCTTAACAGCTCAGCTCTGTATCTTGCGCCCGTGCTCGATGCAGGTTGCAGCAGCACCGGCTCCTGCCCCACCACCAGCCAACAAGCCTACAGTTGTGGTGGTGCCAAGTCCATCTCCCGAGCCCTCGTGCCCGTACGGCAAAAAAACCCTTTTGTGCCGATTTCTTGGCTACAGCGGCTGAAATATGCTGAGCTGCCTGCATGGCTGTGCTGCGCTGGTCAGGCTGTCTTGGAGAACTATGATTTAGAAGATTTGCAATTGGAGAAGCTGTATGCAGGGCTGAATTGTGTTGAATAGGAAGCTTACTTTGAAAATTTCCTGAACAGTAGGAGCTATTGGATGCAAACATGATCGCCTCCTGGCATGACCAATGCCCAGCATAAATGCTTTGGTCAGACTATGGGTCGTAGGCATATATGCTTTGACATGCATTCGTTCGGCAGGCAGCCTTTCTAATAACCACCTGTGAACCACAAAGACTCAATTCAAAACTTAAAGACTAGTGCAAGAACAGAACCATTCCTCACACAAGTGGACAGAACTTGGCCAGGCATCCTTTTGTGTATGATACTCTGCACCAGTACAAAATATGGTGCCTGACAAAATATGGTGCCTGAAAATGCAATGCTGCTCCGAGGCTTATTATTGTTAGAACTTATCAAAGGGATGATATTATACAGCTAAAATATCATACGTGAGACTTTTGCTTAAATGGCTGAGCCAGGCCTGGCTTTGCTCAGTGTAGTTTGTAACAATCGTAGCCAACAGGCCTATTCTCGGATGTTTTTTACAATACTCAATTTTCTTCCTGCAATTTTCTTCTCACCAAATGGTTTTGCTCTGAAATAAGGACCATCCTGACAACAGCAGATGCTTTCTTATGTGTGGAAAGCTTTTGTAGGACCTGAACACAGACTAAACCAAAATTGATGTCGGAGACATGATTCATAGATTCATATCAAAATCAATTCATAGATTCATATCAAAATCTGCACAGATGCAATCTCTTCCAATATTGCTTGCACCTATTGAGAACCTCTCCCATGACATGCCACCAGGGTAGTCCCCGCTGATGCGGTATAATTTGTATCTTCCTTTTATTGAACATGCCTGTATCTCTGATCATCCAGCCCATGCTTGCGGCAACATATCATGTATCCCACTCTTTGTGATAGCAATGACATGTTTGTGGTCGGCTGATATTATATGGGACACCTGCTGGCACGAGCTTGTATGGTCGCAACTGGTGGGTAGTCCTGCCTAAGCTGGTCAGGAGTGCATAAATCAAATTCTTCATTAGTTAGTGACAATGAGGTGAGATAACATTGGTTAAATTTCGCTGCCCCAGGGTCTGCTGTGCCGTCAGATAAAGCCTATTGAGCAAAGAAATACCCTGGCCTCGTGCGTGGCATATCCCCTTCCATCTTCTATGCGTGTACGCTTGCGCATGTGCATGGAAAGTACCTTGCTAAGTGAACAGTTTGCCTTGAGCACTCTGTTGCTAAAGGTGAAGCATGGATGCTGCTTCAACTCAAGCCCGCACACCGCTGAACTGGCAGGTTGTGAAACTGAATGCTCACAAGACAGAACCTGCGCTTACACATTTTGGCTTGCATGTGCCCACGTCAGCTGCTGTGGGCTGCTGGCCTTTATCATAGCGTGGCTGTAAAACCTGTTAACCACCAACCTTCATCAATTGAAGCATTTTAAATGTTAATCTTTGGTGAGCTGCAAATGCAAAAAAGAAAAAATAGAAGAAGAGAAGAAACCCTACTGGGCTACCCCCCCCCGGCGCGGGGGGGTGGAGGGGGGTTGGTGGGTACCCGCGCGGGGGTCCAGCCCCCCGTAAGCAAAAAGATGGCGAGGGGGCGGGGAAAAAGTTTCATGCAGGTCAGCGTAGGTATGCTCACCAGCAGGAGTGACCAGGAATGTCCTTAATTATGCCCAAACTTGCTCTAGCCACCAGGAAAGGGGCCAAAGCTCTCCATTGACAACACTCTCAAATTGCCCAAGATTGCAGCCCAAAAGTATCAAGCACACTTTCAAAAAATAAAATCTTAAGTTTATCAATATGATAGAACCAGGCGAGTATTGTAGCTTCCCCACTCCATGCACTTGGTCAAATTTTGTTCCTTCTTTTAAAAGAAAAGAACAGTGCACTACGCCAGCAGGGGCTAGAACTAGTAATTCTATGCCAGCCTGTTGGTGCGAATAAAGGGAGAGGTTTATAGCTGGTGCAAGTACCAGGCAAACAGAGAGGTATGTCAGTGATTGCTATGTCGGCAGTGGGCTCATAGCTGGTCCTCATTCTAGGTCTCTACCTCAATGAATACAATATGCGGGTAAAACTTAAGAGGGATATGCTTCCAGGAATTGAAAATGGCCTAGGACCCAGTCACCGCGTAAGTACTCACTGAGGTGTGACCTTGCTCATGAGTGATCACTAAGGACCACACTGAATGATATAATAGAGACTTGATATTATAATGATATAATAGAGACCTATTACTGGCACGTATTCCCCCCACCTGGCCCAATCCGTCCCCGAATTGCAACGGCTGTCCCTGTTGGGGTGTACCATACTTTCAGCTTTGTAAGGGACCAGGTGTGGGCTGCTTGCCAAAACAGTGATTCCCTCTGCCTTTGTTGCGACCCCTCGCACACAAAGACTCGCGCAAGCATTTTCTCCCTCCGCTAGGGCCCAAGGCTAAGTATCAAGTAGCAGATGAGGCTCCAACACGCCAACTGTAGACCACTGCCTAGGTATTTTACTCTTACTCGTCAGCAAAAGCGCTTCCTAAATTTGGTTTCCCATGAGAAATGCCCATGCTATCTGGGGGGTCTGGTTGGCAGGTCCTTTAGGGCCTTGTTCTCGCGGACCATTTCGCCACAGCCAATCAGGTTGCTCTCTGGCTCTTAAGTGTTGTGCTCCTTGCCATAACCTTCCCACTTGATCAGAAACTTGTAAGTCTTGCCACTCCCCTTGCGGACCACAACATGATCAAGGAGGCTCTCAACTGTATACAATGGCTCTCCATCTAACCACTGCACCGGATGTGGCGGAGTCACACGGTTGGGGCTAGCATCCCCGATGTAAGGCTTAACCAGACTCACATGGAACACATTATGAATCCTTTTTCAATGAGCGGGGAGGCGCAGCTTCACTGCCGCCTTGCCCACTATGTCAATAACCTCAAACAGACCCATAAAGAATGGCTTGAGCTTTTTGACACCAGGACCCGGCTGTGAAATATTCTTGGTGCTGAGCAATACCATATCTCCTGGCTTGTAAGACACTTCCCTACGCCTCTGACCCTCACGCGCCTTCATGCGCTGTTGCGCTGCCTCCATGCATGCCTTTGCTCGCCTCACATTTTCAACAATGCCCACTTGCAGGGGTCAGAGGATGATGGCCATAATTCAGATAAAAGGGTGTGTTCTTCACAGATTCTTGCCAAGAGTTATTAGTTGCAAATTCAGCACAAGCCAATTGTGAGTCCCAGTCATTCTGCTCATAGCCCACGCTCAATCTGAGCATTTCCTCCAAAGTTCTGTTTGTGCGCTCAGTCTAACCATCAGTGAGCGGGTGGTAAGCACTTGACATCCGCTTGTCCATGCCCATAAATAACAGACCTTCTCCCAGAAATTATTGTTGAACTGCGGTTTACGATCAGGGATCAAGGTTCTTGGTAGACCAAAGCCTCACAACATTGTTAACAAAAAGCACAGCAAAGCCTTGCGCATTCAGCGTTCATCGGTAAGCACAAAGTGCACCATTTTGCTGAGTCTGTCAACAAACACCAGAATTGAGTCATAGCCTGCAGCCGTGGTTGGCAGCTTCACAAAAAGATCCATGGAGACACTTTCCCATCGCCTTCTGGGTACAGAAAGAGGCTTAAGCTTGCCAGCGTACAGCTTGTTGCTGACCTTGTGCCTTAAGCAGGCGTCACAGTGCCTCACATAATCCTCAACATTGCGCCGCAAAGTCAGCCTGTAGAAATCGCGTGACGCCAGACTCAGGGTCCTAGCGACACCCACATGCTCACTCAATCTGGCATCATGGCACAATTCCAATATGTGCCGTCTCAACAGAAGGTTGTTGTGCGCCACGACCTGATTTTGCACATTCCACAAGCCATGCTAGCGTCTCAGGCCCTTAGCGTAAGCTCGCTTTGAAATCATAGGGTCTGCGTGGTATGCGTCTCTGATGTCATCCGCTAGTGAGCGCCAAGGGATAGGCACATGACCACCGTTACCATCAGGCGTCCCCAAAGGTGTTGGTGCGGCACATTCCCCCCCAACGCGGCAGCACTGCAGGCCGTGGGGGCTCCAGCTCATCCTCAACTACTGGGTCTCGCAGAGCTGAGGACGGCGAGCACTTGCCCACCCTACGTGCCTCTGGACAAGGGAGCGACTGCGGCTGCTTCATGAACCTCCCTTCATCGAACCCTAAACCGCACGCGCCCACGAGTCATCACAGCCCCCGCAACCCCTAACGCCCTTACACATATGCATGTAACAAATTTGGGCGTTGCTGCATCATTTAGTAGCGGGTTGCGGCTCACCGGATCTGGCACATTTGTCACGCCTTAAGCATACCTTATGACAAATGGGAACCGTGACAGAAACTCCATCCACCTGGCTTGTCTCCTTGACAGATAAGGTTGCTTTTCCAGATGAACGAGCTGGTGATGGTCTGTACGACGCTGCCAAGGGAGGTTCTCGGGGCGAGTCTGTCTAGGCCAGTTAGTTGTGGCTGGTATGGGGTTTTGCCTCCAGCTGCAGTGGCTGCCGCTAAAGAACCCTGCCCCCTACCCAAAACCACCCTCCTTCCAAGTAAGGCCTTGATCATTGGGATGGCTCTATTGATTATGTGAATGATCTTGCATGTTTTCTTTGGAGTCACTTTAATGGCGTCAGGGCGAAAAGTGAGTCTGTCTCTTCGAATGTGTTTTATAGCAAACATCCAAGCCTGAGGAACTTTGGATTCCGAAGAGTCTGCTGTCTCAGGTATTTGAAGATTTTGCATAAGATGCTTGTCAGCACTGCCAACATCTGTGGAAACAAGACAGGATCCTAGGGAACCTTTACTTGTGGTTTTGTTTTAAGTCAGCCTGTGTGGCGTATATATTGTGGCGTACGGTCACCATATTTCTAATGATGGGATGTTGGCACCCTGAGAGGATGTGAAGTGCACTGTCTTAGCAGGAACAGATGGGGCAACTAAGGCTGTTGGTCAGTGTTTTTTTGGGTTGTAGGTCGCGCCGCTCCAGTACTTAAATAAATTTCTTTCTCCTTGTGAAAATGGTAGGTCACCTCAGGTGGACAGGCTGTCTACGCGGTGTAGACCAGACAGAATAATGATTTTGCTGTGTATAATCATTGTTTAAAATTTGATAGTAGTTTTAGTAGGTGTAGTAGCTGATATCAGTGTGCGCATTGCCTGGTTTGTGGAATTAATGCATGTATGCTTCTAGTTTCGAATGTTGGGGAGGTAGTATATATGGGGTTGATAAGGTTGGGATTGAGTACCATCGTCAATAATAGGCTATTATGTGTTTGGATCATTCATGTAGGTTACAAGCCAAATGAGTAGGAGGAATGAAATAGAAATGAATAACGTCCGATGTCTTATAGCTATAGATAGAGCCTAGTTTACGGAGCTATATCTAAGATGAACACAGAATTGGTGGAAGACAATGCTAGTGCACAGCAGGATTGTTTCCGTAAAAACAGTACAGAACAGAAGGAACTTAAAATAATACATTTCAAAAACAGAAATAAGAATTGATGAGGAACTGGGATCAGTGTACAGATGTAATTCAACCTGTTGCTTACGGGAAGTCCACCATGTCGAAGTGCTGCAGGTCCTTGGCAGCCAAAGGGCTCTTGATGGATTTGCCGTTCTTCAGGTCACCGACGGTGGGCAGAGCAGAGGAGTGGTGCTCAGCAATCTTCCAGTCGCCTGCCTCGTTCCTAACGTACGTGAACGAGAAGCGGGCCATCAGGTTCTGGCGTCCGCCCTTGCCATCGTTGGCCTCGAACTTGTAGATACCAGCGATGGAGGTGGTGTTGGCATCTGCACACAAAGGAGAATGATGAGTCAGCGACCAGTCTGATGCTCAGTCCATCATATACAACAAATGTATAACTGGCTCATGCAGCTTGGCAGCATATTTAAATGCTTTACCGACAGGTGAGATCACAAGTCTGACTTACCAAGGAGCTTGATGTCCTGGACCTTGTTGCCCTGCTCATCCTTGATCACCTCTCCCTTGGGGTCTGCAGTGCACATCGAAGAATTCCATCCAGATATTGTGATGGACCTTAAAACAATCATCTAAGTGACAAATTTGAAAGCAATGCAGCACCCTATTAAAAGAGCAGCTAAAGCAGAGATACATATTGCATTTTCTAAGGAGAGCTTAGAATCAATGGATACTTACTTAGGGAGACAAAGAAGCGCATGTAGTCCTTGATGTCCTTGTGACCCATGCGGATCTGAGGGCAGGGTAAGTGGTAAAAATTCATCAGCTTCAGCCAAGCTACCAAGGTGTGATAGCTAGAACAATCAGTTGCTTTTAACATATCAACTTATGCCCCTGCCAATGAAAAAGTTTAGCTCGACTTACCAGGGGGGACACAGTGGCAAGCAGAATTCCGTTGCTGTCGTACAGATCAGTGACGCGCTGGGCGCGCTCCTCAATGCTGTCAAGGCTCTCGCCACCAACAAGGGCATCTGAAAAGAGAAGCAAAGAGGGTATTTGAATGTCTTCATCCGTGTCTGACATACATAATGCATAGCATGGGTATGTAAGAAATGTTGCACCAGTGGTCCATAAACATGTAACAACAACAGCACGTGGTACGCACCCTTGTTGAAGAGGGTGGTCAACCACCTCTGCAGGTGCTGCTCAACCTGCAAAACACGGGCAAGTATACAATGAAGCTTTGCCAGCATTACGGCAACAGCACCAAACTTAAAAACAATGCGGGCACCTTCACAATGCATGTGCTAACAAAGCTAGACTGCATCCAAAGAAGTTGGAGAAAAATCAAGGTCAAGCAGCTTTTCAATAAACCCAGCACAAACTGTGAAGAGTTGAAAAGAACATGAAGGCCAAAGTTTTTCCTCACCAGCCCGCGCTCAGCCACGTAGTCAGGCTGCTGGGAGGAGTGGAACAGGTGGATCTTCCACACACCGTTCTTCCTCTTGTACACGTAGGTGAAGCGGCCCAGAGCCTTGGCCCTGGGGCGCTTGGTGGGATCAGGGTCAGCACTGGCATCCTGCATACGTGTGTTACGAGTGTACCTGGTACATGCCTTGCAATATTACATGGCTTGATGCACTTTCAACGGGACAATTAGAAATGGAGATTCAGGATGTGGCACACTGTTCACATTTAATTTAGGTCATAATCCGCCAATTGACTCACCACCTCAAAGACGTACAGGCCCTGGTCAACAGCCACATCAGGGCCCATCATCCTGATGACACGCTGGCCAGGGACCATCTTGCCCACAGGGTTCTGCAGACAAAGGTAAACAAAAATTTCCTTTTTGACTGATGCCATCGTTTCGGTACTTAAATAAACCGTTAGGGTCGTGGAAATCATGTTCAGGGCATGTGAAC
>LKMJ01006571.1_pt1 | contig 10958 bp, 14 predicted proteins | sample 643391 | NCBI WGS metagenome assembly LKMJ01 (sample SAMN04112250, study PRJNA286221) | soda lake metagenome | biome: soda lake; feature: Kulunda Steppe; material: water; isolation source: sample PL-Br10 brine of Picturesque Lake | place: Russia: Kulunda steppe | collected 2010-07
AGGGAGGGAGGGAGGGAGGGAGGGAGAATGAGCGGCATTGCGAGCATAGCGGTAAGTTGCCAGGAGGGGCAGCACACTGGGTGGCAAGCAGCTACCTGCATTTTTTACTTTCAAAGAGCAGCCACATGCCCCGCTTCACCATATTCACCAGCTGCACCGCCACAGGTAGTGCTGGCCACTACAGTGACATATACCGTGCCCACCACCCAATGCTTTGTCTGTTCGCACAAGCAGTGCCCACTTAGGGGCCCCCTGCCCACCACCCAATGCCTATCTATGCCGGACCCTTTTGAGGCCCCTGGACTCCAGCTCCCTCCACCTCCACCTCCAGGGCCCATCTGGGCCAATCCCCGGCCCAGTGAACACTGGGGCCAGAGAGTCAGGGATACCTCCGGGTTTGGCACGTCGGCATGAGAGGGGTGCCTCCGGGTTATGGCACATCAACACAAGAGGGGCACGGGCTGTGGCAGGGTGCCCCCAGCTGGTAGAGGCCAGCGCAGCCAGTGAAGCGCAGGCCCCGCAGAGCCTGCTTAAAGGCGCACACACATGCACACACACATGCACATACACACACAACCTTGTGCACAAACACGCAGCATGCCCTGGGCGAAACGTGCCTGCCGCGCCCCCGCTGAGCAAGCAGGAAGTTGGGTGTATCGCTGTAGGCGCCCATCGTGCTGAAGCGCCGGGGGCTGCGGCCCCAGGCGCTACCGCTGGGCGTCTGGGCCAGCTTCTGAGACAGCTGCCTCCGAAGACTGACTGCCCTTGGCGGCTCCAGAGGGGGTGCTCCAGAGTCCTGCAGGGGCGCGTGTGATGCGACGTGCAGGTGCGTCATGGCTGATACACGGGCATGCAGGTCAGACCATGGCGATGCCACGCCACGCCACCATGCCGCAAACCCTCAAACATGCGCCCCAGCAGAGGAGCAATGGACAGTGCAAGATGGGGATGGCTTGTGCGGCAAGGGGTACAGATGGCTTGCACGTCAAGGGGTGGGGTGGTTCTTGCGTCAAGGAGCGAAGGCGGCTTTTGTAGCCCTCAGCCCCCGGCCAGCTGCACCAGCCAGCACACACTTGATGAGGGATGTGACGTGTGCATAAAAAGTTTGCTGCATACAAAAACTGTAAGCCCCGTGCACCCTTAACCCATTTGTGCAGTGCACAAGCTTGCTGCAGGACAGAGACCTGTACATGCACAGAGCACAATTGCTTCTTGGTTGCAGGGGAGCTACCTGTTTCCGTCCTGCATCGGACGCCAGGCGCTTGACGCGGGAGGGCAGCCTCTCCTTGGACCTTGCCCTGTGAGCACGCTCCAAGCAGCCGAGTCGCCATGCATCAAGTGCAGCCCTTGCAAGCGGCCCACACAATCAACACCGCTCCTTTAACCCTTATGATGAACAGGTGGCTGTTCAAAATGTGTGCACTTGTTCAGGGCACTCTTCAGCAGCCAGTATCTGCAAGCCCTTTGGCACCCACAAAAACACACGTGCCTGGGTGCTCGTACTGCATCCGCACAGCTCTGTCTACATGCTCAGGACATGGGCAAGAGATTAACCCCAATGTCAGTGAGTAACTGGCAGGCAGGCAATGCTTTGTGTGTGTGATTGTGTGTGTTGTAAATAAGTACATGTGGGCGCGCGCGAGCATGTGTACACTTGCGTGCGTGTGTGTTTGCCCATACGCAATCAAAAGGGGTTCCCATGGTTTTATAAAGCAAGGCTGCCAAGCTGTGCACAACCCCCTGGGTATAGCGCCGGCTGATACATAGCTGTGCCCCCGAGCAACCTGAGACCACACTATCCTTCTGTCCTACCCTCTATTCTGAAGGCGAGTTGCCAAAGCTGCAGGCCTGCATGCACTCCAGTTCCTGTCTCACTCGCCAATCCACCACATCACCTGCAACCCCACCTGTTGCCTCAGCACCTCAGCTTTGACCCCATCTGCAACCCCACTACCCCACCTTGAACCCCACCAGTTGCCTCAGCACCTCAACCTCCGACCCCATATGCCATCCCGCTACCCGACAAGCTCACCTGCTGGTGCGGCTACCTCGTGGGTGCTGACTTGGGGACATTGCCCTCTGCCGGATCATACTCACCACTTTCCTGAACTGCGGTGCAAGCAAGAGGCGGGGTTTAGGAATTGTCAGAATGGCGCCGCAGCTGAGGGGGTTGAGGAGCCTAAAACCAGGAAGAATCCCACCACAATGACCCACAACGCATCAGGACAGAAGGGACGCGCTGCCCAGGGTGAACTTCCCACACGGCCCAGCCAGCAAAGCCAGCCTTGGTGGCCAAAGCAAGGCAGCTTTGGTGTGCTGACACAAGGCGGGCCAGGGGTCAACACATACCATGGGTCAGAAAAACGCCGACAACCTTGGCTAAGCAAGCACCAGCAGCAGCACGACTGAGCATCCTTATGGCATGGATGGCCTAGAGTGCCCAACACAGGCTCGCGCTTGCTTTTTGGCCTGCGCGCGTGCGTGTGATGTGCGCACAAAGCTCACAGCCACATGCAGATCAAGGGCAGCGGAGACACTGTGGCACACCCTCGCTGTGCAGTCCTGCTACTCCGGCCTGAAATGACCCACAGAGGGTGCGCAGGGCTGCGCAGCGCACTCACGCGCCAGGGCACCAGACAAGGAGTGCGCAATGCCTGGGTGTGTCCTACGGGCAGCAGCACGGCTGCTGCTTGGGCAGCCGCACGTGTGCAGTGCGCCCGCCGTACCTGCGTCAGGTGCGGGCTTAGTGGGTTGGAGGACTCGTCCTTGAGGCTGGGCTGTTGCAGCAGCTGCTGGCCAGCTTGCGTGCCTTTGGGGGCCTTTGGTGTGGCAGCCTTTGGCGAGGACGACCTCAGCGGGAGCCTGATGCGGTTGCTGGACTTGTTACGCGCGTCCGTGGCAATGAGGCTGCCCGCAGGGCCAATGGTGAAGCCATGGAGAATGGCCAGCTGGCCCCACCGCTTCCTGGAGGCCCGCACGTGCGTGTGTACATGTATGTGTGTTTGTGCATGTGCATGCGTGTGCGTGTGCAAGTGTGAGTAGATATGTGTGCATGAGTGTGCTTGCTTGTGAGTGCACACTTGAGCTTGCACAATTTGTCCAAAAGGCTGGCACGCCTCCTTACATCTTGGCGCTGTTGGGGATGGAGAAGTGCATGGATACATATGTTGGGGAGCTTGCATTGGCACGCCTTGTATGTCCACAAGCAAGTGTGTTGGCTGCATCTCAGAGGCTGAGGCGCCATCACTGAATTGGCGCACGCAGCCAGTCTGCAGAACTATTGCCCACCAGCAGTGATTGATGTGTCAGTGCTGTCTGTTGAGAATCACTGGGCTGCCAGGCATGGAGGTTTGATAAAAGGATGTGTTCTGTGCTGATGCCAGTCTGGGCTGTGCCCGCACCGACTTCCCAATGTCTGGGGCTATTTCTGCCGTTCCTGGACCAGCTCCATCCATTTGCGGCGGACACATGGTATTGCAATCAGGCAGTGATGACTGGAACTAGCATTTTGCGCGTGTCCAGGCCGTGGTGACGGCGTGCCAAATAATGCACTCGGGCAGGGCGTCCCTGACTGCCATGCACGCCGCTTGCACCCCCCCTGCGCGTGACTTGGCGCAGGCTTTGCCAGTGATGGTGTTTTGGAGACACGAGCGGGCGCAGGAAGGGGCGGGCGTGCCCCTCCAACCTGTGCTTGCACAAGCTGGACGCGCGCTTACACGAGGTCGGTCCGCTCCAGTAATGTTGCGCACCACTGCGCGCAGGCGCCCCCCACGGTACAGCGCACCCCGTAATGCATGTGACAGGCATCGCGGACACCAATGGTGTGAGGGGGAGTGGCGGGGGCACCGGCACCGGCGCTGGCGGGTGAGGGTTTGGTCAAGGTGCAAGCGCGCCAACAGCAACGCGCCGTGCTCGCATCAGGTTTGCGCACCCCCCAGCTTTTGTATCAGGTCCTTGCCTGCCTGCCAAATATGGAATGACGCTATGTAATAGGCCCTCCGATCCCCGAAGTTGCTTCACCGTGACGTAGCTTAGCTGCTTGTTGCTGCTCTTCATGAAGGAATGTGCACACCCATTGACTGCGCAGCACAGCCGCACCCTATTTGCCACAAGCCTACAAAGATCTCTTGTATCTCTTGTGCGAAACTTTGCAACCTGCCTGTTGCGGACTTCTTTGAGGCAAAGCAACGGCATTGCCTCTTCTGGCGAGGCCAGCAAGCAATGGCCCCATTGTTGACCTTCGGCCAGGAGACAACCAGCCATTCAGGCCAGGCGTGACAGTTGCTGTTATGCAGTCTCACAAAACCAACCAATGCCTCCAACCCGCCCTTTGGGGGGGACGCGGGCTTTAAGTACAGGTTCCAGCCACCAATGCACTAACTAGTAGGCCGCTGACTTGCCAGAGGGGTGCAGTTGAGGTCCAAAACAGGTATGCATTTTTCCATGGCATTTTTCATGCTCCTGGGGAATTTGCCCCATGGTCGGGAATTTCTAAGATCCCTATTGGCTCAAGACCGGTCTCCAAACTTTCTAAGCGTTTTCTGCTGAGGTTGCTTGCTTGCAAGTAGGGTTGTAGTGAAAGACGTGCTTGGAAGCGCTCTGCAACACATCTGGACATGTCCTTCAAGAAGTGTTTCCTGGTCGTGTGTCTTGGTCATCTCAACTGTGCTCTTGGTCAATTCGTCATAAAACTCTGACTATTTCAAGCTTTAAAATTGCCAGCCATGGGGCACCCGCCTTGTCAGCCGTGGCACAAATACTACATTTTACCCTCTTGATTTCTACGCCACATCAAATACATTATTCCTGTTGATCTTGTGATAAACGAACATTATTGCAAAGATGATGAAGTGAAAGGTGGCGGTGTTCGGTGAGATGTGGATTCTCAGCATCTACCTTCGACAGTGTCTGGGGTGCCCGAATGGGTAAAAAGTGCTACCCCTTCAATTATAGTTTTTCGCAGCTGCACTCATTTTGCATCATAAAGGAAGCACATTTGTAGAAGTTTGAAGGTGGAAAAGGCTCTGGTTGGGTCGTTTTACCTCAATACCTAAGCCATTCGTGCCAAAACAAAGGCAGCACACCCACCTTGGTCCCCAGGGCTATCTGTTACAGCCCAAACTTCACCATTTGCCTAGTTATGTGATGATGTGGGGGATTGTAAGGGAAAGGAGCATGCCAGAGCTTTCGGTCAGTGAGTCCCCCCTTGCCAATATACCGGCAGCTCAGGCAAGCAGTCATGCAGGTGCAGCATTGCTGCAGCAGCACTGTAATCCAGCCAGGGGGAAATTTGCCTGGAGGCATGCTGTGCTGGCACCTGCCAGTCCAAAACACATCAAGCAAGGGCAAAGAGGATTGGGCGCCTACCGGTTCAAGCCAGGGGAACCAGCTTTTGCTGCAGCCGCCTCTGCAGCCTTCAGATCCCTCAGGAAGTTGGCCGCACGCTTCTCTGCCCTCTTGGCCTCCTCGTACTGCTTCATCTTCTTATCATGCTGCGCACATAGGCCACACACATCCAGTGTCACTTGCCCCTCATTTTATTCAAGCAGAACACAGGAGGGTAGGTCCAAGCCAGGCTACCTGTTCCAAGGCTGTTTCACTGGTCATGCTCACTACCCACAAATCCAAGGCCCAGGGCGGCAGGAGGGTTTGCTTGTTGTGCAAGATCACCTGGTGGTAGCTGCAGGGCACGGCAAGGAAGCAGCAGCACAGCAGCATGCAGTACAGGACGAAGCCAAAGGGGCCAAAGCCCATGAAGCCCACTAGGGCACCATCTATGGCCGCAGCCCTACAAGGCACAGCCCATGCCCATGCCCATGCCCGACCCATGCCCATGCCCATGCCCGACCCATGCCCATGCCCATGCCCATGCCCATGCCTGGCCCATTCCGCCCGACAAGGCCCAGCCCAGCCCACGCTCTACCCATGAGGCCCACCTCCGCCAGAACCACTCATGGCCAGGCATTTGCACAGGTGCTCCATGGCACTGAGCCACTTCACACAACACCATCAGGAGAAGCGGCACACCTCCGCCAGGGCGTCGTTCATGGCCAGGGACTTCCGCACAGCCTCGCGCATCTCCGGTGAGATGATCTCATCCAGCTCGATGCCGTCCAGGGCTGACAGAGCAGAGTGGTGCACGTACCTGCAGTGTGCGCAGGCAGGCGCACGTGGATGAGATAGGCATTCCTTGGGTCACGTCCTTGGATCCTTACACACACACACACACTCACACACAAGTGTGTGGGTCAAAGCTGTATAAGGTGAAAGAGGTCGCCCCAAAAGAAGATGCGTCAGAGGAGGAGCACAGACCAGAGGTTCTTGCTGTTTGGTACAGAGCACCTGGCAGGGATAACAAATGGCAGGCGTGCATTCCGCTCCATTCCATGTCAGCCAGCTTTGTGTGCCAGGTGCACGACAAGAGTGAGGGTGCAAACCATGAAAGCTGATGGCTGCATGCACTGACCAGCAGAGATGTGCTCCTTGGCACTCAGCCAGTCTCCACAGAACGTATACCATCACAAACTAGAGTCACATGAAGCCTAATATCTGGGCCATGGATCCATCCAAAACTCTCCAAACCTGCTGCCAGCATGCTCGTGGCACTGCTCAGTATATGTACCCTGTGCAGCACAGCCCCGCAAACCTGCTGCCAGCACAGCACGCACGTTGCGGGCACGGGCTTGATTGCTTTATACGACGGCACCGCTTGAGCGCCATCGTCATTGCGCGGAGTGAAGGGCACGGGCTCAGGGGGCAGAATGACCTCGGGGGCCGGCTTGTAAGCAGCACTGGGGCTCTGCGTGCGCGTGGACTGCTTGGGCGACCCGAGGCCGGAGCTTCCGCCTGCGCGTGCATCCCAGCGAGCGCTTGCATGTGCAGGTGCTCGGAGCATCTGTGGGATCTGGTTAAATTGTGAGCACGGGGATGGGCGCAGAAGGCTGGCGAGGTGGTGCAGCCGCTTATGCCGGGGGAGCGGCAGCAGGTTTGAGGAATCTAAGGGGCCACTGAGGCTCGAGGAAAGAAGCATGCAGGATGCAGTTCCGGTGCGATCAATTAGAAGGATTGGAAGGATCAATCAATCAGAAGGATCAGAAGGATCGATCAATTAGAAGGACGTTCGGGTGGCACGCCGTAAAGAGTCCTCGTGCATGGCGCACGAGCTTGGCGTGCGTGTGCACCCAGCGCCTTACGGCGCATCAGCATGTTGCGTGCATGATTCACGAACGAGGTGCGTGCGGGGTCTGACCCAGCAGATGGACACCCACCTGTAGGGTAGCCCCAGAGGTCACCTGCTACTGCAGGCGCTGATGGCGTGTGCGTGCTGCCAGTGCCACTGTGCAGGTGGCTGATGGAGGTGGGCGGCTGGACTCCTGCCCCGGGGGGCGTGTCTATGGCCCGCGTCAAAGCAACGGGGCTGCGCAGGGCGCGCTCTCGTAAGTGATCTGCGCGCGTTGCCATGCACAACCGGGCTTTGTCAGGCAGTCTGCACACTCAGCCAGCCATGCGCGTACCAAAGCACCAGGCTGCGCAGGGCGCGCTCTTGCTGGTGCTCTGCACAGGGTGTCATACATGCGTGTGCTCCTGCTGATATTCTGCACACGGGGCCACGTATACTATGCAGACGTATAATAAGTATGCCTGCACATCTATACACACTAGATGTGTCAGAATATGCCTGCATGTATCTGCCCTTGCACTTGGTCTGCACAGAGGGCAGTGTCCGCCTGCGCTTGGCTTGAGATTTGCATGTGTCCATGCATGCATGCACTGCTGTGCCTGTGTATGAAAGGGGGGCATTGCACCAAAGGAGACAGGCGTTGAACTTTGTACAATAAGTGATGTAGCACCTCAGACAGGGAAGGTGCATACTCATAGGTGTGAGTGAAGATGTGAGGTTGTGTGCAAGGGGTGCGGGTGGAGGGGGAAGTGGTTAGCCTTTGCGCCTTTAAAAGTGGCACGGGGGCTATATTGCGCAGATGAAGGCCCAGGGGTAACGGCAAAGCATGCCCGCAATGCCCAATTTGAGGGCCCTGGATTGTATCTTGGGCAAGCTAATGCATCACTGTAACATCAGTGATTGTTAGTGTCTAACAGGTTCAAAAGCACTGGATAAAGATGGCATGCTCTAGGTTGAACCACACACCATACAAGGTTTCTGCAGGTGTGTATCCTCTACTGCACTTGGCATCCATTTTGCAAAGCGCGTTCATGTCAAGTACACCACATGCACCTTGCAAAAGAATCCGACTGTCTCCTTGCAACATGTAGTGGAGGTTAACACACGGGAATGCCTGCAGCCTATTGAAGGCCCGCTTTAAAGAGGCAGCGCCACCATGTCGATACCCTGACATCAGTTGGATACCCTACCCAGACTTCCTACCTTGGAGAATGGGCATTTCTCAGAGACCGACCATCAGAGTCAGCTATCGGCTATCAGCTAACAGCGGCAGCCGGCAGCCATCAGAGTCAGCTACCAGCTGCCAGAGGCAGCCACCAGCCATCAGAGGCAGCTATCAGCCATCAGAGGCAGTGTCACCCAGTGTTTGGGTGTTTGGGTACCCTAAATTTTTGAATGTGTGGTCCAGGACCCGCGTGCCAGTATGACAGCCCACTCACCATGGTATGCATGCGTGAGATATTGGCCCCGGAGCTGCGCTTGAAGCTGTCGGCCCCTGCTGTCGAGCCGCTTCATCACTTCTATGTCATCCAGCAATGGCAGCCCCTCCACATCAACACCTACGGCGACCGGCATGCCGGCATTGCACTGTCTGGGATGGACACACATTTAGATCAAGACCTTAATTCTGAGCATTGGGTATGATGCTCTGGGTTGGCTGGTACCAGTCTGGCAATGCTGCGCACCCAGCACCACCAAACACCTCACGGTGGCACCCTCAACCACAAGAGTATAATTGCCATTGAGAACCATTGGAGCATGCCGGGACCGGCTGGCTCAATCAATACTGAAGAAGGTAAGAAGGTTGGGAAAAAATAATTGCCATGGAAGCAACATGAGGGGTTGCTGCTGCATGGTATGGCTTGAGCAAACTAGTCCAAAACTTTGAGCAATCAGGCACATGCTCCACAGCCACGCCAATAAATATATGCCAGAGTAAAGGTGCAGTGCGGTCAAGCACCGTAGCTGTTATCAATATTTGAAGCAATGCAGGCAGGGACAAGAGCCCGCGCTGCAGCCAAGATGATTCTCGGGGTTCTTGGACAGCCCCCTGGCAAGGGGAGCTTTAAGCAAGGTGCACACGACCTTGTAGCCGCTCCTCAATGTAAACCACACAAAACAGCGACCCTCCAAGCACACCTGCTTTCTGTGCTAGCCGAGCCACTTCTTCAGGGTCAGGCCCCTCCCCGTGGTACACATTCTTCCAGTTCTCTGGTGGCACAAACCAGGCTCCATACCTGGGCAGGGCGAGGAAGGGATGCAAATGTGTGTGCGTGCATGCATGTCCGTGTACATACATGTGTAGGTATGTCCCCGTGTGTGTGTGTGCGCGCGCGCTTGCTTGTGTGTCTATGACTGTGTATATATGTGTGAGAGAGAGAGAGAGGCAGCGTAAGGCATTTCCTTTGGGGCAAGCACACAAGTGGCTTAATGTCAAGGGGTCTTCTATCCGCGCAAGGAAATACATACCTACACCAATTTCGTTCAATGCTGGAAGCAAGTTAAATGACAACATGAGAACATTTTAGCTAGCATATGCATATGCATACGCACGCGCACGCGCACACGCACACAACACAGGCACAACACACAAATACACAAACACGAGGCGCACTTCTTGGCTGTGGCAGTTGGGCTGGGGCTGCGACTGCCTAGTGGCGACGGCAGCGTGCTGCCGCGGTGCTTTGTCGCGGGGCTCCACGGCGGCTGCAACAGCCCCCCGTCTCCGTTGCTGCTCCTACGCAGCTGCGAGCCCGCATCACCAGCAGCAGAGGCCCTGCTGCCCGGCCGCGCATCGCTCACGCTCAACCGCAGCCGCTCGTGCATGCCTCTGCTGCCCGGCCGTGGGCTGCTAGGCCCTGCTGTAGGGGTATCCACGCCCCTGCCGCCCAGCAGCGAGGGGTTTCCACGCAGTGCAGGGTCACCTGGGAGGGGAGCAGGCTGATGCAGAGCCACAGGCAACAGCCTGCTACTGCCATTGCCGCAGCCGCTGCCGTCGCTGAGAGGAGCAGCACCCTCCAGGTTGCCCGCGCGCTCTCCACAGTCTTCTGTCGGTGCCTGTGCTCGGGCCCGCCCCCAGCTACTGTTCCGGCCGCTGCGGCTGCTAGCCTTTGTGCTTGAGCCCCTGGACAGCCTGACGGCACTTCCGCGGCTCTGCGCTGCGCCTTGGTCTGCTGCCCCACTGCCTGCTGCTTCCACCTCAGCAACCGGGGAGGGCATAAGGGCAAGCTCCCTGCGCTGCTGCGGGTCCCCACACTCATTCAGCAGAGCGGAGAAGCCGTGTGGGGATGGGCTCGAAGCAGCAGCAGCAGCAGCAGCAGCAGCAGCAGCAGCAGCAGTAGCAGCAGCAGCAGCCTGGCTGAACCCAGAGTCCTCCCTTGTGCTGTGAGCTGCAGCTTCAAACACAGTGCCGCCACTGGGCTTTGTCTCTTCCGGTACCTCCGGGGGCTGTGCGCTGCTGACTGCGACCATGCCAAGGTCGCACCGCTCAAAGGGTGCTTACAATTAGCTGCGTCCTCACCGACACCCGCTTGCAAAGTGGGAGGGTAGCAGCTTCGCGCAGGGAGCTGGCCTCAGCTGGTGGGCGTGCTGTGATCCAGGCGCACAACCCTGCTGCCAGGCGCATGCGCGGTGGGCGCCATGCCAAGCAGGGGCCTGCACAGACCAACGGGGTGCAAGCAGGGTGCATTTCATGTGTGCACCCGTGCGTGTGTAGTGTGTCTTGTGTGCGCGCGTGTGTGCGTGAGTATGTGTGTGTTTGTGTGTGTGTGTGTGTGTG
>LKMJ01006572.1_pt1 | contig 10957 bp, 17 predicted proteins | sample 643391 | NCBI WGS metagenome assembly LKMJ01 (sample SAMN04112250, study PRJNA286221) | soda lake metagenome | biome: soda lake; feature: Kulunda Steppe; material: water; isolation source: sample PL-Br10 brine of Picturesque Lake | place: Russia: Kulunda steppe | collected 2010-07
CCCTGCCCCTCCCCTTGCATCCACTGTTTGGCTCAGGAGCATTATCCCTTGACCCCCTGCCCCTGCGTCTGCCACAGCCCTGGGCTGCTATGGCCGCTGAATGCTGCCCTCTCATGCTCCTCCAGCCGACGTGCAATGTCGGATTCCAAGCAGATGCGAAGCTCCCTGGATTGCTCATTGCTCAAGCGCTTCTGTTTTGTGCAACCTTCATCAAATAGTGTCCTTTGACCCTTTGGAGCATGTGGCTCCATGGTCGGCCCCTGGGAGAGCCTGGATCAGGACTTGGATATTACGCGAGTCTTAATAAAAGTAATTTCTCAATGGATTACAGAAAGCGAGGACCCTCAATAATCATTTAATTATTCGCAGTAACCCTAGGAGCGGTATGGTACTAACATTATTACCCAGCTTTACCATCATCACACAAGCTCAGGACTGGTCTGCTTCATTATGCACAGCAGCTCCCCTCAACAATTGAAAAATCTCTCAAGGGATGTGTGCGCGCAAGTCCTCTGCAGTCTAACTCACCAATCTAAGCAATGCACACAACTGGCATGGATGACGCACTTATGATGCCAGCATGCATGCCTCTTCCTAAGTGCATGTCATCAGGTTTATCCCCGAGTACATTATCTTTCTGTCTGTTTAGCATGGCCGTGTGCTGGGGGTTGGCAGCTAGACACCCTCTTCAGGAGGAAGAAATAACAAATACCACACCAAGTTGATCACTGTTGAGCAGCAAAGATGAAATAGGCAAATATTGATGCCAGGATTGTGTCATTCGCGCATTTCAAATCATTCACGAATTTGATTTAATCAAATCATTCGCCGTGTTGTAAAACATCGATTCACAGCTTTTCTTTTTTAAAGGCCCTCCCCAAAATGGGCCTGGAGATGCATCTATTTTGCTCCGTTTTGCACCTTCTTAGCCCATGTTAACAATGTAGCCTTAAGTATTGCTGTTAAATGTACAAATATGGAATCAGGGGTTAGGGGGGGGGGAGGGTCAGCTGGCGTGAGTTAGTGCGCACGTATATACATACATACGTGTATATACATACATACATACGTGCCTTCCCCTCCACCCCCTGCTTTTTGAAGCTCACAAGCAAACGTTCGATCAAATCATTCGGCGTAGTTCGAATTTTACCATGAGATATTGCTTAGGTTGGGGGGCAGCTCTGGCTACCCAAGCGAGGCCCACTTGACACGGAGCTGAACACAGCGGTCTATCCCACCTGTTCCGTCTCTGAGAATGCAGTATGCCGCCGTTTTTTTGTAAGTGGCCTGTTTTTGGGTCTTTGACTAAACAGCTATGCGCATGACCAACTTGAGCTGTAGAACTGTCAATGGGTACTCACTGAGCTTAGAAGCATCTTGCAGCCTATTGTACACTAGTAAGCTTGATTGTACAAAAAATATGAAGCTATCTACCTGTCTTTTATGCTTAATTGCTCTGTTCCTGTTAAGCCGCCAACAGACCTTCAGTATGAGCCAATCAAAGCTTTCCAGACTGCGCTGGCAAGCCTCCGGTAGAGCATGTGTCAAGTCCTTGAAGGCTTCAAGACATTCAAGCTGGCCATGACCATTGATGACCATCTGCTTGTTTGCAACAGAAGTGCCTGGATGCATAAAGTGAAAAAGTAGGTGGTGTGTGTGCGTGTGTGCGTGTGTGTGTGTGTGAGAGAGAGAGAGAGAGAGAGACAGAGGGGGAAGGGGGGGTTGCTCAAGTGCAGCTCGCAACTGTATGTGCTTGCATGTGCACACGCGTGTGCATGTGTGCTCTGTTGTTTATGTCCACGTTTGAAATTGGCAGATTCACGGATGGCCACCTACCTGCAACAATGCAAGAGCAAGGGCAGCGCCTTGATTGAGACCCATCCAAGCTCAAATGGATAGGCACCATGAGCATACCAATTTCTGCACTCAGACCACTATGAGCATACATCTACGCAGCAGGCCTTGTCATGGACGATGCCCTGGAATCGAGTTAAGAAGCATGTTTTACCTGGAAACTTAGAAAGCTTCTGAGCAATATCAATTTGTTCGGCAGGGTTTCTCAAACTTGATGTTGCATTATGGCCATAAGCCAGAGGAAGCTCAAACTTGATAATCAGCTGTGACACGCGTTGCTGTAGAGCAGGAGCAGAACGTATGGAGCGGCAGGTGCCGTAAAGAGCAAAGCAGTCACTTTGGGACCCAAGAAATGTGAGGATGTGGCTGTAAACGTCATTTGGGAGGTCTGTAAAAGAAGGGAACGGTGCCGCCACTGCAGATATCAAGGGCGCAATTGGCATCCTGTTGAGAAGGGAGGGCACATGACACAGGTTGCTTGCAAAAATGGAGCACTGCTGGACCTACTTCGCTCCGTCGCAGCAGCGAAGCGATGTAAACAAACTCAACAAATTATGAGCGTCAGTCAGTCTATACAGGAGTGAGCAGAACTAATTCTATGTGCTAGGCACAATTTTCTTCTTCCTTACGCAAGTAACGCAAGTAATTGCAAATGGTTGATTCAATTTAAATAAGCTGGTTCTCGGATAAAAGTGTGAGCACGTATAGCAAGCAGTTTGATCATGGCTGATAAACCTGTTTTTGGCAGCATCTGAATGCCATGCATGGCCTTTGCCTGCGCCAGACTGCGTTGGATCTGCTGGCCGCTGGTTGTTGGGGGGAGTGCGCTTCCACTTTGCAGCAGGCTCACCAGCAGCAAGCAGGCAGCCAGGGGCAAGGCATTCCCAGCTCAGAATGGATACACAGCAAGGAGGCACTGCAGGCTTTGATAATTGCTCGCACCCATGCCCTGGCCACTTCCAAGTCTTGGGGAGCTGTTCTTAGCCCCCAGGCTCCACCTTACCTGATCTCGGCTGATGGGCAGGCCAATCTGTCTTCACCTGCAGCAGTGAAGCGTGCCTACAGGCAGGTGCGAGTAGTCAGGGCGCATTTGCGGTGCCAGCCAGCTGAGGGGCGTGGAGGCAGCTCCGGGACATAACGGATGATGGCCGCTTGCATGATCATACGCCCACTGGCTGCTGCATAAGATGCCACAATCCGGGAATCCACAAGGCCAGCAGGTCCCAACTGTTAGAGCTGCGGCACGACCATGTGTACCGGGCATCGCCAGTGCGTGCACCACCCCAGACCCAGCACAGACGCAAATAGCTTGCACTTGCACCGAGTACACGCGCAGAAAGCCGGACCCAGGCATCTGCCTGCCTGCGCGGCTATCACTGCGCGCGTCACCATGAGGCTATCACTGCGCGCGTCACCATGAGGCTATCACTGCGCGCGTCACCATGAGGCTATCACTGCGCGCGCCACCATGAGGCTATCACTGCGCGCGCCACCATGAGGCTATCACTGCGCACGTCACCATGAGGCTATCACTGCGCGCGTCACCATGAGGCCTGCTCAGTCCCTGGGACCCGCCCCTGCATTGCAAAGGGCTGGGCAACGGTGTGTGGCCTCCCAGCCACATGACCGCCTTGCCAGGCACGGCCCCACAGCAGCTCGTCCAGATCACATGCACACCTCGCTGCGCAGGCTGCAGCACGCGTGCACCCAGACAAGTGCAAGCTGCCTGGCGCAGAGCAGGCCTTCCGGCTGGTCAAGCACGCCGCCGAGCGCCTGCTGGCCGCGCTGGAGCGGCTGCAGCTAGGGAGGACGCGGATGCCTGGAGAAGGGACCCCAGGGGGGCAGATCCCGAGCCAGGACAGCTCTGGTTCAAAAGCACACGCAGGCCCTGGGGTGGGTGGGGAGGGGGGCTGGGAGGGGGTGGACCTGGCGGCGGACGAGGAAGAGGACGATGGCTACCAGTGGTGGCAGCCGTGGGAGTGCCCCGCGCACCGCATGGCTGGCACAATGCCCAGTACGGAGCCGACGCAGGAGGACGAGGACCAGGCCCTGTGGCACATCTCACTGCAGGTGTGAGGCGGCGCAGCGCTGCGCAGACAGCGCGCTCGGTGCGTGCACGTGCAGGTGTGCGCCCCATGGGAGGGGGCATGCGGGGCGTTGCCAGATTGTCATGCCTGCATGCGTGTAGCTGGGGGGCAGCGGCGCACAAAGGCTCGCAGCAAGGAGATCCGGGGCCCGTGCAGCGCACGCTCGAGATCACGCTTGAGGCAGGCATGCAGCCGCTGGCAGAGGTGCAATGCTGCACAGGCGCATCCGGCGTGGTTTTCAGTGTGTGCTGTCTGGGCTGCAGCTCTTCTTCCTGTCAGGGCTCTCCTCCCTGTCGTGGTTTCCGGTGTGTGCTGTCTGGGCCGGGGCTCTCTTTCCTGTCTGGGCCGCGGCTCTCCTTCCTGTCATCCCACGCGAACCCCCGACCCCTTATGGACGGCTGCGTACAGTGGTCTGGGCGCGGTGCCCCACCCACGCTGAGCTCAGTGTCTCCCATCTTGCGTGCAGCATGTGTTTTGTACTATGATGCCTGAACAGGCCATGCTCCAGCACCATTTGCTTTGTACTATGTTGATGATTAGTACTATGTGCTTGTGTCATACTATGATGACGACGGTCATGGCCTGAACAGGCCATGGTCCAGCAGCAAATCCCCTCCCCCCCCCTTGCATTGCATAATACAGCCGTCAGAACCAACAATGGCGTGCGCGGGAAGAGGCCGGGCAGCGGCGCAGGCGGATGGGGGCGTGGTCAAGGGGAGGCAGTGTGCATGCAAGCACGCACCCACTTTATGAGTGCCCCGCATGTGCAACATAGAAGACAGCTGTCATGCAGGTGCCTCAAACGAGCAAATTGGCTCTGACAAACAACTCGAATAAGCCATAGTACAAAACATGTGCTGCTTGTTGCGGCCTACCAAGGACGCGTGCCTGGAGCCCAGATGGAGCCCAGGGGGAAGCACTTCCTCAATCCGGTGCAGCTGCTTGGTCAACGTAAACGTGCACACTGCCCTCACAGGGCGCGAGCAGATCTGCCTGGGCTCGTAGGGGCCGAGCAGTTAGCCTGTGCAGATCTCTCATGAGGACGTGCAGATCCCTCATAGAAGGACGTGCAATTCCCTCATAAAGACGTGCAGGTCTGCCTGGACACTCACAGGGAGCGGACAGGTCTGCCTGGGCTCTCACAAGGAGCGGGCAGGTCTGCCTGGGCTCTCACAGGGAGCAAGCAGGGGCCCACATCGGGGCTGAGCAGTTAGCCTGTGCGCAGCCCTAGTAAGGACTGAGCAAACCCACCTGGTCTGCTGTTTGCATGGCGGCAGGCGCAGGGGCCAGCGGCCCTTTTGAACTGCCCAACACACCTTTAGTGGTTGCCACATTGTTTGCGGTTTGCCCAAGGCACTGCATAAGGGAACAGGGCATGCGCCTGGCTTATGCTGAGGCTGCATGGGCCGTTGTGTGCACCTGGCTGGCTGAGGCTGTGCGGCTGCCATTGTTTGGCATGCGGCCCAGCCCTTGCAGGTGCATGTGCCACACCGGCCACCATCCACTTAGCTTGTCTGCTTGCCTGCAGCAGGAGGACCGCCATGCCCGCGCACCTGGCAGCTGCTGACAGCTGGCTGCTGCCTGATGTTGCTTCCGGAAGTGATGCGCCCGAGCAGGGCCCTCAAAGGAACTCCCGGCCCTGCATGTGCTGACAATGCAGGGGCGCACAGGCTGTGCGTCAGCATGCGCCAGAAGGGGCTGTGGTCAGCAGGCGCAAGAAGGGCCAGAAGGCTGTGGTCGGCATGCGCAAGAAGGGCCAGAAGGCTGTGGTCAGCATGCGCGAGAAGGGGCTGAGGGGTAGACCTGTCTGCTCACACGTGTGCGCGCACAGGAGCTGCAAGAGAGGGTGGCACAGTACCAGCGATGCATCTTTCAGGCAGCCCCTGGCGTGAGCCTGCACCAGCGGCAGCGGCGGCTCAGGTGAGAGCGCGGGCCAGTGGCGGTGGTGCTGCTGCTGTGCAGGGCTGCTGCTGTGCAGGCATGTGCTGATCAAGGTGAGCGCGCGGGCCAGTGGTGGTGGTGCTGTTGCTATGCCATGCTGCTGCTGTGCAGGCATGCTGAGCCAGGGGTGAGCGACAGTGAGCCTCCCACGCATGGGAGCCTTGGAAGGATTTTGGCGTGGCTGGGGAGGGTGCAGTTGATGGCAGACAGGGTGTGTAAATGCAAGGCTGCATGCATCAGGAGTCAGGGCCTAGATTAAGGTTTTGGACCGAGATTTAAGATGGAGGCTTCGGGGGGGGGAAGGGTTGCTAGGTTGAGCGGCTCACTAGGCAGCGAACAAAACTCTGCATTTGCACGTCATACCTGGCTGGTCCTTGGCTGCGCTTGGGTGGAAATGTGGCTGCTATACCTAGGCAGCACCTCGTGGCTGTGTCATGCCAGGATTTTGGCTGCACCTCAGCACCACATAAGAGTGTCATAGCTGAAATTTGGCTGCATGCTGGCTGCGCCTTGGCTGCACCATCGCTGTAGTGTGGTGGCTTTAATGGGGCTGCATCCTCATTTTACAAGCAGCGCTTGGCACCATTGTGTTGAGACCATGGGCATGCCGCCACCTGTCAGATGTTGGATAGGATGTGCGCGGAACGCCATCAGCAAGGGTCAGTGGGTGCGCTGGCACGTGAGGAGATGAACTTCCTGCGGGGCTCAAGTCATTGGCACTCTGTGGGAGACATTAATTAAGGGTCTGGCTGAGCTGGCCGGGGATGCAACCCTGGATAACAAAGCGGCCAATCCCTGGTCCAGCCCTAGCCTGATCCTTATGGTTGGTAAGGTAGTTGGTAATGATTGGGTGGTCAAGGAAACCCTGGTTGCATTGCTGGATGGGTCACCCCAACGTCCTTGCCCCGCTAGCCTTGAGGGGCTTGCCTCGTGGGAAGGGATGAGCGTGACGCATGCCTGGTTCACTGACTCCTTGTGCAGAAGGTGCTTCCCCCAAGCACACCTGCATCAGGGCATTTGCATTGCACCTGCGTGTTTATGCAGATCTTACGCGAGCTGCCCGCTCAAAGGAGCGAGGGCCTCTTCAGCATGAACAGCACACCCTGATGTGTATGCACTCCTGTCCCACTTTTGGCCCTTTTACCTGCACCTTGTTGCATACTACCAGGACTTAGATGTCAAGAATAAATGTCAAAATAAAAAGATGCAGGGCTTTCTTTCTGGCCAAAATGGTCTGCCACCCAACAAAGCAAAATTTTCAAGACTAGATGAGAGCACACAACCTGCACGTCCACAATCTCAGTTGCCAAAACAACATTGTAGCCAAAATAAGAGCACAGATGAGCCTTGGAATTGTACTTTGATGTGTGTGTTTTTGTGTTGTTTTGCAACAATGTACAAGTGGCATTTTCTTCCTGCTTGTATGCAAAGAGAGACCTTTGCTGCATTTTGCTGCAACTTCGTGTGTACTCAGGTATGCGAGGACAGTCCTTTCAGACAGGCTTCTGAAACAAAGTCAGGAATTAAAGATGGAGAATTGGGGGTGCTCCTAGACTCCGTGCTTTGAGCTTGCTTGTTGATTAAGGGTGTGACGAAGTGCTCATAATTGTGGGACTTGTGGGACTTGTGGATGCTCTTGTGTTGCTTTTGTCTGCAGCGCACGTAAGCCCTTGTAGGAGATTTAGCAAGCTCAGTTGCATGCTTCATGTTGTGTGTGTGTGTGAGAGAGAGAGAGGGACTGAGTGTGGTGTGTTTAAGAGAAACTGAGAGGGATAGAAAGAGGGGGAGCAATGGGGACAGAGGGGAGGGGAGGGGGGGTGCTCCATGTGCGTGCGCCCTAATGGCAGATTTCATCATGATGGTTTTTCCTCTCTGGATGCATCTGCCATTGCATTTCCATGGCAAGGAATGCAAAGTGCCCAGAGCTTTGGTTTGGATGGATTTGACAATGAATGTGCGGCAACATCCTCAGGTGATTCCATGCTTGACTTGCATCTTTCCATGATTCAGCACAGGAGTCAGACACAAGCGTCTTTTTATGATCAAGTGTGTGACACTGTCATGGCAAATTTCAATTTGTACAAAAAAACTTTTGTTTTAGGGGCTTGTTCATTACTCCCACACTTCAATAGAAGGCGTCCTTTTTCTTACATGCATTGCAATTGCCTGCTCATTTACAATGACCTTTTTTTAGCTCGCACTTTAAAATTGCAGGTTCGATCACTACTTCTTAAGTCTCCATGAGTAAGGTGCACTGTGCATGTTCACGTCCAGGGGAACTCAGAGCAGGCGTTTCATAAGTACCACATCCTTGCTTAGAGTGCAGAGTCTGCACTCGTTTTTAAAAAATAAAAAAGTCAAACTACGTAGGCAGTAAAATACTTCCTACTGGGCCTAAACCATTTATGGAAAAGGAGTCACCTAGGGCCTTAGCATCATATGACCGTCATATGAGGAGGAGTGACTCCTCCACCAACAAATAAAAGAAAAGAAGTCAGTGGGAATCAGGAGGTTGACTAGCAATACCCCACACCTGCCAGGAGGCCAGAGGTTTTGATGGTGATTTGTCGCAAAAGTTTTCTGAAGAGCACGTCTGGTCCTAACAAGTTTACTAGCATATTGAACAGAATGAGCCTGAAACTTCACAGCGAGCTTAGTGACTTTCTAAGGATCTAGACCGAGAGGCTCCAAACTAAAAGGGCCCCTTACAGCCAGGATGTAGATGGTGCCTCCCACTCCTAGGCGGATAGTGTGGAGGCTAATATTGGCCGCAGATTGGCGAAGGTGTTGATGGAGTATGCTGTGCTGCTGGTGAGCAGCTTCAAGCTGACTCCTAGGCCTGGTATCTTCACAGTACTTGACCTCCACAAGATGGATGTGCCGCTGCTAGGGTGGGAGCTGACTGGAGTTACAGACTCTGGATTTCATCCAGAGGCTGGTAGGCTGGTGCTATTGCTGAGAGCCCCCTAAACCCCTCTGCACCCTACCCTACTAAAAGTAGTACTTCTTAATGCATACCTAGGGTGGGCATCTGGTAACTTTTTTTTTTAAATTCAATTACATTTTACTCATTTAGCGTAGACCTTTGGGTAACATTTACAAGTTTATTGAACCGATTGCCTGGCCAAATGCATCCTAGCCGAGAGCTGTTCACACTTCATTAAACAGCATGAACTAGCATGAGGTTCAGTCGTAGCTGACTCAGCTCGGAGCCCTTTCTTTGTACTACAAAGACCCTAGTAGGGTTCTTATGAAAGAACAAAAACAAGTTAAGGAGGCTTTGCAGATTCCACGCCCTATTGTGAATACTACTAGTTTGTATATAGATGATTCAAATACATCAGCCAGTGCTTATGCAAATTCTGAAGTAGTGCCCCGATTATAAATGAATCCAGCACATTGGATGGTACAAGAAATTTCCTTGTTCAGTACATAAGGTGTTCTCTTAACATTCCATAGAATATATGACAGCGATCAACACAGAGCAAATGTCGCAAGATAAGCCATGTTTTGATCATGTTCAACATTGAAATAAAGTAATTCAGGCACTGCCAGAACATGGCAAGTCTCAGGTCAGGCAACCAAGCAATACAATTGCCAGCATTGGCAAGCAGAAAACTTCCATCACAAACAAACACACTCACACCAACTCTGGTGTTGTTGAATGAAAACAAACAAGTCTCCACCATGCATGCTTGTGGCAAGGAGGAACACCAAAAATCGACTTGCTGTCTGCTCGTTTTTAAGCCCACCTTACAGCATGTCAGCAACTGACCCAAGCACCCTCTCATTGGCCATGCCTTTCCCGGCATGTCCAGTACACGCACTCCTTCTCACTCTGGCTTGAGGGGCCCAATATGCGCTGAGCTGAAAAGAGGAGCACCTGTGCCAGCGGGTGTGGGGCCTAGCTAGGGCGAGCCGTGCTGGGGCGGGTGCGTGGCAGGGCTTGATGTGGCCCGCCAGGAGCCATGTGGGGTGGCAGCTGCTCCTGCAGGAGCCGTTGCAGAGGGTCCAGCTGCTGCATGCGTTCATGCTCCTGCAGCCGCAGTTGTGCAAGCAGGCGGGACGGGGGGCATATGTGTGCACGTGCCAGCGAACGCGTGTGAGTGTGCGTGCTTGTTCATGTGCGTGCATTGAGAGGGGAGAACGTCTGCACGGTTCTTGTGCATTGGATGCATATGCGTGAACAATGCAATCATATGGATGTGAAGGCTGCGCAACACACGTCAAGGACAGCAGTACGCTGCGAAAGCGTGCAACTGCAATGGCAGGGCATTGGGTGAAATGACGTGCTGGGAATTTGGTCACTTTTACAGGCCACCCCTGCGCGCCCTCAAGCGCACCGCACGGCATAGCCAGTGGGGCTGGGGTGCGCTATGAAGTACTGGGCTCCCACCAGCACGTGCACGCACCCAGGTGCACCATGACACAACTGGCGTGCCCACAATACATCTGGCACGTCCATGACACAGCTGGCGTGCCCACAACACATCTGGCACGTCCATGACACAGCTGGCGCGCCCACAACACAGCTGGCGCATCCATGCTCGGCACTCGAGAAAGAAGGCGCGCTCACCTCCAGCAGGTCCCGCTTGGCGTGCTGGAAGTTGGGGGGAGGGTACGGCTTTGGACCCTGGCGCCGGCCCGTGCCTGGCCGCGACGCAGGCATAGATGGAGGGGGGATCGTGCTTGGCGATGGGGAGGACGAAGCCTGCTGCAGGTGGGCGGGCTCAGTGGTGTCAGGTGCCTGCACAAAGGGAGGGCGGGCTCAGGGGTGTCAGGTGCCTGCACAAAGGGAGGGCTCAGTGGTGTCAGGGCGGGCTCAGTGGTGTCAGGTGCCTGCACGAAGGGAGGGCGTGGGTGCACAGTGCAGTGTGTGTATTCAGGCGCAGGGGTGTTAAGGCCACAAAGGTGAAAAAACGGGCAGGCTTGGCTATGTTGTGCGCCTTTAGATCTATAAAATGGGAGGTTTCTGACGAGATGGACTTGGCTTTGCGATGGGAGGCGTGCGCGGACAGCGGCATCCCAGCTGCCCTCCTTTTTGAGCTCAGTCCAGGGCTGTGAGTGACAGAGAA
>LKMJ01006573.1_pt1 | contig 10957 bp, 11 predicted proteins | sample 643391 | NCBI WGS metagenome assembly LKMJ01 (sample SAMN04112250, study PRJNA286221) | soda lake metagenome | biome: soda lake; feature: Kulunda Steppe; material: water; isolation source: sample PL-Br10 brine of Picturesque Lake | place: Russia: Kulunda steppe | collected 2010-07
ACTACAAGATCATTGGTGCGTCGGGCGAGACGAACACCAACCGGTGCGCCGAGGTGTGCTACCGGGAGGAGTAGCTGAACCGACTACGAACCGACCGCGATGAGCCGTCTTCTGACGGCTTCTCGAGAGCGGTCCACTGTCCGGAAACTCAAAAGGACGTGATGGACACTCCAGTGTCGCTCTCGTAATCGTAACCGAATGTCCACAGGACGTCGGACAGTGGTCGTCCGAAATCCACTGTACGTGATAATTTATGAACAACTAAGGTATGATAGCAATGGATACTAATTGGATTACAAAGGGAGTTCGCCAGCCCGAGTACACCGGTGAGAACAGGTGTCTTCCGTGTACCACCGTGAACGTACTGATCGCGGGAATTATCAGCTCGGTTATTGGACTCACTTCAATCCCGCTCATGGTCGGTTCGTTCCTCGCGTTCCTCGGGGTAATTTACCTGCGCGGCTATCTCGTCCCGGGGACGCCGGAACTGACGAAACGGTACCTCCCCGAGCGCGTGTTGCAGCTGTTCGGAAAGTCCACGATGAACGATTCGAGCGCCGCAGCGATCGGTTTAGAGGGGCAGATCGACGTCGAAGCCGTGCTGGCGGACGCAAGCGTGGTAACCGACTGTCCCGACGGCGACGACCTCTGTCTCGAGTCGGGATTTCACGACGCGTGGCTCGAACGGATCGATCGAACTCGACGGGAGACCGCGGCCGACGAGCTTGCAACAGTGTTCGACGTAGTAGCCGCGGCCGACGACCTCACGCTCGAGGACCGCGAGAACGCGTTGGTCGTCGAGGCCGACGGGGTCCCGATCGGACAGTGGGAGTCCCGCGCCGCGTTCGTCGCGGACGTGACTGCCGGCTACGAACTCCAGTACCGATACGCGGAGTGGAACGGACTCAACGACGCGGAGCGAACCCGCGTGTTGGCCTCGTTGCGGGTCTTCCTCGAGCGCTGTCCCACATGTGATGGTACACTCGAGTTGGGGACCAAAACCGTCTCGTCGTGCTGTTCGTCCCGGGATGTCGTCGCCATGACCTGTGTCGACTGCGACGGTCGGCTTTTCGAGTTCGACACGGCGGTACTCGAGGCCTGACTGGAACTCCAATCCCGTTTCACTCGCACACCCCGTCGGTCGATCTGACCACGACCCGTCACAGCCACCGATCGCCGTCACAGTCACCGCTCGATCACTTCTCGTGCCTGCGTTCTCGAGTTCGGAGCTCGACTTTTTCAGGTCAACCAAGTAACTCGTCGGCCCGACCGATCAGGGCTGACGCAGTTCGGATTCGACCTCTTTCGCCGGAAGGATCGTGTGCTCGGTGAGGTTCGTCACCGCCCGCCGCAGGCGTTCCGTGACCGCCTGGGCCGAAATCCCCAACTCCTCGGCCAGCTCTGCCGTATCGTATCTCCGTGGGATGTCGTAGTAGCCTCGACCGACCGCAAGCGTTAACGCCTCGTGTTGGCTCTCGGTGAGTCCGTAGGACTCTTCCGCGTGAAGGTCGGACTGGTGGTAGACTCGTTCTACCTCGAGGGCAACTCCTGAATCGTCGTACGACCGTCTGAGCGCCGAGAGTCGATCGTAGTCAGAAAACCGAACCGTAAACGTCCACTGGCCATCACGACAGACCGCTCTGAGAATGCTTCCCTCGCTCTCGGCTATTCCCCGAAAAACCGGATCGTCATGCGTCTCCCATTTGAGGGCGAGGAGTGTTGCGTGGCCAACCGTTTCGACGGTCGAAACGTCGCCGATCGACGGGTGAGTCCGAAGCGATTCGATCAACGAACTCGGACGTTCACTGTGAACCCACGCGAACGGCACGGTTGCCGTTTCGCCCGAGACCTGTGGCTCGAGATCGACGTGTTCGCCCGTCCGTAGGTGCAGTGCCCGACCCAGGTCGGAGGCTGCTGCTGAAACGGAGTAGCGGAGGATGACGACCATGTGAGTATACGACTGGTCGTCGTACGTTCGATCAGTACATAATATCCACCAGACGTCCCGACGACCGACTGTCTCGATTCGGAGACGATGCCAGTGAGTTTCCACTCGAGTTCTGCGACGCGAAGCGAGCGCCGGTACCGGTTACGATCGCCCGACAACGGGAACCTTCGAGCTCTTGTTGGGTGGTTTTCTCTCGATCGATGGCCGATACACATCACCCATTTTTCACGTGGCGAGAAAATCGTTCGATATCGAACGAGTGAGCCGACGGATTGGCCAGTCACAGGTTCGCGTTCGCGGCCTGCCGAGTTCGGGGGCGTCTCCCTCGTGTACAGTCCCGTCGGTAGTTCTAATACGGATCGCACAGTCGGGGTAACCAGAGGGTCTGACTGTGGAGATATCTGACAAACTCCTGTGTCTGTTCAGCACGGACGTGTCGGCCGAGAACGGCCGGTACGTCGTCGAGATACCGAGCAGCGAGGTCGAGAACGGCAACGTCGATCCGGGCGACGTCTACCGGGTCGCGCTCATCGCCCGCGAGGACGCCGACGGCGAGTCCGACTCGAGCGAGCGTTCGACTCCGCCCTCCGAGCCCCAGCCGCCGGTCGAGATCGGCGAGACCCGCTACGTCGAGATCGAGGACCTCGGCAAGCAAGGCGACGGCATCGCCCGCGTCGAGCGTGGCTACGTGATCATCGTCCCCGACGCCGAGGTCGGCGAACGGGTCAAAATCGAGATCACCGAGGTCAAATCGAACTTCGCCGTCGGCGAGATCATCGAGGAGACGTTCTAGGGGACCGGGCGGACGCGTCCGACCGACCGGCCTTCGCCCCGGTTCGGAACGCCGTCGGACAGTATCACCCCTCAGAGCCGTCTTCGGATGGCGTCGAGAACCGCCTTCGAATATGCCGTCGAGAACCGTCTTCGGAATACGGTCAGTCGGCGGAGACGTCCTCCTCGTCGACGTCGACGGAGGTCGCTTCCTCCTCGGCGACCTCCTCGGGGGAGGCCTCGAGGGTCGTCTTCTGGATCTCGACCCGACGCAGCGGGTAGATCGTCTTCGCCTCGCCGTAGATCGCCGAGGAGAGTCGCCCCTCGACGATGCTGTCGATTAGCTCCTCGGCCGTCCGGTCGGCGGCGGCCGCCTCGACCATCTCGACCATCGTCTCGCGGATGGCCTTCTCCTGGCTCGCGTCGGCCTTTTTGGTCGTGAAGGCGACGGGCTGGACCTGGAGTCGGTAGTCGTCGGTCGTCAACACGGTGACGTACGCCTCGACCTTCGAGGCACCCCGTCGGACCAGCGATCGCAGGTAATCGCGGGTCAGCGAGTGGGAGTCGAACTCGGTGTACGCCGCGTCGCTGCCGACGTCGGTCACCCTGAAGACGAGTTTCGTGTTGTTCTCGCTCGCGTTGTTCGTCAGGTCGCCCAGCGTCGTCTCGACGGTTCGGCCGAGCACCTGTTCCGGTTCGTCCGCGGGGGTCTCACCGAGTTCGGCCCGGTCGAACTGCTCCGGGGCGAAGAGGGTGTACCACCGCTTTTCCTGTTTCGCACGTGAAACTGATCGTTCGCTCATGGTGTGTCTGTGTTCTCGGACGTCTCCCCGTCCGATCGGTCGTCAGCCGTTGCCACTCGCCTCGCGACCGCGAGGTTGACGACGTAGTCGTCGACCGTCGCGTGGAGCCCGGCCGTCGTCTCGCGGTCGATCCGCGAGATCACGGCCGTCTCCGTCGCCGTCGTTCGCATCTCCGGGGTGTTGTCCGGCTCGATCGCTCGCGCGATCAGTTCTGGCTCCTCGTGGCGCGTCCGGATCGTCGCTCGCCGGCTCATAGCTGCCCCCTCACGGCCGAGATCACGGCCGTCTCCGTCGTCTCCGGTCCGTAGCGGAGGTAGCCACGTCGCGGGCCGACGTCGTAGTCGGCGCCGATCTCGCGGGCAGCCGCCTCGATCGCTTTCCGAGGCACATCCTCCCCGCTCGTCGCCACGGCGGCTTCGCCCTCGCCGACGGCCAGGACGGCCGGCTCCGGCGAGCGGTAGTCGACCGCCAGCCGGGCGACCGACCCGACCGCCCCGTCGACGCCGAGGACGTACAGGCCGTCGTACCGTCCGGTGGTGGCCGTCTCGAGCGCCCGGTGGGCGAGCCGGCCGTGTTCTCGCCAGGCCGAAAGCGCCGCGTCGGTGCCGCCGGCGCCGAGCGCGAGCGCGACGCCGCTGCCGGGCTCGACGCGTGCGAGCGCCTCGAGGACGTCGGCGTGACCCCCGACCGTCTCGAACGGCCCCGCCGGCGTCGAGAGCGGAGCGAGGAACGAACCGACGGCGGTCGCCGCCCGCTCGCTCGCCTCCGGGGAGCCGACCGCGTCGATCGCGGCCAGCGAGGCGACGCGTTTTCGCGTCTCCGCGTCGGGTTCCTCGAGCCCGCCGACGTCGGCGAGGCTCTCCCGGGTCGCCTCGAGGTCGCCGGAGTACGGGAGCCGACACGCAGTCGAGTGGGCGAGTCCGTCGGCGAGGTCCGCCGTCGGGACGGCGACGCCGGGCCGTCTCTCGACTACGCCGCGTTCGCGGGCGGCTTCGAGGACCGACGCCGTCGGCCCGGAGCCGGGTTCGCGGCCGGCGGCGACGGTCCCGGCCAGCGCGAGCGTCGGATCGGGTTCTACGCCGAGTTCGTCGAGGGCCGCGATGGCGGCGAACGTCGCCGGTCCGTCGCCGTCCAGCCTGGGGACGTCGGCGTCGGTCGGGCCGACGGATATCGTCGTCCCCTCGCAGTCGCGGACCCGGTCGGTTCGCTCGCCGACCGTCCGGCCGACGGTCACCTGAAACGGCGTCCCGCGGTCCGCACACGCCCGGGCGAGCAGGCCGGCGGCCGCCAGCGCGTCGCCGTCGGCCCGAACGAGCAGCCGGAGGAAGCCGGCGCTCTCGAGGTGGGCTGCCGGCGCGGCGTGACGGCCCGTCCCGGACATCTACTCCTCGAGGAGCCGTTTCGCGGCGTCGTAGGAGTACGTGAAGTCGGGCTCGATCCCGTCGCCGCGGTAGTAGGTGACGAGTCGTCGGACCTTCGACTCCGTGTTCTGTAGGGCGCGTTTGTTCTGGTGGTCCTGGGGGTTCTCCTGGACGTGCTCGCGGAGCGCGACGGCCCGCTCCATCAGGTTCCGGAGGTCCTCCGGGATCTCGGGGCTCGCGTCGTGTTCCTCGAGGATCTCGCCGATCTTCTTGCCGGTCGTCAGCCTGACGTCCGGGACGGGCGTGCCGGTGACGCCCTCGTCGCGTAGTTTCATGCCGATCTCGCTCGGGTCGAACCCCTCCTCGGCGAGTTCGACGACGCGCGCTTCGACGTCGTCGGCGTCGACGTCGCTCCACTCCGGTGGGCTCTGGGCCGCGGGTTTGTCCGAGCCGGACTTGCCGCGGCGTCTGGTGTGCATTCGTGCCATCTGTGAGGATAGGAATCGCACCGACCGCCCTGCGTGAACGCGGCTCTCGCCGGTCGCACCTCCGCAATCCCAAGCCGTCAACGACGGCGACGTCGGATTTGCGGCCGTGCGCTTCCCGACGGGGCGTAACGCCGTCGCGGACAAAAGCGTTGCGTAACCGACCTGACGCCCCTCGATCCCATCGGTGGGAAACGATCGTGGTGGATCGATTTTAACTTCCACCCCGGAGACGTACGGACGATGGGAAGGCTCACGGAGCTGTTCACACCGAAGACCGTCGCCGTGGTCGGGGCAACCGACCGGGAGGGATCCGTCGGCCGGGCGATCCTCGAGAACCTGCAGGAGTCGTTCGTAGGTGAGGTCGTCCCCGTCAATCCGAACCGGGAGCGGCTGCTCGGCATCGAATGTTATCCGTCCGTCGAGAGCGCCCCGCCGGTCGATCTCGCGATCGTCGTCGTGCCGACGGGGATCGTCGTCGACGTCCTCCGAGATATCGGCGAGGCCGGCGTCTCCCACGCCGTGGTCGTCACCGCCGGCTTCAGCGAGGTCGGCAGCGAGGGAGCCGCCCGCGAGCGCGAACTCCGGGAGGTCGCCGCCGAGTACGATCTCGAGGTGGTCGGTCCCAACTGCCTGGGCGTGATGAGCACGCCGGTCGGGATGAACGCGACGTTCGGCCCCGACGACGCCATCGAGGGCTCGATCGCCTTCATGAGCCAGTCGGGGGCGTTCATCACCGCCGTGCTCGACTGGGCGAACGCCCAGGAGATCGGCTTCAGACACGTGATCTCCCTCGGCAACAAGGCCGTCCTCGACGAGACCGACTTCGTCGAGGCCTGGGGTGAGGATCCGGACACCGACGTCGTCATCGGTTACCTCGAGGGAATCGACGACGGTGGCGCGTTCATCGAGACGGCCCGGGAGGTGACCGCGGAGACGCCCATCGTGCTCGTCAAGTCCGGGCGAACCGACGCCGGCGCACAGGCGGCGTCCTCACACACCGGCGCGATCGCGGGCAGCGAGCGGGCCTACGAGGCCGGCCTCGAACAGGCCGGCGTGATCCGGGCCCGGTCGGTCCAGGAGCTGTTCGATTACGCCCGCGCGCTCTCGGGGCTTCCCGTCCCGGAGGGAGACGGCGTGGCGGTCGTGACCAACGCCGGCGGTCCGGGCGTGCTCACGACCGACGCGATCGGCGACTCGACGCTGTCTATGGCCTCTTTCGAGGATCGGACGATCGACGCCCTCGGGGAGACGTTGCCCGACGAGGCGAACGTCTACAACCCCGTCGACGTCATCGGCGACGCGAGCGTCGACCGCTTCGCCAGCGCGCTCGAGGTCGTCCTCGAGGATCCCGGCGTCGACGCGGCGGTCGTCGTCAGCGCGCCGACGGCCGTCCTCTCCTACGAGGAGCTGGCGGAGACGATCGTCGACGCCGGCGAGCGCCATGGAACGCCGATCGTCCCCTGTCTGATGGGCGGCGAGCGCGTCGACGCCCCGGAGGGGTTGCTGCGGGAGGCCGGCGTTCCGAACTACTTCGACCCCGCGAGGGCCGTCTCGGGGCTCGACGCCCTAGAGCGGTTCCGGTCCATCCGAAACCGGGAGCTCGAGGAGCCGACGACGTTCGACGTCGATCGCGAGCGCGCCCGCGAGATCCTCGAGCGAGTCCGCGAGCGGGACGGCACCCAGCTCGGCGTGGAGTCGATGGAGCTGCTCTCGGCGTACGGGATCCCGATCCCCGAGGGCGAGGTCGTCGACGACCCCGAGGAGGCCGTCGAGGCGGCGACGTCGATCGACGGCGACGTCGTGATGAAGATCGTCAGCCCCGACATCGCCCACAAGATGGACATCGGCGGCGTGAAGATCGGCGTCCCGGACGGGGAGGTGTACGACGCCTACGAGGACCTGGTATCGCGGGCACGGACGTACCAGCCCGACGCACAGCTGCTGGGCGTGCAGATCCAAGAGCAGGTGGACCTCGAAGGGTCGACGGAGACCATCGTCGGGATGAACCGCGATCCGCAGTTCGGTCCCCTGCTGTTGTTCGGGCTCGGGGGAATCTTCGTCGAGGTGTTGAAAGACACCTCGGTCCGGGTCGCCCCCGTGAGCGAGGAGGAGGCCAGGGAGATGGTCGAGGGGATACAGGCGGCGCCGCTGTTGCGAGGGGCCCGTGGGCGCGAACCCGCCGACCTCGACGCGGCCGTCGAGGCCGTCGCCCGCCTCTCACAGCTCGTGACCGACTTCCCCGCGATCGTCGAACTCGACGTCAACCCGCTGATCGCCGGGCCTGACGGTGTACTGGCACTCGATCTCGTCGTCACGGTCGATACGGAGCAACTATGAACACACTCATCACGTCACTGAAAGAGAGCACCGGCAAGACGGCGGTGGCGCTCGCCCTCGCGCGGCTGGCCCGCGAAGGCGGCGACAGCGTCGGCTACATGAAACCGAAAGGCACCCGCCTCGAGAGCACCGTCGGAAAGACGATGGACGAGGACCCGCTTTTGGCTCGCGAGATCCTCGGCCTCGACGCGGAGATGGCCGACCTGGAGCCGATCGTCTACTCGCCGACGTTCATCGAGGGGGCGATCCGCGGGCGCGAGGATCCGGCGACGCTCAGGGCTCGCGTTGAGGAGGCCTTCGAGACGCTCGCCGACGAACGCGACCGGATGCTGATCGAAGGCGGCGGTCACCTCGATCTGGGTGGCATCGTCGAGCTCACCGATCCGGAGGTCGCCGAGTTGCTCGACGCGCGGACGCTGCTCATCGTCCCCTACGGGACGCCGGCGGACGTCGACGCCGTGCTCGCCGGCGCCCGGGCGTTCGGCGACCGCCTCGACGGCGTACTGTTCAATCAGGTCGCGGACGGCGCCTTCGACACCCTGGAGACCGACGTCGCACCCTTCCTCGAGGGGCGGGGGATCCCGGTTCACGGCGTCATCCCGCGCGAGCAGGAGCTCGCCGGCGTCACCGTCTCCGAGCTGGCCGACGAGCTCGGCGCGGACGTACTCGTCGAGGAGGGCGTCGACGCCTACGTCGAACGGTTCAACGTCGGCGCGATGGGTGCCGACAGCGCCCTGCGACACTTCCGGCGGACGAAAGACGCCGCGGTCATCACCGGCGGCGACCGGGCGGAGATCCACGCAGCGGCCCTCGAAGCTCCCGGGATCAAGGCCCTGATCCTCACCGGCGGTCACCGGCCTTCCGGAGCGATCCTCGGTCGGGCCGCGGAGAAGCGGACGCCGATCCTGTCCGTCCGAACCGACACCCTCACTACGGTCGAGCGGGCCGAGGACGTCGTCAGGAGCGGACGGACCCGCGACGAGCGGACCGTCTCGAAGATGGAGTCGCTGCTGACCGACCACGCCAACGTCGAGGCGATACTCGGGCGGTGACGTCGGTCCGGACGGTGGTGTCGGTCGGCGGCGTCCGGGCGGTGACGTCGGTCCGGACGGTGGTGTCGGTCGGCAACGATCCTGACGATCACACCGCTCGGCGGTCCGGTCGGTGACACCGCTCGGCGGTCCGGACGACGGACGTAACTCGCGATCGGGACCGACCCCGAACGGCGTCTGACCAACTATTATTACCCAGCCACCCGTCACCCGCGAGGGCGTCGACACCGTCGCCGACGCGTCTGACCAACTATTATTACCCAGCCACCCATGGGGGGCTGTATGGACGACACACCCCAGGAGATCACCTCGCTCGTCGGACGGGAAGTCTACTCGAACGGCGGGGTCTTCGTCGGAGAGATAGAAGACCTCAGACTGAACCTCGACGGCCGGTCGGTCACCGGTCTGGCACTCGGCAACCTGAACGACGAGCTGTTCGGCGAGGAGACACAGGGCAGGAAAGGCGTCATCCTTCCGTACCGGTGGGTGCGTGCCGTCGGCGACATCGTCATCGTCAACGACGTCGTCGAGCGGGTTCGCGAGCCGGACGAGGAGCAAGAAGAAGTCGTCGCCTAGGAGCCGTTGCCGTCGCCCTCGACGCCCATGGCGTCGAACAGCGTCCGTTTTACCGCCTCCTCGGTCAGCTCGATGAGGGTCTCCCGGGTGTCGTCGGAGGTATCGATTCCCGTGAATATCCCGAGTGGGATCTCCGCGTCGGCCTGTGTCGCGTGGCCGGTCACCTCGCCGATCCCGTCGTAGGCGTCGTTCAGGACGCTCCCGATGTTCATCCGGATGTCCTTCGAGCGAGCGGCGAGGTAGATCGTCTCCTCGGCGACGCCGAACACCGCCGTCGTCGTCACTCCCTCGAGATCGAGCAGCTGGTTCGCCGCCTGCATCAGCGCCTCCCGGTCGCGGACGTAGCCGGCGTTGCTGACCAGGTGGCTCCCCCGGACGTCCCGGTTGGCGATCGCCTCCGCGAGCACGTCCAGGGTCTCCGGGGACATCGACGGCGACTCGACCTGTTCTAAGGTGTCGTGGTTCGCGAAGGGATAGAGGTACGCCGCCGCGGTGAGATCCGCCGGGGTCGTATCGCGTTTGAAATCGAGCGTCTCCGCCCGGATGCCATAGAGGAGGGCGGTCGCGACCTCCTCTGAGAGGCTCAGATCGAACTCCTGGATGTACTTCGTCATGATCGTCGACGTCGAGGACATGTTCGGCCGGACGTCCACGAACGCGGGGTCGTACCCCTCGGCGGGTTCGTTGTGATCGACGATCACGTCCACGTCGAGATCGATCTGGGGGATCTTCGCGTGGTCGACCATCGCGATGGTGTCGTACACGGACTGATCCTCGATATCCCCCCAGCGGAGCAGCTCGATCCCGAGGAGGTTGACGAACGCCCGGTTCTCCTGGTGGCCGATCTCCCCGAGATAGACGATGTCCGCGTCCACACCGAGGTGGGTGGCGATCGCCTGCAAGGCCGCGCCGCTTGCGATCGAGTCCGGATCCGGGCTCTCCTGGGTGAGAATCGCCAGCCGTCCGTCGGTCTCCTGGAGGATCTCCGCGAGCCTGGCGGCGTTGAACTCGAGTTCGCCGGATTCGAGGGCTCGCAGGGCCGAGTCGGCGATCACCGTCGAGGGGTTGATGACGACGTCCGCGCCGAGCTCCTCGAGCTCGTCGCCGGAGACGGGGTCGCTCGCACGGGCGACGACGAACTGCTCGCCGTCGCTCTCGCGGATCCGCTCGACGGCCGCTCGGTTGGCCCCGACGTCCGAGGAGAGAACGAGGACGACCGTCCGGTCGGTGACGAGCTCGACGACGTCCGGCTCGCGGATGTCCGCCGTTCGGGCGTCGAAATCCTGGTCCCGGAGGGATTCGACACGGCTCTCGTCGTTGTCGACGATCAGGACGTCCTTGCCCTGTTCGACCAGCTCCTCGGCGACGGCGTATCCCACGCTCCCACATCCCAAGATGGCGTAGGTCGACGGACTCCGAATCGCCGTGCTCATGTGACCGACCGTCGGACCGGGTCCACTTAACGCTCCCGAAGCGGTCGGCCGTGCCGAGATCGCCCGACTCGAGCGATCTGGCCCCGGGTGGCGAGCCCGTTCCGGAGGGAAACCTATATCAACGGCCGGCCGGAACTGACGGCCAGGGCCGGTAGCTCAGTTAGGCAGAGCGTCTGACTCTTAATCAG
>LKMJ01006574.1_pt1 | contig 10956 bp, 7 predicted proteins | sample 643391 | NCBI WGS metagenome assembly LKMJ01 (sample SAMN04112250, study PRJNA286221) | soda lake metagenome | biome: soda lake; feature: Kulunda Steppe; material: water; isolation source: sample PL-Br10 brine of Picturesque Lake | place: Russia: Kulunda steppe | collected 2010-07
GGCCCGGGTCAGCCCGAAGGCCACGTCGCCCAGCCCGCCGGTCTTGGCCAGCGGCCACGCCTCGGCGGTGGCGAACAGGACCTTCATGCGGCCTCCCCGATCAGCACCAGGCCAGCCAGCGGCGGCAGGGTCAGCACCACTGAATACGGGTAACCGCTCCAAGGCACCGGCTCGGCGATCACACCGCCGGCGTTGCCCACATCCGAGCCACCGTAGAGGGCCGAATCGGTGTTCAGCCGCTCGGCCCAGTGCCCGGCAACCGGCACACCCAGCCGATAGCCGTGGCGAGGCACCGGCGTGAAGTTGAGAACCACCAGCGCCCGCTCACCGTTATCCGCGCAGCGCAGGTAGCTGAGCACCGACTGCTCGGCGTCGTGGCAGTCCACCCAGGCAAAGCCCGCCTCCGAGAAGTCGCGGCGATGAAGCGCCGGCTCGCCGCGGTAGAGCCCATTGAGGTCACCGACCAGGCGCTGCACCCCGGCATGGCGTGGATCGGAAAGAACCGCCCAGTCCACCGAGGAGGCGGCATCCCACTCACTGCGCTGGCCGATCTCACAGCCCATGAACAGCAGCTTCTTGCCGGGATAGGTGAACTGGTAGGCGTAGAGCAGGCGCAGGTTGGCCAGACGCTGCCACTCATCGCCGGGCATACGATCGAGCAAGGTGCCTTTGCCGTGGACCACCTCGTCGTGGCTGAAGGGCAGGACGAAGTTCTCGGTAAAGGCGTAGAGCAGCCCGAAGGTCAGCTGGTCGTGGTGATAGCGGCGGTGGACAGGATCCTCGCGGAGGTAGGTCAGGGTGTCGTGCATCCAGCCCATGTTCCACTTCATGGTGAACCCCAGGCCGCCCACGTAGGTCGGGCGGGTGACCTGGGGCCAGGAGGTGGACTCCTCGGCGATGATGCAGGTCCCCGGCTGCTCGGCGTGGGTGACCGTGTTGAGCTCGCGCAGGAAGGCGATGGCCTCCAGGTTCTCGTTGCCGCCGTGGACGTTCGCCACCCAGTCGCCGTCCTCCCGGGAGTAGTCCAGGTAGAGCATGGACGCCACCGCATCCACCCGCAGCCCGTCCAGGTGATACGCCTCCAGCCAGTAGAGGGCACTGGAGAGCAGGAAGCTGCGCACCTCGTTGCGGCCGTAGTTGAAGATCAGCGTCCCCCAGTCCCGGTGCTCCCCCTGACGGGGATCGGCGTGCTCATAGAGCGGTGTGCCGTCGAAGCGGGCCAGCGCCCACTCGTCGCGCGGGAAGTGGGCGGGCACCCAGTCGAGGATCACCCCGATGCCGTGGCGATGGCAGTAATCGATGAAGTAGCGGAAGGCCTCCGGCTCGCCGAACCGGCTGGTCGGGGCGAAGTAACCGGTACTCTGATACCCCCAGGAGTCGTCCAGCGGGTGCTCGGTGATCGGCAGCAGCTCGATGTGGGTGAACCCGGTGCGCTGGACGTAGCCGACCAGCTCGTGGGCGAGGGTGCGATAGTCGAGGAAACCGCCCTCGGCGGCCCGCAGCCAGGAGCCGAGGTGCACCTCGTAGATCGACCACGGCGTCTGCTGCCAGGCATCCCCCCGGCTACGCCGCCGTGCCATCCACTCACCATCGCCCCAGGGGTAGGCCTCTGGCGGCTCCACCACGGCGGCCGTCTCCGGCCTGTGCTGATAGCGCCGGGCACACGGGTCGGTCTTGAGCAAGGGGCCGCAGCCGCCCTGGCCGCGCACCTCGAACTTGTACAACGCCCCCGGCTCCACGCCGGGGATGAACAGCTCCCACACCCCGGCCTCGAGGCGCAGTCGCATGGGGTGGCGACGGCCATCCCAGCGATTGAAGTCGCCCACCACGCTGACCCGCTCGGCGTTGGGAGCCCAGACCGCAAAGACCACGCCCGCCACCCCATCGATGGTGGCGCAGTGCGCGCCCAGAAAGCGCTGGGCGTGCCAGTGCCGCCCCTCGGCAAAGAGATGCAGGTCGAAGTCGGAGAGCACCGGGGCGAAGGCGTAGGGGTCGTAGGCGGTGTGCCACGCCCCCCCGGCATCGCGCCAGGAGAAGGCGTAGGGGGTGGGCAGCCCCGCGGGCAGGGGTGCCTCGAAGAAGTCGCTCTGCGGAATGCGCGCCAACCGGGTGCCGTCCCCGAAGGCAACCTCCTCCGCCTCTGGATGGTAGATGCGCACCCGGCGCTGCGGGCCGTGAGGCCCGCCCAGGTAGGCGAAAGGGTCGGCGTGGCGACCCTCGACGATGCGCTTGCGATCATCGGCTCCGTCCACTTGCGGTCTGGATCGGCTCACACCTCCCCCTTCTCGGTCCACATCCAGCCCCCGATCGGGGCCATCGGCCCGCCCCGGGACCCGGCCGGCATCCCGCAACCCTGTCGATCACCGGAAAAGGCGTTCATACTGCTGCGCAGGCCCCTGTCGTCAGGAAGACCCGACGTGTTATCCCAGCGTTCTCCTCGTTTTGTCAGCCGTCTGACCCGTGACACCCTCGCCCTGATCCTCGCCGGCGGCCGCGGCACGCGGCTGCGCGAGCTCACCCAGTGGCGCGCCAAGCCGGCGGTGCCATTCGGCGGCAAATTCCGCATCATCGATTTCCCCCTGTCCAACTGCATCAACTCCGGCGTGCGGCGCATCGGCGTGCTCACCCAGTACAAGGCCCACTCCCTGATCCGGCATATCCGCCAGGGCTGGAGCTCGCTGAGCAGCGACTTCGGCGAGTTCATCGAGCTGCTCCCGGCCCAGCAGCGCATCGCCGACTCGTGGTACCAGGGAACCGCCGACGCCGTCTATCAAAGTCTGGACATCGTCCGACTGCACGACCCCGACTACGTCCTGATTCTCGCCGGAGACCACATCTACAAGATGGACTACGGGCCGCTGCTTGCCTACCACGTGGAGAGCAGCGCCGATGTCACCGTCAGCTGCCTTGAGGTCCCCATCGAGGAGGCCAGCGCCTTCGGGGTCATGGCCATCGACGAGGACAGCCGGGTAGTCCGCTTCGACGAGAAGCCGGCCAGCCCCACCCCGATCCCCGGCCGCGACGACCGCGCGTTGGCCTCCATGGGGGTCTATGTCTTCAACCGGGACTTCCTCTTCCGCACCCTTGGGGCCGACGCCCGCAGTGGCTCGGAGCACGACTTCGGCAAGGACATCATCCCGCAGCTGATCGGCCAGGCCCGGGTGATGGCCTACCCTTTCCGCGACCCGACCACCGGCGAGCAGGCCTACTGGCGCGACGTCGGCACCATCGACGCGTTCTGGAAGACCAACCTGGAGCTCATCGACGTCACCCCGGAGCTCAACCTCTACGACCGCGAGTGGCCGATCTGGACCTTCCAGGAGCAACTGCCCCCGGCCAAGTTCGTCTTCGACGAGGAAGGCCGTCGCGGCACCGTCGTCGACTCCATGGTCTCCGGCGGCTGCATCATCTCCGGGGCGCGGCTGCGCCGCTCGCTGCTCTTCTCCTCGGTCACGGTCGATGAACGCACCCAGGTCAAGGACTCGGTGATCCTGCCCGAGGCCCACATCGAGCCGGACTGCCGGATCCGTAACGCGGTGATCGACAAGTACTGCCACATCCAGGCGGGGACGGTGATCGGCGAAGATCCGGAGCAGGACGCGCGGCGCTTTACCGTCAGCCCTGGCGGTGTTGTCCTCGTCACCCCGGAAATGCTCGGCCAGGAGATCCACGTTGTCTATTGATGCCAGCGACCCGAACGCGGCAGAGGCCCCGCCGGTGCGCGTGGTCCTCTGCTGGCACATGCACCAGCCGAGCTACCTCGACCCCGGCACCGGCGACTACCGCCTGCCGTGGACCTATCTGCACGGCACCAAGGACTACGCCGACATGGCCGCCCACCTGGAGGCCAACCCGGCAGCCCGAGCGGTGGTGAACTTCTCGCCAGTGCTCCTCGAGCAGCTGGAGGATTACAGCCGTCAGATCGCCGGCTTCCTGGAGCGCGGCGAGCGGCTGCGCGACCCGCTGCTGCGCGCTTTGGCGATGCCCACCCTGCCGGTCACCGAGCACGAGCGCCGTCACCTTGTCGAACAGTGCCAGCGCATCAACCGCCCGCACCTCGCCGACCCGTTCCCGGCGTTCCGGCATCTTCTCGAGATCGCCGAGATGGTCAGCGCCCATCCGGCGAGCATGCGCTACCTCAGTGACGCCTTCCTGGTCGACCTGATCACCTGGTATCACCTGGGCTGGATGGGCGAAACCGTCCGCCGCGGCGAACCGCGCGTGCAGCGACTGATGGACAAGGGCAACGGCTTCACCCTCCACGACCGGCGTGAGCTGCTGGCGGTGATCGGCGAGCTGCTCGCCGGGCTACCCCACCGTTACCGCCACCTGGCCGAGACCGGGCGGGTCGAGCTGTCGATGACCCCCTACGGCCACCCCATCCTGCCGCTGCTCCAGGACCTGCAGTGCGCCCGCCAGTCTTGGCCCGAGAGTCCCATGCCGGTGGTCGGCCACTACCCCGGCGGCGATGAACGCGCCCGCTGGCACCTGCAGCGTGGCCTGGAGATCTTCGAGCACACCTTCGGTCACCGTCCGCGTGGGTGCTGGCCCTCGGAAGGTGCGGTCAGCGAGGCCACCCTGGAGCTGCTGCAGGCCTTCGGCTTCCGCTGGGCCGCCAGCGGCGGGGCGGTGCTGGACAACAGTCTGGGGCCCGGGGGCGCGGACAATGGCCAGTGGCACCGGGCCTATACCCTCAACCGCGGGGAACACGGGGACACCGGCGCGGCCATGCGCTGCTTCTTCCGCGACGACGGGCTATCGGACGCCATCGGCTTCGAGTACTCCGACTGGCACGGCGACGATGCCGTAGCCAATCTGGTCAGCCGCATGGAGGATATCGCCGCCGGCTGCCAGGCGCCGGAGCAGACCGTCATCTCCATCATCATGGACGGAGAGAACGCCTGGGAGCACTACCCGGCCAACGGCTTCCACTTCCTCAGCGGCCTGTATCAGCGCCTGGCCGATCACCCGGGCCTGGTCCTGACTACCTTCGCCGAGGCGGCCGAGGAGCTCGAACCCCGGCCCCTCGAGGGGCTGGTGGCCGGCAGCTGGGTCTACGGCACCCTCTCCACCTGGATCGGCGAGGTGGACAAGGACCGGGCCTGGGAGCTGCTGGCCGAGGCCAAGCAGGCCTTTGATCAGCATGCCGGACGGCTGGATGAGGCCGGCCGGGCCCACGCCGAGGCGCAACTGGCCCTTTGCGAGAGCTCCGACTGGTTCTGGTGGTTCGGCGACTACAACCCCGCCGACGTCATCCGCGACTTCGATCACCTCTACCGGATCCAGCTCGCCGCACTCTACCACGCCCTGGGCCAAGAGCCGCCGGAACACCTCAGCCACGCCTTCGCCCGCCAGGGCCGCGGCCAGCCCGAGCGCGGCGGCGTGATGCGCCACGGACGCGCGGAACCGTGAGCGGCGCCGAACTGGCCGAGCGCCGCCGCTCCGGGGTGCTCGCCCACCTGAGCAGCCTCCCCGGTCCGGCCGGCAATGGCGACCTGGGCCACCACGCCTACCGCTTCGTCGACTGGCTGGCCGAGGGCGGCTTCACCCTCTGGCAGATGTTGCCGCTCGGCCCCACCCACGACGACCTCAGTCCCTACCAGGGCCTCTCGGTGCACGCCGGCGAGCCTTGCTACATCGACCTGCACCCGCTCGCCGAGCGGGGGTGGCTGACGCCGGAGGAGCTCCAGCCACCGGAGACCGGCGACGATCCCGCCAGCGGTCGAGCCTGGCGCCGGGAGCGGCTGCGACGGGCCCACCAGCGGCTGCGCGAGCAGGGCGATGCGACAACCGAGGCGCAGATCGACGCCTTCCGGCGCGAGCACGGTCACTGGCTGGAGGACTACGCCCTCTACGCCGCGCTGCGCGAGGAGCAAGGCCAGGCACCGTGGTGGGAGTGGCCCGCCGCCGTGCGGGACCGGGACCCGGCGGCACTGGCGGATGCGGCCACGCGTCTGGCCGAACCGATCCACCGCCACACCTTCGAGCAGTACCTCTTCTTCACCCAGTGGCAGGTGCTGCGCCAGCACGCCGCCGGCCGCGGCGTCCACCTCTTTGGGGATGTGCCGATCTTCGTCGCCCACGACAGCGCCGATACCTGGGCACAGCGCAGGTACTTCCGGCTCGACGACCAGGGGCACGCCGCGGTGGTGGCCGGCGTGCCGCCGGACTACTTCTCCGCCGAGGGGCAGCGCTGGGGCAATCCGCTCTACGACTGGCAGCGACTGCAGGCCGACGGCTTCGCCTGGTGGCTGGAGCGCCTGGGCACGCAGCTTTCACTGTTCGACTTCGTGCGCATCGACCACTTCCGCGGCCTCAGCGCCTGCTGGGCCATCCCCGCCGAGGCGGCCACCGCCAGGGACGGCGCCTGGGAGGCGGTGCCCGGCCATGCCCTACTCGAGGCGGTGGAGGCGCACTTCGGACGGGTGCCCCTGGTGGCCGAGGACCTGGGCATCATCACCGAGGAGGTGGAACAGCTGCGCGATCGCTTCGCCCTACCCGGGATGAAGGTCCTGCACTTCGCCTTCGACAGCGACGCCGCCAACCCCTACCTGCCCCACCACCATCACCAGCACTGCGTCGTCTATACCGGCACCCACGACAACGACACCACCCTGGGCTGGTACGCCGGGCTGACGCAGGAGACGACACAACGGCTCCACACCTACCTGGGTCACCCCGGCGAGCCCATGCCCTGGCCGCTGATCCGGGCGGCCCTGGCCTCGGTGGCCGGGGTGGCCGTGATCCCGCTGCAGGATCTACTCGAGCTCGGCAGCGAGCATCGGATGAATGTCCCCGGCGTGGCCGAGGGCAACTGGCGCTGGCGCTTCGAATGGGAGTGGCTGCCCGACCCCCTGGCCGGGCAGCTGCGTGCGCTCAATGAGCTCTACGGCCGAGTGTAGGCCGCGGGTGCCACCTAGAGCCAGCGCATCCGGCCCAGTTCCAGCGGGTGGCCGAGCAGCGGGTGGCTGGGGTACATGCAGACGCGGAAGTACTGCAGGCCGCTGAGCCGGGGCTGCACGTCCAGGGCGAAGAGCGGGTCCCCGGCCTCATCGGTGTCGGTGGGCGAGAGCAGAAAGCGCTGGGTCCGCCCCGGATCCTGGGGATGGGGGACCGGACTGAAACGGCACTCGACGGTGACGTCCTCGGCATGCAGCCCGTTGAGGTGGGCCTTGACCCGCAGACGCAGCGACTCACCGTAACGCAGGCTGCCCGGGGCCTCGTCGATCAGCTCCAGGCCGGTACCGTCCCAGCAATCGAGCACCCGTGCCTTCCAGGCGGCCAACTCAGCGGCGCCGGCTCGCTCCTCACCACAGAGGCGCCGCTGATGGCGGGCTGCCGGCCCGTAGAGCTCGCGCACGTAGTCCATGACCATGCGCTGGGCGTTGAAGCGCGGCAGCGTGGTGCGCATCGACGCCTTCGACATCTGCACCCAGCCCGACGCGTAGCCGCGTTCGCCGCGGTCGTAGTAGAGCGGCGCCACCTCACCGGCCAGGGTATCGAGCAGGTCCCGGGCCTCCTCGCCGTCGCGGTACGACGGGTCGAACCCCGGCGCATGGGGGTAGACCGCCCAGCCGTTGTCCCCTCGATAACCCTCGTCCCACCAGCCATCCAGCACGGACAGGTTGATCACCCCGTTGATCGCCGCCTTCTGCCCCGAGGTCCCGCACGCCTCCAGCGGATACTCCGGGTTGTTCAGCCACACATCCACCCCGGTCACCAGCTTGCGCGCCAGGGCCATTTCATAGTTCTCCAGCAACAGCAGCCGTCCGATCAGATCCGGGTCGAGGGTCAGCTCGTGGATCCGCCGGATCATCTCCTGGCCCTGCTCGTCGTGGGGGTGCGCCTTGCCGGCAAAGACCAGGATCATCGGCCGCTCAGGATCATTGAGCAGCTGCTTGAGCCGATCGAGATCGCGGAAGATCAGCAGCGCCCGCTTGTAGGTGGCAAAGCGCCGGGCGAAGCCGAGCACCAGCACGTCGGCCTCCGGATCACGGATGTACCGGGTCATGCGGCGGATCATCGCCTCGGCCATGCCGTTGCGCTTACAGCGCGCCTCGACCCGGGCACAGACATCGCGGAGCATCTGCGACTTGAGGCTCTGGCGCATGCTCCAGTACCGGTGATCGGGCAACTCGTCGACCACGTCCCAGAAGGCCTCGTTGCTCAACTCGGTGCGCCAGGCCGGCCAGCGCTGATCAAAGAGATTGCCCCACTCCTGGGCCAGGAAGGTGGGCACATGGACGCCGTTGGTAATGGCCTGGATGGGGTTCTCCTGGGCTGGCACATCGGGCCAGATGCGCGCCTCCATCTCCGAGGCCACGCGGCCGTGGATCTGGCTGACCCCGTTGTGGAAGCGGGATCCGCGCAGGGCCAGGCTGGTCATGTTGAAACCCGGCTGCTCCGCCCGCCCGTTGCCCAGCTCGAGCAGGGCATCCACATCGAGACCGCTCTCGCCGAGGGCGGCCCCGAGGTACTCGCGCACCATCTCCGGATCGAAGATGTCGTGGCCGGCCGCCACCGGCGTGTGCGTGGTGAACACCGAGGCCCCGGCGACAGCCTCCAGGGCCGTGGCGAAATCGGTACCGGCGGCCACCCACTCGCGACAGCGCTCGACCAACTGAAACGCGGAGTGCCCTTCATTGAGGTGCCATACGGTCGGCGTCACCCCGAGTCTGCGCAGCGCCCGCACGCCGCCGATACCCAGGCAGAGTTCCTGCTTGATGCGCATCTCGGAGCCGCCGCCGTAAAGCTGATAGGTGATCGAGCGATCCTCGGCGGCGTTCTCCGGGACATCGCTATCAAGCAGATAGAGGCGCACATGCCCGGCGCGCACCGACCAGATGCGCAGCTGCACGGCGCGCCCGGGTAGATCGACGGCCACCCGCAGTTCCTCGCCGTCGCCGTCCTGGCGCGGATAGGCCGGCAGCTGGGTCACCTCGGTGGGCACGTAGTGGGCAACCTGGCGCCCCTCGTGGTCGATGGTCTGGATGAAGTACCCCTGGCGGTAGAGCAGACCCACCGCCACCAGTGGCACGCGCAGATCGCTGGCCGCCTTGCAGTGATCCCCGGCGAGGATGCCAAGCCCGCCGGAGTAGAGCGGCAGGCTCTCGTGAAGGCCGAACTCGGCGCAGAAGTAGGCCACCAGGTCGTGGTCGGGATCCAGGTGCGAGGTGACCTCCGGCGAGGTCTCCTGCTCGAGATAGGTGTCGTAGGCGGACAGGGTGCGGTTGTAGTCCTCGACGAAGGTCGGATCCTGCGCGGCGCGCTCCAGCGCCTCCTGGGAGACCCGGCGCAGGAACACCTTGGGACTGTGACCGCTGGCCTCCCAGCACTCCGGGTCGATCTGGTAGAACAGGCCGCGCACGCGCCTATCCCACGAGTAGTACAGGTCATCAACCAGTTCACGCAGGCGGCCGAGCGAGGGCGGGAGGCTGGGTTGGACTTCCAGGGTGAAGACGCGTTCGGACATGGGCGGGGCAAACTCCCTCTGTAGGTCTTTCTGTGTAGCACAACTCGCCGGGGCACACACGCCCGGCTGTGGCCCCAAACGAGAAAGGCCCGCCGGGGGCGGGCCTTTCTCTACACTGGCAGCTTCCTGCCGCTACGGCGGCGGTTTAAAGCGCTGCGACGTCCTCGGCCTGCAGACCCTTTTGGCTGCGGGTCACGCTGAACTCGACCGCTTGACCCTCATCCAGGGAGCGGAAACCGTCGCCCCGGATGGCACGGAAGTGGACGAACACGTCCTCACCCCCTTCGCGGCTGATGAAGCCGTAGCCCTTGGCGTTGTCGAACCACTTAACCGTACCTTGTTGACGCTCTGACATCTTAAACAACCTCTGTATTAATCATCGTTGCGCGACCTCCATGGACCAGGGTCCGGTCTTGCTGTTGGTCGCACCCTCATATTGGCACAAAGTGGAGGCGGCGCAACCGGCCACGGATGTTTTTTTTCATCGATTTTGTTGCGCCGCAACATGCCGCCTGCTATGCTGCAAAGCAACACTGAAAAGACAACCCCGGAACGACGCAAAGGAGCGGTGGCCATGATGAACTACCAGGACACGATCAAGCAGATGCAGAGCCAACTCGGCCAGTACGCCGAGCCCTTCTACAGCGCCAACAGCAAGGCGCTGGAGCACTGGGAGAAGGTGGCCGACTACCAACTGGACATGGTCCGGCGCTACACGGATGCCGCCCTGGGCAACCTGCGCGAGGCCAGTGAGATCCAATCGCCGGAGCAGCTGCAGAGCTACATGCAAAAGAGCGTCGAGGCGGCCCGCGAGACCTCGGACAGCCTCGCCAAGGACGCCCGCACCCTGGCGGAGCTCGGCCAGGCGATGACCGAAGACCTGCACAAGTCGATGCGCCAAAGCGCCAGCAACCTCGGCGCACCTGCCGGCAAGGCCGCCTGAACCGCGGCCGCCTCGTCCCACCGCCCCTGCCTCGGCAGGGGCGGTGCCGTTTTGTGTTGTTCAAGGATCCGGTATGACCCAGACGCCTTTGCTCGATTGTTTGGAGAGGCCCACCAGCGAGGCCATCTCTGCCAGCGTCATCTGGCTCCATGGCCTCGGCGCCGACGGCCACGACTTCGCGCCGATCGTCGATGAGTTGCGCCAAAGCGCCGGTCGCGGCGTGCGTTTTGTCTTCCCCCATGCGCCGACGCGCCCGATCACGGTCAACGGCGGGATGGCCATGCCGGCGTGGTACGACATCCGGGGCCTCGGCGGCGACGGCATCGACGAGGACACCGCGGGGATCGAGGAGGCGCGCCAGCAGGTCGAGGCGCTGATGCGTCGCGAGATGGAGCGGGGCACACCCGCCGAGCGGCTGTTCCTGGCCGGCTTCTCCCAGGGCGCCGCCACCGCCCTCTACACGGCGCTGACCACCACCCTCGCCCCGGCGGGCGTCATCGCGCTCTCCGGCTGGCTGCCCGACGGCGCCGACCCCGAACCC
>LKMJ01006575.1_pt1 | contig 10955 bp, 13 predicted proteins | sample 643391 | NCBI WGS metagenome assembly LKMJ01 (sample SAMN04112250, study PRJNA286221) | soda lake metagenome | biome: soda lake; feature: Kulunda Steppe; material: water; isolation source: sample PL-Br10 brine of Picturesque Lake | place: Russia: Kulunda steppe | collected 2010-07
GACTCGACCAGCGGCTTCATCCGGTGTGCCGACGGCCGGACGATCAGCCTCGAGGTCGCCTGGGCGACCAACCGGCCAGCCAACCACGAGTTCGTCGTCCGTGGGACCGACGCCGCCGCCCGGTTCGATCTCTTAGAGAGTGATCTGAGTATCCACTCGGCCAGTGCTGTCGGTCCAGACCATCTCGAGGACACCACCATCGAGACGAGTCGGATCGACACCCATGCAGCCGAGCAGGCAGCCTTCTTCGAGCGAATCGAAGGGGGTGGCCAGGCAGACCGAAGCATCGAAGAGGCCCTGACTGTCCAGCGAATCATTGACGGACTCTATCGCTCAAGTGAGGAGGGCCGAACCGTCTCGATCAAACGCTGACGGCCTGCAAGGCCGCCATTTACGCGCTGGCGAGCCTAGGGAGAGCTATGCAGGTCGAACGTCCGCTCCGGATCGACCTCGATCGACGCGAACTCACGACCGGTGAGACGGTGACGGTCCTCGTCCGGGACGCGATGGGACGACGGGTCAAAGATGCCCACGTCGTCGCCGGCGCGACCCGAACCCGGACAGACGAGACCGGGCGCTGTCAGCTAACGCTGCAGACACCGGGCTTTTGGAAGTGCTATGCGTTCAAACGGCCAAGCAACCGCATCCGATACTATCCCCGGACGGCGCTCGTCCGTGTGCTGCCTGGCTCGAGTGGACCGCTGACACCGGCTGGCGTCCCAACTGAGCTCGGCTGACAGGTTGGATCCCGGTTGTGCATTCCGCGACACGGTTCGTAACAATTGGGAAGCAGTTCACAGAGATTCGAGGCGGAAGCCCACGAGTTCAGTCGTGAATCGATGACTGTCTGGTACCTAGCTCGGTCTCGAGTTCGTCAAACAGTGATTCGACGCGCTCTCGTACCGTCGCCCGGATTGCACGCACGTCTGTGAGTGACTGCCCGTGTGGGTCTGACAACGCCCAGTCTCGCACGTCGACGTCAGCGTCGATCTCGAGGGTCGAACAACCCATCGTCGCGACGATGTCACAGCCTTCGAGGTCGGCCATACTCACTGCCTGGGGTTCGTGATCACTCACGTCGATGTCGATCTCTGCCAGCGCATCGACCACGACGGGGTGGACCTCGTCGGCCGGATCCGTGCCGCCAGTAAGAATCTCGATCTGGGACTCGAGTCCGCGGCGCTCGCGTTCGGCCTCGGCAAAGGCGGTGGCCATCTGACTGCGCCCGGCGTTTTGGACACAGATAAGGCCGATACGAACGGAATCGTCGCTCATCGGTGGTCCTCCAAATCGACCACAACACTCGCATCCGCCGAAAGCCAGGTCGTCAGTCGTGTCTCGTCTGGACACGTCGCTGGAACGAGTGTACACCGATCTGGCGCTGTCGCATTGGACACGTGGATACACTCGAGATCGATCGGCTGAGACTCATTCCGGCGAGAGACCGGCGTTGGAGACGTCATGTATCTGCCCTCGTGCAGCGAGAAGGAAGCCGCATAAATAGGTCCTGCTAGTTGGACTATTGAGTGCTGTTGAGCTATTCGTAGTCAGTCTCGAGGACGACGACCAGATGATCACCGTCGTGGAGGTCGGTCTGTTCGGGATCGACGACGTCACCGTTGATATGGCTCGTCAACTCGACGTCTTCGTTACTGAGGTCGTAGCGTTCGCCGTCGATCATCACCAAATCGTCGTCGAACGCGTGGTGAGGCAAGTAATCGATCGCCTCGCTGACAGTCACCCGCTCGGCGTCTTACATATACCAGTAGCCGTCGAATTCATGGAGGTGAAAGGCCATCGCGTACTCGTCGGCATGTTCGGCCTGGAACCGATCGGCCGTGAGATCGACCGGCTCGTTGTCAACGTGGATCTCGAGAGTTCCCCGTTCGTCGAGTGGCTCCTCGAGACAGCCGGCGCTGGCAAGCAGCCCGCCTGTAACTGTCGCCAGCAGTGTCCGCCGCGATGGTCGTCGCATGTCCGTGGCTCGGACTGCCGGTTAGGAGTAGATTCTGGTTACGTGTCCGGACTGCTCGGACTGGGTCGAGTTACATAAATCGTCTCCCGCGTAGTCGTGACGAGTTCGACCAGTGCGGCGATCGTTCGCTCGAGACATGCTCGAATGCGCCCGTACCGATACGCAGTGTCGGGCTCGAGTCTCGATACGGCGTTGTCGAACTGCTGGAGGTGCGCTCGAACTACGGTGGCACGCTCGCGGATGGCGTCGACCGACTCGGTCTCGAGGTACTCGACCATCGCCCGAAGCTCATCGGCGATGGCCGCCAGCCGATCCGTGTGGGATAGAGATGCATACTCGCGCCGGCGTCCAGCTGCTGAGTCTCTGCCCACGATTTGGACAGCGAGATCACGTACGTCGAGTTGCCGGTCAGCTGGACGATTCGTTCGATCGACTCGATGGTGTCGGCGGTGGCTCAGTAGAGCAGGGCGTCGTCGTTGTCGACCATGTACAGGGTTCGGGCGGCGATGTTGACCGCGTGGTCGCCGACCCGTTCGATGTCCCTGATCGAGAGCAAGAGTACCGAGACGTCCTCGAGGAGCCGCTCGTCGGCACTGCTGGCCTCCACGGTCACCAGATCCTTGACGACGATCTGGCTCGCCTGGGCACATCGGTCGTCGATCTCGTCGTCTATGGCTGCGATCTCGTGGGTGGCCTGGGCGTCGGCCTGCTCGTAGGCGTCGACCGCATCCTCGACGAGTCTGGCCGTCTCCAACCCGATACCGGTGATGTCGATCTCGGGATACCGATTCCGGTCGGCGCGCAGGCTGTACTCGGCGAGATTCACCGCGAGGTCGGCAATCCGCTCGAGGTCGGTGATGATCTTGAACGACGAGGCAATAAAGCGCAGATCGCCAGCAACCGGCTGTTGGAGGGCGAACAGATCGATACACTCACCCTCGAGGTCGAGATACAGCTGGTTGATCTCGTCGTCGCCGTCGATGACCGTCTGTGCGAGCGATTCGTTCCGCTCGTCGTAGGCGGTGAGTGCGTCGCGCAGTCGCTCACAGACCAGGTCACTCATCGCGACGACGTTCGCGCGCAGGTCCTCGAGTTGCTGTTGATACTGGACGCGTGACATTATCCGAACTTCCCCGTGATGTAATCCTCGACGCGCTGATCGGCCGGATTCTCGAAGATCGTCGCTGTGTCGTCGTACTCGACCAGTTCACCGCCGGTCAGGAAGACGGCAGTTCGGTCGGAGATCCGGGCGGCTTGCTGCATGTTGTGGGTGACGATGATGACGGTGTACTCCTCGGACAGTTCGTCGATCAGATCCTCGATCCTCGCTTCGGCGACGGGATCGAGGGCCGATGTCGGCTCGTCCATCAGGATCACCTCCGGATCGGGGGCGATCGCCCGGGCGATACAGAGACGCTGTTGTTGCCCACCCGAAAGCTCGAGGCCCGACTCGTCTAACTGGTCGCTGACCTCGTCCCAGAGTGCGGCGGCCCGCAACGCTCGCTCGACTGCGTCGTCGAGGTCGACCTCCGCTGCTTTCCCTTGCATTCGGAGGCCGTAGGCGACGTTATCGTAGATGCTCTTGGGGAACGGGTTGGGGGCCTGGAAGACCTGCCCAATTGTGCGCCGGAGCGCAACGGGGTCGACCTCGTCTGCGTAGACGTTCGTTCCCTTGAACCGCAGTTCACCATCGACCGAACACGATGGAATGCGATCGTTCATCCGGTTGATCGAGCGCAGGAACGTCGATTTCCCACAGCCCGAGGGGCCGATAATCGCCGTGACCCTGTTTTTTGGAATCGCCATCGAGACGTCGGAGAGCGCCTGCTCGTCGCCGTAGCTGACTGAAAGGCCATCGGCGCTGACGATGGTCTCGGTGTCGCCCCCCGTTCGCTGGCCGTCGACCGAGACCTCCGTCTCGATCAGCGTCTTCGATTCGTCGGTCGGTGCGTCGCTCGAGGTGGATTGACTAGACATTGGTGATCGTACTGTCGGTTTCGTAGCGTTTTCGCAGATAGCCCGCGAGGGCGTACATCGCAACTAGGAACGTGAGCAAGACGACGATGCCGAGAGCCGCCAGCCCGTTGAACATCCGGTCTGCCTGGAAGGTCCAGTTGTAGATTTGGGTCGGCATCGCGCTGAACGACGCGAACGGCCCCGACGGGTACCGGGTCGCGTGCAACATTGTGCCGACCATGATCAGCGGTGCCGTCTCGCCGATCGCGCGGGCGAGCGCCAGAATCGTCCCCGTCAGGATGCCGGGCATCGCCTGTGGGAGGACGACCTGCCGAATCGTCTGCCATTTCGTCGCCCCCATCGCGTACGAGCCATCCCGGACACTGCTCGGGACCGCCCGAATCGCCTCGATCGAGGCGACGATGATGATCGGCACGATGAGCAGTGCCAGTGCGATCGCGCCAGCGAGAATCACCGACCCGAGGCCGGCGTCGTTGACGATCAACGCGAGGACGAGCAGTCCGTAGACGATCGATGGCACGCCAGCGAGATTTGCGAGATTGGCCTCGATCAGGCGCGTCGTCCGGTTTTCGGGGGCGTACTCGACCAAATAGAGTGCACAGCCGACGGCGATGACGAACGCCATCGCAGCCGTCAACGCCATGAGCCAGAGCGAGGCAAGAATCGACGCCCCGAAGCCGGCCTGCTGGGCTCGAGAGGACGAGGTGCCAGTGAGGAAGTTCCACAGGTCGATGTCGAAATTCCGCATGGCCTGTGTGGACTCCCAGATCACATCGGCGATCAACAATACTAGCATGACGAGCCCGAACAATGACGCCGCAACGAGCAGGCCGTGGAACACCCGATTGCGGAACTTCTCGTGGCGTAGGTCGACGTCGGTGAGGAACTCGCCGGCTCGGTTCGTACTCATCGGTACTCCTCCTGGAAACGGCGTTTCATCCAGTCGTTGAGCAGGTTCATCGAGAGTGTCATCAGGAACAACAGCAAGCCGACGGCGAACAGGCTCTGGTACTCGATGGTTCCGACCGCGGTCGTTCCGCGGGCCATCGAGACGAGGTAGGCCGTCATCGTCATGATCTCGTCGAACGGGTTCGCGGTGAGGTTCGCGTTGAACCCTGCTGCGAGGGTGACCGCCATCGTCTCGCCGATCGCCCGCGAGAGCGCGAGAATGTACGAGGCGAAGATCCCAGATATCGCCGCCGGGAGCACGATTCGCAACGACACCTGGTACTTCGTCGCACCGAGGGCGTATGCACCGTTTCGGAGCTCGTCCGGGACCGCCTGCATCGCGTCTTCGCTGATCGAGGACACCATCGGAATCGTCATCGTCCCGACGACGAGGATTCCGGCGAGCATGCTGTATCGCCCGACGCTCGCACCCAGCATACTGGCCGCAAGGGGCTCGAGCAGTCCCGGCGCGAGATGGCTCACAGAGTCGAGTCCTCGCCCGACCGGATTGACGAAATACGTCGCGATCCCACCAACGAGGACCGGGGTCACGAACGAGACGGCGAAGTAGCCATAGACGATCGTGGGGATACCCGCGAGCACCTCGAGGATCGGCTTGAGCCTGTTTCGGGTCTCCGTCTTCGCGTACTCCGAGAGGTACAGCGCGGTCGCGGTGCCGATCGGGATCGAGACCAGGCCGGCTCCGATCGTGACCGCGAGGGTTCCCCAGACGATCGGTAAGACCCCGTGAGCCGGCGTCGAGTGGTCAGGTGCCCACCGCGTCCCGGTGAAGAATTCTGTGAATGTGATCGTTCGGACGAACGAGTCGCCGTCGAACAGCGCCTCGCTGATTCGTGCGCCGAAGAAGTACTGTGCAGCGTTGTCGAACAAGACCAGGAAGATGGCGACCGTCGTCACGACGGTGACCGCCGCACAGCCGAACAGGAGTCGCCGGATGCGTCTGTTCGTCTCGTGGGCGGCCTCGAGGCTATCGTCGCCGGAAATTCCCGATCCTGATTGTGTTTCGGTACTCATAGGTATGGATAGGTAACCCGGCTGGCAACTGATTCAGGGGTCCTGGCGCTCGACGGTAAGCTCGTCAGGATCCTGGCCGATCTCCTCGAGGACCGAATCGAGTTGGTCGTGGTTCTCGACGACGTGTTCGTCGGGGGCCCGGTAGAAGCCGACGTCCTCGGCGAACTCGTGTTGGTTGTTGATATAAAACCGGGCGAACGAGCCGATGAGATCCGGCTCCTCCTCGAGAGAGGCGTGGTTGAAGTAGAAAAAGAGCGGCCGAGCGAGCGGCGAGTACTGGCCCTCCTCTATGTATTGCTCTTCGGGCGGGTAGAACTCCCCCTCGAAGTCGGGGTGGTTACTCTCGACTTCGACCGTTTGGAGGGTTCCACCGCCGTCCTGGAGACTCCGGAGGTGGCCGACGCCACCCCAGCCGAGTGCCCGCTCGTTGTCGTCGACGGCGTCCCAGATCTCGTCGGTCTGGCTCGTCGCGGAGTAGTCGTCGCGGATGTTTCCCATCTCGCCGTTGATCTCCTCGGTGAAGTAATCGAACGTGCCAGACGCCGAATCCCGACCGTGGAGGGCGATGTCCTCGTCCGGCCACTCGTCACGAACGTCGCTCCAGGTCTCGACATCGGATTCGAACTCCCAGATCTGCTCGAGTTCCGCGAGTGTTATCTGCTCACACCAGTCGTTGTCCTCGTTGACCCCGACTGCAAGCGTGTCCTGGCCGACGGTGTAGCTGGTGTACTCGACGTCGTTCTCCTCGGCGAGGTCGATCTCCTCCTCGGTGATCGCGCGGCTCGCACTCTGGAACGCGGAGTTGGCCCGGGCAAATTCCTGGAACCCTGCACCAGTTCCCTCGGGTTCGACGTTGACTGCGACACCGGGATGCTCGGCCTCGAAGTCCTCCGCGGCGACCTGCGTGATCGGCGCAACAGTGTTCGACCCAGACGCCTGAATCTCGCCCGACAGGCCGTCGCCGCCACCCCCGAGACAGCCAGCCACCGCGAGCACCGAACCGGTCGCGATCGTCGTCAGCGCTGTTCGTCGGGTTACCACACGCCCGTCCCGCGAGTTGTGTCCTCGCATAAGCAGGTCTATCCGCCAGGGTAGTAAAAATCGAACTAATGGGTATATAGCTAATGTAGTATCTATATATTTATCACAGTAGTCGACCGTTCTCATCCCGATACCACAGTAGTACTATGTTCGACGCAGACGAGCCCGGAGCCAGCCGAGTCCGAGGCTGATGACGACGTCGAGGATACCGAATGCGATGGCGACGATCGCGAGCGTCAGCGGCTCGAGTCCCAGCCCGTAGCCACGTTCTTCGACCAGCGCGATGGCACCGACAGCGAGTACGCCGATCCCGAACTGGATCACCATCGGTCGACGGTCGGCACTGGCGATGGCGATGCCGAGCCCAGCGAGTCCAACCGAAAGTACCCAAATCGGCAGCACAAGGTGCCCAATGCCGATGATAACGCCACCGAGAACCACACCGATCCCGGCGGTCCGGAGGCGATCGACCCCGCTGACAGCGTCCGTATCCATGCCCGTCGATTTCGACGCCGAGATCAAACCATTCACGGTCGACTGGCTCCGACCGATTCGATATATAGAAATATATACTACGCTATAACTGGCCATATATCCCCGTTCCACCCTGATTGCTATCCTGCTGAATTGCGGGAATTTGATGCCTCTATCTGGCAATCAGAACATCTCTCTATAGATAACCAATAATTTATAGTGGGTTGGCTGAAACCAGCTCTCATGGAGCCGCGGAAAGTCCAGGTGACCGGTGGCTCGACGTTTACTGTCTCGCTCCCGAAAGCATGGGCGATCGACAACGACATCGACAACGGCGACACCGTCGAACTGTACACGCAGGCCGACCAGCTGTTTGTCACCCCCCAGCGCGAGACCGACCGCGAGAACGGCAGCCTCGAGATCACCGGACTGACCGACGACCGACTCACGCGTGCGGTCCTGACGATGTACGTCGCCGGCTTCGACGTGATCAGCCTCGAGGCCGACCAGATCTCCAGTGGGCAGCGGCGTTCGATCCGGACGGCCGTCCAGGGACTGATCGGCGTCGAGGTCGTCGAGGAGCAATCCGATCGCATCGTCCTTCAGGACCTGCTCGATTCGCGGGAACTCTCCTTTCGGAACGCCGTCTCGCGTATGCGCCTGATTGCGACCACGATGCTTGAGGATGCGGTCACCGCCCTCGTCGAAAACGACGAGAACTTGGCCAATGACGTGATCCGGCGAGACGAGGACATCGACCGGCTCTTTCTGGTGGTCTCCCGGATCTTCCGGGCCACGCTTCGCTCCCCACGGGCGGCTGAACAACTCGGTATCTCGCGGGAGGCCTGTTTCGACTTCCACTCGAGTGCGCGCCAACTCGAACGCATTGGTGACCACGCGGTCAAGATCAGTACCCTCTCGCTCAAACTCGAGGAGGTCCCGGCCGATGTCGCCAACGGGCTCGAAGCCCTCCACGACGATACAGCAACGATCATCGACCAGTCGATGGATGCTCTGTTTTCTGAGGACAGTGACGAAGCGATCGACCTGAGTCACACCGCGGTCGAATCAGTGCTGGGTATCGACGATCACACCCGCCGGATCGACGATCTGCTCCGTGAACTCGAGTCGGTCCAGGCTCAGTCACTTGGCTTGATTCTCGACTCACTCTCTCGCAGTGCCGACTACGGCGGAAATATCGCCGAAACTGCGTTACAAAAATCTGCGCCGAGTCCCCGATCCGGGTAGGTCGATATCGATACCCGTCGACACTACTGTCTGGATCGAACTGGTCCCACACGACTGTCGGTCGATACCACCTGTGTCACCAATGGAACAGACTAGTACCCTCCCAACCGTCGACGTATGAGTCGAACTCGGTAGCGGGTATCGGTTCGACTCACACGTTCAGGCTTGGGAAGCCACCAGCCCCACCGACAAACCTACTGCTAGATGTTCTCTCATTCCATTTATCGAACCAGTCCGGGCCGGCTTCTCCCTCACCATTATATATAAGAAAATATATATTTATGCTGGGTCGTATACATGCGTACAGAGCTTGTACGGTATCGGCTCGCTGTTGACCCGTCAACAACAGCCCGTCACGAACCCAGTCGAGGTGCCAGTGCTCAGGCCGGCGTTTTATTATTGGACTCGTCGTCCGAAGCGTATGGACATCGGCGTCCACACCCCGCCACTGGCAGACGAACCACTCGCCGACGCACTCGCCTATCTCGCCGACCAGGGTGTCGACGCCATCGAACCCGGCGTCGGTGGCCATCCCGGTGACGACCACCTCCCCCGTTCGGCGTATCTCGACGACGAGGACGCCCAGGCCGATCTCAAGGAGCTGCTTGCCGAATACGAGATGCACATTAGCGCGCTCGCAACCCACAACAATCCGCTCCATCCAGACGACGAGCGCGCTAACGCCGCCGACACCGAACTCCGCGAGGCGATTCGTCTCGCCGGCCAGCTCGAGGTCGACGCTGTCACCTGCTTTTCGGGACTCCCCGCTGGGGGTCCGGAAGATTCGGTTCCCAACTGGATCACCGCCCCCTGGCCACCCGAACACGACACAGCACTCAGCTACCAGTGGGAGGAGGCAACCGCATACTGGGCCGAGATCGCCGACCTCGCCGACGATCACGGCGTCAACGTCGCTATCGAAATGCACCCGAACATGCTGGTGTACGAACCCCACGGGATGGCTCGGCTGCGAGAACAGACCGGCGAGCGCATCGGGGCGAACTTCGATCCCTCACATCTGTACTGGCAGGGCATTACGATCACCGACGCGATTCGATTTCTCGGTGAACGTGATGCGATCCACCACGTCCACGCAAAGGACACGAAGATCTACGACGCTCAGGCTCGTGAGAAGGGCGTCCTCGATACCACCGCCTACAACGACGAACCAAACCGCTCCTGGATCTTCCGGTCGGTCGGCTACGGCCACGGCGAAGCCCATTGGAAAGACATCGTCTCGACCCTTCGCATGGTCGGCTACGACGGCACGCTTTCGATCGAACACGAAGATTCACTCACGAGTTCTCGCGAGGGCCTCGAGAAAGCAATCGACGTCCTAGAGCGGGCGATCTTCCGCACCCAGCCAGGTGCAGCCTACTGGGCGGAGTAGCTAGTCTGCCTCGCCACGGGCCCGTCGGAACATCGCGATGGCACGCTCACGCCGCTGGCTGTGATTGACGATCGGTGCCTGATACGCCGGGGCGGTCCGTTCTCGTTCGGCCGGCGACAGTTCGTGCCAGCTGTGAATTGCGTCGGAACTCGCGTCCGTGAGTTCGGGGACGTACCGCTTGATGTACTCGGCATCGGGGTCGTACTCCTTGCCCTGTTTCATCGGGTTAAATACCCGGAAAAAGGGTTGGGCGTCGGTGCCGGTCGAGGCCGCCCATTGCCAGCCACCGACATCGTTTGCCGTGTCGTGGTCGGCGAGTTGCTCGCGGAACCAGCCGTAGCCAGCCCGCCAGTCAAGTAAGAGATCCTTGGTGAGAAACGAGGCGACGAGCATGCGCACGCGATTGTGCATCCATCCTTCTTCCCGAAGCTGGCGCATCCCTGCGTCGACAATCGGGTAACCAGTCTCGCCAGCTTTCCACGCTTCGAGCGCGTCAGGATCGCTTTCCCACTCGATGGCGTTCCCGTACGTTTTGAAGTTCTTGGTGACCGTCTCAGGGTTGAACGAGAGGACGTGGGCATAAAACTCCCGCCAGGCGAGTTGGCGCTGGAACGACTCGACGCTCTCTCTGGCCGCGGCGTCCGGGGCTCGCTCGCGTGCGCGCTCGGTCGCCGCATACAGCTCGCGAATCCCGATCGTGCCCCACTTCAGGTGAACCGAGAGCCGGGATGTCGTCTCCGCTGCCGGATAGTCACGCTGATCGTCGTACTCGTAGATCGGGCCGCCACAGAACGCGGCCGTTCGCTCGCGTGCCGCGTCCATCGTTACCGTGGGCGGGGTAGCGTCTGGCAGCGGAGACGACATCCC
>LKMJ01006576.1_pt1 | contig 10955 bp, 9 predicted proteins | sample 643391 | NCBI WGS metagenome assembly LKMJ01 (sample SAMN04112250, study PRJNA286221) | soda lake metagenome | biome: soda lake; feature: Kulunda Steppe; material: water; isolation source: sample PL-Br10 brine of Picturesque Lake | place: Russia: Kulunda steppe | collected 2010-07
CACACGTACTCATCCACGCTATCGCATCCAAAACGGGACCTGAATACGCTCGTCTTACCGGATACAGTGGCCCCTCTCCCGGTAGTATGAGAACTATTACAATACTCTGACGACCCATCACATCGAACGTGACAGGAACTACATCCGGTCCATCCGAGGAGCATGAACGTGGTGACCGCCGACCGATCAACCGACGAACCGTCCTTGCGAGCACGGGTACTGCCGTGCTTGGGCTCGGCGCTATCGGAGCGTTTGCCGGGAGCGCTGCGGCGTGGAACGAGTTTGCGGTCGATTTCAAGGGATGTTCGTCCGTCTGGATCATCGTTTCGCCGTCCGACTTGGAGTTCGGCACGGACGGTCAGGACCCGCTATTCGTAAACGTCGTCGTCGAGCGGGACGGTGATGCGGTGTGTGAAAAAGTCGAATTCACCGAGGATACAGCGACGACGATCCCGGGGCAGTACGGCGATAGCCCCGTCGTCAAGTTCGACGGCGGCGGTGACAAGATATTGGCAGTGATCAAGTACAACCAGAACCAATTCGCGATCTGTTACGTCGAGAACGAGAACCGATGTGCACACACGCCGAACGTCGTCGATTGGCTCGACTCCGACTGCTACGATGACCTCAACATTCTCGACGAGGACCGATTCAACAACCCCTGTTCGGAACAGGCGTTCGTCGGGTAGCTCCGCGCCGGCGGGCCCACCGACCCATTTTGCACCACCGCCAACGCTTGTTCTGCATCGATCTCGTAACCTCCGTTTCCGGACGTGGGTAACCGGCGGTGAACGAAGCCGACACACCTGTAGGGAACGGCGACAGCCGCGGGGATCATGGTATGGTGGCACACGTGGGACCGGGAACGTCGTTCGCGTCACGAGCCGTCTGCCGCCTCCGTACGCGTTATTCGTGCGTCGTTTGCTCGGCTTACTCCCACTACTCGCTCCGTATCGAAACGTTTCTCCGGGAGGTTGTGGGGCGAGTGGGACGCCTCTTCGTCGGCGAATGGTGTGACCAAAAACTCGCCCAGTAATTTGGATAGTGCCGATCGGCGAACCGAGTAAGCGAAACAAATGTTTATGTCGGGTTCTGTTGGCAACAAATAACAATACGACCGACGGGTGAAGCGATACCCAGTCGGACGAGACGGCGAGCGACATACGGTGTTCGTCGGCTGATCGGTCCGATACTGGAACCACCCATGACAGACATAGACACCACAATGAAGATGGACACGACACAGGAACGCGCCGAGCGCATCGCTGACTCCATTCGGTCACAGATCACCGATGAGGGGGACTCTCGACGCGGCTTCTTGGCGAAATCCGCAGTCGCTGGCGGGGCGTTGCTGGCTCTCAGTGGCGGGACGGCGGTCGCCGAGGAAGACGACGAAGAGGAGGAGATGGACGACTCGGAAGTGGCCTCGTTCACCGATCGTGGAACCGACGTGGACGTGTTGAACTACGCGCTCACGCTGGAAAATCTGGAGGACGCGTTCTATCGTGAAGCCCTCGAAGAGTTCGACGAGGAGGCGTTCGTCGACTCGGATGCGCTTTCCGAGTTCGACGAGGAGGCCCGTCAAGAGGTGTACGACGCCGTCGTCGTCGCCGGCGAGCATGAGTCGAGCCACGTCGATGTGCTCACACAGGTCGTAGAGCTCCTCGGCGGCGACCCGGCAATGGAGATGGAGTACGACTTCGGATTCGAGAGCGTCGGGGACGTGCTCGAACTCGCACAGGTCATCGAGAACATCGGCGTCGCGGCGTACGCGGGGGCCGCACCGTACATCGAGAGTCCCGACCTCGTGAGCGCGGCGGTCTCCATTCACAGCGTCGAGGCCCGGCACGCTGCAGTGTTCAACTACGTCAACGGCGAGGCGCCGTTCCCGGATGCCTTCGACGCCGCACTCTCCCAACAGGAAGTGCTCGACGCCGTGGACGAGTTCATCGTCGGCCCGGCGGAGGAAGATGAGGAGGACGAAGAGGAGGAGGAAGAAGAGGAGAACGGAGAGGAGGACGAAGAGGAGGAGGAAGAAGAGGAAGAAGAGGAGAACGGAGAGGAGGAGGAAGAAGAGGAAGAAGAGGAGAACGGAGAGAACGGAGAGGAGGAGAACGGGGAGGAAACCCCTGACGACGATTCGGAGGACGGTAACGGCAACGGCAACGGTAACGGCAACGGTAACGGTAACGGCAACGGAACCGAAGACGACGACTGAATCGGTGACGGACGCCGCGGCTTCGAACGTTGAGCGTCGAGTTGCTGGGGGCGCCGGACCGTGACGCTCCCATCGGGACGGCGACGGCAGAGCCGTTTCACGGTCCGCCGCTTGAGGCCGCCGCGATTCCTCTCGGAACCGTTCTCCGGCCGGTTTTTTGCATTCACTTATCGGACAGCTACGGGTCCGCCTCAACCGAGATCGCTGCGGCCATTCGTTCGATGGTCTCACCGGCAAGCTCCTGATGTGTCGGAAACACGACCAACCGATCCCGGAGCGTTTCCGCACCGGCAGCTGCCCGCGATTCGGCGTGTCGATAGACGGCGGGCCAGGTGAACGCCTGACACGGAAGCCCCCGGCTTCGGAGCGAACGGACGAAACGTTGCCGGGCGTCGGTATCGGCGGCGAGCGCCGCAACCCCATACGGGGAGGCCCCGTCCGGTGCCTCGGGAGTGACGACCTCCACCGTGTCGTCTTCGACGAGCAGTCGCCGGAGGGTCCGGTACCGGTCGTTGCGAGCGTCGCGGACGTCTTCCGGCCGACAGTGATGCAGCCCGCGATAGGTGAGAATCCCGGGTGCCTCATTCGGTGCCCCAGGCTTCACCGATTCGATGTTCGCACTCGCTGCACGCTTGATCGTCGGGGCCACGTTTAGTGGGATACCGACTCGGCGGGCGATCGACAGCGCCAACAGTCGTGGTCTCGCCGACCGCTCCCGTCGCTGGACGGTGGGGCGGGGAACTCGTCCGTCGCGGGCCACCACGAGTCCGCCGTTCGGAACGGGGAGCGTTTTGTGGAGACAAAAGAGTGCGAGATCCCCCGTCGACCCGAGGAGCCGACCGTCGCGGTGCCGGCTGAAGAGCCCGCGGGCACAGTCCTCGATCAGGAACACGTCTCGCTCGCGGGCGAGCGCCGCGACCTCATCGAACCGTTCGTCCGCAAAGCCGAAGTAGTGGATGCCCAGCAGCGCCACCGGCTCGACCGTCTCGATGCGTTCGGCGATCGCTTCGACGGGAAGCGAGAGATCGGCGTTCACGGGAAAGTACCGCACGTCGAACCCAGCGTTGCGGACCGCCCAGGTCACTCCACCGGGGACGTACGCGGGCAGGAGGACGGTTCCGGTACGGTCCATCGCCCCGAGCGCTGCCGCGAGTCCGTTTTTTACGCGGTCATACAGCACTCGCTGTCCTCGTGGCACCCAAGAGTCGTCGTCGAGCACTTCCGGAACGGTCCCGCGGCTTCGGCACTCGCTGTCACAGTCGCCGTTCCCGTGTTCGAACAGCCACCGGAGGTGGAATCGTGGCTGTTCGACCGCGTATGAGTTAGACATCCCCGTGGTCAGCGGGTCGCTGTGGGGCCTGTTCCGCCGACCCGGACGGTTGGCTGGTCTCAACACGCACTCCAATGAGATCGGCTATTCCTTCACGCAGCGGGACCCGCGCTTCGAATCCGAGTCGGTCTCGGGCACGCCCCGTTGCCGCGCGGCTGTGACGGACGTCCCCCGTCCGAGCCGACTCGTGGCGAACGTCGGCGTCAGTCCCGGCCTCCTCGCGAACGATCGCCGCGAGGTCGGTGACCGTCACGCTCTCGCCCGTTCCGACGTTGTACGCGGTTCCGGTATGCTCGGTCGTCGCCGCTGCGAGGTTCGCCTTGACGACGTCCGACACGTGGACGAAATCGCGCGTCTGCTCTCCGTCACCGTGGATCGTGAGGGGCTCACCAGCGAGCGCCCGTTGAACGAACGCCTCGATCACGCCGCTGTACGGGCCCCGCTGACCGGGTCCGTACACGTTGAAGTACCGCAGCGCGACGACCGGGATCCCGTACGTTGCGTCGTAGGCATGGGCGTACGCGTCGACCGCGGCCTTGTCGGCACCGTACGGTGATCGTGGCGTCATCGGCTCATCGATCGTCACCGGAAGCGTCCCCGGATCGCCGTAGACGGCCGCGCTCGATGCGAGTACGACGCGCGCATCCGCCTCCCGGGCGGCCTCCAGTACGGTGAGCGTTCCGTCGACGTTCACCCGGTGTGACCGTGGCGGATCCGCAACCGACTCGTCGACGCTGACGACCGCGGCCTGATGGAAGACGATGTCGACCCCCGCCATCGCCTCCTCGACGGTCGCCCGGTCGGTGACATCGCCCTCGATCGGTGTTGCATCGTCGGGCACCGCGTCCACGCTGCCGGTCGTGAGGTCGTCGAGGATGCGCACCTCGTTCTCCTCGACGAGCGCTCGCGCAAGGTGGCTCCCGATGAAGCCCGCGCCGCCGGTCACGAGGACCGTTCGGCCGTGGGGACCCTCATCGAAGTCCTTGGCGCGCTCGTCGGCGTCACAGGCCTCGCCGTCCGGGCCGGTGTCGAGCTGCGTCATCGGCGATCCACGCGGACATCTCGGTCGCTGGGCGGCACAGCCGTCGGTGGTGCCGACGGCTCATCGCTCACGCGCTTCCCAAGTAACGTCTCCCCAACCACTCGGTACGGTTCGGGAGCCGTCGTTCGAGTCTCGTTGGCCATATAGTGAAACCGCCCGTCGGTGTGGGGTATTGTTACCCACCGGATACGGAGTGTCCGATTCCCTCGACGTGTCCCATCTCACCGTGATCCGAGCGCTTCTTTCTTTAGCACTGCTGGATCGGTAATGCCACACTCGAACGCGAAGGCACTGGCTACTTTACAGGCCTGACCGAGAGCGTGGTGCAAATGGATGTCTTGGTTACTGACGGGATCATGAAAAAGTCGCTATCCGTCGTTCGGACCATCTCCCCCCGAACGACGAAGACGGGGGTCGTTGCGTCGTATCCGCTCTCGATGGCCGGCCTCTCGAAACACGTGGACCGGCCACATCGGATCGACCGGTCGGATCCGCTGGAGTACGTCCGATCGTTGAACGCCGTCATCGACCGATTCGGCTACCAGTATCTGTTACCGGTCGGTGGATGGACGACGCGGGCTCTGGTCAGCAACCGATCTGAACTCACCCCGGACGTCGACGTCGTCCTCCCGGATTCCGGGGCCATGCGGACTGCACAGCGGAAGGTGGAGACGTACCGATTGGCGAAATGCCTCGGCGTTCCGACCCCGGAAACAGCCCAGGTTTCCAACGCTGCCGACGAACGACGGATGGTCGATGAGTGCGGATTTCCACTCGTGATCAAGCCACCGATCGAGTCCGCGCCGAAATACGTCAAATACGCGCACGAAGCCGACGAACTCCGGCGGAAGGTAGCAACGTATCGCTCGCGATACGACGACGATCCGATCGTTCAGGAGTACATCTCAGGGGAGGGCTGTGGTTACTTTGCTCTGTATCTCGACGGCAACTGTGTCGGCAGCTACTCACACACCCGAATCCGGGAGTACCCGCCGTCGGGCGGCATCAGCGCGTGTGCCGAGTCGGAGCCGACTGCGGAGCTTGGGACGATCGGCAAGGGGGTGCTCGATTCGCTCGATTGGAACGGCCCGGCGATGGTCGAGTTCAAACGCGGCGCAGACGGCACCCCAAACCTGATCGAGATCAACCCGAAGCTGTGGGGCTCGTTAGATCTCGGGATCGCCTCCGGACTCGACTTTCCGACCGCGCTACTCTGTCACATGGCCGGGACGGGGCTGCCCGAGTTCACGTTCCAACCGCACCGATTTCAGTGGCCGCTCTCCGGCGACCTTCAACACGCCTTTCATCGGCCGCGAGCGGCTCCCGCTGTCGTCAAGGATCTCGCGTCCAGCGACACGTCGTCAAACCTCAGCCTGATGGACCCGCTTCCCCACGTCATCGAAGCAGGAAAGGGGTTCGCCTCGCCGTTCGTCGGCGATCGCTCGTGAGGGCCGCACCTCCGTAGGAGTTCACCCCTCCAATTCCGTTCACACGAGGCTCAGATACACGGATTCGAGCTTCTCGATCTGTGCATTCACTCCGAGCGGCTTGACGGCAACCCTTCCGTCGGAGCGGCCGGTCGATCGCAGAATGTCCAACAACGCGTCGGCGAGGACGTCGTCATCGGCGTGAGCGATCGACGGTGAAACGTCGGAAAGCAGCATCGGGAGGTCGGAGACCGCCGTCGCGACGACCGGGAGGTTACACGCCATCGCCTCCTTCACGGAGTTGGGCATTCCCTCCCGTTTCGAGGTCAAAAGCAGCACGTCGGCCGCGTTCATATACCGCGGCATCGACCGATGTTCAACGCCCGAGATGGTGTGTAACACCACTGGGCCGTCGATCGACGACCGGATGCGGTCGACGAGTCGCTCCGCCCGTGGAAAGTCCTTCACCGCTCGATCGGTGTCGTATGGGAACAGGACGTGCTTGGCGTCAGGATCCCAGCCGAGCTCCCGTTTGGTGACCGCGGTCGCGTGTGGCCGGAACAGGTCCAAGTCGACGCCGTGCGGAATGACGTGACAGTCGTGGCCGTACGCCGCCGCCATCTCCTCGGACATCACGATCACCTCGTCCGCGAAACGGGCACATAATCGACTCACGGACCCATACGTTCCCATCAGATCGGAGCCCCACAGCGTCACTACCGTGGGTCTGAGTGCCTGTACGATTGCTGGCGGGGCGGTCAGTCCGTAGTTTGCGTGGACGATATCGTATCCTCCAAACGCTGAGACGACTGCTCGGACGTAGTATCGTGCGTACGTTGCGACGGTTCTGTCGACCTCCTTTGAGTACCCTGGGAGCGGGAGCACGTCGACCTCGTGACCGCGCTTTCTGATGCCGGCCACCTGCTGTTTAAAAAACCCCGAGTGGTCGTTCCCGACGAGCGTGAGTATTCGCACGGCGGTCACTTCACGAGTTCGTACAGCCGCTCGGCGACCGCCATCCGGTAGCCGTCGGTTTCGAGGCTGTAGTAGGGAACGAGCTTCGCACCGAATTTGCTTTTATACCGACAGAGGCGTTCCGTGTTGGCACCGTAGAGGTCGTATGCGGTGACCGTCTCGGTCGGCGGGTCGGCTGCGATGTCGTTCAGAACCTCCCAGTGGATGAGGCTGTTGACGGCAACGCCCTCGTGGACGGTCCGGCCGCCACCCTGCCAGAAGTAGGCCGCATCGGGAGAGTAACACACGGTGACGCCGGTGAGAAACTCTCCGCTTTCCGACCGGGCCACGTAGACACGCGCCATCCCGTCGAGCGCATTGTACAGGTCCCGAACGTATGGCCAGGTGAGTGGATACGACCGCCCCTGTTCGCTGTACCGATCACGCGTCTGTTCGAACACTCGGCGTGCGGCGTCGGCCCCCTCCCGTCTGATCTCGATGCCCAGGGCGGTCGCGTCACGGATCTCCCGGCGCAGGCTCTTGCTCGCCCCATTGCGGATCTCCTCCGGATCGCTGTTGGAGGCGTCGAGCAGGTACGTGAACTTGGTCTGCAAGGAGAGGTCGTTCCAGACGTATGGTCGTGGGTCGCCGAACACCGGCTGACAGGTTATCTTCGACAGCGTCGTGTAGCTGTCGAGGTCGAACTCCTCCACGACGAGGTCAGCGAACGACCGAAATACCTTCTCCCGTTTGCTCTGTTTCGGGCTCGCCGGCATCAGTATCGGTCCGAGTCGCGGGACGCCCATCCCCGGTGGGGGCGACGTGACCAGCTTTCCGGGCCCCATCGATCGGACGAACACCGGCAACAGCGCGACCGGCCTATCACCCTTGTATCCCCCGACGAGGTGGAGGTCGCTCGTGGTGTGATCGTCGAGAACCGATAGCGCCGCGGCCGTGTGAAACGCCTCGATCCCCGTCGACGGAAGGGCGTCGTCCCATTCCTCGAGGGTGAGTTGTCGAAGCTCCATTGATACTCCAAAAGTGACTCCGAATCCCTTTGTTAATCTCGCCATACGGCGTGCGGATAGAGCCGGTAGGACGGCTGTGTGCGATCCGTGTCGACGCGCGATCTTTGGGAGTCCGGATAGTGAGATCGGAGCCACTTCGTCCGGAAAATCACACCGGTTGTCCGCTGATGCCGCACGCGACGCCGTGGGAAGGCACATCCTTACAAAGGAATCGCTCGGTCCAGTCGAAGACGAAACCGGACACGACGACCATGATATCGATTCACTCCCACGTTACCCCCGTCCCCACCGTTTCGATCACCCTTCCGCTCCCGTTCGGATCGCGGAGTCCACGGGTCGCGTTCCCGAATGGGGCGCGTACTATCCGGTCGTCACATCGCGGTCAGTCCCCTGAATGTCGATAGCCGACCGCATCTCGCGCGGCGTCAGCGCCTCGCTCGGCGCGAACCTGATCGACACGGTCGCCAACGCCCTGCTCATCGTCGTCCTCGCACGGTACCTGCTGACGCCCGAGGAGTACGGCCTGCTGTTTTATGCCCTCTCGATCATCGGCGCGGTCGCCATTTTGGGCACGCTCGGGATCCCCTCCTCGGCCGGCCGATACGTGACCGAGTACGGCGAGGTGGACCGCGACCAGGTCCGCTACGTGATCCGCGCCGCCCTTGGATATTTGCTCGTCCTCTCGCTCGTGGTCGGCGTCGCCATCTCCGCCGGGAGCTCGCTCATCGCGACGCTTCTCGACGAGCCCGGCCTCGCCTCGATTCTGGTGTTCGGGGCCGGGTACATCGTCTTTCAGTCGCTTCGAGAACTCGTCTCGGGCGTGTTTCAGGGACTCAACCGGGTCGACCTGAGCGCGCTCGTCGCCGCCGTGTCAGCGATTGCGCGATTCATCTTCGTCGTGGCTCTCGTCTCGGTCGGATTCGGGGCGGCCGGCGCGTTTCTCGGCTATGTCCTCGGGTTCGCGGTGTCCGCTGCGCTCGGCGGCGCGCTGTTGTACGGACGCTTCTACCGGACGTACGACGCCACGGTCGACCGCGCGGACGACCTCGTGCAACGGCTGCTCGAGTACGCAGTTCCGCTCACCGCAACGCGGGGGGCGAGTATGCTCGACAAGCAAGTCGACACGATCCTCGTCGGCATCATCGTTGGTCCGCTCGGGGTCGCGTACTACACGGTCGGCAAGCAGGTCTCGCAGGTCGCCGTTGCGCCGGCGACCTCGCTCGGTAGCACGATCTCGCCGACGGTTGGCGAACAGAAGGCCGGGAAGGAGGACTCGCGTGCAGCACGGATCTACGAGCGGTCCTTCGAGGCGATCGTGATACTGTACGTGCCCGCTGCAGTCGGACTGTTTCTCGTCGCGGGGCCGCTCGTTCGGGAGGTCTTTGGTCCCGACTACGCCGGGGCCGTGATCGTCGTCCAGATCTTCTCGCTGTACGTTCTCGTGAACGCGGTGTCCCGCATCACGAGTGACGCACTCGACTTTCTCGGTCGGGCCCGTGAACGGGCGATCGTCAAGACCACCATGGCCGTCTCGAACTTCGGTTTGAACCTGCTCTTGATACCCGTCATTGGCGTCGCCGGCGCTGCGCTCGCGACCGTCATCACCCACTCCGTGTACGTCGGCGCGAACGTGGTCATCATCTCGCGTGAGCTTCCGCTCTCGTTCGCACGGATCCTCCGCTCCACCGCAGGAGTCACGGCCGTCTCACTCGTGATGGGCGTCGCGGTGGCGGCCCTCGTTCCGCACGTGTCCGGAATTCCCTCCTTCATCGGCGTCGTCGGTCTCGGCGTCGCCGTTTGGGCCGTTCTGTCCGTGGGCTCCGGCCTCGTGGACGTCGTCGAAATACGGGAGTATTTCGCTTGAGCCAGCGTCGTGCCCGGTAAGGGAGCCATAACAATCCGTGAGACGGCGGCTGTTCGGATCACTAATGTCTCGTAACGATGGCGCACGACCGACGGAGGGAGGTCAACGGTCGCAGGCGAGCAGATGACGATGCGAGTCCTCAACCTCGTCACGACCGATAAAGCCCGATTTTTCACCCAGCAGGTGGAGATCTTGGCGCGTCGCGGCGTGGAGCAGACCACGGTGTCGCTGCCGACGCCGGTCGTCGAGGGGGATGGACGTCGGTCCGTCGTCGACTATCTTCGGCTGTTGCCCCCGACGATTCGTCACTCCATGGGCGAGTACGACCTCCTGCACGCAAACAGCGGTCTCACCGCTCCCGCCGCGGTGCTCCAGCAACGGCTCCCGACCGTCGTCTCGTTGTGGGGGACGGACCTCATGGGACGGTACGGGCCGATCACGAAGGAGTTCACGAAACGATGTGACGCCACCATCGTGATGTCCGAGGAGATGGCGACGGCGTACGGTCACGACTGTCACGTCATCCCACACGGCGTCGACCTCGAGCGGTTCACGCCGCAGCCACGATCGCAGGCCATCGAGGCGCTCGAGTGGGACCCGAACGCCAAGCACGTCCTGTTTCCGTACCCGACCCAACGTGACGTAAAGGACTTCCCCAGGGCGGAGTGGATCGTCTCGGCGGTGCGTCGACGGGTCGACCCCGACGTCGAGCTTCACACGGTGACCGGCGTCCCGCACGAGTCGATGTCGCTGTACATGAACGCGGCCGATATGCTGCTTTTGACCTCGAAACGGGAAGGATCGCCGAATTCGGTCAAGGAGGCGATGGCGTGTAACCTCCCAGTCGTTTCGACGCCGGTCGGCGACGTGCCCGAGCGGCTCGCCGATGTCTCCCCGTCGGTCGTCAGCGAGGTGGATGAGACGCTGGTCTCCGGGGCCGTCCACGTGATCACGGATGGGCGGCGCTCGAACGGACGGGACCGAGCACACGACGTCAGCATCACGAAAATGGCCGACCGGCTGATGGAGGTGTATCGGGAGGTCTCGGCGACCTGAAGCGTCCCTTGCGAAGTTTGCGATTCCGAGGCTGTC
>LKMJ01006579.1_pt1 | contig 10952 bp, 6 predicted proteins | sample 643391 | NCBI WGS metagenome assembly LKMJ01 (sample SAMN04112250, study PRJNA286221) | soda lake metagenome | biome: soda lake; feature: Kulunda Steppe; material: water; isolation source: sample PL-Br10 brine of Picturesque Lake | place: Russia: Kulunda steppe | collected 2010-07
GGTGGTAAAGAACGCATCAACGGTAGTTTCACCATCTGAATACCTATCCGCTTTGATACATGACAAATACGCTGATGCTTCAATTGAAGTGATCCCAAACGGATTTGATGTGGACAAATTTGACGCAAATGTGACTAAGCAAGAACGGATTCTCATAACGAGTAGACTATTTAAACGGAAAGGAATTCAATACTTCCTTGACGCAATCAAAGAAATAAATACTGATTGGGAGATAGTTATCACCGGTGAAGGACCTTACAAAGAAGAATTGAGAAAGAGAGCAGAAGATACCGATAGAAATGTGAAATTCCCTGGTTGGGTTGAGAGAAGTAGACTAAAACATTTGCTCGAAACCTCAGCAGTATATATATTCCCATCAAGTCATGAGAATTGTCCAGTATCATTACAAGAAGGTATGGCTGCTGGGTGTGCTGCTATCGCCTCAAAATACAGTGGAACTGGAGAAGTCATTGGTGATGCAGGACTCAGAGTAGATCCAAAAAACAAGACCGAATTTGGTAACGCGATTCGTAAAGTAATTAAAAATCCTACGGTGAGATCAGAGCTACAGAAAGCATCTAAAGAACGTATTCACAACACCTATCGATGGGAAATTATTGTAAAGCGATATATGAGTACTTTCAGAGATGCGAATTAGGAACTATTCATACCAGACAACAATAGTCTTATATTCTTGGATATATGCGGTCATACTGACGATGAAAAAAGTCAGCGTCATTATTCCAACATACAATTCATCGAAAGTTTTATCAAGGGCAATCGACAGCGCGCTGAATCAAACATATGAAAACACCGAAATTATTGTAGTTGATGATGCATCTATGGATAACACTGAACAAGTAGTCAAATCATATCAAAAAAAGGCCGTCAAATACATAAAACATGAGCAGAATAAGGGTGCAAGTGCAGCTAGAAATACTGGGCTTTCGCAGGCTGTTGGTGATTATATCGGCTATTTAGATGCTGATGACGAATGGCACCCTCAAAAGTTAGAGAAGCAGTTAGCAATTCTTGAATCGAGGTCTGATGATTGGGTAGCTGTTAATTGTGATATTAGTTGGGAAGGCCCTTTGCGAACTGAGATAATATATAAGCTATCCTCATTGTTGAGGCCTAATAGAGATGAATCATCAAAAGAAGGTGGTGAAGAACTAATTAAAGACATATTATTAATGAACCTCACGACAGGAGCTTCAACGCTACTAGTAAAGCGAGAGATCGTCGAAAGTATTGACGGATTCGATCCTGATTTTCCACGTCATCAGGACTGGGAGTTTTTAATTCGTGTGTTAGAGAAAGGGAAACTAGCCCATGTTGATGAGCCGCTCGTTACTAAATATTATACTGGAAGGCCCCCAATCCAAGATTACGTTGAAGGGAAAGAATTATTACAATCTAAGTTTTCAGATGAAATAGCAGAATTGGAAAACGATGGACATCCGATCACAGAGTTACATCAACTCCAGCTCTGTAAAAGATATTTCGCTAGTGGCCATTTCATTCGCGGGTTTCAAAAACTACTAGAATATAAAATAATGAAAACTAAACCAGATGAAAGACGTAATTGACCAGATAATATCAAACATAAAGAAAGACGGGGAAGTGTATATACCCCATATCTTGATATCCTTATTTATTTTTGGAACAATACTTCGATTGCACGGCATATCTCATTTACCACCTTATATTGACGAATACAATCATTTGAATGCGGCTAAAGAAATGGCTGTGAGTAGTGATTTAATTCATATTCCATCATACACAAGAGCTTTTATTGTGGTCACATTCCCAATATACTTGTTGTTTGTAATTTTAGAACCAAGTCTATTTATTGCAAGAGGCACAATGGTTTTATTTAACATGTTGGCAATATTTCCTCTTTATCTCCTTCTAAAGCGGATTAATCGTGCTGTAGCATTGATTGCTGTCGTCATTTACATTACCAACCCTTGGGTAATTGCGATATCTCGAACGGTCCGTGAATATGCAATCTTACCGTTCTATTTTTTATTGTTAGCTCTTATTTTGGTATTAACTTTAGAAAACCTGGGAGATAATATATCACTAAAAGAAATTATACTAGGCAGAAGCACAGATTATAAAATAATTATATTAATTGTTCCAATTATATATGCGTTAGTCATTGATCCAGAATCTTCTTTTGTGGTTGCATTAGGTTTGTATGCAGTTTTTGTCTTTCTATTAATTCTGCGTCTTGACTGGTCTAACAAATTTAACCAATATACTTTCGCAATGTCAATTCCTCTGCTGTTATTGGTGATCCTATACACTACATCAAATCAATTCTTTATTTCTCTTGTCCCGCAATACGACGGTTCTGTGATTAATCTCTTTATGAACAATCCTGAACAACAATGGTACTATGATAGAAGTATCATTTTAATCCTTACTAGCATAATCGCCGGAACAACGTACTCAATAGCTTCCAAAAATATTGTGGCATTATTTTGTTGTTTGTCATTTATTGGGTACATGTATTCATTTATATTTCATTTTGATAGGTATTTCAGACCAAGATACGCATTTCACATTGAAATATGGTTTATTACTATTATAGCTATTGGGATACATGCCCTTTCCAAATATGTTACCCAACTTGTGACAATTGACATAGATATCAAGTCTCTTTTTACAAAAGAAAACATCACTTATTTATCAATAGTGGCAATAATATTACTTGTGAGTATAAATCCGTCACAAATATTCTTAGCTGTGAGTCTAAATGAAAACTATGAGGGATCTTATACACCTATAACTAGCGAATTTCACCCAGAAGTAAGTGATAATTTAAACACACTACCATTTCACGCAAGATATGCAGATACTATTTTGGTTGATCAACCAAATATTATTGAATGGTATCATCCTGATGTTTACCAAAATAATGACGTTAGACAATACATCTGCCGAAGTGGTTCTGGTGAGCCTACAAACCCCCAATACGCTGAGCTTGCAGAAAACAATAATGTACTCATAATCACAACATGGAGAACAAATAGAGGGTCATGTATTGAAAACCATGATGAATTTGAGGACGTTGAGTTAATAAAGAGTGGAGAATACAGAACATATACAAATAGTGAAACGCTAAAATCCCTATATTAATAATGGCGGATCAGTCTCCGATAGTTGGACCGTAAACCTATACGACAAGTTCGCTAACATGATCGGTCTATTAACTACGTAGCCAGACCAAAATCGTGATCTGGGCTAGTAAAATAAGCTGATTCTGTGCGAAACTGAACGATCTGACCCAGCCGTCAGCAGTCTTTACGTTTGCGTTGCTGTAACTGTTCGAGAAACATAAAGTTCATCGTTTTATTACTCTGAATAGACGCTCAACAACATTTTGATTTCCATATTTTTCATGTCTGAAATCCTAGTCTGCTCGGTAACACGCAGTTTGTGACGAAGGTGAACGGTCAACGAGTAACACTGCCTCAAAAACAGCATGTTTCTCGTTAATATCCGCTAAGACTTTTTTAGCAATACCAGTATTTGGGCGTTGGTTCAAGACTTGCGTGCAGGAATTCGTTTGTCTCTGCGTCGACCTCGGTATACAGTCAATACCGCACATTATTAAGTTGGATCATCGTCTCATCAGCCGCAATGTGATCCAAATTCTTCCGATGTTCCAGCTGTAGATCGGCTTTGTGAAACGGCACCGTGCGTGTGCGAAGTTGGTGTCGAGAATTCTGTGAAATCATTTTGATCTGGGGAGATATATAAAACAAAGCGTGTTGTGAACTAACCATGTCTGACGCTGTACGGTGATTCACCACGGCCAAGGATTAGAAGACTGGCCAGCCACCATAGATACGGATTCAGAACCTGGTGGAGAGGATTGTAAGTTTCTCAATGTGATAGACTGTATTAGAGATTCTATTACATCGGTTACGTCGATCGGAGAGGAACCGGATATGAGTGTTTTTTTATTGATAGAGGAAATTCAATGTTGTATGTCGATAATTAGCAGTGCGGAGCGTGTTTATAAAAAACACGGGTTTTTGTTTTTAGCTCAGGAAGGAATCCATTACCTAATCGACCACATACTATTTCAGTCATTTATTTGGGAATTATTACCAGAGCACAAAGTGAAATCAACTATAGCTGATTCTAGAGTGCTAACAACGCTTCTGTTTGCTATTAGACAAACATTCTATACGGAACAGCGTGCAGTTTTGCACGGACAAGCTTTGTATCACGAGTTTGAGAAAAAGCGGAGTGATCCGGAACATCGACTCATTCGAAACGTTCACCGTCTAGAAAAAGGGCTGTCTATGAAGAATCGACGCCCAGTATTCGCGGAAGGCTACATCGAAGAGACAGTTACAGACGCTATTGAGACACACTCAACTACTGAGAATCCCAACAAGCAGCTGTGGTGGGCACTTGATGTATTAGATGAGTATTTTGAGACTGTTGAGGAAACCGAGGTTATCAGAAAAGCAGCTATTCGATTCAATGAATTCAAATCGAGTATCGAATACGAATCTGGAAACCGAATTCCACAACTCCGAAAGTCATTAGAGAATGATTCAGTCAGTTATAAAGAGTTTAGAAAACTCGCGGAACAAAGAACGAGTACTCGGTGGTTCCAACAAAAACCGGTCCCGCGAGAACTAGTCGACAAAGCGGTTGAAACTGCTGTAGAGTCTCCAAGTGCATGTAATCGACAACCGTTCGAATTTCGAATTTATGATGACGAAGATATTATTGAAGAGATTACCAAGTTACCAGTTGGTGTCTCAGGATATGAAGACAATATCCCCTGTATCGCAGTTATTGTAGGAAAACAGCGGGCCTACTTCCATAACCGGGATCGACATGTGATTTATATCGACGCAAGCCTAGCCGCGATGTCTTTCCAGTTTGGACTTGAGACGCTTGGTCTCGCCTCATGTTGTATTAATTGGCCAGTTATTCCACAAAGGGAGCGAAAAATGTCTAAACTCTTGAGTTTAGACGATGACGAACAGGTCATAATGCTCATGGCTATTGGGTATCCCGACCCCGAAGGGATGATACCCTACTCTGAGAAAAAAAACTTGGACAGTGTACGTTCATACAACAAAGTGTAAACTAATCATAGTATATTCGACCAATGTATTACGACACCATCGGTTGTTGATTGCTCTTTTGATTGAATAATTTAATAAATAATAGACATCAAACAACTGCTGCAAAAATTTATACATTGTAATATGTTAAACTGTTAATTAATATGGAACGGAATCTTTTCACGGCGTTTCTCTCAATATTCGGAACCAAAATCGGCGTAATTGTGATTACAGTAGTTTCAACACCATTGATTGTTCGCCTACTCGGAAGTGGAGATTATGGAGACTACGCGCTCGTCATGTCCGTATTTAGTGTACTAACGGTAATCGCCAATTCAGGAATATTTAATGGTGTCCGAAAGTATATTGCTGAGGACAGACCCATAAGTAAATGGACAGATATTATATTTTCGTTTTATTTTCGCGTTTCTATATTCATTACAAGCGTGCTAGCATTGTCAATCACTGTATTATCCCAATCTGCATTCGTAGCAGAACTGTTGGCTCCTGAATTTCAGCTCTACTTCGTTATTTTAGCGGTGTATCTGTTTATTAGTCAATTTTATTCAATAGGGAGGGGTACACTGATGGGATTTGGGTTAGAGCATCATTCAGAACCGATTCAATTAGTTGAAAAATTCATATATGCATTCATTGGGTTGATTTTACTGTATTATGGATTCGGGGTTAGCGGACTTTTGATTAGCCACGCTATTGCAATACTAATTGTAAGTGTCATTGTTTTCTGGCTTATCAGGAATAAGGTAACATTTCATATGTGTATTAAACCTACTCCAGATGTTGTCTCACGATATGACTTGCTAGCTTTTAATGTATATAGTATCTTGCTTGCCTTCTTAACGATCTCGCTTTATAATGTTGATATCCTACTTCTTCGACCTATTGTTGGCAGTTCAGAAACCGGATTTTATAAAGCTTCACTCGTTGTTGCGGAGTTTTTATGGATGATTCCCGTAGCGATCCAGTACACACTCGTTCACTCAACATCTGAGATGTGGTCTAAGAACAAACAAGAACAAATTACCAATCTAGCATCAACGGTGACCCGGCTAAATCTTTCTCTAATGGTGATAATGGCAATTGGTTTGGCAGCACTTGCCGAGGACTTTGTTTTGATTTACTTTGGTGCTGAATTTGCACCTGCAGTAGGTCCACTACTGATATTGCTTCCAGGTGTTTTAGGACTTGCTCTTGCCAAACCTATATTTGCTATCGGGCAAGGAAAAGGTGAACTGCGGGCCCTCGTGGTTACTACGTGTGCAGCTGCAACACTGAATCTGGGATTAAATCTATTATTAATCCCGAGATACGGAATGAATGGTGCCGCTGTCGCAACCTCAGTAGGATATGGATCCATGTTTGTCTTCCATACGTGGACAGCAAATCAGATTGGATTCAATCCAATCAGTGATATTCGAATTAAGAAAATTGCGACCGCAGGAATTGGAACCGCGCCAATCGTGTTCGGACTGTCAACATGGATCTCGGGAATCCTAGCTTTAATAATAATCCCACCAATCGGATTTATTGTTTATACTATCTTTTCACTCCGAATGGGCGTCATTGACAAAAACGAAATCAAACAACTTCAAAATAGATCACCCGACATCGTTGACCCACTTTACGAACAAATATATCGTACATTAATAAATGAAAAATCATAGGGATCGTCCTAAGCGTCATCAGAAACGCCGGTATCGCTCGTCGTTCCACGAAATCTAAATAGATTCGGTTGATATGTCTCCAGGCATTCTTTTTGCGTACGAGCAATTTGATAACGTAACCCCCAACACTCAATGCTTGTATGAGCACCACCCTGACACGAGTCGATATATTTAATTGTTGCCTAGTTAAATAGTTCTTAAACTGATGAGCGATAAGAAAAACGATTCCGCTTGGTCCATTAAAAAAAGGATATATTACAATATTATTTCTTGTTGGATATGGATGACTCACTTCAGAAACTACGGGACAAATATCTACTCAAAAGATTGGGACTTACTGGTAGTTCTTGACGGATGTAGGGTAGATGCGATGAAAAAAGTTAGTAGTGAATATGATTTTATACAAAGAGTTGATAAAATAACATCAACCGGAAGTCTTACTACCGAGTGGATGGGACGAACGTTTACTAACTCATATCGTGAACAAATACTGAAAACCGCGTATATTTGCGCGAATCCGCACACTGAAACATCGTTCCGTAATAAATCAATTTTGACAAACGATCCCCCAGTATTTTTTCCCTTCCCGGAAGCTGACACTGTCGATCCCAATGATTTTGCGCACTTCGAAGAGATCTGGCGGACCGAATACGATTCTGGTGTAGGAGTAACTCCCCCTCGCCCCGTCACGGATAGCACTATCAGATATGGGAGAAAAAATGACTTCGATCAGCTTGTCGTCCACTATATGCAGCCCCACGAACCACTGATCGCACCGAACGCAACGGTCAAAAACGACTTTGACAGCAAGACAGTCTGGAACGCAGTAAAAAACGGTGAGAAATCGGAGTCGACGGTATGGAACGCATATTTAGAAAATCTACGCTACGTGCTAGACGATGTCAGCTTGTTACTAGAAAATATTGATGCGGAAACAGTCGTGATAACAGCAGACCATGGAAATGCGATGGGCGAGATGGGTGTCTGGGGTCATCCAGTCGGGTGGCTACAGTCAGAAGTCAGATGTGTTCCATGGGTCGAAACAAGTGCAAGCGATACCGGAACTCATACCCCAAGCTCCTCAGTAGTAGAATCCCAGACAGACATTGAAGAGCAGCTAGAGTCGCTTGGCTATTTGTAGCGGACAACTACAGTACAAAACAGTCATATAGGCAGTGAGTACTGTAGAAAATAATTAGTGCAGAACAAAAGTCAGTTGGGTGAATTGACTGATATAATATATTGTCATTTGTATACAGGGATAACGCAGGCCCCAAAGTATGTTGAATCATTTATTAAAGCGGTAAAACTAAATTGAACCACGTATTTATCCCTCCACGTATGAAATCAACCATGGCTTCAACTATACGCGATAGATTTTATCAGGGGCAATTCGGAGTAGCACTGGAAACACAATTTATCAAAGATTTAACCCTGGGCAAAGATAAACCAAATGATATTTCAGAAAACGTTGGTAAAAATATCGTAATTGTTGGAGGAGAGCTATTCAATAAGGGTGCCCAGGCGATGACGTTTACCGTGGTTGATGAAATGTCAAAAAGATACCCAAATAAGGACATATATCTGTTTTCGTCCATGGATTACGACCGCCCAACTAGTGAAAAAAACAAGTACGATTTTTCGATACTCCCATGGCACGTAAAGGAAAAGAAAAAAATATTAATAAACCGTGGAAACAAAATTAGGGATAGTAGTTCCATCGTAGCTGAATTATCTGATGTTTTATCAAACTGTTTTATGATGATAGATATTAACGGCTATAAGTTTTCATCACAGTGGGGGTGGAAAATGTCGTTAATGTACATTTCTAACATTATTGTAGCAAATAAATATTCGATACCGATGTATATTTTACCCCAATCTATAAGTCCGTTTGATTATAAGACGTGGCAAAAATGTATCTTGAATCCTTTTATGAATGTATATCTTTCTTATCCAGAAATTATTTTACCCAGAGAGCATCATGGTGTTGAAAATTTGCTACCATATACTAGACATAATGTTCGTAAAGAATTTGATATAGTGCTACAAAATAAAGAAGGCTATAACTTGGAAAATATATTCACAGAGCATATAGACATACGTCAATTCACTATTGATAACGACTCTGTTGGAATTGTACCAAACTCAAGGTTGTTAGAACGGATCGATAGCTCAGAATATTTTTCCCTCATTAATAGGTTGATCGATAAAGTTTTGAACGAGGGGAATAATGTGTTTATTTTAAGACATTCTTTCGAAGACCAGAACATATGTAAAATAATCTACTCTAATTTTGGAAGTAATAATAAAGTCAACATTATAGAAGAAGATTTGAATGCTATTGAGCTGGAGAGAATTATTGGCCAATTCAATTATGTGATAGCTTCTAGATATCACTCGATAATACACGCATATAAAAATCATGTTCCCGTCATCGCCTATGGTTGGGCCAAAAAATATGAGGAACTTTTGAAAGATTTCGGTCAAGAGAAATACTTTTTCGAGGGGAGAAAAAATATGAATGTGCAGAAATCTGTGGAAGCTCTGCAGCTGATGGAAAAAAACTATGTAAAAGAGTCCGAAAAAATAAGGCTCAAAAGAGAGGAAATAACAGAGGAAAACCTGTTTGATGTTTTGTTCTAGACGTTTCTACTTGGTTGCATTAATTTAAGAAATTAAATATTCGTGGGTTGGATTGTTCATCTGTTCCCAAAACTACCAAATAGACGTTAGACACGGGAATTGTTATCAGCCAGTTCAGCTCCCCATGTATATAATTTTATACGGTCTGATTCATGTGCGATGGTTGTCTGAGAGTCCAATAGTTCTCTCGTTTCGCCTGACTGCCGTAGTCGTGCCGTGCGATCCAGTACGATCCACCCACGATCAGAACGGTTCATCACCTGATGGAGTTCGTCAGCAGTATAGATGGGCGTCGCACCAGAATACCGTTCGTTCTCCTCAATAGCATACGTACTACCTGTCCCAGTCAAATCATGCGCCAGCCAGTAATCAACACCACCCGCATAGTACAATCCAGGAGCCGTCCACCCAGCAATAATCACATCATCTGGCTCTCGATGTTCGTTCACATGTGCATACGCACTCTTGAAATCCGGCTGCGGCGCATTGATACCGAGTTGGTACTCAGCCTGTGGCGTCGACGTAAAACCAGCACCACCAACGCTCAACAACACGATCAATCCGAGAAGCACTATGGGAATAACAACATCTGATCTGTTTCGGGTCGAAAATAGTTCGTCGACCAACGACCCATCCCCACTGACCACCTCTACAACATACACCACCGTCACAGCACTCGAAACGAACAGCAGTGGCAACACGAAGTACAGATATCGCGTTGCGAACAGCTCTGTATTGAAACTCAAAATGAACACAGGTGGAGCCAACACCAAGCCAAACAACAGCCCTGCTCGTCGATATCCCTGATACACCATCACGCCGAGACCGACAATCGCCAAATACAGAAAGGCATGCAGCTCATCGGCGAACCACGACACGTATGCATCCCAGTAGTCGACCTCCGTATCCGTGATCGTCTCCAACGCGCCCGTAACACCTGGCCCAACGATTTCAAAGAGGATCGTCAACACGATTGCAACCCCGATGATCACGCCCGCAGTCTGCCGGTTCAGCGAGCCGTCGACAACTGCAGTTATCGTCAAAAAGACGACCGCGGCAGGCAACAGTACATACCCAATAGGATGCGTGGCTGCGGCAAGCCCAATGACCACTAGCAACCCGACAAGCAACCGCGTATCGCCCAGTCCTCGAACATCAACGCGAAGCAACACCACGACAGCGAGCACGTACAACAGCTGAAACAGCTGGTACATCCGCGCCTGTCGACTCCAGGCGATCTCCCACGTCGCAAACGTCAGCAACCCAGCCGCAAGCAACCCCACGCGCCTCCCACCAACCTCTCGGCCAAGCCAGTAGGTGACTAGAATCGTCATCGTCCCAAAGATCACTGATGGAAACCGGGCTGCCCACTCGCTCGTACCGAACACCATCATCGATACACCAACGATCACGGTGTGGGGGAACGCCCGCCAGTACGTGTATCCCGACGGGAATTCTGGTCGACCATCGTCGAGAAACGACATCGCCGCGTTCGTCGTGATTGCCTCGTCGAACCAGA
>LKMJ01006580.1_pt1 | contig 10952 bp, 14 predicted proteins | sample 643391 | NCBI WGS metagenome assembly LKMJ01 (sample SAMN04112250, study PRJNA286221) | soda lake metagenome | biome: soda lake; feature: Kulunda Steppe; material: water; isolation source: sample PL-Br10 brine of Picturesque Lake | place: Russia: Kulunda steppe | collected 2010-07
ACACACACACACCATGCCAAAGCGGCTGCGCATTGATGGCTGCCGCATGTGGAGCAGCCCCGGCTTGGCCTCCTTCTTGCAGCCTGCTTGTGCGGCAGGCGGTCTTGTGGCTGCCTGATGCTGCCCTGCCGCAGCCGCTGTAGACTCAGAGGTAGCTCCACCACTTGATGCTGCAGACAGGCCAGGTGGTGCTTTGAGGGCAGCCTTTCGCTGCGCGCTTCGACTGTTGTTGGAAGAGGGCTGCCCCCGTGCCTGGACACCTGCCCCTTGCCTGCTGCTGCTGCTGCAGCTGCTACTGCTGGCGGCATCCTCAGCTGCTGCTCCCGTTCTTGCACTCCCGCTACACTCTGGATGCTCTGCTGCTGTCGCATAGCGCTGGATGTGCTGCAGCATTTTCTTTGCCTTGGCGTTGTCACCTGGCATGGTGGGCAGAGCAAGGTCACCATGAGGAATGAAATGAGGCAGAGACGGTGGGGCTCTTAAACATTGATCAGCAAGACCAACTTTTCCATGTACCTAAGCAAGCAGCGTGCGTGAGCAAGGGTTCTTTCCTCAGGCATTGACCCTAGTTGGGTTCCTGGTATTGCAAGGAGCATAGCTAGCTGGTCTACAATATCTTGAGCGGCTGCTCTGGACGGCGTGTGCAGTCTGTCTGGGCATTATGTACCAGCAGATTGCAAGCTAATGGGCTTGCACCTGCCTCATTGGACTTTGCCAGTCCTGGGACATTTAAATCACAGGACACTTACTATTAGATCTTGCATTGGATCCAGATGCCTCAGAGTTCCCCAATCCAGGCAGATACAGCTTGATCCGGGTTGCCTCGGCCAGTGAAACGGACGACGCATTATAGAGATCCGTTTTGGGCATTAAACTTCCATTGAAACAAATAGTTACGATTGAAACAAAAGATACATGTTTATTACATAAGTTATAAGGAAGGTCAGCCGGTTCCAGGGTCCCACAGTACCATTACTGTGTGATACCACATTCCCAGATAAGGCAAGGCCATCACTTCTTCTTCAGGGTGGGGACACTTTAGCTTGCTGCTCCTGTGGCAATATGCACTAATCATCACAGAAGGTGCAATAAACTTTGAAGAGGTGAGAACCAAGACATGTCACTCCTGATAGAAATAATCAGGACATGCTGAGCGGGGCATCTGCTCAGCACAAGAATTGCGTACGTGCGTGCTCTCCCTCTCCCTCTCTCTCTCTCTCTCTCTCTCTCTCTCTCTCTTGCAGGTTACCTCTCCACATTAAACATTTACATGTAAATATTTTGCTGCAATTCTGCTTCTGTAGGGAGTTCTACAAGTTATGGAGCCTGTTCAGGAGGAGTTACCTCTCCCTGCGTCAGGAACACAGAGGTCACCTTATTCGACACAGGCGCCCTTTGTGCAGTGCACACCTAAGCAGCATGCTTGCTCTGACATCCCCAGCATTAAATATAAAAATATTGAACAGGCTATGGGCCATGCGATTGCAAAGCAGGCCTTCTCTCCCCCGAGTCCAATTTTGCCCAGGTGAGGCAGCTGCTCCACAATAAGGCAGGCACATTGACAGGTCAATGAAAGTGGAATGATGTGTGGAGTGGATCTTTTGCAATGCCCACAAGGCAAGGTCAAGGAGAATTTGGGATGCTACAATGGGCAAGGCTTTGAGCGCTGATGGCTGTTTGCAGGCGTCCCACCGCCAAGACATGGAATGCAACCATGAAGGAGAGGAACCCCCTAGCTTCCAGCTTGACAGGTGAATCCCTTAGCTTGTTTTCAATGCCACATCTTCCTTGGCACTCGTGAAAGTTGCCTCATTTAGAAGTACAGCGGGCAGTGCAGGTGGACCTGAGCTGATTTTAGGTTGCTTGCAGCATCAAAGACAATGTGGAGGCTCCTAACCAGTACATCTAATGTATGAGCACACAGGCAGAGGCACACTGGGATGTAAGCGGGGATTTTGCTGTGCGGAGCGAAAGGCTGGTGACCTGCGCTTAAGGATGTAGCGTAAAGGATGAAGCCAAGCGGGTCAGAGCAGGAGGGGGACCAGGGGCCTGTCGATTATGCATGGTTCCTAGCATGCAGACTTTGTGCGTGGTCTACTTGGAAATTGCGGGACACCTGTGGAAGTTGGCTGGAAGCAGCTGACCTGCATCCACAGTCATGGGGTCCACGGTCACATCCTGCAGTGCTGTCAGCCACTGCCCCCAATGAATTACCCACCTTGAACCAGTGATTTCCCATCCAGCGTACACACAGCTGTCAGGACCCACCCTAAAAATCTGGTGGGCTTCATACTATTGAGGCCCATCCATGTACCTTCATGTCCAGTTTGCTTTATGTCCGATTTGCTGGATGGCCATTTCACACTGAGGGTTCAGACACGTGCACGGACAGAGGGTGCGAGATACCAGATGTAAATATAACAACTGTATGTGTATATGCATGTGTGTGTGCACGTGTGTGTGCACTTGTGTGCATATGTGTGCATATGTGTGCGCACGTGTGTGTGCCTATGGCTCACCCACGCACGAGGCCCATCGGGCTCCTGTTGGTGCTAAACCAGAAAGTTGTCTCCGCTTTGCCAGTGTACATTGTGTACATGAGCCTTGTGAGATCTAGAGTGAGCCTTCCGGGGACCCTTCTGGCACTTCTGCGGCAATGCATTCCATGTAATGCTTGTTCCCTTGTGGAGGTCCTACTGCCTACCCAGCTGCTGCCTGCCGTACTGAGAGCTGCAACCGCATCCCCTACCTGACTTACAACAGGGCCGGGGCGTGCCGGAAAGTTTGGGGAGCTGTCAGGAGAATCGGGCGGTCAGTACCAAGGGGAGGTCCTTGCTGGGCGCCCCCATGGCCACGGTTACTACTATGTGCTCAAGGTATGGTCACGATCGCTGCTGGCCAGAGGGAATGGGCTGGTCATGAACGCATGGCTATGCAGGTATCACTGGCGTTTGCAGTACACGCACACATGGAGGCATTGTGGCTTGCATCTCACACATACATGTGGAGTTCTCTGACTCTCAATGCGCACGCTCGATCGTTGCTTGTAACGGCACACTTTTTCAGGTGCACCTTCTCAGTGTACGTGCCTCTGACCCCGGCTCATAGATCAAAGAGGGTTTTTGCAATGGCTGTGTGTGGCTACTGCCTACTCGTGTTACATGACTCTGGTGCAGTGCAGCTAGATGGGCTGTCATATGCAGCACTCATCTAGCCATCTGCTTGTTCATGCCAGATGGTTGAGGAAGTCAGAAAGAGAGAGAGAGAGGGGGTGGGGGTGCAGAGGGGGAGAGAGAGAAAGAGAGAGAGAAAGAGATGGGGGCAGAGGGAAGGAGGGCACAGTGAGGGAGGGAAAGGCAGCGAGGCGGAGGGGGTTGTCTTAGACAAGCGTCTGCCATCGAAATGTCTGGAAATGGAAACAAGCCAGGCACACGCCAGGTGTCTCGGGAGGGCTCAAGCGAGGAATGTGGGAGGGGAAGACTCACCTCCTGCTGCAAGCGCAGCGCATTGCTGGGCTGCGTGCTCGCATGCACCGTGACCACGCCCTAACCTGCCAGCAACGAAAATGGTGTTTCAGTAGAATGGTGTTATCGTGCTTTTTATTCACCCCCGTCCAGCCCGGTCACCGTTGGTTGGTATGTCCAAAGAGCGCTAGCGGTGCTTACGAGCCAACTGACCCTAACTTATTCAACAAGGCATCAAGTGGGTGTCCGCCAGTGCTGCTCCCCTGCCCCCTCCCCCAAATACCATTTCCGTACAGAGTGTGCTTGTCACACGCAATGCGGGGCGTGCCGTGAAATTGCGGGGGCCGTATTCAGGCAACAGCGCGCAATGATGTGGATGCGTACTGAACTTGAGCAAGCATAGGTCTGAAGCACACCCGCCCCTCCCACGCCCGCCCTTGTCGCCCAAACACCATCTCAGACAAGGGCGGCACCAAATCACATGGGGGGCGCGGGAGAAGGTACTGCGCGGCACTTGCAGGGTGGGGACATCACCCCCCCGGTGCATTGTTTGCCAAGCCGCGTCCACCAGCGACCACCATTTGTTGCCCACATAACTCGTTCCAGTCATCATTGCCTTGTTGCACAATGACTTTTTTTCTAATCAGGCTGTCCTGGAAACAGCGGGGGTACTTCCACCATTCAGGCATCAGTACAAGGATTGTCTACAAGTAATTTGTTTAATCTACATGCCGTGCTCCGCACCCTGTCTTGCCCTGCAAGCACATCATGCCAGGCAATCTACCAAAACCTCAGCTCTGCTGCATGCGCTGGTGGTACGCCTGCTCCCCTTTAAACCTGCTGCACATTGCATAATGTGCACGACGTTACTGGTGCAGTCTGCAAAGCGGCAGGCATGAAGAAACCAATTTTGTGATAGAACCCATGGGCAAGAGGAGTGCCATGCATGCCATGAAGATCCCCTCTGCTCTGCGTGCTGCCCAAAGTACCAAGCCAGGTAGCCACCACCACACGCCAGGCACTCGTGCGGCTTGCTGTATTTGCGCCCAGGGCCCAGGACAGTTTGAGCTCCAGTATGAAGGCGAGTGGGTGCAGGGGAGGAGAGAGGGCTTGGGCACTCGTTACTACCACAACAACGAGTCCTACTCCGGCCAGTTTGTGGCCAACATCCGTCATGGATTTGGTCGCTATTTCTTCAACAATGGGGATGTGTACGCGGGAGAGTGGGTGGACGATCGGAGGACAGGCAGAGGCACATACTACCACGCAAATGGGGACATCTTTGTGGGTGAGTGGTCTGGAGGGTTGCACGTGTTTTGTACTCTCTACCTCTGTGTAATTGGCACAGGAAATTCCGCAGTGTCTGAACCAGCCAAATAAATGTGAAAGCATGTCAGCGTGTCATAAGACAATGTTGGCTGGGGAGAGCAATTCGCGGGGACTCCGCGCGAGTGGTTGCGGCTTGCCAAATGGAGCACTTGGGCAAAGTGATCCCGACCCACAAGTGCCACGCTGCGCCTCTTCACGCGCCCCATACCTGTGTTTTGGTGCCTGATTTGTCTGTGGTGGCGTTCTGGTGACAGAGTTGGGAGCAAGAGGGGCGGGGCGTGGGGCTCCGATGCGCGTGCTTGTAAAAGACACCTTGGACCGGCCAGTCGGTCCACCCCTCCGCGCAGGCGCTCCCCACTGCTCCGCATTTTGTGTGACAGGTATTAAAAGCATCAATGGTGTGTGGGGGAGGGGCGGGGCGCCGACAATAGCGGGTGAGGGCGTGGTCAAGGGGCTGTGCACGTACGCAAGCACGCGGACGTCCGGTGCAGTGCCATGCTTGTATCTCAGAGGGGGTGTGCGCCCCTTTCCCTACTCCCTCCCCCCTCCCCCAGTGTGCGCCAGGCGCAAATCCTTCTTGGACCCGTACGTAGGACGCGCACGCTTGCCTTGCTGCCTCCCTATCTGCCTCTCCCCCTCTGCCTTTCATCCTCTGCCTCTCCCGCTGTCTCCCCCTCTGCCTCCCTCTCATCCACTTGGCGTTGACAAGGTGCAGACAAGGAACCCCCAACGTGGCATCAGCCTCCCAGCAAGGCATCAGTACAAACACAAGGCATCAGTAGAAAAAGCATGCATGTGTATGTGCGAACAAGTATGCGAAGCAACCTTAGAAGTGTGACTTTCTGTGGTCAACTGTAATATAGCCTTGGATGCCCACTGCAACCTGGAAATGTGTCATGATGACTGATCTTGGCTGGGATGGACACCAGATGTGCTTGTGACTTAGAAGGTGGTGCAAGGGTGCCCAGATTGATCGAGCTTTTACGATTACTTGATTCTAATGGACCATCCCAAACCTCCTGATCCACTTCGGCACACCAAGCGCTTTGAAGAAAATATGAGAACTGGCACACATTTACTCTGTTGCTGGAACCCACCCCTGTCATGCGTGCTTTTTTAACACACCTTTGTTCATGCACGTGCTGCTTGTATTTGCACACAACATGCATGCACACAACATACACGTGTGGTCTTTGTGTACACAGGTGACTTTGTGCGGGACAAGCAAGAAGGCATGGGAGCCCTGTTCATGATGCAGCGGCAGCGCAAATATGTGGCAGAGTACGTAAATGGTGCCCCAATCACGGGCACCATGCTGGACATTGACAACTCAGACCTTGAACCATTGCAAGGGCAGCTCATCGCTCTGGCATTACACAAGAAGCTGGAGAATGCCACAAGCGGTAAGCGAGATGGTGAAGTGACAGCAGCACCTCAGCATGCTGGCATCCATAGTTTGAGCATCAATTTTGTTGTTTGGCAGCCTCGGCCAATGGAGAGCCACAAAGGCATAGTCCAACAGCACCATATGCAAGTTAAGCCATTGGAAATGCAAAATCAAAACAGGCCCAAACAGAGCTGGGGATTTTGCTGCTGAGCACCTAGGCATGCCCCGCTCAGAAGCAGCACCCAACAACTCAACGATTGCGCGAGGTGCATGCGCTTACACCACGCTCATGATCACTGCTGCATCCAGGCATCAACACCCTTGAGCTCCCAAGCATCGACCTGGCACAGCCCAACAAGGTGCTGGGGGAGCAGTTCATTGCTGTCCGCAAGCTGCGTGCCAACTCGCGGAACAAGGAAATTCGGGAGATGCAGACAGCCTCCGGCTCGCTGGCGGATAAGGAGCTGGATATGCTGCGGCACTCCTTCAGCCTCATGGCAGGTGCGCGCTTTGGCTCCCTTCCCACTTGCTGCAGCACTGGCAGGTGCGCGCGCTCGGGTTTGGCCCCGTGCGCTGCTAACTCCAGTCTGGCTAGGGCCTCTGCCCAGAGGTGGGTCAGGTGGTTTATGATCTGGTGAAAGAGGGGGATCTGGTATACCACGGGCCATGTGATGGCGCAATTAGGATGAGCCCATCGCCCATTTCAAATCATCCGCACACTGTAAATCTGAGACATGCAAGTGACCCATCCCTGATGCACATTTTGGATGGCGTCACCTCATAAAGGAGGCCATCCTCAAGCTGGGCTACTGAGAAGCCTGTGCACACTTCAGGCAGCAGCCAAGAACGTGTAGATATGCCGCCACTGCTGTTACCCCTCTTGCCAGTGGCGCATAAACATATGCACACACACTGCAGATCATGTGCCCTTCCCCAACCTTCTGCACGCACACACTAGCACACTGGTGTGAAGCTCCCTGAAGATGCTGCCTTGTGTATGGCGGTCAGGGCTCCCGCATCCAGCCTTCTTCCCCTGATCAGCACTCGCCCTGTGCACTCGCAGGCGGAGACAGCTTGAAGAACAGCCTGATGCCCCACCAGCTGCGCGAGCTGTGTGTGATGGCTGGCCTGGATCCCGCTGCCCCAGCCACGCTGGCGCTGGTGGAAGCAATGCTTGCAGCAAAGGACTCTGAGACGGGTCGCATCAGCTTTGATGCCTGCATGCAGGTTGCGTGCCACTACCAGGTCAAGGTGCGCATTGGGCGGTGGCTGTACTCGGTGCACTGAAGCGCATGTTGTGCTGCCGGGCCTCCCTTGCCCTGCAATCCTGTGCACAGCCGGCCATGAGCGCGTACTCTGGCAGGGACTGGCCTGAGCGCATCACAAAACCAATACAGAGGCTGTGGCCCCACAGAGCTGCGCACTGAGAGGGGCAGCCTGCAGACCTGCGCGCTGAGACGTGCACAACGCTGCACATTAGGCAGGTGCACCTGGTTTCCTGGCTTGCAACGTAGCTGGCAAGCTGGATTTGTGCTTCTTCCATCAATCAGGCGAGCTTGTAAATGTGTACAGAAGCTTGTCATGGATGCATAAGGCTGCGTGCAGGCGGACATCGTGCGGGGGCCTTGTGCCCTGACCATGGGTGCACCCTAAGGCGCCCTAGCCTAGCTGCTCTGTCGTCCCTGCACACAAGCCCCCCTTCTTGCCATACCAGTGCCAACCCCAACCTTCTGCAGTGGGCTTTGTACGGACATGCGCGCGACCTTCGAACCTGTGCCTGATCCTAGCAGGTCCCCCCTGTGCCCTCACGCCAGCAGACACCGACTTGATGCCTCGTGGGACACACACACACACACACACAGAGCGTGGCATAATTGTATGGAAGCCGGGTCATGCTTGCATGGCACAAAGGTTGCATCGCCGTGCCAGCATTTGACTTTCGCGCTTGCACACACGCCCGAGTGCACACCCGCCTATCTTGCTGCGATGGTGTCAAGCATGCACAACATCTATACTCACATGAACTTGTACTGACGCTGCGATTGCGGGGACACGAGTGTGCAACTGCCCTGCTCCCCCGCGCTGGCACACGGCGGCAGCTCAGAACTCAGGCGCTCAGGAGCTCAGATCTCAGCAGTGCAGACAGGGCTCCTCGTGGGTATCAGGGCTCCTCGTCGCCAGCATCATCACTGTGCGTACTGCTGCCTTTGCCTGCGGACTGCCACCAGTGTCTGCACTCACTCTCCTGCACATTCTCGCTCATTTGGAGCACGTCGCAGGTGGAGATTCCTCCGGGCGCAGACGGCTCTGGGACAGCCACTGCGGATGTTTTCACTGCCGACGCCACCGGCCAAGGGTTGATAGAGGGTCAAGGGGTGCTAGAGGGCCAAGGGTTGCTAGAGGGTCAAGGGGTGCTAGAGGGCCAGGGGGTGCCACAGGGAGGTGAGTACGTGGCCTCACAGCCAGAGGGGGCCCAGGCTGGGTGGGTTGCTGCTACGAGTGGGCAAGAGGCTCCTCTGACAGGAACAGACTCTGCTGCTGCAAGTGGGCAAGAGGCTCCTCTGACAGGAACAGAGGCTGCTGCTGCAAGTGGGCAAGAGGCTCCTCTGACAGGAACAGACTCTGCTGCTGCAAGTGGGCAAGAGGCTCCTCTGACAGGAACAAAGGCTGCTGCTGCAAGTGGGCAAGAGGCTCCTCTGACAGGGTCAGAGGCTGCTGTGGGCCCTCGTGGAAGTGGCGGTCGAAGCACTTGAGGAGGTGGACGGGTTGGGGCAGGCGCCAGTCTTAGAGGGGGCGGCTGATGGCAAGGCAGGGGCTGGTCCTTGAGGGCGCAGCTGTGGAAGGAGGGCAGGGGCTGGCACTTGAGGATGCGGCTGATCGAGGGCGTGATATAGAGCTGTTTGACGCTCGCTTGTGTCAATCCAAACTGATGGGCAGGACATGGCATATACGTGGGACAGCGCAAGCAGAAGTCTAAATGCTGGTGTGCTTAAGCGTGTGGAGCAGAAAGGAGAGAATGGGCGCGTGATTGGACGGCATGGACAAGGAGGTTCATCTGTCCTGGACAAACAAATTGCTCCTCAGCTGGTCAATTGTTGACAACCTGCGGCTGCTATACTTTAAAATGACAGGCGTGCCATACATGCGAGCCTCTCATGTCTGATTGCAGTGATTCTATCTGTTTCTGATATGGAGGTTGATCTGAGTGGTTCCAGAGCTGTGTACCCCTCCTTTGGTGCGAGTCACCAGCTCTTGCCCCTGCTGGTCTGGCTCGTTCGTTTTCTTCAGGCTAGGTGAAGGTTACACAGCTGTACCTGCCGAGTGGAGACAGCTTGAACTCTTTCAGGCCTGCAACCATTAACCTGGACCAAAAATTACAGGTACAATGTTTGCAAGGCGCAGCAGGCCTGGTGGTCATTCCTTGCTCTTTCAAGTGTCAGGAAGTGAAGCCCGGATGGCTCAACAAAGTCTGGGCCTGCCGGCATGTGTAGCCCACACTGTGGGCAGAACTAAACCCCAATGGCTTCTACCAAATCTCTCTGTAGATGAACTTCGATCTCATTGGTAGAGCTAGGCTTGCTCTAGGTTAGGTTAGATTACACAGCTGTATCCACCAAACGAGGGCAGCTGAGCTGGAACCAACAAGACCTGCAACTTGAAGCAGAACTAGAAAGGCGCTCATATCAGAAGAAAGGTAGTGTCTGAAAGCCACAGGTTTTGGTGAAAAGCAAACTTTTGAGACTAACTAAGAACAGCTTACATGGGCAAGTCCACGTAAAAACAGGCTCTTCATACAAGGCGAGTCTTCAAGCTTGCAAGGGCAAGTTCAAGATGGAGGAAGAGGCCTCTGCAGACTCTGATTTTGGAGATCACTAAGAGGAAGGCTTGCTATCTAGCTTCTTCATCCAACCAGATGCCAGAGCGTTCGTTGGCATGCCAGCCCACACGCCCAGTCTTGGCGCTTGTCTGGAAGGCAACCCGGATTGCTGGGGAATACAGGTTGCCTTCCGCTTGGTTGGCGTCAATGCTGTCACCTTGCGGCATCTAATGGCAACACGTTGTTGCTCTTCAAGTTAAATCTGCTGCTGCTGCTGCTGCTTCTGTTCTTGTTGCTGACGCAGCGGCTGCCCCTCCTGCTGCTTCTGCTTCTGCTGCCAGTGCTACTGTTGCTGCTGCTGCTGCTCCCCCAGCTCCAGGTGGCTGACTGGCTGCTTTAGTTGATCTCCCACTTCATGGACGTTAAAGTTAATGGGTTAACCGCCAGCCAGGTCGTTAGGCTGATTGTTTTGTTGCTGGTCTTTGCTAGCCAAAAAACAGTCCATAATGTCCGAAATGAAATGGCAGAGTCTATTGTGCCGTTGAGAAAGAAAATCAAAGACAGTCTGACCAGGCAAGGCATGTGGAACATAAGGGGCCTCCATAGAAAAGGATTGGCAGAAAGGGAAGAAAAGGATCGAGCACTTTCTTCTGAGAGAGCACACAAACAAGTATTGACAGTGAAAAAGAACATGCACCTCATTTTGAACAGCAGCACAGGAACACTTGTCACAGAGGTCATTTCCTCCGCGCCAGATGGAGGATTCCACCGCGAGACTATGAGCTCGCAGGCAAAACCTGCTCACATTCCTGGTAACATGCTTAGGGAAATCAAGGTGCAGATAGCGAGGAGGTATCAGGGGGGCACCTCCATTCCGCACCCGTGTGCATGAATCAGCTTGAAGATCTAAGAGGGGGCAGGCAAACCAAGAATGATAAGTCACCAGTTTGTTGTC
>LKMJ01006581.1_pt1 | contig 10951 bp, 11 predicted proteins | sample 643391 | NCBI WGS metagenome assembly LKMJ01 (sample SAMN04112250, study PRJNA286221) | soda lake metagenome | biome: soda lake; feature: Kulunda Steppe; material: water; isolation source: sample PL-Br10 brine of Picturesque Lake | place: Russia: Kulunda steppe | collected 2010-07
TAATTTCTTACCGAGGTCAGTGCTCAATGGAGAAAAAGATAAATGTCTCTAAGATACTTCTCAGAAACGGAGACAGCGAATTTTTGATAGTCAAGGAGAAGAGTTCAGGTAAATGGGAGCTACCTGGTGGAAAGATAAGAGGAGAAGAAGACAGATTCGACGCAGCTAAAAGAGAGCTTGAGGAAGAGACAGGCTTAGAAGTTGGAGATTTTGAGGACGTTGTGAGGATTGAGGTAGAGTCTTCAAGTACAGTAAACTGCTACATACTTTTTGCCGAGTTAGAAAAAGTTTCACCTGTCCTGGATCAGGAAGAGCTTTCCGATTACAGATGGATGACACCGGAAGAGTACAGGGAAGCTGACTGGCACGCTGATGGAGGATACGGGGCGCCTGCTATGACGTATGTTAAAGATTATCTGAATGAAGAAAAACTTTATTCGGAAAACAATGATAAAGAAGAGGGTGTTTTACAGAATGCAGCCGTCTGAACTACATGAGATACAGGTATCTATACTGAAAAAGCTGGGATACGAGGAAGAGGTAGAGTTCTCCGAGCTACAGGGAGATTATGCCAGCAACAAAATAGCTTTCCACCTCAACCAGCTCAAAGATAAGAATCTGATAGAGAAAACCCCTGATGAAAAGTATACCACAACTAAGAATGGAAGGGAGGTAGTGATTGAGTTTCTTGGCGAGGAGACTACCAAACCTGTCGTACTGTTAAGTTTAGTTGTGTTTAAAGATGACAAAGTATATCTGGAAAAACAAACCAGCCCCCTTACAATCTTCAAGGATATGTACAGACTACCGACCGGAAAGGTTAGGACACGTGAAAGACTGAAAGAGACTTCAAAGAGGGTCTACAAACAGGAGTTCGGCGAGGAACCTGACTCTTTAGAACATCTAGGAAGCTTTGATAAGAAAGTAACGTTGAGGGACGGTGTAGAACAGAAATACCTGCTTTACTATCTGAAGACCAAGTATAAAGGAGATCAGGATGAAAACTTTTACCCTGTAGACCGGTTCGACAGCATGGAGATAATTCCTGGCGTAGATACGGTCATAAAAGAAGTCTACTATAACAATGACAAGAAACTGACCGGAGAATGGGAAGTTATCCAGAGAGACGTGGGAGAGTTCGATATAACACGTTTTGATATATGAACCGGATACAAAGAAGTTTCAAATTTATCAGTTACCACAATTGCCAAAAGATATATAAAAGTAAAAGACCTATTGAAGCTTGTCGGTCAACCGAGGTTGACTGATGGAGGGGCTGATTCTATGTACAGAATAAAATCAGAGAAGGCTGAAAGACTGCTTGAACAGAATGATACAGAAAGGAGCCGTGAAAAACATTATCTTTTTGGTAGGAACGGCTTGTTCTCATTTGAAGAGACAGGATCTGTATACACAGTTGTAGAGACCGATGAAAAAGAGTTCCTGATCCACGACTTTGACAAGAAAGGGAAAAAAGTAAGAGAAGTCGAACAGCTCGGTAAGGATAACGCAACTGATTTCCTGAAAAAGACAGGCCACAGACCTTTCATGAAACTGGATATCGAAAAGTATAGACTTGAAGAAAGAGGCACCGTGATTGAGAAGGTTGATCAGCTAGGCTACTTCATAAGCGATCCTGAAATCGGCCAGGAAAAAGTACATTACGGTGAAGAGCTTAAGCAGAAGATGATGAGAGACACCGCCAAACATAAAGAAGTTAGAGACAGCGCAGAAGAAATCCTCAGAATGGTTTAACCCGAAGCATAACACGGGTTTAAAAGTGTTGGTCAGAATTCTTGAGATACGATGGGACGTGTAAGACCTACATATATCAAAAGACTGGCAAAAGATCTTGTCGACGCTGATGAAGAGAGATTCTCCGAACAGTTCGACGAAAATAAGGAAGAACTAAAAGATACCGGCGAATTCAACTCGAAAAAGCTTAGAAACAGGGTAGCCGGCTACATTGTCAGAGTAAAGAAAAATAAAGGAAAGCAGATGCCAGTCCAAGAAACAGAAGATGAATAAACTGTAGACCGGAGACTTGTCTAACTTCTGATACAGAATCTCGGTCTTCAACTAGTACAGGCACAGACTCTGTACGGTTCATATTTATGTCGTTATCTCTTACAGTAACATTCAGATAGCCATCGTACTCTTCTTCAGAGTTAATTCTTACCAGCCTTTCAATCTCCTCCATCTCATCTAACTGATAAGACAGTACCTTTTCATTGTTCTCAAGGAAAGTAGCGTTAACCCCTTCAAGAATAATATCTATATCCCTTTCATTCCCTGAGCTTTCTTCAACAGTCAGGAAGAAATCCCTTACTTCTCCCGTACCCAGAATAAAGCTTGAATAATCCATATTAACTTCCGGAGCTATCCTGTAGTTTTCTCCCAAAGTCCTCACAAAACTAAACGATCTTGTGGTATTCTCATGGCCATCGCTTAAATCTACATTCCATTCAACAGAATCTCCTACAGATATATCATCTATCTCTTCAGAATAGTAGGTGCCTTGGTCAGTAGGAGAGCTCTGTGTGTAATCCATCTCATGCTTGCCGAGAAACTCGTTGTTTGAATCATCATAAAAGTAAGCCGTAAGTTCTTCATCAGCCCCGTCCGGATCCTCTCCAGTGATGTTCAAGACAGCCGTCTCCGAACCCCAGATAGACCCATCTTCGGGGCTAGGCTCCGAGATTACAGGAGGGTTGTTAGGGAAGCTATGTGACCCTGTCTCAGTATCGGACAGATCATTCTGATCCTCAATCTCAACTTCTATATCCAGCTCGACAAGATTTTTGTCCGAATCATGTTCGTCTTCCCAACCATCATTATTATCGTATTCTATCCTGTCAACTTCACAGACTTCACCGTCTATATCGCCGGTATAAGACTCAGTGTCTCCATCGTGTTCAGCTTCAACCTCACATGAATTCACATCTGAAGAGCCTTCATCAAAATCTGCCTCCAGCACAAATGCGTGTTCATCGTTGGAATCATCAAAGTTCAGATCTGTGATCTCAGGAGACTCAAACGTGGAAAAACTCCATGGACCTCCTTCAGCTGAACCGCCATCGTTCGAGGCTTTAGCTGTCCAGCTGTAACTTTCATCCTCTTCTAACTCATGTATATCCACTTCAGCTGTACAGCCGCTACAGACATTATCGTCAGTATATGTTTCACCATCGACCTCAAATTTAACATCCATATCATCTCCGTCCGGATCAGCGACATCAACGCTCAACTTAGTGTCAACCGATACCTCTTCTTCACCATCTTCCGGATCAGGATTTGTAGGTTCATTTGGAGGCTCCGAGGTATCATATTGTACTATCACCACACCCGAACCACCTTCTCCAGAACATCCTCTATACTCTCCACCACCTCCACCACCTGTATTAGCCAAACCGTCATCAGCATCACAACTCTCCCATCCTCCGTCACCGCCTCCTCCTATACCTCCATCCCCTGGTCCCGTACTGCAGCTATCCCGGCATCCTCCACCGCCTCCGCCCCCAAAGTAACCGCTCTGACCGACATCATCACCAAATATATTTCCGTAATATACACCCTCTCCTCCATCGCCTCCGTAATCCTCACTAGCTGCGTCTTCACCTCTTTCATTAGCTCCACCTCCACCTCCTAATGCTCTTCTATCACCTTCTCCTCCTTCATTACCGTAGTCACTTGCTTCATTAGTTCCTGGTTGTAATGGGTCGCCTCCTTCAGCATACCAGTCTCCTCCACCTCCGGATCCTCCATCAAATCCTCCTTCCCCGGCGCCTGAACCCCAATCGCCGCTTGCCCCACCCATTCCGCCTCCGATAGCTTCAAGATTATCAAATTTAGAGCTTTCTGCTGGAGTCTCATCAATTTCTGCGCCATCCCCAACTTCTATACTAATCTCCTCACCCGGAACCACATCATAAGACTCATCATAAACCACACCCCCACCTCCACCACCACCTCCATAACTATCAGGTCCTCCTCCGGATCCTCCACCTCCAACTACTAATACTTCAACCTCTTCGACATTTTCTGGAACATCCCAATCTGTATCAGAAACAAATACTTCTCTCTCTTGATCAGCTATAGCAAGATTGGTTAAAATTAAGGCAAAAAATAGCGCGTAAAGAGCTTTTTTTATCATTACCAATCCCAAGTAAATGTATTTGAATCGGTTTTTACTGTGGCATCAGATTCTAATGAATCTGCCTCCACCCACCATTCATATTCAGTATCCTCCTCAAATGGATAACTCCAATTGAATGTTGTGTGCTCTGACGTACCATCAACTGTTTCCTCTCCAATTTTTTCTACTTCCTCCGTACCAGTATTTTCTATAAATGCAGCAACTTTCAATTCTTCAAATGGTCTTACTGCAAATGAGACTTCTTCAGCCGGCGGCGGATTCTCAACCTGCGTATAAGGAGGTTCAAATAACTCCGCTTCGGCTATAGGAAGCTCTTCTGTTGTTTCAAATTCTATAGTTTCAGTAAAGAGACTCTGAATATTTATATCATGTAAATCATTATATATAAGACTTAAATTTATTTCATGGTTGCCTTTTTCCAAATATAATTGATTTGAAAACGATTCATCTTCCAAACCGTGGTAGAAATCCAGGGTTTCAATTTGATCTTGGTTTATCTCTTTGATTAATGTACTGTTAAGTTCAGAAGTCGCCTCTACTTCTATATCTATGTCATAACTATCTAGAGACTCTCCATCAGCAGGATAATTTATTTTCAGTGATGGTTCAGGAATATTTTCTGTAGTTTCAAACATACTTGATTCTGTGTAACTTTCACCATTTTGGACTACTTCGACCTCCCAAGAATGTGATCCTGCATTTCCTATAATAAAATTCTCCTGGAAGCTCTCGCCAGTGGATTCAACACCCGATTGCTCATATCGGACCTCATCATTAAGGAATAATATTAAATCATAACCCGATTCCTCAGACTCTACCGACCATTGGAATTCCTTTTCGTAACCTTCTACTAGCTCATCTTGTTCTGGAGAAACAAGATTTACGCTGACAGGATCTTCAAGTTCATTTATTTCAAAATTCTGTTCTGATGTCTGCTCCTCGAGATCTCCTGCTTCCAGTTCAATCCACCAGCTGTAACCTCCAGCCGACATCTGCTCTACAAATTCTATATCATTCAATCCTGAAGATAAACTTTTACTATCCTGAGTCTCATCTTCTAAAACTAACGATGCTTCTCCCTCTTGGCTTGAGTTAACCTCAACTCCAAAATTAATCTCCTTTGTTCCGCCTTCCTCCACCTCAACCTCTTTCCCATCACCAGGATATGAGCTTAGTATCTGTAAAATATCTTCTTCTGTCTCTCCTCCTTCCGATTCATCTTCAGATTCATCTTGATCTTCATCACCAGAACCATCTTCCTCTTCTAAGTCTTCATCAGAAGTTCCTTCTTCTTGCTGATCTTCCTGTTCCTCATCTGTCTCGTCTGTATCTTCGTCCTCTGTCGTAGTTTCAACTTCGTCTTCGACATTGACCTGAACGGATCTTTCCCCATAACCTTCTCTGCCTACTTCTAAGTCATAGTCTTCATCAGGCACCGTAAAGCTAAGTTCTCCTTGTTGATCAGTTAAACCGTATAGTTGCCCTTTTACATATACTTCTACGTCCGGAACCGCTTCGCCGGTATCAGAATCTTCTACAGCTAACGTCTTGATTTGGCCGGCTACCGGATCATCATAACTGACGGAAAGTGATGCAGTTTCTTGGTCCTCTTGATCCTGTTGGCTATCGGAATCCAAGAAGTAAACGGTACCTACTCCTGCAGATATTAGAACTAACGAAGATATCAACATTAAAGTTATATATCCGGTTTTCATTTCAGTCTGACCTTCTCCACTGTTTAAACATATATTGGCTTTATCTGTTAATAAAAATTAGTAGGAGCCATAGCGCTCAATATGTCAAATAGTTAAAACCGTCTCCGATCTCTGCGTCTCAGTCCGGGCGAAAACCTTTTCTCCAGCCTCTTCATATATTTTTCTGGTATCTTTGCTCTCTTGTCAGCTTCAAGTATAGGAGAGGGTATAGTATAACTATCCGAGCTCTTCAAGCTGATAAGTTTACCGGCAATAGTATTAGCGTCTTCGACGGCTCCGTAGTAGTCTATTCTCAGAGGGAGGTCTTTTGATGAAAGCTTAACGTAGAAAGTTAGTATTTTATTGGCAGTCTCATCGTCCAGCCTCTGTAGAACCGGATGTTCGACCGGAGAGTCGGAGTACCTACGGACAAAGCTCCTTTCACCGGATTCAAGTACAGCATCCATCAGTAGAGTGTCCCTTACTTCTCCAATATCTACTTCTAGCTTTTCTTCCAATACATTTGCCATCTTCAGCCCATGGGAGTCCTCTACCACTCCTACCAGAGTTCCCGAATCTGCCTTATCAAACAGCTCTCTGTATCTGTCTATAGCTTCATCGTCTTCAAGGTAGCTGGGAACAATTGAACCATCCATAAGAACAGTATCTGATTTTTTAAGAGCTTTTACCGCTACTTCTGTCTCTTTTTTCAACCTCTCTGCCTCAGCGTTTTTCTCCATGCTTCTATCGTCTTTTTGATCGAAGAGGAAGAACTCCGGATCAGGATTTTTGGAAGGTATATAACCTGCATTGAGCGATTCTTCTCCAAAATCTAGTACGGCTGCCACCGCTCTAGCAGCAACTATATCTGAGGACGAGTAACGTTTCTTGACTAGACCTCCATCTATCCCTGCAACCTTACCAGGATTTTTTCTGTCTATAGGCTTGGAAAGAAAGCTTTCTTTTACGTTATGGCCTTTTTCTACCTTATTTAAACCTTCAAACTTCTCTGAAAGCTCTTCTGCATCCCGTTGTCTCTCTGAAATTTCCTGGCCTATATCCTCGATTGTGGGCATAATAAAGTATAAGAGGTTTAACTGTTTAAACAGTTGCTATGGAGATAAGCGAAGAACTGAACAGAAAAGATCATTTTTTCCTAGACCTGGATAACACAGTCTGGGACTGGGACTCTCTAAAGCCTGGGGCAGAGGAACTAGTACATAGACTTAGACAGTCTGATAAACAGGTAAAGTTCCATACAGACAACACGTTAATGTCAAGGGAAGGATATGCAGATAAACTTTCTTCTATGGGTATAGAAGCTGAGAAAACAGATGTTTTCACGGTTGGATACGCTTTAGCAAGACATCTTTCCGAAAACATGGTATCAAAAGCTTACGTAGTGGGTGAGACCGGGCTGATGGAAGAGTTGGAAAGAAATGGTATAGAGATAACTGAGGAGGCGGAAACCGTTATATTTGGTTATGACCGGCAGTTTAACTACTCAAAGGCTCGTAAAGCTCTTGAAACAGTAGAGAACGGTGGAAGGGTTTATCTCTGCAGCACTGAAAAATACTTTCAGAGCTCGATGACCAAAAAACCACACCAAGGTCTTTTCAACAGGATATTTGACGACTTTGACCGTACAGAGATAGCAGGGAAGCCAGGAGAACTGTTTGTAGAGCAGTTCAAGAATTACTTCGACTATAACAGAACCAACTCTATATTTATAGGGGATAGACTTGCTGATATAGAGACAGGTAAAAAGCTTGGTATGACCACAGGAGGCTTTATCGGAGGCAATCTTTCGAAGAAAAAGCTGAGAAAAGCGGAGAAGAGACAGAAGCCAGATTTCGGTGTTGACAACCTACAGAAACTCAGGAGAAGAATTCTCTAGATTTTGCCATGCCATGGGAGTTCGGCATTTAATACTTAAGATAGAAAACTTGGACAGGTGAACTGAAGATCTCAGACAGACACGTAACCGTTACTTCCGCATTGCCTTACATCCACGGAGTACCACATCTTGGAAACGCAGTTGGAAGTGTTCTACCCGCAGATATTTTCCACAGGTATCTAGATATCAAAGGAGTGAAAAACGAGTTTATATGTGGAGGAGATGTACACGGAACGCCTTTAGAGCTTGAGGCTCTGGAGAGGGAAACTACACCTAAAAAGATAAAGGATGACCAGATGAAGGAAGTCAGAAAAGCCTATGAAGACTTAAACATGGACTTTTCTATCTTCAGCGACACCCATAGCGATTATAATAAGAAACAGACTTTTGATATGTTTGAGGAGCTTTACTGTAAAGGATACATAAACGAAAAGACTCAGACGATGCCTTACTGCAACAATGATGAACGTTTCCTTCCTGACAGATATATAGAAGGAGAATGTCCGCATTGCGGAGGACTGGCAAGAGGAGATCAGTGTGACGACTGCGGAAAGCTTGTAGAGCCTGAAGAGCTTGAAAATCCGGAGTGTCAGATCTGTAACGGCAATGATATCAGCTTTGACGATACAACACATCTTTTCCTTGATCTTGAACCGTTTAAGCCTACACTGAAAAACTGGTTGGACAAGGACGTAACCCCTGTACCCGATAACTTTGAGAGCCAGGTAGACAACCTTATAGAGGACGCTGAGCAGAGATCGATAACTAGAGATCAGGAATGGGGGTTCAAGATACCGGTAGAAAGGGTAAATGAAAGGATAGAGGAAGAAGATCTAGATGTTCCGAAGTTAGACCCGGATACTTATGAGGACAAAGTTCTATACGTATGGTTTGACGCCCCTATCGGATATATAGGATTTACAAGAGAGCTTTTCGAGGACGGAGAGGAATGGAAAGATCAATGGTCCGGAGAAGACACTGATGTGTACTACTCCATCGGAAAAGACAATACTATATTTCATACGGTCATATGGCCTTCTATGTTGGATGGAGCCAGCAACGAGGATATAGATTACAACTTACCACATTACGAGTTTATCCAGCAGTACATGATGTGGGAGGACCAAGCCTTCTCCAAATCCCGAGGAGTAGGTATCTTCATCGATGAAGCTACAGAGTACTATCCGGCAGATTACTGGAGGTTTTACCTGACAAGGGTGCTTCCGACTGACCATGACACCAACTTTTCCTGGGAAGGGTTTGAGTCGGAGATAAACAACGTGTTAAACGATACCGTTGGAAACTTTGTGAACAGGACGTTGAGTCTGGCGGAGAAATGGTTTGATAACGAGGTACCGATTGCCGATAAGATAGAAAAAGATCAGGAGATGGTCAGAGAAGCTGAAGCACTTGTTGACCGGTACATAGAACATTTTGAACAGCATGAACTCCGGGAAGCGATGGATACAGCGGTAGATCTTGCAAGGCTCGGCGACCGTTACCTAGCAGAGGAAGAGCCTTGGAACAACGCCGAGAGACAGGAACCTGTAATTCAGGTATGTATCAGGATCATAAGAGCTCTTGCCGTCACGATGTATCCTTTCACCCCGGAGACATCCGAAGAAATCGCAGGGATGCTGAACACAGATATACATTCCGAGGAAGGGTACAATGAACTTGTAGACCCTCTACTTGGAGGCCTGGAAGCCGGACATGAGCTAGGAGAACGGGAGATTCTTTTCGATAAGATAGATACTGAAGAGTACCAAGAAAAATATCAGAAAGAGCAGAAGAGAGAGGAAGCAAAACAGAAGTATAACGAGGATACCGTTTCTTTCAGCGACTTCCAGGATATGGATATGAGGACCGGAGAAGTAGCAGAGGTGGAAGAGCATCCTAATGCGGATAAACTGTACAAAGTCAAGGTAGATATAGGCGATGCAACACTTCAGACCTGTGCAGGGCTGAAAAACCATTACGGTAAGGAAGATCTAGAAGGTAAAAACGTTGTAGTGCTTGCAAACCTTGAACCTTCAGAGCTGAGAGGAGAAAAGAGCGAATGCATGATACTTGTCGCAGAAGACAGCTCAGGAGAGCTTTCCCTACTGACAACAGAAGACGATATGGAGCTAGGGAGTAAGGTAGAGTAAACCGGAACGCTTAAATGGAAGCCTTGCCAATCAAGGGTATGGTGTTGGGACTAAGCTGGTTGTCCAGAAGTAATAAAAGCAAGATTCAGCAAGAATCAACTCAATTAGAAAACAAAGTAGAAGAAATTAATTCAAAGATCAAAAAGCTGGACTCAAGCTCTTCTAGAAGAGATCTTACTAATTATCTTAGAGAATTGGAAACTCTAAAGAGTCTACTGGAGAAGGAGATATCATACGTAGAAGAGTTGGAAGATGTCTCAATAGAATGTATGCAGAACTTTAACCCTGTAAAACTGAACCCTTCAAACGAGAAGGAAATTCTTATAATGAACTCAAAAGCCGCCAGAGTGACTGAATTAATGTTAGAAGATCAAGAAAAACTAATTTCAGAATTTCTTGGAATAGATAATAATTTGAACCCGAATATAACGGAAGAAGAATTTGTAAATACTAAAAGAGGGCTGAAAAAGTACAGCGATTTGAAAATAGAGAACGAGAAAATAAAAGAAAACTATCTGTCGGTTAGAAATTCATTCTTCGTAGTAGAAAAATCTAGAAAGAAGTTAAAGCGAATCAGATCAGCAAAATCTAGGAGTAGTAGTGCTGAAAAGAAATCAGAGTGGACAAGAAGAAGGGCTGCAGACTGACATTCTACAGAATTACTGCACCGTCCTCTTTTTCTTCCCCACCTAGCCGTCCATGTTCCAACTCTTTATGGATTCTTTTACCCAGGTATCCGGCATTTTTGAAACCAAATATTTCAGTAGCTCTATCGACATAACTCTCCATCTTCGGAGTCTCTTCAAAATCACCGGTGTAGAACGATTCGAGAGCATCAGCCATATCAGAGTGTTCAATGTTACAGTTAGCCTTTTTACCCGTTGATTCTATTACCAGGCTATTTACTTCTCTTCCGAACTGCTCGTATGTATCCGAATCATCTAAAGCTGATTTATATATGCCGAGCATCTCTTCAGGCCTTTTTTCAATCTCTAGATTAGCGTTACCCCTCCTCCTATGCCTGCGTTTTCAACCTCTGAAGCAATAGACATAA
>LKMJ01006583.1_pt1 | contig 10950 bp, 4 predicted proteins | sample 643391 | NCBI WGS metagenome assembly LKMJ01 (sample SAMN04112250, study PRJNA286221) | soda lake metagenome | biome: soda lake; feature: Kulunda Steppe; material: water; isolation source: sample PL-Br10 brine of Picturesque Lake | place: Russia: Kulunda steppe | collected 2010-07
ACAGTTAGTATACAATTAGTATACAATTAGTATACAATTAGTATAATGTTAGTAATTTACACAGTTAGTATTTTATAAATATAAATATAAATATAAATATAAATATAATTATAAAACACTTTATATGTACAGTTTTTTTTATACGTAAAACAGTTTTTTTTAGGAAAAACACTGTTAGTATTTTATACAGTTAGTATATAGTTTGTAAATAGTTAGTAATTTAAACAGTGAGTCTATAGTTTGTAAATAATTAGTATTTTATAAATATAAATGGAAAACACTTTATATATATAGTTAGTATCTAGTTTAACGTATATAGTTTTTTTTAGGGAAAACAATTTATAGAAACAGTTAGTTTATATTTAATATACTTTATTTATATAGTTTGTATACTATTTGTATACTAAAACTATACCATTAGGATAAAATAGGGATACTATAAGGATACGTTAATGCGGATACTATAAGAATACTATAAGGATACTATAAGGATACTATAAGGATACTATAAGGATACTATAAGGATACTATAAGGATACGTTAATGCGTATACCGTTAGTATACAAAAAATATACAATTAGTAAATAGTTAGTATATTGAGTAAATAGTTAGTATAATGTTAGTATAATGTTAGTATATAGTTAGTAGACTAAAACTATACAATTAGTAAATAGTTAGTATATAGTTAGTATACTAAAACTATACAATTAGTAAATAGTTAGTATATAGTTAGTATACTAAAACTATACTATTAGTAAATAGTTAGTATATAGTTAGTATAGAACTAGTATAGAACTAATATAGAACTAATATAGAACGCGTATATAGTTAGTATAGAACTAGTATAGAACTAGTATAGAACTAGTATAGAACTAGTATAGAACTAGTATATAGTTAGTATAGAACTAGTAAACAGTTAAAAAAGGTAAAACGTAAAACTATAACTATACAATTAGTTTTTTACGTAAAACAGTTTTTTTTAGGGAAAACACTGTTAGTGTAAAACACTATACTGTTTATGCGTATAAGACTAGTATACTATAAATAAACTATTAGTATATGTTAGTGAAAGTCTTTAAAACGATGTTTGTAACCAAAGCGTTTGGAAATAAACGTATATAAGTATATAATTAGTAAATAACTATAACTCGTATGATACAATTATTTTATAAGTGTGGTAATGCGTATATAAATATATTCGTATATTAGTGTGGTAATGAAAGTCACTTCGTTTCCAAATAAAAATGTGCGGATACCCGACATATATTAGTGTGGTAATGAAAGTCTTTAAGACGATGTTTCCATGGGGACGGTTCGTCCTTACCCGATGGGGGCGCCGGAACCTAACCCGGAGGGGTTTGGGTTGGGACGCTGCGGAAACTTTAAAGAAGTGACGTATATAACTAGTATGTTATTATAACTAGTACGTTGGTCCACTATAATTAGTAAGTAGGTCCACTATAACTAGTATGTAACTAGTATGTAACTAGTATGTAACTAGTATGTAACTAGTATGTAACTAGTATGTAACTAGTACGTAACTAGTATGTAACTAGTGTGTAACTAGTATGTAACTAGTATGTAACTAATAAGCTACTAGTAAGTAATTGTTTCTTACGAGTAAACTGTAACTAATAAACTACTAGTAAGTAATTGTTTCTTACGAGTAAACTGTAACTAATAAGCTACTAGTAAGTTGGACTAGCGTGTAAAAAACTGTTGTCCAAAGCACATACTGTTACGAGTAAACTGTAACAAATACGCTACTAGTTAGTTATTTTTTTTACAACTGTATAAGTATCTGATTAGTAATTAACTAGTTAGCTATTTTTTTTACAACTGTATAAGTATCTGATACGTAATGAACTAATTAGTTACTTTTCCTAAAAAGGACGCCTGTATAAGTGTCTATTTAGTTAATAACTAGTAACCTAAAAACAGTATAATGCTTGCCAAATTGAAAGACCTTTTTTTTCAAGGAGTGATACTTTTATGTAATTATTATTAAATAAGTATAAAACTATATAACTAGTATGTAAGTATAATTATATATATATAAGTATATTACTAGTATGTTGGTCCACTTTTATGTTGGTCCACTATTATGTTGGTCCACTATTATGTTACTAGCGAGTTCAAATCAAATGTTTGGGGACTTTAAAGGACTCATTTAATGAGTCCTAACCCGGAGGGGTTTAAACCCCAATTTAAACCCCGGTAAAAATTTAAACCCCAATAAAGGTAAAAATTTAAACCCCCACTTTAAAAGACTAGCGTTGGTCCTGCAACAGGTTTACGTTTATTTTTATCGCCAACAAAAAGCACTACCGTATGATAGTTGTAAAGAAAAAAAATGTTATTAGAGCGTTAGTAGTAGGTTAGGCGTAAAGATGTTAACGTCATATGTTAGTAGTATGTTAGTTGGACAGTATGTTAACGTCATATGTTAACGTCATAAGTTAGTTGGAAAGTATGTTAGTTGTAAGTTGGACTAGCGTGTAAAAAACTGTTAACATTTTATGTTAGTAATATGTTAGTTGGACAGTATGTTAACGTCATATGTTAACGTCATTTGTTAATAGTATGTTAGTAAAGCGTTAGTAGTATGTTAGTAGTATTATAGTTGGACAGTATGTAGGACTAGCGTGTAAAAAACTGTTAAGGTCATATGTTGGACTCGAAGAGCGTTAGACTCGGCGTAAACTGTAAGAACACAGGTTAGTCTCAAATATTTATATTTATTTTTATATTTATATATGTAACTAGTATGTTACAAGTATGTAATTAGTATGTAGGTACCAAACATAAGTTACGTTTACTTCGAACGCCAATGTTACAAGTGCGCTAGTAGTAAAATATTTAAATGTTATAAATATGTTATATATATGTTATATATATGTTATATATATGTTATATATATGTTATATTTATGTTATATATATGTTATATATATGTTATTTATATGTTATTTATATGTTATTTATAAGATAGTAGTTAGATAGTTGGACAGTAAGATAGTTTTACGTTTTGTACTACACTAATATGTTACTAATAGGTTACTAATATGTTACTAATAGGTTACTAATATGTTACTAATAGGTTACTAATATGTTACTAATAGGTTACTAATATGTTACTAATAGGTTACTAATATGTTACTAATACGTTACTAATAGCTACCTCTTTAAACCTCTTCATGACTATTATGTTACTAGTATGTTACATAGATGTTACGAGTAGGTTACATAGATGTTACTAGTATGTTACATAGATGTTATTAGTAGGTTACATAGATATTACTAGTATGTTACATAAAAGTTGGTTCACTATTAAGCTATTAATAAGATAGTTTTACGTTTTGTAAAATACAAATAAGTTACTAGAATATGTTGTTGCACGCTTATGTCCTCTTGTTGTCCAACATATTGGTCCACTATTAAGCTAGTAGTTTTACAAGATAGTTTTACGTTTTGTAATACACATATAAGTTACTAGAATATATTAATGCGTAATAAATGTTAATGCACGCTTATGTCCTTGCGTAATAAGTAATAAAATATAAGTAATAAATTATAAGTAATAAAATATAAGTAATAAATTATAAGTAATAAATTATAAGTAATAAATTATAAGTAATATATTATAAGTAATAAATGTTAATGCACGCTTATGTCCTCTTACGCTTATGTCCTCTTACGCTTATGTCCTTGCGTAACTAGAATATGTTAACCCTCCGGGTTAGGTTCGTCCTTTGCTATGCCCCTCCGGGTAAGGACGAACCGTCCGCGTATTAAGTGTTAATGCGTTAATAATTAAAAGTTAATTATTAAAAGTTAAAGGTTATAAGTTATAAGTCACGAACAATAAATTTTTTTTTATACGTATGTAATTTAGATGTAGGGGACAGACGCGATGCGTGTTATACATCTGTTATACGTATGTTATATGTATGTTATATGTATGTTATATGTATGTTATATAGATGTTATACGTTTGTAAAATAGATATAGGGGTTTAAACCCCAATTTAAACCCCCACTTTAAAGGACTCTTTAAATGAGTCCTAACCCGGAGGGGCCCCAATTTAAACCCCCACTTTAAAAGACGCGATGCGCGTTATACAAATGTTATACGTATGTTTTATATATGTTATTAATATGTTAGATATTTGTTATACATATATTATACGTATGTTATTCGTATGTTATACGTATGTTATTCGTTTGTAATACATATGCTATACGTATGTTATACATATGTTATATAGATGTTATATAGATGTTATAAGTATGTTATTGATATGTTATACGTATGTTATATAGATGTTATACGTATGTTATTGGTATGTTATACGCGTGTTCTTTTATTTGTAAGTTACTCAATTGTTATACATATGTTATACATAGGTTATGTTTAAATTAAAATAATTACTACTGTTGTATTTCTAATTTACTACTATTATTAAAGTCACGTAATATTCGTCGCTTTCGGAGATAACGTTTTTAAGACTTTTCAGCTAATAGCGTCAGCGACTGTCCAACTATAATACTACTATTATACCACTATAATACTACTATTATATTACTATTATACTGTCCAACTAAATTACTGTCCAACTATATTATTACTTTAATACTACTATAAGTTTACGCCTATAATACTTTTATAATACCACTATAATACCACTATAATACCACTATAATACTACTATTATACTACTATTATACTACTATTATACTACTAGTATACTATTATAATACTACTAGTATACTGTCCAACTTTAATACTACTAGTATACTGTCCAACTATAATACTACTATAATATTACTATAAAACTACTCTTATATTACTATTATACTACATTTATAAAAGTCTTTAAAACGATGGAAATTTTCAATTTGTTTTATACTACATTATATAGATAAATATATATATAATTATATAGGTATAAAAATTAATTTATTTATATATATATATGGAATTATTAATAGATATAGATATAGATATAGATATAGATATAGATATAGATATAGATATAGATATAGATATAGATATAGATATAGATATAGATATAGATATAGAAAGTGTTAATGCGTTATATATCTATAAATAGTAGTAAAAAGTAGTAAATAGTAGTAGAAAAGGTTAATGCGTTATATATCTATAAATAGTAGTAGAAAGTGTTAATGCGTTATATATAAATAAATAGTAGTAAATAGTAGTAAAAAGTAGTAAATAGGAAAAAGTTATAAATAAAAAGATAAATATAAATAAAAAGATAAATAAAAAGATAAATATAAATATAAATATAAATATAAATTAAAAGCACACAAAAGGCTTAATTACAAAGATAGGTAAAAAGAAAAGTAAAATAACACAAAAAGATGTTAAATAAATACGAGTTTCCATAGTATAGATATTATTAGTGGATTGAAGATACATATGACGTCTAGTTAAAGAACTAGAATTAAAAGAAACAAAACGAGTAAATGGATTATAAAATAAACGTATAATTCTTAAATAATAAACTAATGATATTACAGTACAAACTAAAGCAACTAATAAAGTTGTAAATAAACCAATGGTAGAAGCATGCCAAAAGATAAAAGCTTTCCCAAAAAAACCGGCTAAAGGTGGTAAACCGGCTAAAGTTAAAGCAACAACAGAGAATAAGTTTTTATCATGTAAGTTCCATAATAAGAATTGACTTATAATATATAAACCTAAATGTTGAAATAATGCATGAAAACCAGCAGATTCAACTGCTAATAACATTAAACCCATTTCATTAATTGTACTATATGCAAATAATGTTCTTAAAGCTGGTTGATTATAAGCACTAAATGAACCTAAAATAAGACTAAATAAAGAAAATAATAAAACACTAGAATAAGAAATAGATGATTGAAAATTATTAATCCAGAAACCAAATAAACTTAATTTAGGTATTGTACTAATATATAATAATAAATTTCTTTTTACACCACTATATATATGTGTAACCCATAAGTGTAATGGTGCAGCACCTAATTTAAATAATAAAGCACATAAAACAAAATATAAGAAATAAGTTGGTGTATTTACATAAAAGAAGTTATTTAAAATACTAAAGGTAGTACAACCAGTAATTAAATAAATATGACTAAACCAATAAAGTAAAACACCACTAGTAAAGGCACTTAAAACAAAGAATTTAATGGAAGCTTCAACATTAAAACTAGAAGAAATTTTAGATGACATTAAAGCACATAATACGAAAAAACAGAAGTTTTGGGCTTCTAATGTTATAAAAAAGGTCATAAAGTCAATACTATGTAACATAAAAATATTACCAATAAAGGCTAATAATAATAATAATATTGATTCAAAGTTTTTATAACTACCCATTACTATACTTATTAATATTGCAACTAATAAATCTATTGATGGTGAAAATGTATTATTACAACTTTCTACGTAAAAACCTATTATAAATAATATTGGTAATAAACGACTTATAAAATATACACTTGTTATATTTATATTTTTACTTCTAATACTAAATAATCCGTAGACTATTACAATAATTAAACTTATTAAAAAGTCTAATTCAATTATTGAATACCAAAACATTTCATCTTACTTTTTTATAAAACTATACTTTTTTTCTTTACTTTATTGTAACACTTTATTGTATAACTATTTTACTTTATTACTTTAATAACCTTAGCTACTACTTTATTGTGTAAAAAAACTTTATTACTTTATTGTGTAAAAAAACTTTATTACTTTATTACTTTAATAACCTTAGCTACTACTTTATTACGAGTTATACAATTTATTACTTTAATTACCTTAGCTACTACATTATTACGATTTATACAATTTATTACTTTAATAACATTAGCTACTACTTTATTACTTTATTGTAAAACTATATTGTGTAAAAAAACTATATTACTTTATTACTATAAAAACCTTAGTTATTAGTGTTTTACAAAACGTAAAACAATAATGTAAAACTATATAGTGTAAAAAAACAATATTACTTTATTACATTAAAAACCTTAGCTATTTGTGTTGTACAAAACGTAAAACAATAATGTAAAACTTTATTGTAAAACTATAATTGTATTTAAAAGTACATAAAGCAGTTTTTGGAAAAAAAGCGTTCGCTATTACTATAAAAACTAATTATGGAAAACACTATAAATACTAATACATATAAAAGTCTTTAAAACGTAGGAAATTTTCAAATTGAAAAAAAACTAATACTAATAATTCTATAGATACTTAAACAAATACTAATAATAATTATAAATATACTTAAACGAAAACTAATAATAATTGTATTAAAGTCTTTAAAACAGTTTTTTGTTTCTATAATATACTAAATACTATACTCAAAATAGTAGATACTCGATACTTTTTTACGTAAAAAATGACTCTAATTACTACACACAAAATCGTTGATACAGGATACTATACTCTAGATACTGTTTTACGTAAAAAAAGACTCAAAATATTAGATACTGTTTTACGTAATGAAATACTCTAGATACTGTTTTACGTAAAAAAAGACTCAAAATATTAGATAATAAATACTAAATACAAGACTTTAGATATTATAATTAGATATGTTATTTATCCGTATATCCTTTTCTATATTTATATATATATATATCAATAGGTTTTTCGGTTGTAATTAATAGATATATTTATATATAAATACATCTACAATAACAATTTATAAATTGTTAATGCGTTTAAGTATATAATTGTATATAAAAGTATATATAAGTATATATAAAGATAAAGGTATAAATAAAGATAATAGTATTTAAAAGTATATTAAAGTATATATATAGATAAAGGTATAAATAAAGATAAAAGTATATAAAAGGATATATAAAGATAAAGGTATAATAAAATAATATTAATCTTTTCTTATATATTAAATATCTATTTTCACACCTTATGGCATTATAATAGAAGATATGAATTCTTAATATAAACTCTATCTTATTCAAAAAAGATTCAAAAAAGTTGGACTAAAAAAGTTGGACTAAAAAAGTTTCATTTTTAGTTTATTATCACGCCTCAGTTTTTTTCTTTTGTACTTTAATGTAAGACTCTTTACAGTTAGTTTATAATACTTTTAATACTTACAATACTTTTAATGCATATAATGCATATAATGCATATAATACATATAATTCATATAATACATATAATTCATATAATATATCTAATACATAATATACATAGAAAACATAAAGTACATATAATACCTATATTTTATATAAAACATAAAGTACATAGAATACATATAGTATATATTATATATATAATACATAAAGTACATAGAATACATATAGTATATATTATATATATAATACATAAAGTACATAGAATACAAATAGTATATATACTAAATACAATAAATATAATACATAAAGTACATAGAATACAAATAGTATATATACTAAATACAATAAATATAATACATAGAATAAATCTAATAGATATAATACATAAAATACATAAAGTACATTGATAACATATAGGTTTATAAAATACTTTCATTATAGTTTAGTTATAAGTGTAAGAACACAATAGTCTTTAAAGGATATATTTAATAGATATATTTAATAGATATATTTAATAGATATATTTAATAGATATATTATACTTTAATATTATTAATATGATTATGAGTATAAAAATAATTTTTCTATTTTTTAATTATTTAACGTTTCACTTATTTTAAGCTTAACCCTTAAGTTTCCGGCTATGTATTAATACAAAAATATTACTGTATAATTAGATATAAAAATCTAACTAACTTTTATGTATTAATAATAAAACAATTGGTGTTACTTATATTAACATACTCACTTCTGTTATATATAGTTGTTTTCACTTTTAATTTTTTACACGATAACACAGAACGTTCCGTTACTTTCAAATACATTTCTTCTTCTCAATTAAAAATTACGAGCCTTTATATTTTTCTATTGTCTTATATTTTATAGTATAAAACCTTTATATTTTATAGTATAAAATTCAATAGTTTTACGTTTTGTAATACGGTATAAAAATTCTTAAGCTATTTTTAAGCTATTTTTAAGCTATTATATTGTATTTCATTATATACTAATTTCTTTCAATAAATAATAAAAAAAAGTTTCTTAATTTTATATTATCCTAGTTATTTAGTTTAATAGTTACTTAATCTAATAGTTACTTAATCTAATAGTATAATAGTTACTTAATCTAATAATTACTTAATCTAATAGTTACTTAATCTAATAGTTACTTAATCTAATAGTTACTTAATCTAATAGTTTCTTAGTAACATTATTTCTTAATAACTTAATTACATTGTTACTTAGTTTCTTAATTATACTCTCATACTTTGGCTGAGGATACGTGACTCGAACACGTATAGGCAGGACCAAAACCTGCTGACTTACCAATTAGTCAAATCCTCATACGCATTAAACCCTCCGGATTACGACTCTTTTAATGAGTCCTTTTTAAGTTTAAATCCCTCCGGGTTAGGTACCTAGTAACCACAACTCCAACCCCAATAAAGATAAAAACCCCTCCGGGTTAGGTTCCGTTGGAACCGTCCCCAATAAAGATAAAAACCCCAATAAAGGAAAAAAAGCAAGGAAAAAAAGCCCCTCCGGGTAAGGACGAACCATCTCCTTATTAATTTACGGAAAGGAGAGGAATCGAACCTCCATCATTTAGATTTGGAATCTAAAACATTACCCAATTATGCTACCTTTCCATTTCAAATTCTATTTTTTATATATAACGTAATACGTTAACTTCGAATGCTACTTTTCCATTTCTATATCTATTTTTTATTTGGGTTACAATATAAAACGTAAAAATATCTATAATGCTACCTTTCTCTAAAGAAACTTTATGATTTACACTATATTTAACTACCTATTATGTTACCTTTCTCTAAAGAAACTTTATGGTTTACAATATATAATATTACCTATTATGTTACTTTTCTATATCTATTTGTATTACTATATAAAACGTAAAACTACCTATACTGCTACCTTTTTCTTATATTAAGCTTTTTCTCTTTATTTATTGTTTTAGTTATAGTTAACTAAGGAACTTATTGTCTTAGGTTTTGTAGATTAACATAGTTTCCTACTTTACTACAAAACACTACCTATTTTGCTAACCTTCTTTATTTTACTCCAATATTATCCTATATTATCCTATAATCTCCTATAATCTCCTATAATCTCCTATAATCTCCTTTATTATTCTATATAATCCAATACAAAAGGTTCGTCTTTCCCCGCGCTATAGTCTCCTATATAATACACTATACTAATATAATATAATGTACACATAGTGAGTGTTTAAATGTTTTAGTAAATATGCGTAGTTAACACATAATTCACACATTGTAATTAATATAGTTAAATTGAAGTATATACGTAGTCCGAGGTTAACGTAATATTTTACTAATATTTTATTTAACTATTATTTTACTATTATTTTGTAAAACTCTAAAGACAGTTATAAGTAATTCGACGTTAATGCGTAGTTATAAGTAATTATAAGTAGTTATTAGGCGTAAACAATTAGTAGTTATAAATTGTTATAAGTAGTACTTAGTAGTATTAAGTAGTGTTAATGCGTAGTAATAAATTGTTATAAGTAGTACTTAGTAGTAATAAGTAGTGTTAATGCGTAGTAATAAGTAGTGTTAATGCGTAGTAATAAGTAGTAATAAGTAGTGTTAATGCGTAGTAATAAATAGTAATAAATAGTTTTAAGTAATGAAAAACAGTATTACCAAATAAATTAGTATTGTTATAGTATAGTCATGAAAAGTATTACGTTTTAAAGTCAAATAATGTAGTATAGTTAATTTGTAGTGTTTTGTAGTAAGTTATTTGTACAGTTAAATTGTAGTGTTTTGTAGTAA
>LKMJ01006584.1_pt1 | contig 10948 bp, 12 predicted proteins | sample 643391 | NCBI WGS metagenome assembly LKMJ01 (sample SAMN04112250, study PRJNA286221) | soda lake metagenome | biome: soda lake; feature: Kulunda Steppe; material: water; isolation source: sample PL-Br10 brine of Picturesque Lake | place: Russia: Kulunda steppe | collected 2010-07
ATTCCCCCTCCCTATCCTCCCACCCTATTCCCCCACCCTAACTCATGTGGCCCCCGCACCCTTTCCCCCCCCACCCTATCCCTGTGGTATCCCGCACCCTTACCTCCCATCCTTTCCCCCCACCGTATTCCCCCACCCTATCCTCTACGGCTGCACTGCCTGCACGCCCTGTGCATACCTGCAGTGACGCAATGTTTTGAAACAAGAGCCGCGCACTCACCCTGCCCCTCTGGCCCTGCCCGCAGGACTGGCAGCGCGTGGTGGAACTCACGCGCACGCCCAGCCCCCACGCTGCACGGGAGCTGTGCACCGCAGCCCTGCGCGTGCACCCAGCGCATGCGGGCCTGTGGGCGCTGCGCGCAGACCTGGGGCCGTTGGGGGCGGCGGCCGGGCCTGGCACCAGCAAAGGCGGGAGCGAGCGGGGGACGAGCGTGTCAGAGGCGGCAGCGGGAGAAAGCGCGCGGGGCCTGGGGGGCTGGGGCGCATGAGAACGCAGGCGGGCGTGCGGGGGCCGGGGACGCAAATGCCGTCCGGAGGCGTGTCGGCGGGCCGTATGCCACGCGCACGTGTGCATGCAGTGGTGCAAGGCTGTGGTGGCGCTTCCTGTGTCAGTGCGGGCTCTGTGAGAGGCTGTGTGTATGTGGGGTGCACCTCCAGGCGTACGCGTGCGCGCGCGGGGCGTGGAAAGAGTGGCAGGCGCAGCGTGGGGGTTGTGAGGGGTGGGCATGGGCTGGCACGCCGCCCCGCTTGGGGCGCGTGTGTCATGGGTGCATGGGCCCCTCTGCCATTCCCATCTACCTTGTGGGTTGTGCTTGCTGACCGCCATGCCAGGCACGCGTGTGCTGCTGTGAGCAAGCTGTGGCTGTGCACACTGCCGGCTGCTTGCGCCTGCTGCGCAGCCCCATTGCGTTCCACATAGCCGCAGGCTTTGCACAGCACCACCCCTGCAGGCTCAGCACCTGCGCCACCTCGCCAAACAACAAAGCCAAGGGCTGCAATCCCCCCGGCTGTCTATTACGGCAGGCCCTGCCTCTCCCTGCGCACAGCAGCTGCACTACCATCCCTGCACACATCTGCCTTGGTGGCCCAGAGCCCAGCCCCTACGGCAGTAGCAGGGTATCCCAGTGCAGGCATTCTAGTGATGCAGATAATCCTGAGGTCTGGGACTGCTTAGGAAGGGCATGAGCACAGGCGTAGGCTCAAATTCAGCTTGTAGGTGACACATTGAGGAACATAACTGAGGCGGGCTGGCTCGCCCGCTCAGCGCGCGCACTGGGCATGAGCGCCCCAACCCCTGCTGCACACACAGGCGCATGTTCAGGCCTACAGCTGCAAGCTATGCCTGTCGCCAGTGATCAAGAGTGCTGCTTGCCCCACAGCCTCTCTGGCTTACACCGCCAGTGTGCCGGCTGCTTTGCCAAAAAAACACGAACCTGGTGGCTGATGGCAGGAGGCAAGCCGGATTCTGTGCGTATGCACTTGGGTTGTGCCTTTTTTAATTGGTAGCAGTAGCCAGTAACTTGACTCGGTAGCTTCAAGCTGTAGACTGCTCAACATCATTGGACTGCACTGCCTCATGCAATACTGCTGGCCCCTCGGGTGTGTATGCTGTTGTGGAGCAGCTTGCAGATGGCAGCGGCTGATGCCACAGAGGAGGCGGGCGGAGGGCCTGATTGTCAACATCTCCTCAGGCGAGTTTATGCTGTGGCTGAGCAAACAAGAGTGAGGGTGAGCAGACAAGAGGGAGGGTGAGCAGACAAGAGGGAGGGTGAGAGTGGGGCCGTGTGACCCACCAGCCCTTTGGGCACTTCTTTCCATTCATGGCGCCCTGCCCGTGCATATGCTCATGTGTTGCCAGTGCATCATGTTGACAGGCATCACACAATGTTGACAGGCATCACACAATGTTGACGGGCATCACACAATGTTCACGGGCATCACATCACGCACATCATCACATCATAATCACGGGCATCACATCATGGTGCCTGCTCTGCCCCGACGCCTCCCCTCTGTGGGTGACTCACATGCAATGCGTGCCTTTGCTCCACCGCCTCCCTACGTGTGGGTGCCGTGCTTGCAGGTGCGGAGGTGGCGGGGCCTGGCAGGCTAGGTGCACAAGTGGCCATGTGTGAGGGATGGATGGCGCATGAACGGCCCCAGCTGAGCCGTGCCTGCATTGTGGCCCTCAGAGGGCCTCCGCTGTGTGCTTTGCACCCTTGATTAAGCCACGCCACCTGCTTTGCGCCCATTTGGGAACGGCTGTCCCGTTTTGTGCTCCTCAGACAAGCATGTTCCCCAGTTGAGTTCTGCGCACGGGCTGTGTGCGCAGCTGACGCGAGTGGGAGCAGCGGGCCTAGTCTTTAGGTAAAGAGGCCCTGCGTGGAGGCTCTGCTCGTGCCCCAGCCGCGCCGTCTAGAGAAAAAGCGTCTGCACGTGGGAGGCCAGACCCAAAAATGAAAAATGAGAGTTCGGGCCCAGGATGAGCAATTCATTTACGCCTGCCTTGCTAGATCCCTGTACTCTTAAAATGCGCCTTCTTGGTGACCACCCAGTCTCAGTAGGCGGAAACTCGCTCACCCGCTTTGCTGCTGGGTTGCCTTGGTGATGTGTGTGTATGTCAGGGCGCCTGCCACACATACCACCCTGGCCGTGCCCTCCCGCTGCCTGCGCCACTGTCTGCAGGCCCTCCACAGTACCCTCTCCTCTTGTGGCGGCCCCTGTCATCAGAGAGCCTGTGAGAGCAGATGCCCAGGTGTGTAAGCTTGCCTAGTATGTCGTGCCTGAGAGCGCCCAGGCCTACATAGGCTGCTAGTTGTACGGACAGTGTTCTGAACTCACATTTCATTCACTGTTTTCTATTCTATTGAGCTTTTTAATGAACGCCTTAAGTCTTTGTGGCCCCCTCCTTTTAAGTTCTTGAAGGCCTCTGCAGGGCGCCTCTGCTCCACCACGGCAGCTGCACTGCAGGAATACTTGAAAGCCCATACATGAGCCGGCTCTAGCTGTTCAAGTCTTGTCAATTTTCAACTCTTTCCCGGTACCGCATTCCATAGCTCCAAGCAGGCAAGGTCCGGGCTTTCCCTACACTCGCAAACTAGTTGCGCACACCTGCATGCTCTCCCAGCATTTTCTGGTCCGTGCTACCTTTTTGGTAAGTCTAGACAATGTCAGATGTCTGCTGCAATCCAGGTGCAGCCACCTGCCCCATTCAGCTCCTCTACAAGCACCGTAGCACTGCTTCCACGTGTGGTACCGATTGCCTAGCCTCAAGTTTTCGCTGCTAGCTTGCTCACTCCTGGATAAGCAACCTGAGCCGCACGCATGTTCCAAGAAAAATGCATTGTGTTACAAAAGCCCCCTGAAACAGTGCAAGACGGCGGCCTTGGTGTGTGAGGATGTACTGCCAAAGCGTCTTGGTCGCCAAGACTTGGTTACCAAGTTAGCCGAGGCCCAGCATCTTGGTCTTGGCCTTGGCCTTGGCCTTGGTCTTGGCCTTGGTATCCAAGCTAGTGGAGGCCCAGCATCACTTCAGGAACTTGGCAGATAAGCGTTGGCACGCTGGCTGAAGTGTGGCAGCAGCAGCAGCAGCAGCAGTAGCAGGAAACAGAAGGAAGCAGACACACATGGAATACAAGACATTCATCCAGGCTGTATCAGAGTAACAGGGAGGCAGAAGTGATAGCTACATTGGGCAGCAGCTACGGTGGCGGCAAGTGATGGAAGTGTTGTTGTGTGGATATCGAGGCATTGTCATGCAAGCTCGAGGCAGCAGGGCATAGTTGTCTTTTGCAGCAGGCTGCGCGTTTTTGAGTGGCTGAAGTGTTCTGGTGCGCTGAGACATAGCAACATCACATCTGATTTTCCTTTATGTTTCTTAGATGTGCAGCAGTGATGGCTTCCACACCTTGAACATGTGGTTCGTGCTGATTCTATACTTGTCCAATGCAACTGTCTTCCTTTCATGTCTTAACCTTTCCTTCAAAGCTGTTGATTGCAACCAGAGGTTCCCCAGCCGTCTAAGACAGCTTATTTGCAGCAACCAAAGGCAAAGTACATAGAGGAGAAAAAAACTGTGTAGGTAGTGAAATCTACCTATCCAGGTCAGGATACAGCTACAGAAAGAAGTTAGTGGAATCAGGCGGCTAGCATTGCCCCACTCCTAACATTCAAAATAACTTATTCACTTCTCTTGCCCCCAAAAGCGAGCGAAATGCAAATGCATGTGTGAGTTCTTGAAACAGGAGGCTGTGAACTTCATATTGGTACTGGTGCATATTGGAAGTTAAAGCTTCAATCTGTTTGGTCCGCAAGGTGTGGCCAGGCTGTCACACCAGATAAGTGCTGCTGCCAGAAGTGTGCTGCACTGCGTGTCCAGTCGGCTGGAGCTGGTTGGCTGAGTGCTTGACCGGCTGGCAATACAGCGATAGCTGTATTTAGAGAACATCCAGTTTTGCATTTGAAGGAAGAACAAACTCGCAGTAATACCTTCAAGTTGTTGAGTCTGGAAGCAACCTTATGAGAATGACCCTCATGGAGTAGTCCACTCCAGGTCCTTGGGGAATACGGCACGGCAGTGAAACAGTCCAAGTGTGTAGTCAAAGTGCAGTGTAAGTAGAACACATTCCTGAGAAACTGAGATTCAGCCGCTGAAAAGAGAAAGAGAGAGAGAGAGAGAGAGAGAGAGCCAAGCAGAGCCACAAGTTCCGTGACTGCCCAGTCTGCAAGCCCGCCGTGCTTGCCAAGCATGCGCACTGCGCATCATGTACACTGCCCGCTGTCCGCAGCCAGTCCACACATCACACACCCATGCTCTAAATACCTGTAGTGGTCATAACTAAAGGCTATTCTGCATGCAGCAGACTCTCAGCCTGACAAGCCCCCCCCTCGTAATTCTTAAAATTCAGTGTGACTGCATATTTTTCTTGATCTTCTGTGCAGTTATTTGTGGCACAGCTTTATCTTGCTGTTGACTATGTGAGGGACTGCTGAGTATATTAGAACGCCAGGATACTAATAGGCATGTTGACCACATGAAAGCAGCCAAATCACTCCCCATAGACATGCTTGTTGCTGAAATGCGAGTTTGAAGGTAAATAGGGAGTTTTAGGCGAAGCCAAGTAGTTACATTCAAATTTTAAATGGCATTCCCTTCCAGGCTTATCAAAAGATAAGTTAAGCATTCACTGTTGTGCTCTCTCGGATGCGTACCAGAATAAGGTGCCCAATATTCCAAGTGTCTCTCCCTGAGGTCCACGACAAAATGACCGAGATCAATAGGCTCACACATCAGCAGTCTTTCTTTGAACGTACAGAATTGTGTCAGACCATCCATGGCGGATAGGATATGGGATGACGAGCATCTGTCACACCGTGAGCGCATCGTCAGGCTGTAAAATCTTTCTCACAGAGTAGCTTATGCTTTGAGTTAGAGCATCGCACAGCAGCATTGCCACCCAGAACTAGTTGAATTGTAAAGGCTCTAGACCGTACTTGCGCATGACGCACCATCAAGGGGTTGTGTCCCTTACCAAAATAATCTTCATCAGCACCGTCAGCAGCCAATACTGTACAGGATTGTCCATTTCTTTGCCCTGCAATAAGAAAGGGGGAGCCCAAACCTGGCTTGCATACATACTGGCAGGAATTGCGCATGTTTGCAGGAGCCACATCTGGACGTGTAAGCTGTTGGTGAGGTCATGCTCCCGTATGAACTGTTTTGATGCGGAAAGTACCAGCTGTGAATGGACGTAGCGCGGCATCAATCGTAGTATTCAGATTAATATGTCTGTCATAAACCATGCCCAGATATTTGAAGGAGTCTGCATAGGGGAACTGTGTGCCATCATTAAAGAGAGGGGGCAGATTGTTTGTGTAATAATTGAAACACATCACCTCATACTTGTGTATTGACAGAGACTTTCTTCGTGTGTACGCTCTTTGTTTCTTTAGCATGGTCTGCATGTGATTAGGGTCATTGGACATGCGGGAAAGGTCATTAGTAAACAGCATGTGGGTCACCAGAATGCCAGTGAGCCTTTCACCCCGTCTGCCAAGCTGTCAACGTCATTCAGGCAGATGATGGCAGACAGCAGAGGGGAGAGGGGACATCCTTGTTTAACACCAAAAGATGGCCGCACAGAAGCTGTCATGTCCCCATCCAAAAACGTATATGCATCAGCGTGATACATGTCTTTAAAGATGGACAGGATATGGTCAGGCATCCGGCAAATGCGTAAATGGCCCCACAGATTGTCTCTAATAATACAATTTTGAAGCTGTTTGAAGTTAATAAACGCAGCATACAACTGTGATGACCCACTTTGCATTTTCTGTGCAGCTTGCTCCAAGTGCCGTTGAATGAAGAGGTGTTGCAAGGTGCTTCTGCCCAGAGAAAAAACGTGTGTTGTCAGGAGCCTTGTTGTGTTGGATGCACTAGCCCTGAATCATGGGACGTAGCAGGTTGGCATAAAGTCTTTACAGTGCGCCACTTCTCGCAATCATTCTGTAGTTCCCTGGCTGTGTCGCTGGCCCCTTTTTGTGGATGGGAGTAAGCTTTGCTTGTTTACAAGACCTTTGCATAAACGGATACCCAGGTACCTCTGTTTTGGCTCGTAGATACACTTGATGAGCAAAACCAAAGTTCAATGAGGCTGGCATGAAAGGAGCATAATAGGCTTTCAGACAAATGACTTGTGGACAAAGTCGAGGGTGGAAGAAATGTTTTGATCAGTACCAAGAAGAAGAAAAGCATGTGGCCTATGTTGCAAACCTGATGACCAATTTCTAATTTGCGTCAAAAGAGGGTCCTGCTCATGAGCAATCTAGTCTTTATTTTGGTGATGTCAGTGCTGAGAGCGTGCATATCCCAATTTCAGTGCAGGCTTACCGATATCTTTCTTTCATTTCAAACATAATGCTTTCTGGCAATGCCCTGCAATCCCAGCAGTCGACCCATCTAGCTGATTGACCTCCCCTGGGGAGGTACCTAAAATAGGATCAGCAACCCAAAATTCTGGACTGATGCCTGCAGTCAGCCTACAGATTCAGTGAGTTGTGCATTGGAGGATAGTGTGCTAGTACAACGGGGCTAAAGCAAATGAACCTGCTGTATTGTATGGCTGCACTTTCAAAGCATGGCCCAATGGGTTGCGTATTGCTTGGATAGTGGAAACAATTGGAGCTTGCACTGGACACGGGCCTTGCCTTTAATCCTACACGATTGCTTTATCACAGCCTTAATTATCTGCCTCTCTGTACAGAGATAAACTCATACCAAAAAAAGCTAAATGAGGGGCTTTCTGCTCAATGCCCTCTCTTGTTTGAATTCAAGCGTGCTTGTCTCTGCCCATCGACATGTTTGCTGGATATCTTGTGCAGCATGAAGGGGTGAAAGTGCCAAAGGAAGAGAAAGGTAGATGCCTTTCAAATTCTGACCGTGATTGAGCCTCTTAAGCTGTTTGTGCTGGTATTTGCACCAAACTGGCTCCTCTAGTGAGCCCACTTCACCTGCATTCTGCCTATTTCCTCACAACGCCCTGCAAGCTAAAGAGTGCAAGCAAAAGGAAAGTATGGATTCTCTCGCCTAAAGCACTCCCGCTGCATCAATCCTGTCTGTTGACCTTGAACCTGCCTAAAGCATTTTGGTCAACATCACAGACCAACACTCGCAACAGGCTATTCTAGTCTTGAATGATTTGTTACGCCAGGCATTCAGAACAGGCGAGGGCCCCTCTCCAAGACAGTGCAGTGCACTTCTGAAGGCCAACTTGAAGCAGACGACAACTTTGCCACGGACCATCAACTACGTTTAGATTGTATTAATTTTACAGATCTAAATTATTTTAATTGTGATGTGAATTCTCGAAGGACAGCTGAAGGCTGGAGCTTGGAATGGCGCTGCAGGAGGCCATTGACAAGAATCTGAAGAGTGAAACTTGCGATGGGAGTCAGCTCAAGGAGGTGTACAAGGCCATTACGCGGAACCTGTCCCACCAGTCTACATACAGGTAACTTGCATGCTGTATAGAGCGAGACAGCAGGGCTATTCTACTGTTTTCCAGGAATTTCATTCTCCAATTGCATTGAAACCTATTTTGGTATCTCTTTAGACGCTGAGTTCAGCACGTGCAACTGGGCCTTGCTCTCTCACTGTTGCCTCACATGTCAACAACGCTGCCAGAGCTTGCTCTAAAAAGCTATATATTAAGACAGGATACTTATAAAACCTCAATTGATATAAAATTCAACCTGCTGTTGTGGATAAGGGTCAGAGCGCTTGCATTTGCGTGCGGGCTGCAACTGCATGTGGCAAAAACTGAAACCAGTCTTCTTTCAAGGCTATCCTTCCAATGAAGCAGGATTTCAAGCTTTTTCAATTGCAATTATATCTCTGTTTATGTGTCCACACAACATTTGGGTTGCAAGGGAAACAGGGCTCACTTGCACCTGCTTGTGAGAACGCGCCGGTTGGCCTTCGTTCCCAATCTTTCTATTCGGGCATCCCAGGTTAAGTTTGAATAGGGTGGCTACAGAAAATCACGGCCTAGCCCATGCTTGGCCCCAATCCTTTGGAATTCCGGATCAATTTCAAGGAATTGAAACAGGGTTTCCTCCCACAAGGCATACAGCTGCTCGGGCCAATTATAAGATCTCAACATACGCGACAGCTTGGGCACTTGTGCGTGGGCAGCTGCTCAGGTGCACTTGGAACCCTTCCACCTCTTATGAACACAGGGCTGGTCTGGAGTCCCTCGTGATATGCGCCGAGACCGCTTTGAAGGTGCGCCCCATGCACGCAGAGTGCCCTCTGACCAGACAGGGGTCCATGCCCAAGCCTCTAACCTGCTGCCCATGCCTGCCTGTCTGATGCCGTCCATCAGTTGCTTGTCATTTCCAGGCCCAGCACCAATCCATCATCTATTTGCCGTGCACAGCTTCCTACTCATTGCCATGTCACCCCCTGGATGCAGCATGGTTGCCTGTGTGTCCACACCCACGCACGCGTGCGTGTGTGAGAACATGCATGTATGCATGCACACATGCGCGTTTGTGTATGTGCATCTTAACATAGCATGTTTATGCACGTTTTTAGCAGAGAGGAAATGCATATGGGCATCAGGCAATGCAAAGTGTGACTGGCAGGCTGTTGCGCAAAGTGTAAAAAGATGTAGATTAGGTTGACTTGGCACAACTGAAGAGTGCGTCCAGTTTTGATGTTTCTTTGGCCCAATTCATTACCTGGGCCATCACAAGAGTGAGCCAACTGCGTATGCTTCTGGCTTGAGATAGAGTAGACCTGTCCCTAAGATGCTTCTTTGACGCTAAGCGTCTGGAGGGCAACTGCATGCGCATGCGTGATCACAAAGTACAAATGCACTATTGGATGCTCTCTGGGATGTATGATGCCATTAAATTGTGGTGTATTAGTGGTTGTTCAATGTGGTTAGGCTGTGCTGTAGGTATTTGGTGAAGATTGAGGAGGGGGGCAGTGAGAGAGGCTTGTGGCTGGACAGGACATGCATTATGCCTCGCAGTTTCTGAGTTCAAAGACACTGACTTCCTGTAGGGCACAGGCAGTTGCACGGCTGCTTGCGCTTGCAAACGGTGATTTTTTTGGGGTAAGGGAAGTTTCCCCTTCCTGTTAGGGACCAACACACACCCACGCACCCACGCACCCACGCATGCATGCATGCTTGTCCACATGCAGATGCACACAGGAGGAGAGTGAGTTCCTTCCCTCACAAGTGAAGCACATTGGGGATAAAAACCTCGCTCTTTATCCGTGTGCATCTGCATGTGGACGTGCATGTATGCATGTGTGAGTGTTTGTGTGTGTGCATGTGTGCATGCGTGTGTACGCGCGCTCATGTGTGCTTGTGCGCGCGCTCACATTACTTCCCCAGACTCAGCAAACCTCCCCTTGCTGCCATGTTTTTGCTTCCAGGTCCGCAACCTTGATGTGGCAAAGCGCTGCCTGGAGACGTACTTCCTGGAGGTCAGGAGGTGCGTGGTTTGCACCAGAGGGTGTGGGGGGCGTTCATGCTGCGTCGCACCTGCTCTGTGCACAGGTCCCCTGCGATGGTCTGGCCGCACGCCTGGTGGCATGTGATGGTCTGGGGGCACGGCCCTGCGATGGCCTTGGCCATGCAATGGTTGAGCGGCAGTGGCGGACGCGAGCTTTTGGCATCGAGTGATAGCCTGGGGGCGCGGCATGCTGTGCGCAAGGTCGCAGGCAGGCAGCAGGAGGGGGCTGCGTGCACAGCGCATGAGGCTCTGGTGTGGGGCGCGATGGTTTGGGGGTCGAGTGCATGGTGTGTGGTGGGTAGAGTGCGCAGTTTGAGGTGTTTGAGTGTGCATGTGGCATGGTGGACGTGGGCGGGGCGTGTGGAGGTCAAGGGCGTGTCGTGTCGTGGCGCGCCGCACGTTTCGGCAGGGCCAGTGGAGGTGGCAACATCCCTCCTCCTGAGAGCTGCAGCTGCAATTCACACCTCCCACCACCCATGCTGCTGCATGCGCAGGTACTCGGGAACGCTGGCGCGAGTGGAGGTCAGGGACCAGTTCCTAGTGCGGGCCCAATATGCGCTGGGGTGCCTGGTGTCGGCGCTCAGCTGCGGCCTTAAGGTGTGTGTGCCTGTTTGTGCGTGCGCATGCTGCTCTATGATGGGTTAGCCTGGGTGCGCACTTCCTCCCTGCGCCCGCAAGTGTGCGCTCCCTTCCTACGCTCCCACCGCACGTGTGTCCTGCTCCATGCAGGGCCAGCCCCTCATGGATGGCACGCTACACACCCTGAGATCCTGAGATCTTAAGATAATGATACTGGATGATGTCCTGCTCAATGCAGGGCCAGCCCCTCATGGATGGCACGCTACACACCCTGAGATCCTGAGATCTTAAGATAATGATACTGGATGATGTCCTGCTCAATGCAGGGCCAGCCCCTCATCGA
>LKMJ01006585.1_pt1 | contig 10948 bp, 6 predicted proteins | sample 643391 | NCBI WGS metagenome assembly LKMJ01 (sample SAMN04112250, study PRJNA286221) | soda lake metagenome | biome: soda lake; feature: Kulunda Steppe; material: water; isolation source: sample PL-Br10 brine of Picturesque Lake | place: Russia: Kulunda steppe | collected 2010-07
AAAGAAAATTTTCAGGGAAAATTTTCTAAAGAAAATTTTCGAAGGGAAGGGAAGAAAATTCCCTTAGGGAATTTTCTAAATTTTCTAATAATTTCTTAAATATTTTTTTTTAGTTGTTAAAATCACGAGGAAATATTATTATCTTTCCTCGTGAATGTTTTTTTCGTGTGAAAAAACTTCGGATTTTTATAAAATTTCCGAAGGGAAGAAAAGCTCCTAAGGAGCTTTTCTAAATTTTATTCCCTTTCAAAGTAATAAAAAACTCTTTAAAATAATAAAAGTTTGTTTCCACGTTTATTTTAAAATATAATCTCTAAGATTTTCTTATAAAAAATAGTAGGCTCTTCGACGGAACGATCGTAGCTCTCCGACCGAAGGATTACACCGTAGACTATAGTTTCTTCTTCGGTGGTACGAAGGTGTAGTTAGTCATTCGTCCAACATGGTCCGGAGCCGATGTTTTTTTCTTAGAAAAAACATGCAAAAAATTTTTAAATTTTTTTATTATTATATAATAAATCTTTTTTTTTGTTATTATTTTTTTTAGGGAGCAATACACGAAAAAAATTATTAGAAAGAATAAAAATAATATAAGGTGTATCCTAAATATTTTATTTCTTATTATTTAAATGTCAATATATGTATATTGACATGTAAGAGTAAAATACTAAACCCGTCAGGGTTTCACACCGCCGGTTTAGTATTAATAATATTAAAATTACCCTAAATTAAAAAAATCAGGCCCTCTCCGTTTCTTTCATTTAACGCAGAGAATAGACTATTCTAGAAAAACAACGCAAAAATCTTGGAATATTGAACTTTATTTCTCTTTTCTTAAATTATTGTAATTAAATAAAACTCCGCGTTTCATTAAAACGCGGAGATAATATCAAGTAGGATGACGATGGATTTACTTAAATTTAAATAAATTTATATCTGTATTATTAATACACCGTATTTTTTTTTCCTATGGAATATGGTAAGTCCTACTTTAGTAATTTAAGGTAAATAATTTTTTAAAATCTTATTAATTATTTATTAAAAGTTTTTTGATTTAGATGCTACTTGAAAACGTGCTTTCGAACGTTTAAAAGCAAAATTAGCTTCTACTTTATCTTTAACCCCTTCGGCTTTTTCTAAATTATTTTTTGCTGTTTCGAAATCATTTTTCGCTTCTTCAGGATCAATGTTTTCCGAAGATTGTGCTTCGTTTGCTAAAATAGTTACAACATTTTGTTTAACTAAAGCAAAACCTCCCATAATAGCTAAAGAAGTCCATTCTTGATTTGTACGAATAAGCATTGCACCTACATCTAAACCTGTAATAATAGGGGCATGGTTTTTTAAAACACCCATATCACCTGTTTCTGTTGGTAAAATAATTTCGTCAGCTTGACCATTCCAAAAAGGACGTTCTGGAGTTAAAATTGAAATTTGTAAATTCATTTATTATTTTTTTATTATTAGGTTTTTGCATGCCAAGTAACGTTAATTTAACTTAAATACATATAAAAATTTTTTTTTAAGTAACCTATTGTTGAACCACGTTACCTAGAATCATTTTAACCTAAATATAATTTTTTAAGGTACACAAATAAAAATTTTTAATAAACTTGTACGTTAGGTAAGAAATTCAAAAACTTTTTCCGGTCCTTAGCGTTTTTTTTTTTACGTGGAGTTTATTTTTAATTTTTTTTTTGATGTACGTTATTATTATTTACTTTATACCTTTTATAACAATTAATTCAAGTATTTTTACATTTATAAAAACTTTAGGCAAAACAATTTTATTTGAAATACTTAATGATTGTCTTGAATCGAGTATATAATCCGTTTTAACAACTATTTTCAAAAAATAGTTTAAGGTATTGCTCTTAAGTCGAGTAGTATAAATAAAATATTTTTATTTTCAAAAATCAGAACTTAACGTTATAATGTAATACTTCAAAAGAAGTATTTATATTACTGTAAGTTTTTAAAAGTAAGTTATAGGAAAAAATATAAGTGCCACCGAAGGGGATAGGAGAGTAATCTCCTATCCCCTTCTGTTTGGTGTTAACTAACTCTTTTATAACGTGTTCTACGTGCGAGTCAGAGATAGAAAAAATACCTTAAAAATTGTATAAACAGAAAAATTTTTCTATTTCTTTTTTATTGATATATAATTTTCTCAAGGCTATTTACTAAAACCAAGTATATAAAAGACTATTTACTTATATCAAGTATATAAAAGGCTATTTACTTATATCAATTTTATTTTATAAAATTGTGTATAAAAGCGATAGCTCACTCTAAAAAAAAAGAGACCTATCGTTTTTAGAGTGAGCTCTAAGAATGAGCGAGTACTAGTGACTAACGAGTCGTTAGTCACTAGTACTAACATGCGAAGCCCTTAAGGGCTTCGCAAACTTTCTCGTAGTATTTCAATTAAACACTAAAAGAACAAGTTTGTTAAAAAACTATACTCTATGTTCATAAATGATGGCGAGTTTAAAAATTTATGAGTGTGAGGAATTTTATATTAAAGTGTCATTTGTGTAACAGCATTAATTACAATTTGTGGTTTTTTCGAATACATGGCGTTATTCACAGCAATTTTATGTAACTCATCTTTTTTACGAGTAGCATAGCCTGTTTTTTTATAAGCTTCAATAATTTCATTTTTCAATCTATTTAACATGGGTTGACCTGTACGCTTATGGCAGCCGTCTATTATCCATCTAAGTGCAGTTGCTTTTGATCTCTCCCCTGTTCGTAATACACGGGGTACTAGTTGAATAGCACCCGCACGACGTCGTGGTTTAATTTCTACTCTAGGAGTTACATTATCTAAAGCTATTTCAAAAACTTCAACAGGATTTTGTCCTAAAGTATCTCCGATTTCTCTTAAAGAATTATAAACAATACGATACGCTAGTGATTTTTTCCCACTTTTTAATACACGATTAATTAACATATGTACAGTAACACTATTATAAATAGGATCAGGTAATAGTGTACGTTTATTTTTTACTGGACGACGTGGCATTTACAATTAATATAATTTTTTTTCAAAGAGGCAATTCGGCCCTTTCGCCTACTAATGTATTAATGTATCTGGCTCACTTCGTACGGTTGGACTCACAAGTCGTGAGTCCAACCGTAGGGGAGAGTCTAGGCTACTAACCTTCGGTCTAAAATAGAGCCACCTCAACGAGGTGGCTCTATTTTAGACCGAAGGTTAATAACATACTATTTATAAAACTTTTTTAAAAGTTTTTAATATTCGCAATATAGAATATAAAATCCCCATTTTTTAATTTTATACGCAAAACATAAATACGTAGTCTAAGGGCAACGCAAAATACATTTTTAAGATAAGTAAGATATTTATCTAAAAACGTATATATATATTTAATTATGGTTTAAATAAAAGTTTTTTAAATACGTATATTAGATAAATTTAAACAAAGAAAGTTTTTTTATTTTTATTATTCTACATTAAATTTATCATACTTAAAAACTATTTTGCGTAGTTTTTACAAGAAAAACACGTAGGGTAATAATTAATACAAAATTATTAATTTGTTTGTTTTTTTTTTTTAACTAATTTAATTAGTTAAAACGGAACAAAAAAAAAAAAAACCCCAGAAATTCCAAATTTTGAAGTTCTAAACTCCTATTAAAGTTCTTTAAAATATAGTACGAGTGTCTAACTAGTAGTTTGTCACTCGTCGAGGCTACCACCTTTTGTCGTAGAGTACGAGGCAACTCGCCGTCTTTTTAATATAAATTGAAAAAAGATGTTTTTAATTTAAAAAGGGCCTCTCGTACTCTATTAAAATTAAAAAGAGAGAGCCCCCTTAGTTAAACCTAAGGGTGGTATACTACAAGCCGTTTTTATTCTCTGATCTAATCCTAGTAAAAGAAAAAATTTCTTTGAGATTACCAACTTGATTTTTTCACACCTGGTAATAAACCTTGATGGGCCATTTCACGTAAAACATGACGCGATAAACCAAAATCTCTGTAAAAACCTCTAGGTCGACCAGTAATCATGCAGCGATTATGTAATCTTACATAAGAACTATTTTTAGGTAAATTTTGAATTTTTCTATGTAAAGCTAATTTATCTTTTAAAATAGTAGATTCTTTCATTAGTTTTTTTAAAATTTCACGTTTTTTTGCATATTTCATTACAAGACGTTGACGTTTTAATTCACGTTGAACCATGCTTTTTTTTGCCATTGTGTGTGTGTTTTTTTTTTTTTAATATTCTTAATTAAATTTTATAATTAACTTGTTGTATAATTTTTTAATCTCAATACTACAATCTGCGTTTCTTTGAAACGCGGAGGTTTGATTTATCAACTTTAAAGTTGATGGAGAAAATCAACTCCAGATATTAATCTTTATTTTTGATTTAAAACGACAGAATTTAATTAATATTCTAACCAACAGATAAGAATATTAAAATTCATACAGACTATGAGATTTTAATGAATAAATCAAAGATTTCTTAACTTTAAAATACTCATATAAAAATACCCCCTTAAGGGGTATTTTTCATAAAAAAATATAAGGTATTCCCGAGGAAATAAAAATTTATTTCCTCGGGAATGTTTTTTCAAAGAAAAAACCTCGAATTGTTTCTTTCTTCGAAAGAAACAATTCTTGAAAATTAAAGATTTTTAATAAACTTTAATAATCTAAATAAATCTATTATTATGCAAATTCATTTATTATTTAATTAGACTAATTAAATGGAATTTAATTAAATTGTCGTTGTATAGGAATAACAATCCTAATATTGTTTCTATATATACTTATAATTCTTTTTATTATAGGGTTTAACTTGTATATCTAGTTACTTGTACTAAGTGACCAGGATTCGATATAGATGATTCTCTTCATAGGATATAGAATATTATATCCTAAATATATTATATATTTAGGGTATTAAAAATCTTTGATTTTTATTTTATAGTTTTTTTATTAAATTTGCATAAGTTTTTTTATTAATTCCTAAAAAGGAAAAACTAAATAAATTTTTTTTGTTTTATTTTTCTAAAATTAGATGCGTTCGGTCTGTTTGGGAGTTGGGCAATAACTTCGTATTTATGAAATATTTTCACTAAAAAAAAACATAGTAGGTTAAAATCATCACAAATAAAAATTTATTCCCACGTTAAACTAAAAAAAAAAAAAAAGCATATATATAACCTTACAAATAAAATAACTTTGAAAAAAAAAATTTTTTTTATATTAATCTTCGCGTTTTTAAGAAACGCGAAGATTAATATTTGATTTTATAATCTTTTTACAAAGATATTAAGATTATTGTTCTTCAGATGCAGCTGTTTTAACGTAAAGAATTAATAAAAAAGAAGTTGGAATAATAATAAATAAAGCAGTTGCAATTAATCCTAGAATGTTTACTTCCATATTGTTGAGTTTTAGTTTTTAAGGAGAATTGATGGAATTCATTGAGAATTCGCGAGAAAAGGAATTTAATACTTATGTTGCGAGTCGACGCCCATTAGGGCGTCCCACGATATATATATATTTTATAGTTTTAATTATTAGTTGTAAACTATACAAAAATCTTTTTTTTTTACTCCGTACCATAAAAATTAAATTAACAAGAAAAATCCAAGTAAAACCTGTGACATGCTAAACCCTGCTGAGTTTAGCACGTCATCAAATAAAAATCTTTTTTTTAGAGTTGCTGTTATTTTTACCGCGTTTTTTTTTACACGGTAGTAGGGTTTTCTCTCGTAAAAGATGAACCTATAAAGGATTTTTAAGTAAATCAGTCCTATAAAGGTTAAAAGTTTTTTAGCATATAGTTTAGTTAAAATTTGTAAATAATAATTATTTTTAAACTCTACCCAAACCAAACTAAATTAAGGCGAAATTTCACTAAGTAAAATTTCCCTTAATCATTTGCCAAAACTTTAAAATCTCCGCTTTTCTAAGAAAAGCGGAGTCTAGGTATAATATTGACTTTTATTCTAAAAGTATTTAAATTAAATAAGATCCTTCGGGACATGTTTTTTCTAGGAAGAATATAATTATACTTAATAATCTAAATAAAAAATTCCGGATTAGATTAATCCGGAATTCCGAGTATAAATTATTATAATTTAAAATTAAGTTTGTTAGAATTAAACAGCAAAAGAATTAAATACACCTACAGCAAAAACTAATAAGAACCATACACTTAAACCAGAGAAAACTACTCCTTTATTTTCAGACCATCCATTAGGAGATGCAAATACTACTGGTACACCTACAACTAATGCTAAAGAAACTAAAACTAAACCAAATAAGGCAATTTGAAGAATTGATGTCATATTAATAAAAATTTCAAAATTTAGTTTTTGTTACAAAAAAACTTTATGGATTCTGTAAAAATTGTTTTGTTTGATACCTAAAAATTCCCGCCTATAAAATATAAATTTCAAAGGTTCGTACTGTTTCTTTGAACAAACGTGTATCTTAAATATCTTAAAAATCTTTTCAAGATTTTTAAGATATTTGATCAGGAAAAAATACAAAGTATTTGTATTTTTTCCTGATCGAGTATCTTTTCTTTTAGAAATCTAGGATTTCTAAAAGAAAAGATATATGTCTTTTAACACTTTCGAAGAAAGATGTTAAAAGACATACTTCAGCGCGAACATTTTCACGATAAGAAATCTATTCGATTTCTTATTGATGGAAATCTCATAAAGAAACATTAACATTTATCTCCTTTTTTTATTTGCATTCCATTTCTTTTTTTTTCGAGGCGGGTTATGGGTTTAGATAATACATAAAGTTTTTTAATTATAAACGAGTAACAAAAAAACACTTTAAAGAGAAATTTTTTTACAATTTCCCCTCCAAATCTATGTGCGTGTAGAAAAAATATTTTATAAAACTAAAGATTTTAATATCTTTACAAAATATTAAAATTAGAAAATTCCCTTAGGGAATTTAGAAAATTCCCTAAGGGAATTTTCTTCCCTTCCCTTCGAATAATTTTTTTTTCGTCCAAAATATTTTTCCATATCGAAGATTTCTCCTTACTTACCTTAAAAGTACCCCCGAAGGAGGCAGAGATAATCTTCGATATACTAAAAATTAAAGAAAATATCTGCATATCCAAAAATTGGAACCATAACAGGTTTGTTATGAAAACCAGTCCTATAAAAATTGTGAGTATTCTAAAAAAAAAAGAAAATTTCATAAAATTTTTACCATAAATAAAATAAACTAGATATAATAAAACTTAGAGTTTTAGATATGCTTATAAAGTAGTTAATCTCTGTGTGTCATACAAAAACAAAAAGCGGAGAGACATTTACGTGACATCGTCTTTATTTAAATAGAATTTTTTTTCTTTAAATAAAATTACATTTAAATTCCCCGTGTTTTTAAAATAAAGGAGGGTTCGTATTAAGATATCAAATAAATTATAAATAATATATAAACATTTTAAATTTATATAATTATTATAAAACATAAAAAATTTTTTAATATTTTTTATGTTAAATAAAAGAAAATATTAAAAATTTTTCTTCGGAAATTTTATTCCGGGAAATCTAATTTTTAATATAAATATATATATTATTCAAAATTATTTAATAATCCAACCATAACTATGTAAACCTTCACCGATTAAATTTACTCCTAAATAACAGATCCAAGTTACAATAAAACCTAAAGAAGCGATAATAGCTGGTTTTTTACCCGCCCATCCTTTATTTAGTCGAGTATGTAAATAAATCGCGTATACTAACCAAGTTAAAAATGCCCAAGTTTCTTTTGGATCCCAACTCCAATAAGAGCCCCAAGCTTCGTTGGCCCATACAGCGCCAGATAATATACCAATAGTTAAAAAAGGGAAACCTATACCTAAAATTCTATAACTTAAATTATCTAATGTTAAAGCTATAGACGGAAGTAAGCTTTTGTTAGATTTATCTATAGTATTTGTATTACTAAAAGATTCAGAATTAGAAAATTTCCCAAGGGAAGGGAAGAAAATTACCTTAGGTAATTTTCTAAATTCCCTTAGGGAATTTTCTAAATTTTCTTTCGTCGAAAAATTTTTTGTGGTATTTTCTCTCGGTTGAGTTTCGTTAGCCTGAGGTTTTACCGTAATTATTAAATATGCAATTGATAATAAAGAACCTAAAATTAAAGCGGCATAACTTATAATCATTACGGTAACATGCATCATTAACCAATTGGATTGTAAAGCAGGTACTAATGAGGAAGAACCTTGCATTTCTTTAGGTAAAGTAAATGTAGCAAAAGCATTAGTAAATAAAGCGCTTGGGGTAGTTATCGCCCCAATAAATTTCCCTACACTTTGGTTTGAGGTTGTTTGATAGTTTATTAAATTTTCTATAAATAAATGAATAACAGTAAAACTCCAAGATAAAAACATTAAGGATTCATATAGATTACTTAAAGGAAAATGTCCAGATTCTAGCCAACGGTTACATAATAAAACCATTAATAAAATGTTAGACAAAAAAATCCCAAAACGACCTAATAATTGTAAATTTTTGCTAATATTGAACGAAATTTTTATATTTACAATTTGGGATCTAATATAATTAATTAATTCTCCCATAGACCAATACGTTTTTTGTATAACAGATGAATTCGTTTCTGGAGGTAACAAAGCTGATGTGTAAGAACGAGCCTCAACTCCCGGTTGAGGTCGCGAGTCTAGCTCGCTCGTCGAGCTCGTTAAAAAACCCAGACTTAATGTGCGAACCCCATCCGGGTTTATCCCATTATCTTTTTGAAGGGTGTTTTTTGAAGTAGAGTTACCATATAAATCACGACTTAAAGGTCCAATCCAATAACAAATCATTGAACATAATAAAACTAAAAAGGAAAGATTTGCAAGTTGCGCATTCATGGAAAATTTTTTGTATTTTTTATAATGTGTTTGTGTATGAGGTTTTCATCGTTAAAAAATCTTTTATTTTTTAACTCACTAAGGGAAAATGTAAAATACTCCTATATAAATACCGAATATATTTTTATAAAAAAATATTCGGTAATGTTTTTTCCTTTAAAAACACCAGATTTATTACAACGCAAAAATTCTTAAAAATCTTTGATTTTTAAGATACAAGATACTAAAAATTAGTATTTTAAGGGGAACATTTTTTAAAATTAGAAAATGTTCTTCGAACATTTTCTTCCGATAATTTTATATATCTAAATTTAAAATTAAGTATTGACGTCTGAAGTCTACCAGAACTTCGCACCGATACATTTCCCTATTTTTTTTTGTAGTAACCCTTAAATTACGTTAAAAAAGCAAATTACGTTTAAATTTTAAAATTAAAATCCCTTTATATTCAATTTCCCCAAGTTAGTGTTTTAACATTATAAAACACTAAAAAAAAAAATTTTTTTTTTAAGTTTACAATGTAAACTATGTAAACTTTTATAGGAAGAATCATATTCATTTATAACACGCCGTATTATATTCAAATAGATTTATTTATTTTTTTTTTAGCCTTGTTTTTTCTTCTTTAAAATAAAAAATAAAGCGAAAAAACATCGGAAACTGCCCGCTTCATACCTGGGACTAACGACCCGTTAGTCCCACCTAAGGGGAGAGTCGAGGCTACTACCCTTACAGTCGTTGGACCTAAAGTGACACCCTTAGGTATTTTTATTTTAGCCTAAGGTGATACTAAGCCCTTAGGTATTTAAGGAGCCCCTTTTTAAATTAAAGTTAAAGACCGAAGGGTAGTAGGTGTTTATATTTTATTATAAAATATCAGGGATTCCCGAAGTAACTAAAGAAAAGTCTAACAAAATTTTATGTAGTTGTTTACAGTAAACTGATTATCTTTTTGTCTAAATTATTATTTTTACCGTCGAAACAATCTTTAACAATTATTGAACTATTTTTCTAAAAGATATTTAAATAGTTTTTTTTGGTATCTGTTTTTTAAAAAAAGACAATTTAAACTAGATAAATTGTACTAACGTATAATTTATAGGAAAAACTAAAATCAAAATAAAAAAGTTTAATTATTATTAAAAATTAATTAACTAATTAAAGTACCATGTAATGGAGTTAATAAATCAAAGATTTTTTAACGATTAAAATCTCAACCTTATAAAGATTGTTAGAAGGGAAAACATTTTTTTAAATGTTTTTTCTAAGAAAAAATATCGTAAACTGCTCGCTTCCTACGAGTGAATAACTACTCGTTATTACAATCTAAAGGAAGAGTATACCTTACTAATGTTCGGTGGTAGAGTAACACTAACAGTTTTTTAACGTGAAATTTTTATTTGGCGGAAAAATCTTACATTTTATAAATAAAAACTATAGACGAGTCTAGGTCGACTCTTTAATTAAAAAATAAATTATAAAATACTCCATGTTGTTTATACAAAAAAACGGAGGTCAGGGGGACCCTTTTTTGAATTAAAGTTAAAGACCTAAGGGTTGTCCCATAGGAAAATTTACAAAGTATTTTGTATTTAAAAATTAAATAAGGACTTAATAAAATCTAAAAATAAAAAAATAAAAAAAGAGAGTGGCTCTTTTTTTTTATTTTAGAGTTAGTGGTTAGTAGCCTACTTGTACTCCGGAATTATTATGTTAAATTATAAGGTTTTTTTTTAACCGAAACGTCCTGAAGTAGATGCAATTAAGAAAGCAGCGTAAGTAAAGATGTAACCTACTGAGAAGTGAGCTAAACCTACTAAACGAGCTTGAACAATTGATAATGCTACTGGTTTGTCTTTCCAGTAAACTAAGTTAGCTAAAGGAGTTTTTTCGTGAGCCCATACAAGAGTTTCAATTAGCTCTTGCCAGTAACCACGCCAAGAAATAAGGAACATGAAACCAGTTGCGTAAATTAAGTGTCCGAAAAGGAAAGTCCATGCCCAAACTGAAAGACTGTTCATACCAAATGGGTTGTAACCGTTAATA
>LKMJ01006586.1_pt1 | contig 10947 bp, 22 predicted proteins | sample 643391 | NCBI WGS metagenome assembly LKMJ01 (sample SAMN04112250, study PRJNA286221) | soda lake metagenome | biome: soda lake; feature: Kulunda Steppe; material: water; isolation source: sample PL-Br10 brine of Picturesque Lake | place: Russia: Kulunda steppe | collected 2010-07
CCCACCTGTGTAGCGCCCCACCTGTGTGGTGCCCCACCTGTGTAGCGCCCCACCTGTGTGGTGCCCCACCTGTGTAGCGCCCCACCTGTGTGGTGCCCCACCTGTGTGGTGCGGGTGCCCCACCTGAGTGATGCGCGGGCAGCCTCGGATGTGCAGCGTGCGCAGGCTGGACTGTAAGCCCAGCGCCAAGCCCTGCAGGACTGCAGCACACACACACACACACACAGCCGGCACGGGTTTCGCACATGTGGCGAGGCCACAGCGTGTCCAGGGAGCAAATGGGGCAGATGTGCACGCACACGCGCACGTGCGTGCGTGCGAGTGTGTGTGTGTGTGTGCGCGCGCGTGTGCGGGTGTACGTGTGTGTGCGTGCACATGCGTGTGGAGCGCAATCATTTCCGGCACAGCATGCCACTGCAGGAGGGGACAGGCAGGGAGGCGTCGGGTCCGAGGTCCGCTCTGCATGACTTCCACGAGCAATCGCACAATGTGCACGGAAGCACTCGACTGTCCACAGGGCAAACACCGGCGTGTGGCTGTCGTACACAGGTCCTTTACCCACAGCGCCCACAGAGGTACCCTTGGCTTCTGCATCCATGTGCCATGCCCCAGCTATGGTCGGAGCACTAGATGCATGGAATGGTGGTGGTGCACTGCACGGCACCACACTGTGGCGCACTGCACGGCACCACACTGTGGCGCACTGCACGGCACCACACTATGGCGCACTGCACGGCACCACACTATGGCACACTGCACGGCACCACACTGTGGCGCACTGCACGGCACCACACTATGGCACACTGCACAGCACCACACATGGTGCGCTCCCCACGGTGCTCTCTGGGGAAGGCCCGCTGTGGTGCGCTAACAAGTACAGCTGATCTTTCTCAACACCGAAGTCTCAACTAACTAAATACTAAGTAAGAAAGACAGTATTTCCGATCAGAGAAATCTCGGGTGTTGCCAAGCGTTGCACTCCTCTACATCAAACAAGCCACACCCTCAGCAGCGCCCCCAGCACCCACCAAGCCAAAAGCTGCGACCGGCATCCCAAGCAGCACACCTGCGTCAGTGAGCCCAGCCTTTCCCATCAAGCTCAGGTGCACTAAATGAGGGTGGTGAAGCGGCAGCGTTTTCAAGCCTGCAAGTGCACACACATGCAAGCACACATCAGCGTACACATGCAAGCGGCAAAGGAGGGTTGTAGAGCGGCAGCGCTTCCAAACTTGTGTGTGTATGTGAGAGGGGGCCTGCAGGCACAGATCAGCGCATGCATGCAAGCACCAAACAAATGCTGTGTGGCAGGCACATTCCCAAGCATGCAAAAACAAGGACAGCAAGTAGATTCAGGCTGGACCACTGGGACCAATGATTCCGGACTTGTCATGAGCAACATCCAGCAACACATGACGACAGCTTTGTGGGAGCCCCATCTGAAAGCAGGGGCGCCAGCCACACGCAGCGGAGTGCGGCTGCAGTTAAGCTGCAATTGTAGCAGAGTGTAGGGACTGGTTGTGCTGTACACACCCGTGGGCAGGCCTACCACCAGATGGCCCCACCCTACCAAGTGCTGATTATAATCTGCCCCCAAGATCAGCCAGGCCTGGTTATGTGGTGCGAGCCAGACCTATCTTTTTTCCTTGTGCATTGCCTGTTGGCCTGGTGGTGTGAGCCGGACCTATCTATCTTCCCTGTGCATTGCCTGTTGGCCTGGTGGAGTGAGCCAGACCCATCTATTTTCCCTGTGCATTGCCTGTTGGCCTGGTGGAGTGAGCCGGACCTATCTATCTTCCCTGTGCATTGCCTGTTGGCCTGGTGGTGTGAGCCGGACCTATCTATCTTCCCTGTGCATTGCCTGTTGGCCTGGTGGTGTGAGCCGGACCTATCTATTTTCCCTGTGCATTGCCTGTTGGCCTGGTGGTGTGAGCCAGACCTGTTTGCTTGCCCTGTACATGATGTGCTCGCTCGGAATGAGCTTGGTAAGTGTGCTTGCCCTGTGCATACCAGAACAGCCATGCTTAGCGGCACAGTCATGAACGATGTGCCTGCAACACAGACTCACGCGCATGCAGGTTGCCAGGAGCATGTATGTGGATATGCACCACCATGCCACGCACCTTCCTCTGTGACTTGACCCGCCCCTTCCTGGAGCCTCCCCAGCACAAGGTGCGTGAGTGCGCTGAGGGACGACAGGCTGTGTAGGGACGCATCATTCACGCACGGCTGGCCGGAGCCTAGGTGCAGCAGGCCCAACTTCTGCGCGCGCACACATGAACACATGCGCACAGCGGCAGTGGCCATCGGGCTGCCAAGCCTCGTAAATTGCAATTGCAGCAGGCTGAGGTTCTGCGCGCACATTTTCAGCAGCAGCACGTACTGCGAGGGGCATTGCAGCTTCACGTGCCCACACGCAGCGCTTGCATGGCCACAGGGCCTCTGTGCTCGCAAGGTCAAACTTTCATTGCTACACTTGTGTGGCTACAGGGCCTCTGTGCTTGCAAGGTCACGCTTTCATTGCTGCGCTTGCATGGCCATGGTATTCAAGGACCAGGACGCACCCGCCTCCAAAGGGCCTTGGTCAGCCCTGCCATTCAGCGACAGTATTCAGCTCGTAGCATGTGTGGGTATGGGGAGGAGCTGGTTGTGTACGCACGAGGCCACAACATCATGGTCAAACTGGGCACCAGCTCAGTTCAATACCCTTTCCTACAGCACCTATCAGCTGGTCAGCTACCTAAATCAAGAGGGAGCTTCCTCCATATCCACAAAGTGGTGGATCAGCTGAAGCAGCTGTTCAGCCACTTGGAGCTAGGGGAGCAGCAGCAGCAGCAGCAGCAGCAGCAGCAGCGCGACAGCACCCGGCACATTCAATTCTCGTCGAGTGAAAGGTATTTGCCCATCCTTCCACCCCACGGACACCTTCCAGCCTGTGAGCATGCTGCATGCTCAGGCTCATAAAATGCACCCGCAAGGCTCATACAGCACACCTGCAAGCCCGGCGGCTTGCTCAGGCTCATCACGCCCATCTGGGCGACCAGCTTGTATCTCGCACCCAATTTTCCTATAGTCCCCACCCCTTGCCCTTTCCCCCCAAACCCACCCGCAGGCCGGTGAGCTTGCTCAGGCTCATCACGCCTGTCTGGCTGACTAGCTGGCACCCAGAGATGTCTAGGGACGTCAGAGTTTTGTGCAGGTTGGCCAGGGCAGCCAGGCCTGCGCGTGTTGCAAATGGCATGCAGGGGGCTGCACACGTCGGGGCCTGCGCACTGGGGTGTCATCTGTGCAGGTTGGCCAGGTTAGCGGGCTGTGCATGTGGCAAGTGGCATGGCACGCTACGGAGATGCCCATGCAGGCATGCTCCCAAGACGCCCATGCAAGGGGCACGTGGCTCAAGCAGGTACCACACACCATGACAGCATGGCTCGAGCAGGTACCACACACCATGACAGCGTGCGAGCAAGCACGGCAGAGTCTGAGGATGGCATCGACGTGTGCATCGCCTTCCTGTTGGCGGGTCGGTGACCTGCTGCAGCTGCAGCTGCACCTGCCCCGGTCTCAATTGGAGCAGATGAGGCCTTGGCTAGAGCAGATCCGGTCTCAACCAGGGCAGATCAGGTCTTGGCTAGAGCATCGGATTGAGGGCTGTGCCAGTTGAACAGCAGGAGCGCAACACATTTGGGCTGTGCAAGTTGAGCAGTGGGAGGCGGTCACTTGTCCATAGTGTGGTGCCAACGCACCACCTTGTGCCTTCTGCAGCGTGCCCTGCCTCCCCCCTGCCTTCCCTCCAGCCTTGCCTTCCCCTGGCTCCCTCTGCCCCTGACCTTCTTACGCATGCCACCTGATGCATGCCATCTGACACGTGCCCTGCCTTCTCCCGCAGCTGCATCAGAACCGCTGATTCAGACCCGATCGCTCACATCAAGGGGTGTACCCAAGCCCGCCCATGCACAACAAAAGTGTTGACACAGATCCAACCATGCACATCAAATGTGTGGACCCAGATTCGCCCATGCACAATGGAAGTGTTGACTCAGGTCCGACCACGCCCATCAAATGTGTGGAAGATCCACAAGACCTCCAACTCCATCTTAATCCTGAGATGCTGCCTCTTGTGCCCTTGCATGCAGACCAGCCAATCTTTCCCACAGGATCCCCTGCCCCTTGAGGTGACCCACTCGACACCAACACAAATGATTTGGTAACCCCCAAGCACCTCCCAACACCATCGCTCCGGCGTGGGGTGGCCTTGAAGCACCACAATGAGGAGCTTCGCCTCCCTTTGGCCTTGAGCTGCTGTCACTTGTGCCGCCGCACAATGTAGTGTTCAAACCCACCAGCGTTGGTGACTTTGAGGCACCAAGGGATCTCCAGCTCCGCCAGTGCTGGCAGCTGGGCCAGCAGCACCACCCCAAGGTCGCCCAGCGCCACGCAGCCGGCCAGGCATACGCGCGTCAGCGAGGACAGCTGGCTAATAGGGATAAAGCCTGCAGAGTGTGGGCAGTGTGTGTTTGCATGGAGTGAAGTGCACACATACACGCGTGCTGGGCATCTCGAGGGCAGCTGCTGAAAGGGAGTGGGTATTTGAGGGGAGGGTGCACTTTGATGACAGCATGTGTGCAGGGCATCTGGAGGGCAGCTGGCTCGTGGGGATGATGCCAAGCGGAGGGCAGGCCGCGGGCACATGATAGAGCTGCCGAACGGATCATTTGATTTTAGAACTGATGGTCATGATTGCCACAGATGCGCATTGATGCCTTGGATGTCCACGCGCTTGTAGCCCAGCGCGGGCCACAGGCATAACCAAAAGAGCTGCCACATCGAGGCTCAATCATATGTTTGCGGGCCGCATGCCTAGATTGAGCTGCCGCACTGAGTATATGATCCTTGCTGATGATCATGAATGCGCACTGATGCCTTGGATCGAGGCAGCTGCCTGCTGGGCTGTGTGTGTGTTGTTCAGCACTGCGAGCTGTTCAGTACTGTGTGGTGTCCTGGACAGCACACATCTAGACAGGAGGACATGTTGCAATGCTCATGCTGTGTCTCTGGGCCTATTTGTTGCTCTGTTTGTTGCTCTGTATGTTGCTGTGTTTGTTGCCCTGTTTGTTGCCCTGTTTGTTGTTCTGTTTGTTGTTCTGTTTGTTGCTCTGTTCCGTGCAATGCTCACACTAGGTTTGTGGGCCCCTTTTTTGCCCAACCAGGGCGAGACAGCGCGGCAACTCAACAGCCCCATCACAGCTAGGCACATTTCAGCAAGGCGTGCATCCCCTGGCAGGCCCGTCATGCATGCCCAACCAACAGGCCCGTTTCATCGCAGCATTGCTGTGCCCTGGCTGCCCATGTGCACACAACGGCAAATTCAATCAGTGAAGTGTAGGGTGCACGCCATGGCTGCCAAAGCGCACGCAGTTGTTGCACCGAGGCATGTGGTGAGGTACTTGAGCAGCATGCTGGGCATATGGTGGAGCACAGCTTGGTATGCTGCAAATTGCTAAGGCGCGCGTTGCGGCTCAGTGGCAGTCAAGGTCATGGCCACAGTCATAGTCAGCCACAGTCATATGATCACTGTCAGTTACGTTCACAGTTAAGGTCATGGCCACAGCCATAGTCAGCCACAGTCATGATCACTGTCAGTTACGTTCACAGTTACGGTCATGGCCACTGTCACAGTCACGGTTGCTGTCACAGTCACGGTCGCTGTCATTATCACCGCCATGGCCACTGTCATTACCACAGTCACTGTCATTATCACAGCCACGGCCACTGTCATTACCACCGTTACTGTCACTATCACCGCCACGGGCACTGTCATTACCACAGTCACGGTCATTGTCACTCTGTCACAATGGCACCCGACAGGGGCCTTCCCCACCTTCATCGCTGAGGTGCACGCAGTGCGCGAGGCTCAGGGATTTGAGCGACCTCAGGCTGCGCACCAGCTCGAGCATGCATCTGTCGTTGACAGCTGAGGCGGAGCCGCGCTGGCTGCTGCCAAGGTTGAGGTGCTCCAAGCGCGGCAGGCTGCGCAGCGCCCGCAGGCGGTGCGTGCGTATGTCCTGCATAGCGCCGATGAGTTGTAGCGTGTGCTTACATGTGATCGTCTGTGTGCGCATGTGTGCATGTGAGGGCAAGTTTGCACGCGTGTGCTTGCGTGTGCTCTTGCAGGCTTGTACATGCACAACACGTGTGCACATGTGCATATGCATGCCTGAGTACCTACATGCAGGAATCGCTGCGTACTGTACGTATGCGTGTGTGTGCCTATGTGCTGTGCCTGGCTGTTTTGCCCAGGCATCTTTCCAGGATGCCCTCCACCGATTGCAGTGGCGAGTGTCCTATAAGTCGCAGGAAGTCTGTTCTATGGATGAGCGTGAAGTGCACAACCAAGGTTGCGCACGCACTAAGTGGCATGTAGTACGTGCAGCGGAGTGACAGGAGACATGGAGCAGAGCACACGCTATATGTTCAATCCAGCCAAGGTTGCGGCCTTGCCGCGGTCCAGGATGTCGCCCTTCACCCCACAGGCTCTTTTGCGTACAGGCATGCACCAACACGTGGTGCAGGCCACCAACACGAGGTGCGGGCCATAAGCACGAGGTGCAGGCCACAGACCAAGAGGCGCACTTGTGTGCATGCTCCATTCCACAGGGGCCAGCACCAGCATGCGGCGCAGCCCATGGGCTGAGGGGCGCACCTGCGCGCACGCTCCCAGGTCCAATTCCGACAGGATTGGGAAGGTGGCTGTGACTACGTCGAGGCGCATCTCGGAGGGTGCCAGCCTGGTGATGGTCTGGTTGGCAGTGGTTAGCCACTCCCGGCACACGCAGCGCAGCGACCTGCGCGCCGGGACGGAAGTAAACGCCGCACGCGCGCGCGCATGCGTGTACGCGTGTGTGCGTAGCAGGTGCGACAGCGTGGGCACGTTGTTCGTGCGCGCGCACCGCCAGCAGATTGGCTTCTTCACATGGGCTGTACAGAACCAGCCACGCTAATGGCAAGCCCCGTTCCTCTTAAGGCGGGCACTGTAGCGACAGGGGACCCGAAGCAACGGCCCCTGTTGGGATGCAAGTTGTGTCGTGCTACCCCAAGCTGACAACTCTAGGGCACCCCATCCTCCCTCAGCCATCCTGCAGTTTGCTTGAAGAGGTGGGCTGCTGCAGCAGACTGGTTTTTGACGCTGGCCAAGGCGCCCACTGGGCACAGGCGGGCAGCACATCCGCTCCTGCCAGGCACAGGCACAGGCCTGCTGCTACCTGTGTGGGCCATAGGTGGGCCCCCTGGCCTAGTTCGCACCCCGGCCTGGCTGGGGGTCGCCCCCCCCTCCCTTGCTCATCCAGCCACAGGGCTGCCTTAAGGAGTCCGATGGCCAAGGGACCCTTCCAAACAAAAGGGCTCCATTCATGCCCGCCCGTTCAAGGCCTCGTCATCAAGGAAGTCCGGGGAGCACCGAGAGGCTTGGTGGGTTGGGGCAAATAGGTGGGGATGAGGAGCCTGGCTGCCACTGCACGCCGCCCCCGCAGCAGCCCATCGCACACTCCCCACACAGACTTACCCAGCCATCCTCTTTGCGCGCCAGCAGCTGATTGCACACCTCACACAGACCAACCCAGTTATCCTCCTTTCGTGCCGCCCCTGCAGAAGTCGATCACACTCTCCACACATACCAACCCATCCATCCTCTTTGCGCGTGACCTTGCGCTCAGGGGTGAGCTACCTCTGCACTTTCAGTATGCAACACCCTATCTTCTTCTCCCTTCTGTGCAGCGCAGAGGACCAGTCATGGCCAACTGTGAGCCCTCAATCTCTCAACAGCATCCCCTCCCCAGGTTCCCCTGCTCTGCCTGCCTCCACCTGTGAAATCTCGAGTATTCCTCCACACCCCTCCGGGCACAGGCAACCATGCATGCCCTCATGCTTCGTGATCACACGCTTGCTTTGTTTCTTGGGAAGTGTGCAACCTCGCCCCCTCCCACCTTCCCCCTCTGCGCCATGAGCCCACCTGAGGTCCTCTGGGGCCAGCCTGCGCACGACCTCAGCCACCAGCGCATCTGGCAGATCCTCCCAGGGGCTGCGCGGTGCCCCACGCGGGGTTCTGTGGGTCTGCTCCCGAGGCTGAGGCTGCCTCATGTGCTTCAGGGAAGGCACATGCTGTTTGCGCACATGGCCTGGGGGGCGCGGCTTGGGGGACTGGCCTTGGGGCGCAGGGGCGGCTACCGTGCGGCAACTGGGCGGGTCCCTCATGTGCTGTCCATTGGGCTCCTCTCTGCTTGCAGACGCGGCAGGGCATGTGCAGTGTGTGGTTAGTAGCGCGTGGGAGGGGAACGGGGGAAGGGGAGGAAGTGGCGCTAGCCTGGTATGAGGGGGTCTGCGGGTGGGCTGATTAGGGTGTCAGCCCAACGTTCACTTGAAATGTGCACGGCATGGACGCACTCGCGGACACATTGATTGACATGCTTTTGGATTGAAGGCACTGCGGGGCTTCAGGTGCCAAGGGTGGAGCTGCCATGCCAAGCAACAGTCTCTTCTTCCTCCACAGAGCCGTGCATCAAACCCTCACCAAGAGAGCACAGGCTCTTGACTGGCACTTGTGGACGTCATGTGAGTTGTGATTTCAGATGCACCAGTCACATGCGCTCAGATTGTACTCACTCAAACACCTCTGGGCCAGACGCTCCTCCGTACAGAAGTATGTATGCTGTGGCAAGTCCCATCACATAGCTCAGGAGCAACACAGGCAGGGCCTGGGAGAGGAGTTGAGAGGAAGGGCAGGAGGTCATGAATCAGCAGAACAGGCAGCGGCCAAGGGGCAGATAAATTTGAATGCAGACCACTCCACAGACCTGTGAAAGCCAGAAGGGCAGGCTGAAACCCAGGCTCTCTGCAATGGCATAGCCTGCTACAACAGCAAGGATTAGACTGCAGCAGGCAGACGTGACGGTCAACCCCATATGAGCTCGAGAGCTTAATGTCTCTGATTATACCCTACATGATCAAGTTCATGTAGAGCCGATGCAATGCCGGTACAATTAAATGTTGCGTATACGCCAGCGTATAAACATTAATTCATATTCACATAATTTGGGTTAGAATAAAAAATAGCCCACACGGACTTGTAGCATATCTCCCTATACATATAGTTGCAGACTTGATCGAGTTACAGGGTTAAAGCCCGATCATTTTTTATGTATAAAGTGTGAAGGTTATGTAAGAGGATCGCTTCTCGTTCAGGGCAGGGGCAGGTCTTCCGGAAGGATCCGGCGTGCCATTCTCTACTTTGTGTGTTGCTTGCTTTTGGTACAGTCTTTTGACAAGCAAAAATGTCTTTCTGAGCAAGATCAATGAGGCTGATTTAAGGCTGGCTCACCGAAAAGGAAGTTGGACATATGAAGTCTTATCAGCTCTCCACGATATGCCTGGGGCTGATGGCTTCTCTGCTATAATGAGCTGTTCGAAAATCAACATGAGTGACTTTTAATGGTTACTGCATGAGCAAACCATTTCGAATGAGATTGGAGAGACCTGGACCTGATTCACCCACATGATGCACATGCTTCCAGCAGAGTCATGAGGACATATCACACCCATTTTGGAGTGCCCATAGGGATTCAGACTGGCTGGTGGGACGATCAGAAACGCGCAATCAAAGCAACTCTGCCGGCAGAGTGATGAAGGCGCCTTCATACCTTCGACACAATATCCCTAACCATCTTTCCTGCGCTCTTTTCAGACTCAGACTCTCTGCCTTGTCACAACTTGAATGTCAACTGTCCCCGGCAACAACAGCACAGAGTCCCGCATGAGCTTAGGATCTGCACTAAATGTAACTGGCACTGTGTGCATGGGTGCATGGTGAAGAGCATGTCCTCCTAGATTGCCCAAGTGCTGACTTGGCAAACTTGTGGGTCAAGCACCATCATCTCTTCTGCAGCCCATCTAGCAACTCAAAAAGGCTGCTAAAACAAAACTTTATTTGCCAAGCAGACACCAAAGGCCTGGCCTTGTACGTGCATGAGTGCCTGGACTATGTCCAGTTGTGCCTATTTTTCAGAGCACTACCCAGCTTGCCTTTATTGGTTTCGGTTGCAGGCCCGTTTGGCTTCAGCAAAGCTGCCCTCGTTCGGCAGGTACAGCTATGTAACCTAACCTCTACTTTTTATGGGCCCCTCTGTAACCCCTCTCAAGCTACTTCAGCTTTTGGAGCAGTGGCGTGCTCCCCACCTGCGCCGCCTGTTGATGCATCCAGGGTGCATCCATGGAGCGCTGTGCTGCCGCCGGCACCGACCGGCAAATACCAGCACGTAGGACTTGCTGTTATCCCTGCCCGTGCTGTGCCACGCCTCCAGCTGGCTGCCCATCCCCACCACGCACCACGGAACGCATCACTGAAGATAAAGGACTGATAAAGGATTGGATGATTTGGGAGCCCCCAGTAAAAATCTTATCACATGATCTGCATACTGCTACTACTCTAGTAGATCATGTCTCCAATACAAACTAATTTGAGAGTCATCTCAAATTAATCCCACTCTGACAAGCTGTTGTGTTCGTACAATTCAGCAAATTCCCGTTAGATGCGAGTTATTTCATAGTTGCACAGTACGCGTACCAGAGCCTCTGGTACGCGTACCCGTACCATTCGTACCCGTATTCGTACCGGTACGTGGCACGGCTGGCACGGCGGGGCGGAGAGGGGGCTGGGACCCTTCCCAGGTCCTCCAACTAACCCAATTCTACTGTCTTCATTACAATATTTGTGCTTGTATATATTTAAAATTTCTATGAAGTGAAGGCCGTCAAGCAACTCTGCGCTGTAGTTCAGGCGGAAAAGGGGAAGAAGGAGAGGCTGAAATGCAACTTCTACAACGAGGTATTCTCTGGAATCACCCGGATAGTTGTGCATCTCTCTGAGGGTGAGAAAGGAGCTGAGGCAAGCTGCTCGCAAGA
>LKMJ01006587.1_pt1 | contig 10947 bp, 14 predicted proteins | sample 643391 | NCBI WGS metagenome assembly LKMJ01 (sample SAMN04112250, study PRJNA286221) | soda lake metagenome | biome: soda lake; feature: Kulunda Steppe; material: water; isolation source: sample PL-Br10 brine of Picturesque Lake | place: Russia: Kulunda steppe | collected 2010-07
AGCACTTTGCCCAAGTGCTCTGTTTGGCAAGCCGTAACCACTCGCGGAGTTCCTGCGAATTGCTCTCCCCAGCCAACAGTGCCACATGACACGCTGCCATGGTTTCACATTGATTTGGCTGTCTCAGGAACAGCTGAATTACCTGTGCCAATTACCCGAGGGAAGGTGAACAAAACACATGCCTGACGGGCATCCATGCAACAGAGAAGCAGCTGGGGCCGCGCACGCACGCACCAAGGGCACGCCTGCATTGTTTGTGGTGGCCGCGGTGGCCACGTACTGCTGCATGAGTGCCACCATGGCTGCCATGAACTTGTCCAGGTGCGTGCGCTTTTTCGCGCACAGGTCGTGTGCAAAGTTGGCCACCGAGGTCTTGGGCGAGTACATGTCCTCCAGGATGTCGTAGCCCTGCAGCACAGCCAGTCGGGCAGGCACAGCAGGCGGTGGGTGCGCTGACGGCACAGGCCCGCTCTTGGGCAAGGCTTGCACGACTGGGAGCCAGGAGGGCTTTGCGTGGATGCAGCATGCTGCAGCTTTTGCCCGCCATCATGCACCTTGCGGATGTACTCGTGCGGGTCATCTGCCCACAGCGCCTGGTCCTCGTCACTGAAGCAGAGCTTCGGGAAGGCCACGTTCAGCAGCAGCGCATCCCAGTGCTCCTGCATGTGCCTGCACATGCGCGCATGCACGTACACACAGGTCTGTCTATTTTGCATAGCTGCTGGGGGAAAGGGAGGGAACAACACATGCACACGCACGCTCATGCGCTCTCAGTCATCCATGCACTTGCATGCACGCGCGTGCGCACCCACACCCACATCATCCACACCTTCCAGTCCAACCTTGGGAAGGCCACAACCACTGCTGCGGCATGGACGCAACGCCGGGCCTTGCTTGCCCTGCCTGCCTCACGCGCGCATGCGTGTGTTGCACTCACTTGTAGCACTCCTTGATGTCCAGCGCGTACGACAGGTACTGGAACAGGGAGTTGGTCACGCGCGGGCTCAGGTACTGGCCGGCTGCCAGGCGCGCCACCAGCGCCACTTGCGCATCCAGCAGGCGCAGGGACCAGTTGCGCTGCAGGACAAGGACGATTGGGTCGCAGCAGAAGGAACGGGGGACAAAAGGCGGTTCTTTGTCAAGACGGCACGGGCACGTTTGGGATGAGGTGCGTTGAGGTGAGATGTGGTGAGTGTGAGGCCCTCTATAGGTGCGGCACGCAACGCCAGGGTCCCGCGCGGCTGGGCAGGCAGGTTGGCTTACGGCATGCCCTCGCTCAGGCCGTGTGCAGCTCTCGGGCGCGTGCATGCAAGAGCCATGCAGGAGCGCAAACACAGGCTGATGAGCGCAAACACACTCACACCCACAGCCCGACACAGCCATGGCCCCACACTGCCTGAGGGTCAGGTCCTCCGCGTGCCTGCCGCACACACTGCTTGCCGTGTGCCCACAGTGCCCACAGTGCCCACAGTGTGCGCGGGCACCCCCCTCCCCCCCTTCCCTCACCTTGAACAGCTCCCCAAAGGCCTTGTCGTTGCCGTCCTTGCAGTGCTTGGGCTCTCCGTACCGGCTGAGCACGCGGTACGCGATGCTCATGATCCACTTCCGGCATTTCCACCATGGCGACGCAGGGCGGTCCTCAGGGGCCAGTGCCTCTACCTCCTGCGCGCCCAGCAGCAGCGCCAGCAGCAGCAGCCTGTGCATGAGCGCGGCCTTAAGACCGACCCCCACGGCCTGGGCATTGGGGCTCACCCCCTTGTGCCCTTGAGCAGGCTTGTGTGCGCGTCCTGGGGGGTGGGCTCGTTCAGCAGCACCATCAGCAGCATGCTGTGCATCAGAAACAAAGCTACCAGTCCAGTGCCTAACAGTCCAGTACCTAACAGTCGTACCTGTTTGCAGTACGAGGCCAATGCTCTGCCTGAGCAGTGCTCAAGCAGCCTTTCGGGCTGCACCCCCAATCCCCCAGGAAGCAACACCCATGCGCCCTGCACCAGGTCAAGCAGCCGCTGACCCTCGCCTTACGCGCGCGCGCAAATGCACACACACACAACACACAACCATACATTGCTCCTCAGCTCACTCATCCCCTGCCCCAGCTGCACTCAAGCGAGCACAGGCGCATGGACCTGCACACACGCGGCCTGCCTGTCCGCTGCTGCACAGCACGCACACATAGGAGTGAAGGGCCCTCGCACCGCGACAGGCAAGCCCGGCCAGCTTTGCCGACACGCGCACGCACCGGTGGCGGGCTCTGCCCCATGGACATGACCAGCGCCGTCATCCAGCCGTTCATGGTGTCAGGCACAGTGAGCAAGTCGGGGATGCCCATGTAGGTCGCGGACCAAAAGGTCTTCCAGATCAGCCGGGTGCACAGGCACACCTCAGGCGATGCCTGGTTGGGGCTGGACAGCAGCTGCTGCAGGATCTGGAGCAAGCCCTGGGTACAGAATGGCAGGAGGCAAGCCTTGGGCAGTGGGCGGGAGACAAGGCGGGGAAGGAGGCTGCGGTTGAAAAGGAGGGGCCTTGGGAGCGGGACTTGTCAGGGCGGGGGACAGGCCGCTGTGTACAGCATGCACATGCGTGCATGTGAACACCCGACGTTGCCTGCCACACCAGCAGCTGCAGCTCTGTCACCCAACACACCGCACCATGAGCACGAGGGGCAGCAAAAGCACACGCACAAATAGACACAGCCGCGCATGTCCAACGCCCTACCACAAGGCGCACCACTCCCAGGACCATGCATGCTCTGCTGTCGACCCTAGCCCAGAGACGTGTCCCTGAGCCCCGAGCACGCGATGCAACATATGCTCATCAACATGCGCAACACCACCAGAAGCTCCAGCCCCATATGCTTTTGCATGCGCTGAGAGAGCCCCATATGCTTGCATGCGCTGAGAGAGCCCCATATGCTTGCATGCGCTGAGAGAGCCCCATATGCTTGCATGCGCTGAGAGAGCCCCACGCCCAGGGGCATCAGGACAGCTGTGGCAGGTGCCACCGCTCTCTCCTGCGTTTGCACGTGCTTGCTCATGTGCAACGCTGTGCCAGGCATGGCACAGGTGCAGGAGGCGCTTACGGGGAAGACCGTGGACACGATCAGGGCAAGTGGCTGCCGCTCCTCCTCATCGCGGAACTCGTACTTGCGCGTCAGGATGCGCAGCGCATACAGGCTGCCCTGCATGCGCTGGGGATCCTGCAGGGCATCACAGGGTGGTTCGACAGGCAGGTTGATCCGCACACTCAGTGAGGGCAAACAGCAAAGCGGGACCACTGTGCTTCCTTGAATGCCTCCTTGTCCTCTATTACAACAGGATGATTTATGTGGGGCTGGCAGTGACTAGGACGCACAGCAATCAACCCACCTGGCTGAAGGTCTAAACCCATTGTAACTTAAATATTGCAGCAGGGCATCCACCCGTCACCACCACCACCTCACCACCTAGGGCAGCGGCGACACGGCACACTCAGCACAAAGTGCACACACGTGCGCGCACCTGGGATGCCAAGCTTGTACACAGCTCGGGGAGCAAGCCTGGCCACTTTTCCGGGTAGTCGTTGTACACCACAGTCCTGAACACCTCGCCCAGCTGGGTCTGGATGGCGTGCGGGACCCTGAATGGCGCAGCGGGGGGAGGGAGGGAAAGCAGCAAGGCAGGGAAAATGCACGTCAGCGGGAGGAATCCTAGGGGGCATAGTGCCATGAGCAGACACTGACGGAGTGACTCAGAGGAATGGAAGAGATCCTGCTCCATCTCAGAGCTCCAGTCAAACGTAACACGGAGAGGACGCCCATGCGGGCCGGTGCAGAAGTGGTGTAGCCAGGAATGCAATTTAAGGTCTCGGATGACTCCAAAGCATATGATGCTTGAGTGTGCCAACCAAAGAAAATGTAAGAAGAGGCTTGTAAAAGAGATCAATACAAAATTCATTTAAAGCTTGAGGAACAGCGGTTGTACCCACGAACGTCCTTTTTCACTGCACCCATCCACACGTGGTCTCTCTCCGAAGAATGTATGCGTCCCTGCTTCCTCCCGCAGGCTTCAGCAATGTGTCTGCTTTTCTGGGCCAGGAAGACAACAAGCTCTACTTCTTCCTTCATGCAAATGCTAAAAGTTTTTTATGAGCAGGCTAGCAGACGCGCTTCTTGACTAAAGGCCTTTTCTTGTAACCCCATGTTACCCTTGTACCCACGAACAGCCCCCCCAAACCCGACTCACTAAGTATTTCAGCGCTGCTCCTTATGTTCTGAGCAGCAGGGGTGGTCGAGGGCACCTCAGGGGCCATCCCTGAGGTGTGGGTCCCAGCCTCCTGCTGCGTACTCGCCCGATGGAATCTCAGGTTTCCCAGACTCAGCTGTTTTTGCGCGAACAAGCAAACCTTAGAATTTTTCATTATTTCAGATTTAACAATCCCCTTTAGAGAGCCTGTTAGGCACGGCCGTCCTGAAAGGGTGACTAGTCAAATTGCCTGTGGACACATGCTTGCGTTCCATCACATCCGCTGACTCAAATAGAACTAGTCTGGTTGTAGGAAAGAGGCTGCTGCACAAAAGGCTGGTTAAACAGCCTGCTGACAGTGTGGACAACTGAGCCTGCTGAGAACTCAGTGAGTACTCATGCCGCCAATGCCTTACCTGTGCTCACCAGCAAGGCCAATTAATAGAAAAACGCAAGTCCAGGGGATTGATACGCTTCAAATAAAGAATCAGGCCACTTGGTGGCCTGTGCGGACTTTGCTGGGGATTTCCCCACCTCCCCCTGAAGGCTCTCTGGGGTCCCTCGCTTGCCTTGCCCCAAAAGAACACCTGATGCGCTTAAGTGAGTTCTCGATTTTTAGGACAGAGGGTGCCCGATTTGGAGGTCTGTACGCAAGAGATTGGAATTGGTACTTTTGTAGATGGTGCTCTGTCCATCATCTCCTCCCTGCCTCCATCCTGCACCCTGGCCTACATGCAATCCCCCTTCCTGCTCAGAATTGCCAGATGCAGCAAAAAAAACTGCTTTATGGTGCACTTCTTAGGACAAAAGGTAATGCAGAGGTTGCAGAGATAAATTTGAAAAACAAGTGCGTGCTCTAAGTGAGACAGTTTGGCTTGACTAGGGATGGGCCGTTCGTAGGTACGACCAGCAGGCCGTGCTTCTGGCATGAAAGTAGGAGAAATACAGCGAACACAGGTGAGCATAATCCTCAAGGAGCAACGTCTCCAGCTTTGCACAGACAAAACTGCATACCCCAGCTTTGCTAGATTCAAAAGTACAATGCCAGGTAGAATGTCAAGGTGGCTTGTGAAACAGCAGAGGGCGTGAACTGATTTGCAGGCTACACCTCATGAAGCAATCTCTAGTGTGTGGCATCAACAGCAAATGTGTACAATACCAGTACAGGAATATGGCACAAACTACTCTTCGACACAGTGGCAGACTGCTGGTCCGGCAGAGCAGCAGGGTGGACAAGACCTTTTTTGGCTGGAGGGCCGCAATCATCTCTTCATTGACCCCAGAATGCATCATGTAGTTGTACCAATAGTGTGATTTGCTGCAGGCCTTTTGACGCCCACCACATTAAGATGTCAGGGTTAGCTATGCAGCCATGCTTCACAGCGAATGCTAATTTGTGCGCGTCTGACAAACGCACCTGATTAATGCCTCAAAGAGGTTACTGCGCACAACAGCTTGGTCCTCCAATGTTATTTTGGGCAATTCAGACCCCTCTGCCAGCGCATGGAAAAGCAAAGCATTTTGTTCAGCTGCTCCAGACTGACGAATCTGAAGCAGAAGTTGTTCTTTTAGCATGCTGTCATTTCCATACACCTTCAACGTCCCAGCTCCTCTTCACGAGGTTCTTGAAGGCAATGACTGCTTGCTGCCTGATGCCCATGTCCACGCTGTCCTCTGCCGCAACGCGCAGAAGGTTGACAACCTGCCCTGGGACGGCATCATGCTGCATGGGCGTACACATGAATGAAAGGAAGTTAAGTAAGCACAGGTTCAAGGTATTAGAGCAGGAACACGTAGAGGGAATGGTGAGAGCCGAGATTGACAGACTCAGCTGTCGGCGGGCATAAAGATTTCGAAACGAGTGCCCCCAGCATGATCAACCTGCTTCAATGTCGCCTCTGCTGCTGTACGCTGCGCCTGATCAATACTCCCGCATGCTTGCAACACGGCACACAGCGTAGTCAAGTCCATCGAAACCCCAAATAAAATAATATATAACAAATTCGGGGGAATAGTTCCAACATCGTCAATTTGCCATGTTACTGGCTGCAAGTAAAAGCATGAGACCCAGAATATGCGGAAGAAAGGTCAGTCATATCTTAACACTTACCATACACCTGATACATGCTTACCTAGAGCATGCACGGACCCGTTTGCACACGCACACTAGCACACACGCACACGCACACGCACATGCACACATGCGCACACGCACACAACACACACACACACACACACACACACACAAAAAGGCATACGCACACAATCACACATAAGCACGACGCAAACACTCAAAGGTATGCACAAACACACATGCAAACGGTTTTGTGCAAGCATGTATGTTATCTATATAGGTAGCAACAATAAATGAGCCACGCAGGCACACTGTGTTGCTTTGCTCTTCATAAGTACTGGGCCATGCCCACAATATTGCATCGGACGAGCATGATTTAAATTAACCTAAACAGACCTTCTACCAGTTGGCCAGCTGCCATATTGGCTGTATAAGTTTAAGACAGGGTGATAGACATATTCAAGCTAATCAATTGCCTTTTCCTGGGCTGCTCTTGGTGCTACATTCATAACTTGCAAGATGTACCATGGAGCACCAAGTCAGCACCCAGCACCTGTAATGTAACTGGCTTGTCAGCTCCAAGCTCCTGATTTTGCCAACATGCAGGCAGCATCTCATCTGCTGATGATGAGGCTGACACAGGGTTCTCCACGAGCAGCGGCGAATGCAGCTTCTTCTGCTTCACCCATTATTCAAAGCAACATCAGCTCAGACGGCATATTTTCCAGTGTTGTGCGTGAAGGCGCTGCACCAGAGCTGGATGCCATCATTGTTCTAGGTAAGATTATTCCTGGTTTTCAATACGAGGGATTTAAGTGGCATCTTAGTGAGAGCACACTGCACGTAACCAGCCTTCATTGAGCAGGTGGAGGGCTCTTAGCAGGCGGGGGACTACCGCTCTGGGTGAGTTTCAAGGGCTCCAAGTGTTGTCTAGAGAAGGCACAAGCAAGACAGCTGTACACAAATTCTGTGGTGACCCTTAATCCCAAAGTGTGGTGTGTTAAGCATGTCAATTAAGCCATTCTGAGGAACTTATTAATGAGGGAAATATTGTTGTTATTCATTCCTGAGCATTATCTGAAGCATCTACACGAAGGCAAGCAACCTCCTGTTTTGCACATATTGTAAATCCTTTGGTACAATTTCATGTGAGTGATAGGAAATCAAGTTAGTAATTCAGTGGCTGTGCGCTGGCAAGTTCCAGCATGTTGCCCACAGGTCGTGGTCATTTTACATCTTCATGCCATCCAGGTCCAGAGGCGTCTAGATGTTGCACACGCCTTGTATGTACGCGATCGTCATACAACTCCGCCTACAATTTTGTGCTCTGGTGAGTCTCATCATGCAATACCATAGAGAGCAAGGAATACATTCACCTGGTTGCTTCTGTTACAAAACATTGCTCCACTGCTGGTGGCCAGTATCCTCTTCCATCCGTTGATTAAGTGTCGGAGAGAGCTCTTCTGCAGCTTAAAGGAATAAGTATGAGCTTGATTTATGTTAGAACCCCCTTTTGCAGTGCCAGAGGTGTTGCCTGTGAAGGAAAGCCATGGCATGTCTGACCTGATTGCAAGGCCATAAGTTTTTTGGTCCATGATGCTTAATTGCGTGTAATTAAGAGAGTATCCAAGCTGACATTTATTCCATTCGCTTGGTACAGGTGGTGGTACCCCACACAAGCCACCAGTGTTGGACTCTAATGGATTTGTTGTACACGAGGTACTTTTTCATTCATCCTTGTCACCTTGATTAAATGAGTCTCTGCAGCTTTTGCCATGCTTTCCTGTCTAACTAGCCACAGCTTTTGTGAAGTGACAGGTACAGGCCAATTTCTAATCCGTAAGGTGGATGGATGCTCTAGCCCTCTTGTGATCTTCTCTTCATTCCTTCTATCCTCTGATCAGGCTACGTGCTGCTCAGACTATTTAGTTCAAAAAAAGAACGTGCCACCTGCTCATGTCCTTAAAGAGGTGGGTTAAGGTAGTAAAAATGAATTGGACTTCTGTCCTAGGTGTCTCCTTGGTATGTGTCCTAGGTATGTCCTTGGTGTTTAGCCTCTGACCAACATTGTCTTTTACCAAGGTTTGGATTTTTACAGAGAAGGCTTGGCCTCAAGGCTACGTTCCAATGCCCAGCTGCAGATATCTTCGTATGACACGGTTGGCAATGCGTACTTTTCTCTGACCATTCATGCCATCCCAGCACGGTGGCAAAATGTTGCAGGTATGGTGGAGGCCAGAGTTTCTATGCGGCAAAGATATTTTGTGGTGTTTCAGAGGGATGGCGTCATTTTCGTATTGGTTTGTTGCCCTGTATGCTTAGCGATGCAGAGGGTCAAATAGAGTGTAGTGCAGGAAGCCTCAGCCAAGGTAAATGAGTGTGGAGGCTGTGAAGCATGCCCTGGCCACCAAGAATTGAAACTGCAACCACACTATATGCACATAGACACACATTTGCATGCATGCAAATGCAAGCAGGCATGCGAGCACGCATGTGTGCATACATGCAGAAACACGCAAGCATGTCCACGCTTTTGGTTTAGCGTGGTGCGTAAGGAGTTTGAAGGTTCAAGACTTTTCTCAGACTCTTGTGCAAATACTTGGTGTACATGATATGGTCCTGTTGTGGTCATACTTTCAAAATAAAATCTTTCCTGCTCCTTCCTCTGAAGTTATTACCTCAAGCTTCCACATGCCAAGAAGCCGGGCACTATTTGAGCATATATGGCACAAGGCACATGCCACAGGAGGTCTTCTTGCCAGCAGGTATGGCAGGTGCACCTGTGCTACTTTTGCACAAAAAATCACCCCAATTAGATTGAGGATAGCACACTCAATCTGAACATTGCAGGTCAGAGCTTTACTTTGCGGAGGCGAGCGATGAAGGGGTATTTGAAGCAGATGATGTGTTGCAAATACGAAAGGAAAAAGAGTCTGTTGCACTGCAGCGCTGGCAAGAAGACAGCCTAAGCTTACCTGATCTGCAGCACGTACATCACTGGCTCCATCAAACCCACAGGTGAGAGCCTTTTTTGCATGTCCATTTGCTTCATGATGGTTGTGACCAAGCATTTTTTTCGTTTTCCTTTATTACAGGTGCTATGCTGTTGCAAGGCAGCATGAGCAAGCACATTCTCAAGAAAAGCGCCTCCTTGCCTCCTACTAGCACCGATTTGTATTGCTTAGCACTGACTTGTACTGCTGGATAGGCACCTATACATAAAATGCTCTCCAGTGGCCTGTCTTTTCAACACAAAGAACGTTGATTTTGCTTAAACACAGTTTCTGAAGCAACTTTGATCAGCATGGCTCACGGCACCTTAATTGCTGTCCATTCTCTCCTGTGTTTGGGTGAACACATTTTTGCTAAGTGACTCCTTTCATTGTGAGGCGCAATCGGGGAGGTGATTGCTTTGACCCTGCACTGCATGTAAGCGGCTTGGGTGTTTTGCTTGGATGGCGTGTGCATGGATCTGTGCACGATTTTGAGCAGCAAAAAATGGGTCAAGTAAGCTATTTGAAGCATGGTTTTTCTGGTTAGTCTTAGTTCCTTATACATAAATTATCTATTAAATCTGTAAGGCACATCCATAAAAAGGACGCCTGCTCTTAAATGACCATCTGTTTGGTCTAGGATCCCAGGCCCTTGTGGCTTAGCAGTACTTGGTTAGTCAGAATAGTCTTGTTTCGGTTCCCCTGTTAACTCTGTGGTACAGATTCTCTTGACCATGTAAATGCTTTTCACTAATAGGCTGTACCTGCCAAACGAGGGCAGCTAAGCTAAAGCCAATTAAGCCTGCTACCATGAGTAGCATTTGGGAAAAAATCATTGATGGTAGTACTTATCAAAAGAATGTCCCATCTTGCGTGGATTTCATTATAGGACACTCTTTAAATCCTTGGGCTTGCACGGGTGCAATTTAAGGAAGTGCTTACAGTGGAGGAGTTGCCTCAGAGGCACTACGCCTTGTCATTTACAAATAAATGTCTGATCCTCTAGCCTTTTGTACGAAGAATTATGTAGGCAGTAAAGTCAGGCTCCCTACACCAATAATGGGATAGGGGTCACCTAGGGCACCCATGGCAACAGACGACCCTTCCACCAGAGAAAAGAAACAAAAAAGTCATGGGGGATCAAGAAGGTGGCTGGCAGTGCGGCACTGCCAGTGTCCAACTCGTGACCTTAACTATGAAAGGAGGCAGATGGAATAAGCATGAAGATTTAAAAGCAAGCTTGGTAGCTTTTTTAGTATCAAGATCAAGATTCTTAAGAGGTTCCAAACTGTAAGGGCTATGCATGGCTCCACCCACACACAGACGACTGGTGTGGGGGCTCAGTTTGCCTACAGCCGCACTGAGTGCGCCAAAGATGTTGTTCACTGTGCTCACTTGGAACGCCTCTGCCTGTGCGCATATGTGTCCCTGCCCACCTGCCTGCCCTTGCGAACGCTGGCTGACCCAAGCTCATCATGATGTGTGAGCCGCAATTGCATGCCTGGGCTCTTGGGAGCATGCACGCCAAGGGTACGTCAGACATTTCTAGACTCGGCTGAATAGCGGCTGATGCGGCTGATATCAGCCGCGGCTGAGGAGCGGCTGATAAGTTCAGTAGTCAGCCGCGCTTCTAGTTGATGCCATATCAGCCGTATGGCGC
>LKMJ01006588.1_pt1 | contig 10946 bp, 19 predicted proteins | sample 643391 | NCBI WGS metagenome assembly LKMJ01 (sample SAMN04112250, study PRJNA286221) | soda lake metagenome | biome: soda lake; feature: Kulunda Steppe; material: water; isolation source: sample PL-Br10 brine of Picturesque Lake | place: Russia: Kulunda steppe | collected 2010-07
CTGTGCCCGAGGGCGTGTGCCAGGCGCGCTCGGAGGGCTCTGGTGGCAAGGCTCGCACACACACAGAGGCGCGCTTGCACACAGAGAGGCGCGCTCTGCAGGCGCACACATACAATCACACACATACAATCACACACACAAATACGCGCACGCACACACACACACACACACACAAATTCGCAGGACACGCACATAAGTAAGCGCACACCAACGCATGCATGCACAGGCACGCACATAAGTAAGCACACACCCACGCACTCGCAGGACACGCACACACCCCACCATCACACCAGACACCCTTACCCACGTCAAAGCGCACACACCGCAAGCGTACATCTGCACGTGCTCGGGTTTGCTTGCTCGCTCTTCAGGTCAGTTTGGTCCACTCATCAGGTACAACAGTGAGTGCAAGATCAGACTGAAGCGGAAGGATCAAGGGAGCTTCTGCAAATGGAGCGAGAGGAGGAAGTTGTGGAAGAAGAGGCATCCATGGCTACGAGTGATGAGGGCAGTGAAGAGGAGGCATCCATGGCCACGAGTGACGAGAGCAGTGAAGAGGAGGAGAGCACTGATGGCTCACATGAGGAGTCAGGGGAAGAGATGGACGAAGATCAAGAGGAGGTGCGGTAACATTCAAACCATTGATTTGATGTGATCTTTTGTCACAGTTCCAAGGCAGGGTTGAAAGCCTCCAGCATAGCAGCCTTGCTTCACTTATAAACCTGGCACGCCAAGCATTTTGTCCTTCAGTTGAACATCTGTGTTGCAGTGCTCTTTCCAACGAACCTCTTCCCCACTTTTACATCTCAGGGTATCCCTGAGTCCGCCTGTGCTCCTGCTTTGCTTGCCTGGTCGACACATTGAGGACAGCTGCATCGCTTGTGTGCTCAATTGACCAGCAACAGCTGGGCGCCCACACATGTGGCGTCAGGGCGCGCCCCCTGCTCGCAAAAGCCAACTCCCCCTTTTTCCTGCGTTTCCGTCCAAGTGCAGGAGATCATGCCAGCAGGGCTGTTCACTTGGCTCATGGGAGCAAGGACTGCGCAGAGACAGGATAGGTTGTCTGGCTACAAACGGCTAGAGGATGTGGTCATCCTGCCCTTACAGGTGGGCTGTGAGCCTGCCTGGTGCTAGTGGGCTTCACACTTGAATCGTAAGTCCAATCTCCCGACGTTATAAGTGCTCAAAATATCGTTTCTCCTGCAACACAGCAGCAGTGCCCCTCTTCTGTCCCCGCTGCAAGCTCCAGCACAAGTAGCCATGCAGGTGTCAGTGCTCAAATTGCAATGCATGGCCTTCGCAGCACTCTGCCACATTGCAAGCATTCCGCGGCTCGATGCTGCCCAGCCCCTCTAAGCTGCATGCATCGTTGCACCTTGCTGCCTGTCAGCCCCGCCACACAGCAAATCGTCAGCCATCTGCTGCTTCCACACCCATCCAAGCTGCTTGCATATTGTTGCGATCTGCCCTCCAATTCCGGGCATCCCGCGTTCTGTTTGTTGCCTTCCAACTCTGCCACATCACAAGCGCCGCGCCCCGCCTGTTTGTTTGTTTTGCAGGGGGACCTGGCCCAGCAGGTCAACCTGCTCACTGCTGGCATCAGTGTTCGGCGGCCATGCGATGCGGTGAGTCGGCGAGGGTGAGCCTGGGGTCGGTTGCGCGCCATTTGGCATGTGCGCAAAGGTATGCAGCAGCTGCGGAAACGCTGCAAGCTCCTGCCCATGGCAGCTGAGGGCAGCCCACCTCACGACGGGTGCCATGAGCACAGGGCGCCATGAGCACAGGCGCCATGAGCACAGGCGCCATGAGCACGGGTGCCATGAGCACAGGGCGCCATGAGCACAGGCGCCATGAGCACAGGCGCCATGAGCACGGGTGCCATGAGCACAGGGCGCCATGAGCACGGGTGCCATGAGCACAGGTGCCATGAGCACAGGGCTCTGTTGTCGGCGTAAGGCAAAGTGTCCACCAGGAGCCAGCAGTTAGTGGGCTGCCCTCAGCTCGCCTGCCTCACTTGCTGCGCTATCACGCGGGAGGCCCCCCTCATGTGGCAGCTGCCCCCCCGCCCCCCTGCCTGCCTTGCGACCTGGACATCATCTTTGGTGCTGCACAGCGCTGCAGGAAACATGGTGCAATCCATCGTCGCTCCTGAGACCTAAAAAGTCTGAGACGGCGCAATGCATCTGCGTGAACTGACCTTGCAGCCGAGCCTCGATCAGGGCTTGGACTCTGGCAGCAGGGTCGTGAGACATCCAGGGCCGCGGGCGGCAGGAGTTCAGGTATGGTGGCATTGAGTTGCGGAGCCGCCAGTGTCGGTTACGCAGCCTGCCGCGCTTGTTGTGCCTGGGTCATAGACCGCCTGCAAGGTTTGCACCTCTGCTGCACCACATCTTCAGCTTTGCCCAGCTCAACTTCTGCCCTCGCGCGACCCCCGAAAAGCCTGCCCTAGTGCCTCCCCCTGGTTGTCAGTCTTGGCCCATGCACAAGGTGGCGCTCCTTCACACTGCCTGCGGCCGCTAACTTGGGTCGGGCTCGCATGCCGTGACATGCTGCGCCCGCCTCGTGTCCCTGATGGCGGCCTGCACAGGGCCACTGGTAACTCAATAGGTGGTGACCCTCTGCCTGTGCTCTGTGGCCCCCCAGGAACAAGGCCTACTTGCGCTCCCCTTGCAACCCACGCGAGGAGCACAAGGCAGCCCGCCAGGTCATGACCAGGATCATGTAGCAGGCGCTGCACCACCAGCAGCGCCATCCCCAGCAGCGGCTTGCGGCTCGGTCTCTGCAGCGCACGACCCGGATGTACAACAAGGAGAGAGCAGCATGTGCGACGCAGCGAGCTGTCTTGGGATCAGGGAAGATGAAAAGGCAAGCGCAAGCGGCAAGCGCAGCAGTGGCCGGCTGAGAGCGCAGAGGGAGAAGCAGCAGGTGAGTCTGCGCCGCGCTTTTGTGGCACAGCTCTCCTGCAAGGTATGACACCCATTACATGTGGGTGCATGGACGCATGTGCACACGAACAGGTGGAGGTGGGTTGGTTGGAGGTGTCAGGGAATACCAACGCTGCAGGGAGGGCAGAGGTATGGTGGAGGAGGCCTGGCGGCCAATAGCATGCCTGCCTGCAGCCTTCCAGAGTGCGGCAAGTCTGTCCAATGTTGCAAGGAGCCTGTTTGCTGGCCATCAGACCCCAGAGGCCCTTGTCATGGATCACTAGCGATGCCACTAGCGATGTCATGGGTCACTAGCAACGCAGCACGATGCTGAGATGGTGACCTGGCTTGCTAGGTTGATCGGGTCTATGAATGTTAGAGGAGTGTGGTATATGACGTGCGCCCGCAGGTCGCCAGCAGCAGCTTGGCGTCGCACCTGCTGCGCGCATGCTGCTGGTGCTTCAAGATCCTGTTGCTGTTTCTGCAGGTGCACACGCGTGAGGGTGTGGGTGTTGCTGGGGCGTACCTGTGACAGGGCGCAGCCGTGCAGTGTGTGCGAGTGTCAATTAATGATGCCCCCTTCCTTGTGCATCGCCTTATTGTGTCATGTGTAGGGACGGGTAGACAGGGTCAAAATGAATAAAATGCCAAAGAGGCTCTATAGAAGCTCAAATAGGCTCTAATGAGGCTTTACAGAGCCTTGATGATGGTCTGCCAAACCCTATTTACCCATCCCTAGTCATGTGGGGCCTGCATGCTCCTGTGGGCTAAGCCCTCCTGCATAGTCTAGTGGGCTGAGCCCTAATGCATGCTCTAGTGGACTAAGCCCTCCTGCATGCTCTAATGGGCTGAGCCCTCCTGCATGCCCTTATGGGCTGAGCCCTCCTGTGTGACTGGTTGCCTTGGTGTGTTGGCATCCTGGGCAACTCTGTGTTGGCATCCTGGGCACCTCACGAGCAAGGCTCTGCGCACTGAGAGGGCCAGGGCTGTGCCCACGACCAACTCTCCAATCGACCCACACGCCCCACGCTATTTCCCCCACAGCATCGGCAGTTTCCAACAGGGTGTCAGGACGACCTCAGGGTCTGTGGGACAAACAGGGTCCTCTGCTCCACGGCGGAGCCTCCACACAACCCCCTCGCCAAGGTGTCCACGTACCCAAAGCAACTTCACCCATGGCACAAAGGCGGTGTTGGCTTCAGGGGTGCCTGATCAAGGAGCCCATGTAACACGTCCCGAGGCCCCCACATATCCACATACGCTCAACATCCCCGCTCACAAGTCAACATGCACGACCCTGCAAACGCACGTGCGCAAACACACACACATTTGTTCAGCCAAACATGCTTTCTGCAGACGCATTTGCGGTATGTTCGCTATGCCTCCGATGGTAGGTGTTGCCGGGCCACCTTCTACGCCACGCACCCTCTGTGGGCCATCACCTGCACGCGCCACCTACATGCCATCATCCGCGCACGCCCCCTACTTGCCATCATCCGCACGCCATCATCCGCACACGTCCCCGTCACACTGTCATCTGCACGCGTCCCCTACGTACCATCATCCGCACGCGCCCACTACACGCCATCATCCGCACACGCCTGCTACACGCCATCATCTGCACACGCCCCCTCCTCGCCATCATCCGCACGCGCCCACTACACGCCATCATCTGCACGCGCCCCCTATACGCCATCATCCGCACGCACCTGCTACTTGCCATCATCTGCACACGCCCCCTATACGCCATCATTCGCACGCACCTGCTACTTGCCATCATCTGCACATGCCCCCTACACGCCATCATTTGCATGCACCTGCTACTTGCCATCATCTGCACACGCCCCCTACACGCCATAATCCGCGCAGGCCCCCTACACTCCATGCCATCATCCCCATGCGCCCGCTGCATGCCATCATCCGCACGCGCCCGCTACATGCCATCATCCACATGCGCCCGCTACATGCCATCATCCACATGCGCCCGCTACATGCCATCATCCACACGCGCCTGCTACATGCCGCCATCTGCATATGTCGCTTGGCCACTCCCTGTCTGCACCATTTGCTGTCTGCACCATTTGCTGTCTACACCATTTGCGGCACGGTGTGCAGGTTTCAGCTGGCAGTAGAGAGCAGGACAGGCTTGCCAGGAGCTGGGAGTACTCTGATGCGGGCTCAGCTGCCGCGCACACTGAGACCAGCAAGGCGGGAGCGCAGGCATGCAAAGCGCCTTCAGGTGTGTGGGCAGGCGCTCCCAAGTCCTGTCCGGCCACCTTACCGAGCATCAGAATACTCGATGCCTTGCTTTTGCTCATCAGAATACTCGATGCCTTGCTTTTGCTCATCAGAATACTCGATGCCTTGCTTTTGCTCAGGGCAGCCTCTCAGCTGCACATGTTAGGCACGGGGCAGGCCAGCCCTGGGGGCGGCTCGTGGTAGAGGTGCACCTGTGCTCGGGCGCTATATAAATCTTGGGTGTGTCGTCCCTCAATGATGTGGTGCTTTTCCACAGAGGGTTAGGTTGACTGCAGCAAGCCCACTTTCACTCTCTCTGAGGCTTGGAGACCGTGCTACAATACCACAACCTGCATGTCCTCTGTGCACAGGCCCCACTTGCTGCGCCCCACCTTTCTGCGCCCCAGGTGCCTGTCTTTAGCAGCCTAGCATGTCTTGTAGATTTGTTATACTCCGCATGGGTTGCCCCCGTTTGCCTGCAGACAGGCTGCCGGCCGAACTCCATTCAGTGCCTCCACTCCTCACGCATGCGCCTCTATCAACCGCACAGCCGTCCACCTATCTATTGTATAGGCTGCTGCCCGAGTCTCTTTGGGAATGCCCCACTATTGATGAGCCTAGGCCCACTCGCTGATGTGCAGGCAGCTGCCCAAGCCTCTCTCAAGCTGCCCCGCTTGCTCGGCCTCGCTGGCCTGCTTGTACCCTGGTCCAGCCACCTTAAACCTGCCCTGGCCACCATGGAGCTGCCGCACGGACTCTCGGTCGCATCCCCCTATTTCCCATTATGCCCTTGCCTGTGTGCAGGCCCCGAGCCTGAGGGTGCCCAGCCGCCCGACAGGCAGCCCACTCAGCAGCACACCGCGCAAGCATCGCATCATCTGCCCCCAGATGCAAGTGGTTGGGTGCTGCCCAACACCGCGCGCCTCCTGAGCAAGCGAGAATGTGGGCTGGGCGGCTTCACCAGGTAGTCCTGTGTCCACCTCCCGAGGTACCCTTCATGTGCGCCACAAGGTGGTCCTGAGTGCACCTGTGATGGGCAGCAATCCAAGGTTTTCCTCAGAGTGCTCATCATCTGTAATGGTGGCCGAGGCTTTGTGCACACAATTGTGTGCTGCGGATTTGGTGCAAACACAGGCAAACTTGTATCATTTTAGGGGACGCAGCACACCTCGCCACGTGTAGCCAGCATGCACTGGCACAGGCATGGCAGGTACGTAAATGGCAGCATGTGAGGCTGGGTCCTGGCAGCGTCCACCCACCCCAGCCATGCGTGATTCAGAGCATAAACAGCAAGCAAAAGTTTGGAGCCTCGCGGCTGCCTCAGCATGCTCCCTGTCTGTTCCTCTTGTTCCGCAGGGCCTGCTGCCGCCACTTCCAGTGCCGGCCAGGGAATCTGCCTACGCGACCTGTGCGCAAAGTGAGCCTCTTGCTCTCTGTAGATGATGGTGCTGCCGCTTCTGGTTAGGCTCCCTACCCAAGCCTCCCAGCGGCATTTATTGTGTATAAATGCCTCGTCTGGCCAGCGCCTGCACCAATGTCTCCAAGCATGGACAGAGCTGTCGCATTTGCAGGGAAAGCCACGTGCTTGGCCGCAACATCAGCGCGGAGCACTGAGGCGCAAACGCATGGTTTGGCCGTTGCAGGTGGATGAGATGGATAGCCGCGCTTACATTGGCCAATTCTCAGACATGGACGGCCGCTTCTTTGTGGCCGCATACCAGGTGTGTGCAGGGACGGTGTGTATTAATGGTCGCCTACCAGGTCTGTGCAGGGAGGGTGCGTCACTGCAGGGGCTCGATACAAGCAAGGGGGGGGGGGCTGACGCAGGGACGGCAATGGCCATCAGCACCTGGACCCCAACAGGCCTCAACACAGGCAAGGCTGCTAGCCCCTATAAAAGCCTGGGCCCCTCCCGCTCACAGCAACAGCAAATGGCTTAAGGCCTACGCAGGAGTCTGAACCAGGGCATCCAGCGCAATGCCACAAATTCTTCCATGCCCGCGGCATGGCTGTGATGAGGCTCCTCAAAGCACAGGCCACTTGCACAGCTGCACCTCCTCACAGTGCCAGGCAATGAATAGCACTGGAATTCTCACAGTGCAGGCCATCCAGTTAAAGTTGCGCTGCAGTCTGGCATTGCGCAGCACAGGTCAGATGCACATGGCTGCTGCTGCCGACGCTGCTACTTTCATCTGTCCGTCACTTGAAGACGTGTACTTTATGGAATGCTTCCCCTTCCCTCTCTGCCCGTTCCCTTGACAAAGCTGCTGGTGCTGCTGGTGGTGGTGTTGGTGATGCAGGCGCTGCTGTGCTCTCCTCTCATTGTTGCTGTTCCTATGCGCCCCCTTCTCACCTTCTTAGGGCTGACTGGCTGATCAGGGGCGACAAAAAATGTTTTGCAGTGCGAGGGATTGGGTGAGAACCAGGGAACACCTTCCTTCTCTCTCCTGGCACGAGGCGATGCCTCACCCAGGTCTGACACCCAGTCAGCGGTGTCAGAGCCTCTCTATAACTATGGCCCTTGGTCTCCTCCGATGCATCCAAGTGCCTGTGGCGGGCCCTCTGGGGGCTGCTGGCTGCTTGGAAGGTTCAGCTGTCCTGATTCCTATCTGCCTGGCCATAAACCAACAACGCGGCCCAAGCAGAAACGTCCTCCGGGTGCTGCTTGGCTGGCGTAGCACATCTGCTGTCCCTTGCTTGAAAGCAGCAAGTGGTGGCATTCGTCAGTGCCGCCTCCTTTGCTCGTTCAATGCTGAGATGCAGGACCAGAGGGTGCAGCTGTATGATGTGCCACCTCCTTTGCTCGTTCAATGCTGTAATGCAGGACCAGAGGGTGCGGCTGTATGACGTGGAGAGGGACTGGGAGCTGCGTAAAGACGTGCGCGCCAGGGGCATCAGGTGCAGTCAGACCCTGCCTGGCCACAAAATGTGACAACACATGCCTGCGCCGCGGCTGCACTCCGTCAACCATCTGTCACTTCCCCCTCTCTCTAGCGCACGTCCTACCCCTCCCCCACCTCTCACCTACCTTGCCTGTCACACCTTCACCATCTTCCGCTTTGTGGGAGCGCCCGCCTCCCCTATAACTTATCTGCCCTCGATGACAGCACTTCTCTATCAACCACGTCCCTCAATCATCTGCACTCCCCTTCATCGTTCACGGGCCTGAACCACCCACGCCCCATGCTCATTGACACCCCTCAAATCACTCAGACCACTGCCGCACATCCTCTGGTGTCGCTCACAAGGTGGACCATCACGGACACGTGCTTGAGCCCGGACCAGCGCTTCCTGCTGTACTCCTCCATCAGCCCGACGGTGCATCTGGTGGCCTTGGGCGGCGGCTGGGACGTGGTGGAGAGCTTGGCCAACGTGACCGAGGTGAGGCAGCAGGGCATTGAGGGATGGGCTCGGCTCAACATCGTCCAAACCTTTGGGTGACTTGTTCAAGGGCAGCTGCCGTGGGCTGTGTGTGCTCCCTGCAGCTCATGCTCAGGGCGGCCGTGCATGTGCGGGGCGCGTGCGCGTGCGCTTGCACCGAGCTTGTGGCATCCACCTCAAAACTGCGCCAGAGGGAAGGCTCTGCATGACACGGCCCCGGCGTGCCTGCATAGGACTGGGCTGCTCTCACAAAGCCGCAGTGCGATGGAGGTGCTGCAGTACAAGTGTTGCTGTGGACATGTTGCAGTGCAGAGGCAACGCTGCAGCGCAGTGGATCCAAGCCACCAGGGCCTGCACACCCACCAGCGCCTAGCCACCAGCGCCTAGCCACCAGCGCCTACCCTGCACAGAGGGGGTGTGGAGCCTGAAGGCAGCCGGAGTGCCCCTGCAGGTGCACGCTGCTCCGTGCAACCTAAGCCTTTTTTTCTTGTGCCTCCTCCACAGGTACATGAGGCCCTTCAGTTCGATCCGGAAGAGCGTGACAGGTTTGGCATCTGGTGAGTGGTCCCAGGCGGGAGTCAGGATATGGCCAGCCTTGCCTGAATCGGACAAGCAATGGCCTCCTAAGAGTTGTGAAGAGCAGCAAGTCCACGGCACCTAGGTGACCCTGGATACTCTGTGTATGCCGAGCCCTTGTGTGTAGCTTCTGGAGTCTATGGGGACGGAGGTGCCCTGTTTGCTGCCTCGGCCAAGTGTTGCGGGCAATTGCAGAGCTCTGTGATCAGAAACAGCAGACGTGTCGGTTCGGGTGGCCTTGGCGTGTGTAAAATGTGTTCACCCGGCAGATGTGGGAAGGTTCATGATGAGCACCCTCTTTGTGGCCTCTGTGGCATGAGTGCACTTGTGGGATCTCTGTGGCCTCTGTGGCATGAGTGCACTTTTGTGGGATCTCTGTGGCCTCTGTGGCATGAGTGCACTTGTGGGATCTCTGTGGCCTCTGTGGCATCTCTGCCTGTGGGGTGAGCTCTGTGGCATGAGCGGTTGAGCTCTGTGGCATGAGCGCACATGTGGGAGCCAGGGCGGCCAGGTGCCATGGCCACAACACGAGTGCAGCAGGCCACAACATGAGTGCCATGGCCACAACATGAGTGCAGCAGGCCACACTGTATCAGTGGCAGCAGAAAGGCTGGCATACACCACATCAATGCTCCTCAGTCAACTCCAGCCTCCAGGCAGATGCATGGCCATCCCCGTGCATGCTCTCGTTGCTAGACAGATGCATTGCCGGCTATTGAGGCTTGATAGGCTTGCCATATTCTCCATTCTTCCTCAGGTCGATTGCATGGAGCGGAGACGGGCGTGAGATCATTGCAGGTGGGTTGGGATGGCCAACCCTTGCTGCATAGTCAGATGCTCCTTCCTGGCAGCCAGCCTGTCTGGATGCTTTACTGTGTGCACGCCATGGCCGCCCCAGGCAGTTTATGCTGCCCACATGCCTTGTGCGCCTCTTCATGTGTGTGTGGATGACGTGTGCCTCGTGATGTGCGCCTCGTGGTGAGCGCCAAGTGGTGTGCGCCTCGTGATGAGCGCCAAGTGATGTGCGCTTTGTGATGTGCGCCTCGGGATGTGGGTTTCGTGATGTGCGCCTCGGGATGTGGGTGCGCGTGCGAGCACCTTTGCGCAGTCAATGCCCAAGTTATGTCATGCACGCGCCATTCTGATGCCAGATGACGTGGGCCAGGCTGCGTGCGCCCCCTCTGGTCACAAAGCAGCCCTTGCAACTGGCATGTGCGTGACGCAACTGGCATGCGCGTGACGCAACTGGCATGCACGTGACGCAACTGGCATGCACGTGACGCTACTGGCATGCGCGTGACGCAACTGGCATGCGCGTGACGTGACGCAACTGGCATGCGCGTGACGTGACGCAACTGGCATGCGCGTGACGCAACTGGCATGCGCGTGACGCAGGCACAAACAGCCATTGTGTGTACATCTATGACGTGGCCACGTCCACAGTCACCGCAAAGATGTGTGGCCATGATGACGACGTGAATGCGGTGAGTGTGTGCATCTGCGCGCGTGTGCTCCTGTGCGTGCGTGTGTGCATGTCTGTCTGCGCGTGTGGGCCTGTGTGCAGGTGTGTGGGCATGGGTTTTGCATGTGTGGGTGCGTGCGCCTGCATGTGTGCATGTTTTGCCTCACCTGTTTTGGGGCTCGTTCTGCCCACAAGCTGGCTGCTTGTGCACTTCACCCCAACGTGGTGCTCGCCTCCTGCTCTCAATGGCACAACAAGTTGCTACGACATGTATGCATGCCCCCCCCTGCACATGTATGCATGCCCCCCCCCTGCACATGTATGCATGCCCCCCCCTGCACATGTATGCATGGCCCCCCCTGCAC